>Ga0105090_10001505_pt1 | contig 12584 bp, 11 predicted proteins | sample PPLLak3March2015_FD_79110 | JGI IMG/M metagenome (GOLD analysis project Ga0105090, IMG submission 79110) | Freshwater sediment microbial communities from Prairie Pothole Lake near Jamestown, North Dakota, USA - PPLs Lake P7 Core (1) Depth... | ecosystem: Environmental > Aquatic > Freshwater >... | reverse complement strand
CTATAGGCGCGACACTGTCGAGGTCGGCTGATCATCGGCTGCGCAAGCTTGGCGCCTTCGCGCGGCGCGAGCCCCTGGAAAGAATGCTGTTCAACTGCGCCACCGCTGATCCCGACGCGGCGCGCGCGCTGCTGCGTGAAGGGACGATCCCGGAACTCGGATACCGGATCGATCGCCTGAATACGGTGCTGCAGAACGTGAGCGACCCGGTGACGGCCGTGGCATCGCTCGATTTCGTCACGTATCTCGTGTCGATCCTCGATCGACAGGACAAGATGAGCATGGCGACCAGCATCGAGGCGCGTGTTCCGTTCCTCGACAACGAGGTCATCGACCTCGCGCGCAGCCTGCCGATCGGCTATCGGCAGAGCCTGCGTCATCGCAAGCGCGTCCTGAAGGAGGTCGCACTGCGGTACCTGCCAGCGGACATCGTCAACCGGCGCAAGTCGGGATTCGGCGTTCCGCTGGCCAGTTGGTTTGCATCCTCGGGTCCCATGGCGGGCTTGGTCCGCGAGGCCGTGCACGCCGAGGACATGAGCGGAGTCCTGAACCTCTCGACGCTTCGCCGTTACGCCGACGAGCACGCCACAGGAGCAGCGGATCACAGTGACCTGCTGTGGCCCGCTCTCAACCTGTGGCTTTGGCGGCAGGAGTTCAAGGTCTGATGGCGTCGCCTGCCGACATCCTGGAGCCGCGGCGCATACTCTACGTTGAAGGAAACGTTGACGGCACTGTGGGCGGCTCCTTCTTCAGCCTCTTCTACCTCGTGAGCCGGCTGGACCGCAGCCGGTACAGGCCACTGGTCGTCTTCCGCGCCGACAACCCCATCATCCCGGACTTCCATGGGGCGGGGGTCGAGACGCGCGTGATCCCTGCGCGGCCCGCCGTGATCCTGCCAACGCCGATCGGACGCATCATTGCGAAGGCAGGCAACTTTCTTCGGGGGTTCGCGCTCGAACCGTGGAGCCTTGCGCGCATGATGCGCCGTGAGGGCATCGATCTTGTTCATCTCAACAACTCGATCACCCGGAATCACGTTTGGATGATCGCGGCGCGCATGGCGCGCATCCCTTGCGTGACGCACGAGCGCGGAATAAACGATACTTACCTCAGGCGTGCGCTCACTCTCGGGTGCGGCCTGGATGCAGTCATCTGCATCTCAGATGCCGTGCGGGAGAACTTCTCCAAACTAGGCGTGCGCGGACTTAAGCTTGTCACGATACCGAACGCCCTCGATCCAGATGGGTTACACGTTCGGCGCGAGCCGGCTCAGGTGCGACTCGAGTATGGTCTCTCACCGGAGCGACCACTCGTGGGCATGGTCGGCAACATCAAACACTGGAAGGGTCAGGAGGTCCTGGTCCGTGCCCTATCTACGCTCCGTGACCGGTTCCCCGATCTCGCTTGCCTGTTGATCGGGGACACTCCGAAGGATTCCGCCGACTATGGACGCCATATTCGCGAGTTGGTGAAGCACCTCGGTCTCGCGGACCGAGTGATCATAACCGGCTATCGCAAAGACGTGGCCGACCATGTCAACGCGGTCCAGGTCCTGGTTCATGCTTCGATACTGCCGGAGCCATTCGGCCGGGTCCTGCTTGAAGGCATGGCGCTGCGCAAGCCACTGGTAGCGAGCGACGGCGGCGCCGTGCCTGAAATCGTCGTGGACGGCGTCACCGGCCTGCTGTTCCGTACGGGCGATTCAAGCCACCTGGCGCAGTGTCTGGAACGCATGCTAGAGGACCCCGACATGGCGAGCAGGATGGGCGACGCCGGTTACCGACGCCTCGTAGATCACTTCAGCACTCATCGCAATGTTTCGGCTACCCAACAACTCTATGATCGAATCCTAGGATGATTGTCCGGTGTCACCAGGATAGCTCCGGGTAATCGTTGGTGGCTTACAACACAGAATCACCCGTCGGCGACACGATTGGACTGGGCGGCGCGTCACAAACTTGGCCTTCCATGCACCAAAATACATCGTCACCCATTAGAATCTTCCAACGGTCCCGATACAGTGTTGAAAGTACGGCGTGACTCGGCGTGCTGGCGCTATTGTCCAGACTCTGGACATATGAGCGCCATGGCCTCGTCTACAGAGGATTACCTTATGCGGAATATCTTTGTTGTCTCCTTCATTGCCGTAGGAATGTTCGGTCTTGGCGATGCCGCGCAGGGAGAGGTCGTTTTCCGCGACAACTTTGAGTACGCAGTTGGCCGAAACGATACGAACGCGCCGTCAATTTTTATCTCCCGCGGATGGAACGGCGCGAAGACGCAACAGACCGCATCGGGGGCGAAAGGGTATCTTTATACGACCACGAACATTCCCGGATTTACGGGGCCCTTTCCTGGAGCCAATTCCTCACGGGTGCTTGCGATTGAAGCGTTGCCAGGCACGTTCAACCAGCAGACCGACTTCTATCTCGAGTTGGGCGATGGTGGGAGGGCTTCCTACGATGATTTTATCCCGGGCGATGTATGGTTCCAGTTCTGGGTCTACTCGCAGGACTACGGTGATCAGCGGTCCACGTATCCGACACGAAGCAAGTTCTTTTACGTTTGTAACACCGCGTATCCTTGCCACAGTCACTTGTGGATGATTGGGCAGGGCCCGCAAACATACGATCCGAGCAACTGGCTGCCGCTGGGGAGTCCATCGCAGGGCGAATTTTTCTTTCAGATGTCATCCGCGTCGGGAGCGAGCGTGATCAATTACGCGCTGGGCGATCCCTATACCACGTCATCGGTGGGCTCATTGAATGCGTCCGAGTGGGTTAAGCGAAACCGTTGGACCCTCGTCAAAATGCACTTCAATACGACCCGCACCAGCGGCAATTCATGGGAAGTGTGGATGCGGCCTTATGGCGGTGCGTGGACTAAGGTGAGCGAGTGGATTGGCGGCCGGACGCCTGGCTTCACTTGGGACATCCCGAGCGCATCCGTCGGCGGACACCGTGTTCTGCGAATGCCGAGTACTGTCGGAAGAGAAGGCTTGGACACCGACTATTGGATGTACATGGATGACTTCGTCATTGCGACGTCGGAGTCGGACTTGCCGGTCTATCCCGATGTGCTGTTGCCGAACCCGCCAAGTGCCGTGAATGTGGATTAGGTCAGCGCATAGGGAAATTGCTGGTCCGCGAAGGGCGCATGGTGCACTCGCCAGCCGTTCTATGCTCTGCGGCCAGGAGCGCTGGCGCCTTGTGATAGCCTTGAGTGCGTAGCTGTGGAACAGACGCGTCGATCAGGCTAGCGACCGCGTTTTGGATGCCGCTGCCTGGCAAGGTTTTCGAGATCGTCTCAATTTGGTTGCGGAAGGCAGGGGCAGGGTACGATGCGATTCGGCCACGTCGCAGCGCATTTTCGCGCTTACTGGTCCTCGTTGCGAAGGTCCGGGGCGACTGACGACGCCGACCGCTCGCTTGGCGCGCATCTGCAGTGCCCGGTTTTCGTAATAAACCTCGAGAGGAGCGCGCATCGGCGAGACTACATCCTGAATCACCTCCGCGGCTACGGCATCGATGCGAGGATCTTCCCTGCAATTGATGGGAAAACGCTCGATGTTCAGGAGCTAATGCGACAGGGCATCTATGATGATGCCCTCGCACATCGAAAATTCAGCCGGTCGCTCTCGTGCGCCGAGATCGCATGTGCGCTCAGCCATCTTGGGGTCTATCGGCAGATAGTCGCCGATGATATGCCTATGGCGCTCGTGCTGGAGGACGACGCGATGTTTGCTCCGGGCATCACGAACCGCATTCGTGGCGCACTCTCCGAGGCGCCGGCTGACTGGCAAATCCTGCAGTTCTTCCATGACTGCGAGGAGTGCGAGCCGATAACGCCGAATCTTGTCAGGTTCCCCTCGAACTCACGAATGCCCGTCGGTGCCGCAGGCTATCTCATTCGAAAGGCAGCGGCTGAGAAGATGCTGAATGTTGGTCTCCCTGTCTGTTACCCAGCAGACTCGCTGATAGGCCGTAGCCATAGGTGGGGCCTGGTTATGTACGGGTTCTGGCCGCCGGCTATCGTGCAGAATTCGGTTTTTCCAACACAGATCTACGCGCACACAACGTGGCGCATCAAGTTCACCCAGCGGCTGAAGCAGGCTCTTGTGTCCGTCTCCGATGGAATTGCTAAGGGCGTGGGCCGTAGTCGACGAGGCGGCGGATAGTGCCTTCAAGCACCCCGGTTTGAAGGGAAAAGCTGACAACCAAAGGGCGGGAAGGCTGCGGCAGCGCTAGCCCCAAGCGCAGGTCCACATGCAAATGGCAGTGAGAGTCAAGCGTTTGCTGCTTATCGGGTGCGAGGGACTTGCGGGGGAACCTGGGCTGGCCGCCTGGGCTGAACAGGATACCGACGACGGCTGACAATTCTCCTGAAGGGATTTCGCTCATGACGGGTCCAAAGTCTTCATTGGCGATTCGGATTTCGGCATTAGTTCTTGGCAACCTAGTCATTCTGGCCGCGCTGTTAGCAATCTTCGAACTGATGTTCGGAAACTGGATTCGCCCGATGGGTGTTCAGGATCTCCGTCGGTTCTCGATACCTGTCGACGTGCAATACCAGTTTGAGGTCCCGTATAGCCGGCAGAAGGGCCAGCAGATCACCTACACCCGAGACGAGTGGGGATTGCGCGGTAACCACAAGCGACTGTCCGATATCGATGTCCTTACGGTCGGTGGCAGCACGACCGAGCAGCGATACCTTGACGATTCGGAGACCTGGCAGGCTTATGCCGAGCGCGACCTCAGGCAGCGAGGTTTAGAGGTAGTGTTTGGCAACGCGGGTGTCGATGGACAGTCGACGATAGGTCATCTCTTCAATTTCGAGCATTGGTTTCCCCTCCTGCCAGAGCTTCGCCCAAGAGTCGTTCTCTTCTACGTCGGGATAAATGACGTTCTGCAGCCCGCTAGCCGAGCGGAATATGACGCCAAACTCGATGCCAGATCCTGGCGAGTGCGGTCGGTCACATGGCAACTCTTGAAGACCATCCAAGGCAACCTGGTTGCTCGAGATACACGTGCAGCCCATGGAGTGAAGCCCAAGCACTCCGAATCGGACTTCACTGGCGTCGGAATGTTGTCAACGGAGCGTCGACTCTATCTTTCGAAAGGCCTCACAGATCGCTTTCTGGCCAATATTGCGCGACTGAGCGAAGACGTCACTTCGATGGGTGCAATTCCTGTCTTCGTGACACAGACCGCGTATGCATGGGATTCAGGTCACGCAGCGCCGCGCGGGCTGAACCATACGTTAACCACTGCAGGCGAAAAGATGAACTTTGCGGATGTATCCTACCTTCATCACACGCTGAACGAGCGGCTCCTTGCCTACTGTGATGACACAGGCCTGACTTGTTTCGATCTGGCGGACGACCTGCGACTCGACGAGAACGACTTCTACGACTACTTGCACACAACGCCGACTGGTGCCGAGCGAATTGGGAGGTACGTTGCAGAGCAACTCGCCAAGCATGCGTCGCAACTGGACTTGGGTGGTATCGGGGTTGATGCTCACTGAGTGATCCAAAGCGCCTCTTTGCTTATCGCCGGACTCCACGAACCTTGTAGCGGCCCTGAAGCGCGAGCCAGATTCAGCGGACCGTCGTCTCCATAGTCTCTGTTGAAGTTGCCGGCTTTGCTGGCCGCACGAATGGAAATACGCATTCTCACGAATCTGCAGGGCTTGCAACGTGTTCATCTGGACGGCCTGTCAGTCCAGGTTGAACGCTATCCGACCAGGCCGAGCGGCCTGTCGGCATCATTCCGGTTATGGCGGCAGCTAGCCGCCTGTGACTACGCCTTGATCAATTGCTCGCCAAAGGACCTGCTGCAACTGTGCATGCTGAAGCTGCTGAATCCACTGGCGCGATGCCGTGTCATCTCCGTGGATACAGTGTTGCCGGTACCGTACCTGGGTGATGCGCGTGCTCGAATTCAGCACTGGATCAAGCGGCTACTTTTTCGTCAGGTACGCCTGTTCATTGAGTACTTCCGGGATACGCGGGGTTACGAGCGTCATTACGGCATTCCCGCCGGAAAGTTCCGTTACGTTCCGTTCAAGATCAATCGGTACCAGAGGGTCCTGGCGACGAGGACCTCGGATCAGGGCTATATCTTCAGCGGAGGAAACACACGGCGCGATTTTGCCACGCTGATTGAGGCGGTGCGTGGGTTGCCTTATCCCCTACGGATCGTAACCATGGAGAACAAGGTCATCCGGGAGCATGGATCTTTTGTTGATGAGAGTCAGCTGCCGCCGAACATTCAGGTCGTGCGGCACGACGGCAGCGACACTTTCGTCGATCACATTGCAGGCGCGCGACTTGTGGTCTTGCCCGTGAAAAAGGAGAACATCTCGGCCTCCGGAATCGGTGTCTACATAGCTTCAATGGCGCTGGGCAAGTGCGTGATTATCTCCAGCGGTCCGGCTGTCGATGGGGTCATCCCCGAGGGCAGTGCGGTCGTCGTACCTCCGGAGGATGTGCGGGCGTTGCGCGAGGCCATCGTGACGGCATACACGGACGAGAAGTACCGCAACCATGTCGCCCAGGCAGGCCGCGCCTATGCGCTGAGTCTTAAAGACGAGGAGCGGCTTTACAAATCGATAATCGCGGTGGTTGCCGAGGACTGTGGCGCGCCCATTCGCTCACCGGAAACAACCGCCTGATCGGCGACTCCGGGCAATCGAGTCCGTGGACTCGGGTACTCCGAACTGCCGCGCGGCTTTCGAGATCGGAAGCGACAGCCCGATCTGCATGATCGTCGCCACGATCTGCTCGACCGAGAATCGCCTCTCCCCAAGCGCCGGATGTACGCCGGTTGACGGAGTCGCCGTCATGGCTTGCCCTTAGGTCGCTCGTTCTGCGGCGGCTGATCCAATCATGGATGGCGATCACCACTGCGGTACGTGGTTTAGATGGCCATCGCTTGGAGGTAGAGTTGCTCGTAATGTCGGGCCATGTGCTGAACGGCAAACTGATGACGGGCCTTGTCGCCGGCCGCGCGTCCCAGGCGACTTCGGAGCTCTTGATCTGCGCACAGTCTGCATAACGCGGCCGCCATCTGCTCAATATTGCGCGGGGCGACGAGCAGTCCATCGGAACCGTGCTCAATAAGGTACGGATTCTCGCCAACGCATGTCGCGACAATCGCCTTTTCCGCGGCCATTGCCTCCAGAATGGCGATCGACATGGCTTCCCACAACGACGGTTGAAAAAAAACGTCGAAATCCGGCAGGGCCACCTGCGAGGCGTTCTTCACCCAGCCGGCCAGGACCACTGTGTCTTCAAGACCGAATCTCACACGAAGCTCCTCGATCTCCGACCGAAGTGCGCCGTCTCCGACTATCGCGAACAGAACCCTCCTGTTTACGTCTCGGACTCGCCTTGCAACCTCCATGAGGTCCGTCAGGCCCTTCTGCGGAATGAATGTGGCGATAGTCCCAACGAGAATCTTATCTCTCGCTCCGACACTCTCCCGAAACTCGCCGCTCGCTACGGCGGGCTCGATCGGAATTCCGTTCCACACCTTTTCAATGTCGCCGTCTTCTTTACCAAATGTTGAGATGATCTGGTGGCGCTGCACTTCTCCCACCGCCACGAGCTTGTCGGCGAATCGAGCAAACAGCCGCTCGATCCGAAGGTTTCCTTTGTCTGCGTTTGGATAGTTGCCGAAGTGAAAGGTGTGGACCAGCCGAAGAGACGGAACCAGCAGTCTGCAGATGGCGGCGTCCGCAAGAGCATCGGTTGTGTGTGTGTGAACGACGTCGATTCGCTCCTTACGAATGAGGCGCAGCAGCTTGAGAAAAGTAAAATAGTTAGGGCGTGGCTCGACGGAATCTGCCAACGTCACGACTTTGACGCCACTGCGCACCAACTCGTCACCAATAGGCCCGCGGACCTTGATGCAGCAGACGCTGACCTCAAATTTGTTCGGGTCAATAGACCGGACCAGGTGCTTGATCACCACTTCCGCGCCGCCGATACCCAAACCGGCGACCGCAATGAGCAGTCGTTTCTTGCGCGTGGCCATATTCTGGAGGAAGAGAGACTGAATCCTTCAGGCCGGCGTCGGTAGCTGGGTGGTGCTCTCGTCAAACTTGAGCATGACCTTGATGCACGCCTTGGACCTGGCCGCCTCCAGAGCGCGATCGAAATGCTCGAGCGAATAGCGATTCTCCAGAAACGGCGCCGCATCGATCCTGGGAAGCGTTATGAGCGCTTCATCGAAATCGGCGCCACTGCTTCCCACTGAACCGATCACGGAGCGATCGTATGCGACGATCGCCTCGAAGTTGAAGGTCTGGTCGGAGTAAGGCAGGCCCATCAACAGCAGTGTCGCACCGGTCGATGCCCCTTGCAGAATTGTGGACAGGGCTGCCTGCGATCCTGTGGCCTCGATGAGCCACTCGTACCGATCGAGCCCGATGAGATCCTTCGAGGTTTCGATCGAACCATTCAGGACCGCCAGCCGCTCTGGCTGGCGGTCGATGACCGTAACCGCATGGCCACGCAGGCTCAGCACTAGCGCAGCAAGGTGGCCGATGGTGCCAGCGCCAATGATGGCGCAACGGCGTGGTGTGTCGCCGGTCGGCGCGGAGCCGAGGCGACGCAAGCCTTTCATCACAACAGCAAGAGGTTCGGCAAGCGCCGCCTGTTGGAGAGATATGGAATCGGGTACGCGATGCAGATACCGCGCTCGCGTAACGAGGTACTCCGCACACGCTCCATCCTGGCCGATGACACCCACCTCGCGCCTGTCCTTGCAGCGAATCGCCTCGTCCCGTGCGCACTCGCTGCACTCGCCGCAGCCTTGGATGCACTCGACCACCACGCGGTCACCCTCGCTCACAGAGGTGACGCGCGGGCCAAGCGCCACGACCGTGCCCGACGACTCATGGCCGGGGACGATCGGGTACTTGGCTACTCCAGTCTTGTAGTAGCCCAGCGAGCCCTCCAGGATCTCGAGGTCCGTGCCGCAGACGCCGACGTGGGATACTCGAACGAGGACCTCGCCGGGCTTCAGGCTGGGGACCGTCCGTTGCTCGACGCGAGCCCGATGCGGACCACGCACGACGAGCGCCGAGTACTCTTTCTGGGAAAAGATCTCCGCACGTGCGGCTGGATTGCTCATGCCACGACTGTCCACGATGCCCTCGATCGTCCCGGCGGTCTTTTCGTAACGGAAGCGTGCAATTTCACCGGCAAGGCTCGCGAGCCGCAACTTTCGGGATGCGAGCCATAGATCGCTGACCAGCCAGCGCACTTCGCGCCAGACCTCGCTCGGGATGTGCCGGAGGATCTTGGTGCCTACCCACCGGGCGCCCATTCCTTCGCGATGATAGCGCCGGCGTACTTGTGCCCAGGTTTCGGTGTGAACGTGGATGATGCACGCCGCCGGCTCGTACTTGACCTTGTAATCGCGCTCGATCCAGTGCTTCGCCCACCCAATGTCCTCGAGGCCGGGAAGGCCCTCGTCGAAAGGGCACTGCGTCCAGAGCTCGCGCTTGATTATCGAGTTGGCGTTGTTGGCGAAGGGATTGTCCGGGTCCGTGATCGTCTGCGGCTGCGAAGGAAAAATGCGTTTGAAATCCTGCGTTTCTGCGAACTTGGAGATTTCGTGGCCGCGCTGACCACCGTATACCATCGCCACGTCCTTCTCGCGAAGAGGCGCGACGAGCTTCTCGAGCCATAATTCGTCGGCGGGTATGGCGTGGGCCGAAAGGATCGCGACATAAGGCGACTGAATGTCCCGAAGGCCGACGTTCAGCGAGTGCCCGAACGTGAAATCCTCCGTGCGCATGCGAAGAATGCGCGCGCTGTTCGTGGCAGCGATGTCGCGGGTGCGGTCCACCGATCCTGAATCGACCAGCAGGACCTCGAAGTCCCGGTAACGCTGGCGCCCCAATGCTTCGAACACCGACGGCAGCCAGCGCTCTTCATTGAATGCTCGAATCAGGACGGTCGTTTCCGGTGTCTGCTTGCTCATCTTGTCTCTGCCCCGAGGCGCGCATTGATGACCTGCCGTATGCAGTTGGCATGCACCTGCTCAGCGGCCGCCACGGACGCGTTGGCGTTGTGCGACGCGAGGTAGACGTTCGGCAACCGCCGCAGCGGACTGTCCGCCGCGAGCGGTTCCACCTCGAAGACATCCAGCGCGGCTCCGGCCAGGCGCCCTTCCCTCAGAGCCGAGACGAGCGCGGCTTCGTCCACCAGGCCGCCCCGAGCCGTGTTGATCAATACGGCAGTCGGCTTCATGCGGGCCAGGCGACTGGCGTCGATCATATGTCGGTTGCCGGCACGCAAATCGCAGTGAAGTGTCACAAAATCGCTCTCTCCGAGCAGGAAATCGAGCGGCACTGATTCGGGGGCGTGCTCCAGTACGCCGTCCGCCTGGGAACCAGGGATGGTCGAAACCAGGACGCGCATGCCGAACACCGCTGCGCGCCGGGCGACTGCTGACCCGATCTGCCCGAGTCCCACGATGCCAAGTGTGCACTCCTTCAGCGAGCGCAGCTGCTGCCGCTGCCAGTGCCCGGCGCGCATGTCCTCAGCCATCGCGTCGAGTCTGCGGGCGAACAGGAGCACGTAGCCCATTACGGTGTCGGCAACGGGGTCGCTGAATGCGCCGGGCGAATTGCAGACGGTCACGCCGCGCGTTCGAGCGGCCGTCACATCGATGGAGTCGATCCCCGTGCCCCATTTGGCGATGATCCGCAACCGCGGGGCGGCGTCGAGTACGCGACTGGAGATCTGGTCGTCCCCGCAAATGATGGCGTCGATCTCACCGACGACCGGCAGCAACTCTGATTCCTCGAGTCGCTCGACCGGGCTCCGCACGATGACGTCGCACCCGGCAGCGCCGAGTGCGGTCGCATAACGCTCAATGACCGGTATGGCCCGGGGCGCGCTCACGAGTACGTTCCAACGACTCATGCTGGAATCGTCTCTCATGACGCTTCGGTCCAGGGATGCCGCGCCATCAGATCCTCCACGATTCGGACGTCTCCGGGCACGTCTACCGCGTGCGTCGCAACATCCGTGGTCACGATGCGCACCCCGTGACCGTTCTCGAGGAATCGCAGCATGTCGATCGACTCGAGTTCCTCCAATGGGCCACGCGGCAAGCTGGCGAATGTCGCCAATGCGTTGCGCCGAAACGGGATGACGCAGACCTGCTTCAGGTGTCCATGCGTGGGCAAGGATCGTGCACCGCAGTCCGGGATCGGTTGCCTCGAGAAGTAGAGGGCGTGGCCGCTCAGGCCAGCCACGACTTTGATGGTGTTGCGGTCGCGTAGCTCGTCCTCGGAACGAATCGCGGTTGCGAGGTTCACGCAATCGACAGTCGCGTCGCGAAGCAGCGCCTCGACGGACGCCGCGATCATCTCCGGCCGGACGAGCGGCTCGTCGCCCTGGACCATGACGACGATGTCCGCGGAATCGCGGGCGGTCGCCTCGGCGACGCGGTCACTGGCGCGCTCATGGCTGGCTGAAGTGAAGATCGATTTCGCGCCGAACGACTCGGCAACATCGGCGATCTCTCGATCACACGTTGCGACGACGACCTCGGCGAACAGGTGGCAGGCCCGGGTCCGACGGTACACGTGCTCCAACAATGGCAGCCCGCAAATGCGGGCGAGCGGCTTGCCCGGGAACCGCGAGGAGGCCATGCGTGCTGGAATGACGCCCACGATGCGCCTCATGGGTCGGTCCCGGTTGCGCCGGACAGCGTCACCGACACGGTCGTGACGAACTCTTGACCCGGTAGTAGCCGGGCCGACTGGCCGAGACGGACAGCATCGGTCAGCGCCTTCGGCATGTTCGAGCAGGGTTCGAGAACCGCGGTGTAGAGGTTGCGCCAGCCCCCGTAGGTCAGGAACAGCCAGACGTATGGAAACGCGGCCGCATCGAAGTCCATGCGCAGCGCTGCGCCCCGCGCCAGATCCTCGACCCCGCACCACGACTCGGGCAGATCCCGTACGTAAGCGAATTCCTGCAGCCGACTGTCGGCTGTCGGAATCACCCTCAGGTCGACCGACTCGCCGGAAACGGTGGCGAACGGCCAGGCAAAGGGGCGCCCGTCCTTGACGAGGGTACTGAAGGCTGGATCGACGGGTTCGACGCGACCGCCCGGCAGAAGCAGGCGGCACGAGGACGTTATGGCGACCGGCAAGTGCTGCTTGAACAGGAAATGGAATGGCCGATCTTCCGCACTGCGGATGCGGTAGGTCACCGACAGCGAGGACGTGTCGTCGGCAAGCTGGAACTCCTTCGTGCAGAGTGCGCGAACTGTGGTCGTCGTGGCTGCCAGCCTGACGGTCGCATGGCTGCCGCTCCTGGCTTCGAGCGTGTTCCAAGGCATCGCCCACCACTCGCCATGGTCCGGCAACTCGCGGCCCTCGAAATGGCCGGGCGCATCGTTTGGAAAGAGTTCCTCCCATCCCCCTGCCCAGACATCGTCGTAGGCGGCGCCGACAGGCGATGCCTGCAATGGCACGTCGGGCCGATGCCATATCCACTGGCGCCCGTGATGCCGGTCTTCGAGTTCCCAGACTCGACCACCGAGCGTCGGGAGGAT
>Ga0105090_10001504_pt1 | contig 12585 bp, 9 predicted proteins | sample PPLLak3March2015_FD_79110 | JGI IMG/M metagenome (GOLD analysis project Ga0105090, IMG submission 79110) | Freshwater sediment microbial communities from Prairie Pothole Lake near Jamestown, North Dakota, USA - PPLs Lake P7 Core (1) Depth... | ecosystem: Environmental > Aquatic > Freshwater >... | reverse complement strand
GACCGCCATGATCCGGCCGGGACAGTACGGGTAGCCGCAGGCGTCCAGGCCGTCGCAGACGATGCGTGCCAGCGCGGCGAACCAGGCGTCCGCCTGCGGCGGCGCATCGTCGGCGTAGACGAGCCCGTTGTCCTGGTCGGTCTTGATGCTCTGTTCCGCGCGGGCCTGTGAGCCGAAGGCCAGCCACGCGTACGGGGCAGGCGCCGGTCCCAGCTGCTGCTCGGCGAGGCCGATCAGCCGCCGGGTCACCGCATCGTTGATCGTGGTGAGTACCTTCGGCACCTGCTCGGCACGCATTCCCGAAGCCACCATCAGGTCGAACAACCGGGGCACCTGCTGGCAGGTCTTGACCAGGGCGTCGATCGACGCTGCCTTCTGGACCTGCGCGGCCAGGTAAAGCGGGTGCTGCGTCTGCAGGGTCATCAGGTCACGCGTCGTCAGCATGCCGACCACGCGCCCGTCGCGCGTCAGGGGCAGGTGATGGATGCCGCGCGCGGCCATTGCCAGGATGCCTTCCAGGACGGGGCTGTCCGCCTCGAGCGTCAAAGGATCCGTGGTCATGATCCCGGACACGGCTTCCGCGGGGTCGCGGCCCTGGGCGAGGACCCGGTTGCGCAGGTCACGGTCGGTGATGAGGCCGCACACGCGGTCGCCTTCGCTCACGAGCAACGACGAGACCCCGTGCCGTGACATCGTGCGGGCGGCCTCCGCGATCGTCGTGTCGGGGGACGCCAGGACCAGGCCGCACCGGACCAGCTCGCCCATCGGGGTCATGAACAGCGTCTGGCCGGATGAGTTGCGCGACTGCGTCGTCGAGATCAGCCGCTCCTCGATGCTGCAGATGTAGTGGGTATCGAACTCCGGCGAGCTCGCGCGCAGCGTGTCGAGGACCGCGCGCGGCATGCTCCAGATCAGCCCGTCCTCGATCATGGTGACGCGGAAACGCACCGGCTTGCCGGTCAGCAGCGAGAGCAGGCCGAAACTCTCGCCCTCGCCGTAGCGGTCGACGAGGTTGCCGTGGCGGTCGTGCGCCTCGACGGCGCCACGGCGCACGAGGTAGAGGGTTTCGTTGAGGTCGCCGATCTCGAGCAGCACCGTGTCCTTGCGCCGGTAGAAGGCCTCGATCGCCCCGGCTGCGCGGCGCAGCTCGGCAGCGTCGAGCAGGTCGAACGGCGGAGTTGCGGCGAGGAATCTCTCGACGTCGGCGAGTGCGCTGTTCATGGGGCCATCATAACGCCGACCCGGCTGCGCGCCGCAGCGCTGCGCGCGCCCGTATACTTGCGGCCGTACGAACCCTGGCCACGAAACACCGATGTCCGAGTCCGACGAGCCTCGCTTTCGACGTGTCGTCCGGCGCCCTGCCGCGGCCGAGACCCCCGCGTGGTCCTGGGATGCGTGGCGTCCTGCCGAAACCTGGGCAACGATCCGGGCCTACCTGGGCCTGGGACGTGAATCCCGGCAGGGTCCCATCGATACCCTCGAGGCGCTGGCGAGTTTCCTCGACAAGCGCGCCAGCTTCGTTGCCCAGAGTTCGCTCTACGGTTACCTGCGCACCCGCGCGGGCATGCGTTACCCGGAACTGTTCCACGACGACCCTTTCGTCGCGTCGATCAACATCGCGAAATGGCACCTCTGGCTGGATTGCCTGTCCGACGTCGCGGTCCACGCGGGCGCGCGCCTGGCACAGCACGCGCCGCGCGAGCTGACACGGGTCGCCCGCACGATGGTTGCAGTCGTCGACGGCGTGCTGGCACAGGCCGGGACGCCGGCCGAGGCGGGCGGCGACTTCGCAGCGCACGCGGCCCGGGTGCGCAGCCGGGTGGCGCGCACCGACTGGCTGGCGATCGCAGGCGACGAAGCCGCCTTCAGCGACAGCCCCGCCAGCCTCGTGCGCTGGGCGCCGGTCAAGGACGAACTCAAGCAACTCGACGAGGAGATCGTGCGCAACTCGGTGCGGTTTCGCTGGCAGGAAGTGCGCCGCGACTTCGCCCGCCACGTCGATTACCCGGCGCTGCTCGAGGCGATGCCGGAGCCGCCTAGCGCGTGAACAGGTTGCCCAGGTAGTAGATGCCCTGGGCGATCTGCCCTTCGAGCGGGAACGACAGCATGCCGACCACCGAATAGCCGAGCAGCCACGGCATCAGGTAGAACCGGAAGATGAAGAAGAACCACGCGACGTAGAGCGGCACCATCGGGGCGATCAGGAAAGCCGGCGTGATCGGCTCGAAGCGCCGGATCAACGGGTCGGTGACCCGGATGAAGAACCGGTTGAAGAAGAACGTGCTTTCCTCCGGCAGGAAGAGTCGCATGCCGAAGCGGCCGATCAGTGTCCACATGACCATGCCAAGCAGATAGTCCAGCAGGACCGCCCACAGCGGAATTCCCTCGATCACCTCGCCACCCCCTCAGACTGCTGCAGCAGCGGTCCGTGTCGTACGCCAGCCAGCAGCCTGCTGCATGGCCGGCGCGATTCTCTCACACGCAAAAGGGCCGGGGAGAGTCGCCTCGCCCCGGCCCTTCGGACCGCTTACCAGCCCTTGCTCAGGCCTTCGAGGGAATGATCGTATCGCCGCTGGGGACGCGTACTTCGTCCACCATGCGCTGGATCTCCTCGCTGGGCTCCGCCGTGAGCAGGGTGGCGACGATCATCGCGATCGCGCTCGCCGTGACGCCGACGACGCCGAACCGCAGGTCGTCGAGCCCGAGCCAGGGCTTGGCCAGGCCGTACCACGCCTCCGGGTTGCGTACCGCAAGCAGGTACCACCAGCCCGTCGTCAGGCCGACGATCATGCCGGCGAGGGCGCCCGCGCGATTGGCGCGCTTCCACCAGACGCCGAGCACCAGCGGCACGAACAGCCCCGACATCGCGAAGCAGAACGCCCAGGCGACCGCGCCGAGGATGCCGGTGAGCTTGAGGCTCGCGACCGCTGCGCCGCCGGCACCGATGATCAGCAGGAGGATGCGCGACGTCAGCAGGCGCTTCTTCACCTCGGCCTTCGGGTCGATGATCTTGTAGTACAGGTCATGCGACAGCGTATTGGCCATCGCCAGCAGCAGGCCGTCGGCGGTCGACATCGCCGCCGCCATGCCGCCCGCCGCGACCAGGCCGGAGATGACGTAGGGCAGGCCGGCCATTTCCGGAGTCGCCAGCACGATGATGTCCGGGTTCAGGAAGAACTCGTTGATCTGCAGGATGCCGTCGAGGTTGCTGTCGCGGATCGCGAGCAGCCCGATCGCGGACCACTTCTGGATCCACTCGAGCGACATCACCTGCTCGATCGAGGCCCCGATGATCGATGTCGACAGGTTCGGGTCGATCATCTGCAGCTTGCTGAACGTGGCCAGCGCCGGCGCCGAGAAGTACAGCAGGAAGATGAAGAACAGCGACCAGGCCACGGAGTTGCGCGCATCACGCACCGACGGCGTCGTGAAGTAACGCATCAGGATGTGGGGCAGCGACGCCGTGCCGACCATCATGCAGAACACGAGGGTCACGAACTTCCAGGCAGCCAGCGCACCTTCCGACGGCGTGGCGTGCAGGGTGGTCAGCGCCTTGAGACCCTCGACCGAGTCGACGGCTGCGGTTCCCACGCCGATGATCGGCTCGAGCTCCATGATGCGCTGCACGGCGGAGCCGTACGACAGGTGCGGCAGGAAGCCGAATCCCTGTGTGATCGACATCCAGAAGATCGGGATCAGGTAGGCGACGATCAGCACGATGTACTGCGCGACCTGCGTCCAGGTCACGGCACGCATGCCGCCGAGCATCGAGCAAACCAGGATGCCGAACAGGCCGAGCCAGACGCCGACTTCGAACGGGATCTGGAAGGCGCGTGCCGCAATCGTGCCGGTCGCGGTGATCTGCGCGGTCACGTACGTGAACGATGCCACCACCAGCACGATGATCGCGCACAGGCGCGTGAGCTTGCCGCCGTAGCGCGTGCCGATGAAGTCGGGCACGGTGTAGCAGCCGAACTTGCGCAGGTAAGGCGCCATCAGCGTCGCGATCAGGATGTAGCCGCCCGTCCAGCCGACGATGAAGGCCATGTAGGCGTGGCCGGACATGAAGATGCCGCCCGCCATCGCGACGAAAGACGCACCCGACATCCAGTCGGCTGCCGTCGCCATCCCGTTGAACACCGGTGGCACGCTGCGCCCGGCGACGTAATAGGCTTCGACCGCCGTCGTCCGCGAGAGCACGCCGATGAAGGCGTACACGACCAGCGTGAAGAGGACGAAGAGGATGCCGATCCACTTCGCGCTCAGGCCGAGCGTTTCGAGGAACGCCATCAGTGCGAAGAATGCGAGGAAACCGCCCGTGTAGATCGCGTAGATCTTGGGCAGGGATTCCATGAATCCCTTGCCTTCCCATTTCATGCCCATTTCGTGATCCCCCTTATGCCCGTTCTTCGACGCCGAACTTCACGTCGATCGCGTGCTGTTGCCTGTTGAACACGAACAGCTGCACGACGAAGACGACCAGCGAGCCCTGGGCGGACATGTAGTAGCCCAGCGGCCAGCCGAAGAAGTTGATGTTGTTGAGCGGCAGGGCGAACCAGTGGACGACGTAAGCGAAGATGAACCAGACGGAAAGATGCGCAATCATGAGCCTGCGCGTACGGCGCCAGTGCGCGGCGCGGTCTTCGGGTGACAATTGACGCACGGCGAATTCCCCCTCGATTGATGAAGCCCCGGCGGGGCCGTTGACACAACCTCGACGGTCAGGCCTATTTCGGCCCACTGAACCTAGCAGCGGGGGTCCAGTATGTCAGTGCGACCTTAGTCGAACCCGGCCGGCTAATTGCCGCGCTTGGCGCGCAGTTCGGCACGGGTGCGCGAGTACTCCCGCGAGAACGCCTCGATGAAGGAGTGCGGCAATTCAGTGCCGCTGACCTGCTGGCTGACCAGCTTGTGGAAATCCGCGTAGTGCTCCCAGTAGCGGGGCCTCGGATCCTGGCCCGGCGCGAGCAACCGGGCACGGCCGTGCTCGAACTGGTCGGCGACGTTGGCCGGCGACAGTTGCCCGAGGATCGACTGCAGGCCGGCACGCATGGCGGAGGTGAGCGCCGCCTCGTGATCCTTCGCTTCCTGCATCACGTCACGCAACGCGTCGACGGGGCCGGCGTACAACCGGCCTTGCGACTCGAGCAGGCGCTGCAGGCTTTCTTCGACGCTGCGCGAGCTGCGCAGCGGGTTGCTGCTGCCGACCGCCTGGTTCGGCAGCGTGGCAAGATGCACGCCGGCGGGGCCGGTACTGCGGGCGAGGGCGAGATCGTTCAGGCCCACGATGGTCTCGCGCAACAGCTGCCCGGCAATGAGCGGCAGCATGGCCTGCGCTTCCGGCGACAGCGTCGCCGGATCGATGCCTGCGCCCCGGCAGAAAGCCTGCACGGCGGAACGGAGGTCGGACCAGGTGCTGGCCTGCTGGTGGAACGGAGCGTTGCGCTGCGACGCGTCCACGCGGCTCTGGCGGCGGGCGAGGGCTTCGGCCAGCTCCTCGCGTGGGATCGCCCGCGTGCGCACTGCCCAGTCCTGTGCCGGCGGAGGCGGCGGTTCGGCGACTGCTGCAGTCGCCGGCCGCGCACGGAATCCGGGCACGACCGAGTCGGCGCGGCTACCGGCCGCAGGCCCTGGCGGGTCGTCGTGATCGCCGTCCGGCGCTGCGGCCGAACGCTGCAGGGCCTCGAGCAGCGCGGCGCGCGCACTCGTGTCGATCTTCACGCCGAATGCGTTACCCACCTGGATCGCGCCCGATTCTCCCGCATCGCGCGGCGACAGCAGCTCGTCGAGGTCGAGATCGTGGCCGATGTCGTTGTCGAAGTGCTTGGCCGCCGAGTGCTCGTCCGCCGCCGCCGGCAGGAAGTCGATGCGGTTGTCGACGCTGACCAGGATCTCGTAGTCACCCATGCGCAGGCGGTCACCGTCGTGCAGCTGGACGCGGCCCGCCGCCGCCGCCGGGTCGTCGGCATCGTTGACGAAGACGCCGTTGGTGCTGGTGTCGTCGAGCCAGTACTTGCCGCCGTGGTAATGGACGGTGAAGTGGTGGCCCGAGACCACGCGACGCGGATCGGCCAGCACCCAGTCGTTGTCCGGGGCGCGGCCGACCGTGCCGCCGTTCACGCCGAACACGCGCGAGCCGTTCTCGCCGAGGTCGCGGTACTGGTCGCTGATGACGCGCAGCTTGATGGCCATGGTAAAGGGCTCGACGTCGGCTGACGCTGGTGCTGGAGCCTTGTAATATGCGGCGACCCTATCACGCAAGCACCGCGCCCCGATGGCCACCAGTCACATTTTCAAGGTCATCTTCCTCAACCAGGGCAAGGTCTTCGAGATCTACGCCCGCAAGGTCGGGCACGGCCAGATGTTCGGCTTCATCGAGGTCGAGGAACTCATCTTCGGCGAAAAGTCGACGGTGCTCGTCGATCCCGCCGAGGAGAAGATCCAGACCGAGTTCGCGGGCGTGAAGCGCACCTACCTGCCGCTGCATTCGGTGATCCGCATCGACGAAGTTCGCAAGTCGGGCGTGAGCAAGGTCACCGCGGCCGACGGCACCAACGTCGCGCAGTTCCCGTTCCCGGTGTACCCGCCGCCCGGCGGCCCCGGCACGCGCGAAAAATAGAGTCGTGGCTTAGGGTTACGCGGCTGCGCGCTGGCCCGGGGCGAGCCGCTCCGGTATCATTTGCGGCTCCCTGCTGAACGGCGGCCGCCTCGCTCATGCTCACTTTCAGCGGCGCTCCCGCGCTCTCGGATTTCCGTCTCGACAAGGTGCTGGCTGCCGTTCGCGAACGTGTCCCGCACGTCACCGCGGTCGAGACCCGTTACCTCCACTTCGTCGAGACCCGGGCACCGCTGGACGAGGCGCAGACGCGCATCGTCGAGGCGCTGCTGCGCTACGGCCCCGCGTCGCAGGCGGGCGAACCGCACGGTGAGTTGCTGCTGGTCGTGCCGCGTTTCGGCACCGTCTCGCCGTGGTCCACCAAGGCGACCGACATCGCGCACGTCTGCGGCCTCGGCAGCATCGTCCGCATCGAGCGCGGCATCGCGTACTACGTCCGTGCCGGCGCTGCGCTGGCCGCGACCGAGCGTGCTGCCATCGCCACGATCGTGCACGACCGCATGACGGAGAGCGTGCTCGGCACGATCGCCGAGGCGGCAGGCCTGTTCGCGCATCACGAGCCGAAGCCGCTCGCGACCGTGCCCGTGCTGGCGCAGGGACGTGCAGCGCTCGAGGCCGCCAACTCCGGGCTCGGCCTGGCGCTGTCGGACGACGAGATCGACTACCTCCAGGCCGCGTTCCGCGACCAGCTCGGGCGCGACCCCACCGACGTCGAGCTCATGATGTTCGCGCAGGCGAACTCGGAGCACTGCCGCCACAAGATCTTCAATGCCGACTGGATCGTCGACGGCGCACGCAGCGAAAAATCGCTGTTCGGCATGATCCGCAACACGCATCGCTGCAACCCGCAGGGCGTGCTTTCGGCCTATCGCGACAACGCCGCGGTGATCGAGGGCTGGCCCGGCCGGCGCTGGTTCGCGCAAGCGGGCGGCGGCGGCTACGAGGCGGTGGACGAGCCGATCGACATCCTGATGAAGGTCGAGACGCACAATCACCCGACGGCGATATCGCCTTTCCCGGGCGCCGCGACCGGCTCCGGCGGTGAAATCCGCGACGAGGGCGCGACGGGCCGCGGCGCCAAGCCCAAGGCGGGCCTGGTCGGATTTTCCGTCTCCAACCTGCGCATTCCGGGCCACGTGCAGCCGTGGGAGCAGGATTTCGGCAAGCCCGAGCGCATCGTCCCGGCCCTGCAGATCATGCTCGAAGGCCCGATCGGTGCCGCCGCGTTCAACAACGAGTTCGGCCGACCCAACATCTACGGCTATTTCCGCACGTTCGAGCAGCGCGTCGAGTCGACGGGACGCTCGCCGCTGCGTGGCTACCACAAGCCGATCATGATTGCGGGCGGCCTCGGCAACATTCGCCGCACGCATGTCGAGAAAGCGCCCGTGGTGCCCGGCGCCAGGATCGTCGTGCTCGGCGGTCCGTCGCTGCTCATCGGTCTCGGCGGCGGCGCGGCGTCGTCGATGGGCGCGGGCTCCAGCTCGGCGGACCTCGACTTCGCCTCGGTCCAGCGCGGTAACCCGGAAATGCAGCGCCGCGCCCAGGAAGTCATCGACGCCTGCTGGGCGATGGGCGACGAGAACCCGATCCTGCTGATCCACGACGTCGGCGCGGGCGGCCTCTCCAACGCGATTCCGGAGTCCGTGCACTTCGAGGGGACCGGCGGTCGCATCGACCTGCGCAAGGTGCTGAGCGACGAGCCCGGCATGTCGCCGCTCGAGCTCTGGTGCAACGAATCCCAGGAGCGCTACGTCCTGATCATCGCGGCGGACCAGCTCGCCGCTTTCGGCGCGCTCTGTGAGCGCGAGCGTTGCCCGTTTGCAGTGGTCGGCGACGTCACCGGCGACGCCCTGCTGCACGTCGAAGACCCGCTCTTCGGCAATGCCCCGGTGGACATGCCGCTCGAGACGCTGCTCGGGAAGCCGCCGCGCATGACGCGCGACGTCAAGCGGCTGCCGCACGCCGCGGACACATTCTCGGCGCGCGACATCACGGACGTTCGCGAAGCCGCGCTGCGCGTGCTGCGGCTGCCGACGGTGGCCGACAAGACCTTCCTGGTCACGATCGGCGACCGCTCGGTCGGCGGCATGATCAGCCGCGATCCGCTCGTCGGGCCGTGGCAGGTGCCGGTCAGCGACGTCGCCGTGACGTTAAGCGACTTCTTCTCGACGCACGGCGAAGCCATGGCGATGGGCGAGCGCACGCCGCTCGCGCTGCTCGACGCCGCGGCCTCGGGACGCATGGCAGTGGCCGAAGCCGTCACCAACATCATCGCGGCCGACATCCGCCGCATCGAGGACATCCGCCTCTCGGCCAACTGGATGGCGGCCTGTGGCGAGCCGGGTGAGGACGCGGATCTCTACGACACGGTCCGCGCCGTCGGTGAGGAACTCTGTCCGGCGCTGGGCATTGCCATTCCCGTCGGCAAGGACTCGCTGTCGATGAAGACGGCATGGACCGTCGACGGCGAGAACCGCAAGGTCGTGTCGCCGGTCTCGCTGATCGTGTCTGCGTTTGCACCCGTCGAGGACGTCCGGCGCACCACGACGCCGCAGCTGCGGCTCGACCGCGGCGCGACGCGCCTGCTGCGGGTGGACCTGGGCTGCGGCCGCAACCGGCTGGGCGGCTCCTGCCTCGCCCAGGTGTACGGCCGCATCGGCGCGCAGGCGCCGGACTGCAATGATGCCGCGCAGCTGCGGGCGTTCGTCGCCTGCATCATCGAACTGCGCCGTGGCGGCCTGCTGCTCGCGTACCACGATCGTTCGGATGGCGGCCTGCTCGCCACCCTGGCCGAGATGGCGTTCGCGGGTCGCTGCGGCGTCGACGTGCGCCTGGCGGCAAGGTCGCACGAGGCGGCCGTGGCCGAACTGTTCACGGAGGAGCTCGGGGCCGTGTTGCAGGTGGAATCGGCACACCTCGACGCAGTGCGCGCCGTCTTCGCCAGGGCAGGACTGGGCACGCTCGTGCACGACCTGGGCGTCGTCGAATCGATGGATCGCCTGGCCATTGCCACGGCCGACGGCGAGCCGCTGCTCGACGTTTCCCGGACCGAGCTGCGGACGGCGTGGTCGGAGACCAGCTACCGCATGCAGGCGTTGCGCGACAACCCGGCGTGCGCGCAGGAAGAGCACGCGCGGGCGGTCGACGCCAAGGACCCCGGCCTGTTTGCGCACCTGACGTTCGACCCGGGCGAAGACATCGCCGCACCGTACATCGCCCGGGGTGCGCGACCCGAGGTGGCGGTCCTGCGCGAGCAGGGCGTGAACAGCCAGCTCGAGATGGCGGCGGTGTTCGATCGTGCGGGTTTCAAGCCGGCCGACGTGCACATGACCGACCTGATCGCCGGCCGCGTGCGGCTCGAGCGCTTCAAGGGACTCGTGGCCTGCGGCGGGTTCTCATACGGCGATGTGCTCGGCGCCGGCGAGGGCTGGGCCAAGTCGATCCTGTTCAACGCGTCGCTGCGTGAACAGTTCGCGGCGTTCTTCGCGCGGCCGGACAGCTTCTCGCTCGGCGTCTGCAACGGCTGCCAGATGATGTCGACGCTGAAGCCGATGATCCCCGGCGCGCAGCACTGGCCGCGCTTCGTCCGCAATCGTTCGGAGCAGTTCGAGGGCCGGGTCGGACTCGTCGAGATCCTGCCGACGCCGTCGGTGTTCTTCCGCGGCATGGAAGGCTCGGTGCTGCCGATCGCGGTGGCGCATGGCGAGGGCAGGGCAGAATTCCGCGATGACGCCGCCGAGCGCAGCTGCACATCGAGCGGGCTCGTCAGCCTGCGCTGGGTCGACAATCACGGCCGCGTCGCGACGCAGTATCCCGCCAACCCGAACGGCTCACCCGCGGGCATCACCGGACTGACGACGCAGGATGGCCGCGTGACGATCCTGATGCCGCACCCCGAGCGCGTGTTCCGCACCGTGCAGAATTCGTGGCACCCGGACGACTGGCAGGAAGACGGCGGCTGGTTGCGGATGTTCCGCAACGCCCGCGCCTGGGTTATTTGACCAGACGGCCGATCGGCGTGATCTTGTCGAGGGTCTCTTCGGCGAAGAACCGCCGCACCATCATGGCCTGCTGCAGCTTGCCCTTGCGGACGTAAGCCTCGTACAGCATGTCCTTGATCAGCTCGAGCAGCACGCCGGCCTCGCTCGGGTTGAGCTCCGGCAGCGGTGACGGCTCGCCGGCGCCGTCGAACAGCACCTTCTTCACGACCGCGAACGTGTCGCTGTCGATTTCCGCCAGTTCCCTGGCCTCGCGGATCTGCTCGAAGATCCGCAGCCGGCCGTTCTCGCCGAGGTCGTCGTAGACGGTCTGCGCCGTGCGCCGGCACATCGACGCAAAGGCATTGAAGAACCCGGCCGAGTAGCAGCCGAGTGCTTCGCGGAACAGCTGTTCGACCTGTTCGGGCAGGTAGGTGAAGTTGAACTTCTCCTTCGCGCGCTCGAGCTCGACGAAGTTGTTGGCGAGCTCGACGCGATTGGCCGCGTACATCTTCACCGCGAACTTGAGGAAGATCGGGGCGCTGCAGGAGTCGCAGCGGTACACGACGCCGACCTGGTTCGGGCGCGAGGACACGAGTTCCGCGAACTGCGGCACCGAGACTGCCGTGATGTGCGTGTACACCTGGCAGTGGGGGCACAGGATGGCAAGGCTGCGTTCCTGGTCGTGATGCAGCTTGCTGTTCGAATCGACGTAGACGGACATGCGTCAGCCTTGGGTCCGAACGTTATAGTTCGCTGGAGTGTACAACAACGCCTGCGCGGCCGCTTCGTTGCCCGGCCGGGCGTCGATGGCGATCCTGCCGTTGCGGCGATCGTGCGTCATCCAGACGTCGTAGCGGGCGCCGTCGGCGAGGCGCAGCCACGGGCCGTAGGCGTGCTCCGCCTCGATTGCGTCCTGCCAGCGAGTGGCCGTCCGGGCCTGGGCCCAGACGTCCTCGCCGGGCTCGTCCGCGTCGCTGAGGTCGTAGCCGGCCGGCGGTGGCATCGGCGCGGCAGGGTCGGCCCCGTCCGCCGGCTGGGCACTCAGGTACCGGGCGCTCAGGCGGTCGAACCGGTACGCGGGCTGCAGGCCCAACTGTGCGGCACGCCCCTGCCAGACCAGCGTCCGGGCGTCGATGCGCCATTCGTCGCCGGCAATCTCGTAGACCTGCATGCGTCCGTCCGGCAGCCGCGTCAACGTGACACGGTATGAGCGCGGCCCGGTTCTCTCGGAGTAGACCTGCGCGATCATCGCGCTGGCCGGCAGTTCCTCGTAGGTCCGCAGGTGCATCGCCGCGGGCCAGTAGCGGTGGGCGACGAAGAACAGCAGCAGGGCGATCGCGATGTTGCCCGCCGCCGCCCAGTGACGACGGGCGAGCCAGCGGCTCAAGCCCAGCAGCAGTGCGACCAGCCCGAACACGACGAGGACGACGATGGCCTCGAGCACTTGCGGACGCTCAGCCCGGATCGGGCAGGTGGGCGGAGAGTGCGCCCGACTCGACCAGGCTCGCGAGCGTGGCGATGTCGCGGTCGAGGCGGTGGTCGGCCGGTCGGTACGGCACCCGCACGCGAACTGCCGCGTGGATGCGCTGCAGTTCCACCGTCGTCGTCAGCGGGCGCAGGCAATCGAGCGCGTGCGCGGCCGCCAGCAGTTCGATCGCCAGCACTCGAGAAGTGTTCTCGCAGATCCTGAGCAGCTTGCGGCCCGCCCAGGGCGCCATGCTGACGTGGTCTTCCTGGCCGGCGGACGTCGGCAGGCTGTCGACCGACGCGGGGTGCGCGTAGGTCTTGTTCTCGGAGACCAGCGCCGCCGCCGTGACGTGCGCCATCATCAGCCCCGACTCGAGGCCCGGCTCGGCCGCCAGGAACATGTTCAGGTTCGGATTGACGCGGCGATCGAGCAGGTCGGTGCGGCGCTCCGAGGTGCTGGCGAGTTCGGCCACGGCGATCGCGAGGAAGTCGCTGATGAAACCGATCGGCTCGGCGTGG
>Ga0105090_10001502_pt1 | contig 12597 bp, 14 predicted proteins | sample PPLLak3March2015_FD_79110 | JGI IMG/M metagenome (GOLD analysis project Ga0105090, IMG submission 79110) | Freshwater sediment microbial communities from Prairie Pothole Lake near Jamestown, North Dakota, USA - PPLs Lake P7 Core (1) Depth... | ecosystem: Environmental > Aquatic > Freshwater >... | reverse complement strand
TTCCTCGACATCTACGCGGGCATGCTCTGCGTGGAGTCGCGCCTCTTCCCGGAGATGCCCGAGCTGCTGGAGGCGATCGAGCGCCGCCCGCTTGCCTGGGGTGTCGTCACCAACAAATTCGAGCGGTTCGCACGCCCTCTCATGGAGCAACTCGGGCTTGCCGCGCGCGCGTCGATCATCGTAGGCGGCGATACGTGCGAGCGCCCGAAACCCTTCCCGGATTCCCTGCTGCACGCGGCGCGGGCCCTCGCCCTGGCCCCACCAGCGGTGCTCTACGTCGGCGACGACCCGCGCGACATCCAGGCGGCCCGTGCGGCCGGGATGCCCGTGCTCGCGGCGGGTTATGGCTATCTGGGCACAGGGGCGGCTCCGCACGAATGGGGCGCGGATGCGGTCGTCGACTCGCCCGCCCGGATCGCCGCTTTCGCCGGCTTATAATCGGATGATCATGCGCCGCCGCCGGTTTCTCGAAACGCTCGCCACTGCTCCTTTCGCCATGTCGCTGCCGGCGCTCGCGCAGTCCGCGAAGCCCTCGCGCCTGCTCGTGCTCGTTTACCTGCACGGCGGCAATGACAACTTCAACACCTGGATCCCGTATGCGGACGCGGCTTACCGCGACCTGCGTCCCACGATTGCCGTCCCTCGCGACGCCGTCCTCAAGGTCACCGAGAGGCAAGGCTTCCATCCGGCGCTCGCGCCGCTGGCGCGCATCTGGGAGCGCGGCGAACTCGCGATCGTCCAGGGCATCGGCATCCCCGGCATCACGCAGCAGCACTATCGCGACAGCGAGATGGCCTTCACGGGCGCGAGCCCGGATGAATACCCGACGGTCGGCTGGGCCATGAAGGCCCTTTCTCGTCTCTCGCCTCCCGAAGGGGCGCTGGCGGACGCGGTCGCGTTCGACCTCCTCGACATCCGCGAGAGCGACCCGATGGGCCCGTTCCGCGGCGGGACGAGGCCGGTCATTCAGATCCACCATCCCGACGAGTGGATGGCCAAGCGTCGCGTAGCCGATTGCGTGCACGACGCAAACGCCGCTGCCCAACCGCTCGTCGCCTCGCTCCCGGCGCTGCCGGCCGCCGCCCCCCTGCGCACAACCTTTCCGAGCGATCAGTTCGGCCGCGCCATCCGGGCGGCCGTGGATATGGCCGCCACCGATCGCGGCGTGCGCGCCCTCCACGTCACCCTGAACGGCGAGGACGGCGACAAGCATCATTCGGTCGACAACCACTGGGAACAGAACAAGTACCACCCCGACGCCTTGGCGCGCCTCGCCGCGGGCCTCGCCGCACTGCGCGAGGGTCTCGTCGAGATCGGCCGCTGGGACGAGACGCTCGTGGTGACGTATGACGAATTCGGCCGCAGCCCGGTGGAAAACGGCAAGGCCGGCACGCACCACGGCAACGCGAGCGTGCATTTTGCGATGGGCGGCCGCGTCAAGGGCGGGCTCGTCGGTGAGCCTCCGAAACTCATGCGCGTCCACCTGATCGGCGGCCCCGAGCCCGTGATCGACACGCGGCGCCTGTGGTCGACCGTCGCATCGAGTTGGTGGGGCGTCGACACGAGGGACCTCTTCACCGACCGCCACGCCCCGCTCGACATCCTGCGCACCTGAAGCGCATGGCGGGGGGGCGTCAGGCCCTCGTGGCCCAGTAGCGAAAGCTCTGGAAGGCCGGCCCCGCGATGTCGAGCCGCTCGACGTACCGTACCTCGAGACCCGCGCCCTCCAGCAGCGATATCACCTCTGCGCGCGGCAACGGGTGTACCTCCATCACGCGCCCCCGGCCGTGCAGGAGTCGCCGAGGCAGGTTGAGCACGCGGTTGCCCACCAACGCCAGGGCCAGCCCCGAAAGCGAAGTGAGTCGGTGCCTCGCGGGCGTCTGGAATACCACGGCGCCGCCCGGCGCCACGACGCGAGCGAACTCGCGGATGATTTCGCGCTGCGACGCGGCGGGCGAATGCTGGAGCGCGATCACGCTGTAGACGAAATCGACCGAGCCCGACGCGGTCGCGGCGAGCGAGCGGCCGTCGTTGCGCTCGAAGCTCGCGTTGGGGATGCCCGCGTTCGCGCGGCGCGCCTCCGAAAGCATGCTCTCGGAAAAGTCCACGCCGACGACACGGGAGAACTCGCCGGCCAGGGCCCGCGTGAGGCGCCCGACGCCGCAACCGTAGTCGAGCGCCAGACCCCGCCGCGGCTCGAGCCCGAGGGCGGCGACGCGGGCCAGGACGGCGCGGATCTCGCTCGCGCCCGATTCAAAGAAGGCATCCGGATCCCATCGGCCGCCTTTCTTGCCCGGTTCCGAGATGACGGCCCAGTAGGGATCGACGCGACCGAGCGCTTCCCACTGCTGCCGATGCCGATCACTCATGAGGTTTCCGGGATGGTCGAGGCGCGGGCGACGCGCCGGGCGCCATTCTACGCGGCGCTGGAGCCTTGAACTCTTCCCCGCGCACCCCCTCTAACCGACAAGCGCGGCGTCATCGGGCCGGGCGAGTAGAATGGCGTCTGCTGGACCCCGATTTCCGGGGGCGACTTGGTTTCGACAGGTGCAGTGAAGCGAGCAGGGCATGCCGAGCGCCAACGTCTCGTAAAACCGCTGGAATCGCAAACTTAACTGCGAACGACGAAACGTACGCCCTGGCCGCTTAATACCGGTCAGCTCCGCACCTATTTTTCACTGGGTGGGGCCAGAACACCGGCAGCGGAGTCATAAACAGTGAATCGGAACCCGTCGGGCCACTTGGCGGGGACCTAAATCCAAGGTGGCTGGCGGTGATAGCCGGGAGCCGGTTCCTGGTGGATCCGCGAGAGCAAAACAACCGGCTACGCATGTAGAACTGTTCGTGGAATGGCATTTGGACGCGGGTTCGATTCCCGCCGCCTCCACCAAATGAGAAGCGCCCTACCCCTTGAAGGGTAGGGCGTTTTTTCTTACAAGCACTGAGTGCTCAGGTCCGTGTTTGCCATCCATACCTGTTCCGGTATAATGTTGCATGGTCGGCAAAGAAGAAAAACCGCTCATCTGGATCGGGGGCAGCAAGAAAGACTTGCTGGCGCTTCCGACGGACGTGCGAAAGTTCTTCGGCCATGCCTTGGACTTCGCGCAGCACGGCGAACAGCACGATGCGGCGAAACCGCTGAGGGGATTTGGCGGCGCTGGCGTCCTGGAAATTGTCGAAGATAATATGGGAAACGCGTATCGCGCGATCTATACGGTCAAATTCAAGGAAGCCGTGTTTGTCCTGCACTGCTTCCAGAAGAAGAGCAAGCGCGGGATCGCAACGCCGAAAGAGGACATGGACATCATTCGCGCCAGGCTGAAGGTTGCCGCGGCGCTTGCAAAGGAGTTGCGAAATGGCAAAGCGCATCGTTGAGGACATCGAGGTCGAAGCCAGCTCTGGAAACGTCTTCGCGGACCTTGGCCTCCCGGATCCCGACAAACTCAAGATCAAGTCCGGTCTCGTGATCGAGATCACGCGAGCAGTGCGTCACCTTGGCCTGACGCAGGAGGAAGCTGGCCGCCGCATGGGAATCTCGCAGGCAAAGGTTTCAGGCATGCTGCGCGGCGAGTTTGCAAACCTGTCCGAACGCAAGCTGATGGAGTGCTTGACCCGCCTGGGGTATGACATCGAAATCAAGGTAAGGCCAGCCGCAAAGTCGTTGGGCCACCTGACGCTGGCTGTCTCCTGAGGCAAGCGTTCGCAGCCTTTCGCGGTTATCCGTACCAGCCATACCTGCCCATTGCGGGTTCTGCTAACTGGGTTCGACGCGGGCTGCCGCCTCACCACCAAGACGAGAGACCAACCGGTCCGCCGGTTGGTCTCTTTTTATTGTCAGACCCAGCCCTGCCGCCAGAGAGCCCCATCGCGCAGCTGCCGCCACGGCACGCGTGTCGTCCGGCGGGAATGGACGGCCTCGATCTCCACCCATTCGATCGCGCCCTCCGGTTCCTCTGGTTCGATCACCTTCGTCACGATGAAATGCTTCTGCCGGGCGATCGGCTGCACGGCCGTCCACTTGGTGAGCAAGAGCTTCTTCGGGTGCAGCGGGTTCATGGGCACCATTGTGCCAGCGCGTGCAGCAGCACGAGCGGGCTCTGTTTCATGACCCAAGGCCCCCGTCGTCGTCTCAACGCGCGAGGATACGAGCAAGGGCTTTTCCAGAGCTTCCCTAGCTGCGACCTCCAGGTGGAACCGCGGCCTGCACGTAGCCTTTTATTGGATCGTGCATGCGCGCCATGATGTACTCGTAGAGGCGACGATAGGTTTCGGCAAGCTCCGAGCCGAATAGCGGATCGTTCACTGTCACGAACGCCTTCTCGACGCCTTCCCACTGTGACGGAGTCAAGGCGGCTGTTGCCAGAGGCAGAAGGGATTGCTCTTCCTTTCGCATGTGCGCCCAGTAGAACTCGGAGAAGTCGTCCATCGCGGTCGAGAGGCGATTGAGTGCGTTCGGCGCCCCGCACTTCATCGCCTCGTAGGACTCGCGCAACTGCCTCAACATCGCCCCGCCATTGGCGTGCTCCTGCTCGAGCTCGGCGATCACCGGTCCGGCGCCTGGCGCATCGGCGATCGCGGGGAAAAGCACGGCATCCTCCTGAGGGTGGTGAACGCGGTCGGGGACCTCCTCGACGTAGCGCAGCATCGCGGCGAAAAGGTCGAAGTCGGGCTTCGCGCCGGCTTCGCGGGCTTGCACAACCCACGCCTGCATGGCGGCGATGATGCGGGCGAGCAGGGAATGCTCCGCCTTGATGCGGGCGATGACCCGCCTTGCTGCCTCGCAAACCGTTTTGGGGGACTCGCTCATGAGGGCATTCTCCGTGGAACCATCGGGGGGGTGCCACCGGCCCCCCGCCGGACTTCTCTCACGTCAGAGGTAGCGGGCATGGAACCGCAGGTGGTCCTCGATGACAGTCGCGATGAAGAAACGGCTGTGGTCGAATCACGCCGAGGACAGCGAGCTCTTCTTCTTCGCCGCGTGCGTTGCGATGGCATCCATGAGCGTGGGCGATAGGCAGTCGTACGGCGTCAAGCCGAGCTCGCGCAGCCGGTCCCTCACCGCGCCCATCTTCGCGGGGTCGAACCCGCTCTCGATGATCGACGAGACGAACGCCGCGAAATCCGGGGGCGCCCAGCCGGCGTCGGAAGAGAGCTCGGTGTGCACGAAGTCGAAGCCGTAGAAGGGATGCCCGGTGTCCTCGATGCGCCCGTACATGTGCACGCCGCAGCGCTTGCAGGCATGCCGCTTGATGACGGCCGCGGGATCGACCGGTTCGAGCTGGTTGCCGTTCGCGGTGACCTGAAGCTTTTCGCGAGGAACCACCGCCACTTGGGAGAAGAGGGCGCCAGCAGGCTTCCAGCACTTGGTGCAGCCGCAGACGTGGTTGTGGAAGCATTGGCTCGCGATGGTGACGGTGACCTTGTCGGACGGACATCTGCACTGCAGCTTTCCGCCGGAGAAGCTGGCGGCCGCGGGCTTCATGCCCCCATCGACCTGGGGATGGATGTTGAGTGTGGCCATTGCAAGTCCTCGTGTTGATTGCGGCGATTCTGTGGACGAAAAGTTCGCGGATCGGCTCGCCCGCGTGCATCAGGTCGAGTCGAGGCCCTTGTTGATGTCCTCGAGCCCCGGCTCGTGCGCAACCACAGCTCTGGCCTTCATGCGCTTACGGCCTCGCGTACTCAACGAACACCTGCTTGCCTCCCTTGATGATCCACTGGCCCATGCCGCGACCCAATTGGTCCCCGTTGGGCGTGAAGTCGCAGATCGAGCCCGCGCCCTGGAAGTTGATCGATTTGCCCGAGCGCAGCTGCTCGAGCCCGGCGAGCACGTCGTCGACCGCTTCGCCCGGCCCGTTGCCCACCGGGATCATCTGCTTCGACCAGTCGACCGCCATCGGGCTCTTGGCCTTTTCCATGGCGAGCGCGGTCATCGCGATCTGGTCGTGGGTGTTGGGTGGGAAGAGGAGGACGCGATCGGCCGGCGCGCCCATGAGCTGCAGGAAACGCTTGTAGCCGGGGGCGGAGACGTCGGGCATCGGCTGGAAATGCCGGATTCCTTCGGCGACCTGGGGCCCGACCGCCTGGACGAACTTGCCCTCGGCGTCGGCCATGATGGAGAGGGCGACCACCTTGCTGTCGAAACCGCCGCGGTAGACCTCGCGGATGATCGAAACGAAGTCGGGCAGCAGGCCGAAGCAGTACACCGCCTCGGGCTTCTTGCCGAAGATGCGCTCCACCTCCGCGCGGTACGACGGCTGCTCGGGGTTGTAGACGAGCGAGTCCATGACCTTGCGGCCCCCCGCGGTCATGCGCTCCTCGAACACCCGCATGATCGGGAGCACGAAGGCATTCTGCAGCCCCATGACGCCGAAGGACTTGAAGCCCAGCTTCTCGGTCGCCCGGCTGATCACGATGCCCCAGTCGGTCGCCTTCATCTGGAAGCGCCATACGTAGCCGTCGCTGCCGCCTTCCGTGATGGCGTTCGCGGCGCTCGAAACCATCAGCACGACCTTGTTCTGGATGGCGATCGGCCGCGACGCCATGCCCTCGGGCGTGCCCCAGTAGCCGACCAGTGACTGGCAGCGATGCACGTTGATGAACTTCTGCGACAGGTTCGCGGCCACCGAGGCGCTCGACTCCGAGTCCTCGATGAACAACTCGAGCTTGCGCCCGCCGAGGATGCCTCCGGCCTTGTTGATCCGCTCGGCGGTGCGCTTCGCCGCTTCCCCCATGTCGGGCCCGTAGGCGCCTGCGTTGCCGGTCATCGGCAGGGCTACGCCGATCGGGATGGTCGCGCCCTGCGCGTGGGCGAGGTTCAGGAACGGCGCGGTGAGCGGCGTGGCGGCCGCGGCGCCGAGCAATTTCAGGGCGTTGCGGCGGGTAAAGCCTTTCGCTTTCATGTCGCTGCCTCCTTGGGGGTGTTGGGTTGGGGCTCGGGGCGTTCTTCCTTCAACGTCGCCTGCAAGCGGTACTCGCGCAGGAACCCGTGCGGGCGGTAAATCAGCAAAAGGATGAGGCCGACGCCAATGATGATGATCCGGACCGCGGCGAGCTGGTCCGCCTCCAGCGGCACCAGTTCCTTGGCGAACCTCGATCCCTCGAGGAGGAGCATGACCACGGCCGCGCCCAGCACCGTGCCGAGGTGCGCTCCGCGCCCACCGGCGATCACTGCCATGAAGGCGTAGGCGATCACGATCGTCGAGAACTGGGTCGGATCGATGTACTGGTAATAGAACGCGTGCAGCGAGCCGGCGAGGCCAATGAGAACCCCGCCGATGGCGAAGATCCGCACCCTCGCCCACAGGACATTCTTGCCCAGTGTCGCGGCAACCACGTCGTCCTCGCGGACCGCCCGCACGACGCGACCGAAGGGCGACCGCGAAAGGCGGTTCAGGGCCCAGAGGCAGGCGATCACCAGCGCGATGGACAGCGCCAGCATGAAGTAGGGGTAGGACGTCGGCGGGATCGTGGCACCGAGTGGGCGGGGAATTCCGGTCAGGCCCAGAGCGCCCTTCGTGAGCCAATCCTCGTTGAGCGCAACCAGCCGCAGCATCTCGCCCACGCCCAGCGTCACGATCGCGAAGTAGTCCTCTTCCGTCACGCGCAGGGTCACGAATGCCACCAGGCCGCAGACGGCGCCGACGATCACCATCGCGCCGAGCGCGGCGAAGAAGGTGTTGAATCCGCCCTTGAGCATCAGCAGCGCGCAGCTGTACGCGCCGAGCGCATAGAACCCCGCCAGGCCGAAGTTCACCATGCCGCCCAGTCCCCACTGGAAATTGAGTGCGAGGGCCAGGATGCCCGAGAAGCAGACCACGATGCCCATGAGGACGATGAACTCGATCATCGGCGGATGTGGGCTTGCCCGAAAAGCCCCTGGGGTCGGAAGATGAGGATGGCTGCGATCACGAGTAGCGGGATTCCGATTCGGTAGTTCGGCGGGATCACCAAAGTGGCCATTTCGCTCACGATGCCGATCAGCAGCGCGCCCACGAAAGCGCCCAGCGGGCTTCCCAGGCCGCCCAGGATCGCCGCGGCGAACACCGGGATAAGGTAGCTCGCGCCCATCGGCGGCTCGATTGCGCGGTCCATGCCGATCAGCACTCCGCCCACGGCGAGCAGCATGCCGGCGATGAACCAGGTCCAGCGGATTATCGCCGCGCTGTCGATTCCACGCACCTGCGCGAGCGCCGGGTTGTCGGCGACCGCGCGCATCGCCCGGCCGATGGGCATGCGCGTGAGAAGCACGTACATGACCGCCATGGCGAGGGTGGCCACCACGAAAGCGATCATCTGCTCGCGGTTCATGCGGATGTCCATGAACCTGAACGGGCGCGCGAGGTCCATCGCGTAACTCCTGGCGGCGTTGCCGTAGGCGAGCCGGGCCACGTTCTCGAGCACGAATCCCAACCCGAGCGATGCCACCATGAGGGTGAGGCCGCCGCGCTCGCGCAGCGGCTTGAAGGTCACCAGGTCCATCAGGATGCACATGAAGCCGAAAGCGACCGCGGCGGCGACGGTGGCAGGCAGCATCGGCCAGTCCAACTCCGTGTTGAGTGCGTAGACCATGTACGCTGCCACCGTCATCATGGCGCCGACGGCGAAGTTGGCGAACTTGAGGACGCCGAACAGGAGCGTGACCGCGAGCGCCGGAAGGGCGACGATAATCCCGGTGACAAGTCCGTTGAACGCGGTCTGGAGCATCGCTCAAGCCGCGCTCTTGCTGGCCCAGGGCTCCTGGCCCGTGGCCGCGTCGCCGAGGTAGAGCGTCTGGAGGTCGGGCATCTCCAGCACCGATGCAGCGGGAGAGCACATCCGCACCCGGCCCGTGGCCATGACGATGCACTCGTCCGAGATGCGCAGCGCCTCGATCGCGTTCTGCTCGACCATCAGGACCGAAACTCCGGTGCCGTTCACCTTCCGGATGCAATCGAAGATGTCGGTCATGTACTTGGGCGACAGGCCCGCCGAGGGCTCGTCCATGATGAGCAGGCCCGGCTTGACCGCGAGCGCGCAGGCGAAGGCGAGCATCTGGCGCTGGCCGCCGCTGAGATTGCCGGCGAGCGCCTTGAAGCGCGACGGCAGCTCGGGAAAGAGCGCGACCAGCTCGTCGGAGACCACCGGCCCCTTGGCGCGCCCGCCGCTCATGAACTCCCGGGCGATCTTCAGGTTCTCGAGCACGGTGAGGTTGCGAAAGACGTTGTATTCCTGCGGCACGTAGGAGATGCCTGCGTGCACGCGCTGCGGGGGTGAGAGTTCGCGGATGCTCGTGCCCTTCAGCAGGATGTCGCCCTGGCGCGCGCGCAACAGGCCCGCGAGCGTCTTCACCAGCGTGGACTTCCCCGAGCCGTTTGGCCCGATGATCGTGACGACCGTGCCTTCCTCCACGCGCAGGTCCACACCCTTGAGGATGTCGCCTGCGCCGTAGCCCGCATGCAGGCCCTCGACGCGGAAGATCTCGCTCATGCGTGGCCGACCTTGCCGAGGTAGGCGCGCATCACGTCGGCGTTGCCGGCGACTTCGCGAAACGTTCCCGAGGTGAGCGTGCGGCCTTCCGCGAGCACGTAAATGGGATCGCACAGCTCGGCGATCATGTCCATGTCATGCTCGATGATCGCGAACGTGAGGCCGCGGTCGCGCAGCTGCGAGATCGTCGTGGCGAGTTTGCGGCTCATCAGGGGGCTCACGCCGGCGGTGGGCTCGTCGAGGAGGATGATCTTGGGGTCGAGCATGAGCGCGCGCGAGATCTCGAGGAGCTTCTTCTGGCCACCCGAGAGGTTGCGCGCGGGCTCGTTGGCGAGGTGCCACAGGTCCACTTGTTCGAGAAGTCCCCGCGCCTTCTCGATGGCGCGAGCCTCCTCGTCGCGTATCCGCCGTCCACCGAGAAAGGCGAGGAAAGCACGCTCGCCGCTTTGCCGCTGCTGGCCGAGGAGCATGTTTTCGAGCACCGTGAGCTCGCCCAGCTCGCGCGAGATCTGGAAGGTGCGCACAAGGCCCCGCGCGGCGAGCCGGTGTGGGGCAAGGCCGCCCACATTGCTGCCCCCCAACACGATCCCACCTTCGTCGGGCGGAATCAGTCCGGCAATGACGTTGAAAAGCGTCGACTTTCCGGCCCCATTCGGGCCCATGATGCCAGTGATGCCGCCGGCCCTGATCTCGAGAACGCAGCCGTTCAGGGCACGAAATCCACCGAACGACTTGACCACGCTTTGTACGCTGAGCATTTGCCGTTTGGTTCCCGCATAGCTGACACGACCTTGACCAAGCGTCGCTCCTCCGCAGCCCGCGCCCGTCGCGATGCCTTCAGCGCAGTTTACAAACTGCACCCATCAGCGCAACTATATTTTTCTTGTGGGTTTCCATCGGTTTTATTGATGCTACTCGAGTCGACCCGCCACTTCCACGGCGAAGCGGGTGACTAGCGGGGCAAGGGGCTGGAATTCGTCCTCGACATACATCGCGAACACCTCGATCGGCGGCATCCCCTGCGGCGTCCGGAGGATGCGCAGCACGCCCTCATCGAGCTCGCGGCGATAGGTCGCGGGCGGGAGCAGGCTTACTCCCACGCCGGCCATCACCAGCGTCGCGGCAACGGTCATGGAGTTGCACTCGATCACTCGCCGCGGCCGCAGCTCGTTCTGCTTCATCCAGGCGGCGATGCGCGCATGGTGGATGGAGTTGCGGTTGAGCGTGACGAACGGCCACTCGCGCAGGTCGCGCGCGCTGGTCATCCCATCGGGGATGCCGAGGGAGGGGCTCGCCATCCACTCGAGCTGCATGGTGCCCAGCGGCTCGCACACGTAGTTCCCCACGGGCGGCTTGCCGGCGCTGAAGATCACGTCGAGGCTCCCATTGCGCAGCTTCTCGATCAGGTCGTAGGAGAGCGCGATCTCCAGCTCGAGGCTGACCTTCGGATAGCGCTTCTGGACCTCCCGGATGAACTTGGGCAGCCAGGTCGAGGCGATGATCTCGATCACGCCCACCTTGATGACTCCCGCCAGCATGTCGCTCGGAGTGATGCGCTGCTGGATCTCCCCGGTGATCTCGACAAGCTGCCGCACGTACGGCAGCAGCTCCTTCCCCTTTGGCGTGAGACGCGCCTGGCGGTGCGATCGGTCGAACAGCTTCACGCCCAAGGACTGCTCGAGTTCCTGGATGCGCATCGAAATCGTGGACTGGGTCGCGCGCATGCGCTCGGCGACCGCGCTGAAGCTGCCGAGCCGCTCGACCCAGTAGAAAGTCTCCAGCTGCTTAATGTTCATCGCCCTGCTCAGGCGCTTGTGGCCGGGCGCAGTCCGCTCGCCGAGGCCGCCTCGAGCACGCCGGCCTCGGGTTCGATCTGCATCGCTTCGTTGAGCTGGTTGAACAGGTTGCAGAGCGAGATCCGCAGCGTGAGCTCGACGATCTGCGCCTCGGTGAACGCGCCGCGGAGGTCGTCGAACACCCGGTCGCGTATGCCCCACGGGCGCTCGATGACCAAGCGTGCGTAGTCGCGCACCATCAAATCGATGGGTCCAAAACCAGGCGGGGCAGGTTCCAGGATCGCGTCAACCGAGTCCGGTGGCAGCCCAAGGTCGACGAGCGTTGGGCCATGGTGCGCAATGCAGTAGGGGCACCGATTCAGGCGGCTCACGGTCACGACTGCAACCTCGACAACCCGCCTCGATAGGTTGCCTTGGGCGCGCCACTCCATCATGAGCGCGCCGATGTGGTGCAACGCCGAGGGCGAATGGGCCAGGACGGCGACCTGATTGGCGAAGTTGCCGTAGCTCCCGCAGAACGCGTCGTAGGTCGGTTGCAGGTCCGGGGGAAGTGCGCCGATGGGAACCGGGGAAACGCGTGCCATGCAGTCCTCCAAGTATCGACTAATTTGAATCGAACGTATCGACAAATATCGTTTTCGTCAATGGTAGCCACCCGCTATAGTCCCTCCTAATGGAAACAATCCACGCGCGCCTGCACGCGATCGTTCTGGAGGCCGACGGCATTGCGACGTTCGAATTCCGCCGCGCCGGCGGAGGCGAACTGCCACGGTTCAGCGCGGGCGCACATATCGACGTGCACATCGCCCAAGGTTGCGTGCGGCAATATTCGCTATGCAATGATCCGCGCGAGCGCCATCGCTACGTGGTGGCGGTGCTGCGCGAGGAATCGGGGCGGGGCGGCTCCAAGGCGATGCACGACGATCTGCGCATCGGCCAGGGCGTAACCCTGGGTACGCCGCACAATTTCTTTCCGCTCGCCCGCGATGCGCGTCGGCATCTCCTCATCGCGGGCGGCATCGGCGTGACGCCAATGATGGCTATGGCCGCAGAATTGCAGTCGCAGCAATGCGAGTTCTTCCTGCATTACTGCACGCGAAGCCCGGAGCGCACGGCATTCCGCGAACGCGCCGAGGCGCTTGCTGACGCGGGCCACGCCGCTATCCACTACGACGGCGGCGAGCCGTCGCGGGGGCTGGATTTGGCCGCGCTGCTGCGGCATTACGAGGCCGGCACCCACATGTACTACTGCGGACCGGCCGGCTTCATGCAGGCGGCGGGCGCTGCCGCGGCGCACTGGCCCTCGGGAAGCGTGCATGCGGAGCACTTCGCG
>Ga0105090_10001501_pt1 | contig 12598 bp, 12 predicted proteins | sample PPLLak3March2015_FD_79110 | JGI IMG/M metagenome (GOLD analysis project Ga0105090, IMG submission 79110) | Freshwater sediment microbial communities from Prairie Pothole Lake near Jamestown, North Dakota, USA - PPLs Lake P7 Core (1) Depth... | ecosystem: Environmental > Aquatic > Freshwater >... | reverse complement strand
GAACCGGTTGATTTAGACAATGAATCAAGAAGGCATTCGATTTGCCCTCTCATGGCGTGTCCGTGTGCCTGATGTTGTATTAGACAGCGCCATACTGCCAAGCATGGCAGAACCTGTCTGTGACCAATTTCACGGATGCAACCCATTGGTTGAAATACTGACGCGAAGCATTTCCAATTGCAAGACTGCAAGCAGTCGATTCAGGACTCAAGCTTGCCCAACCAGTCGCGCAGCGTGGCGGCTACGAGCCGCCATTCCCTTTCATGCGTCACGGCGTGCCCCATGTTGCGGAAAATATGGACCGGCAAACCGTAGCTTTGCCCGGTCGACTGGACGAGGAAGGCTGGCACCAGCACATCGTGCTCGGCGCCGAGAATGAGCATCGGCGGCCGGTTCATCGCATGCAGGTTGGGCAGGCTGAACATCGACATATCCCATAACGCCCGGTGCGACTCGGATTGCATGCGTCCCATCCAGACCTGCAGCATCTCTTCATCGACTTCACCGGCAAACAGGGCTTCGCGCAAGGTCTGGCTGTCAGCATGGTCTCCCCCCATGATGCAGTTGAGATCCATGAACAGATGAGGTTTCTGCAGCAGCAGGTGGAACTGCGCAGCGATCAGGCCTTGCGGGGGCACCGAGCAAAGCAGCACGACGGCCGGCGTCTCATGGCGTTCGAGGTACTTCTGGATGACGAAGCCGCCCATCGAGTGACCAATCAGAACCGGCGGCTCACCCAGCCAGTCGATAACCGCCGCGACGTCATCGACGTAGTCGGCAATCGAATGCCAGTCGATTTGCCGGCGCCCGTCGCTGCCGCCATGTCCACGCAGGGAGATGGCATGACAGGAGTAGCCAGCGTCGGCGAGAAAGGGCATGAAGGTGTCGGTCCACATCCAGCCGCCGGCGAAGGCACCGTGCACGAAAAGAAGCTGGGGACGGCCGTTGCTGCGCGCGGCCTGGCACGAGAATACCTCGAGGCCGTTGATCTTTTCGGTTGTGGTCATGGCGGATCGGTTTGCGGAGAAGCGTGATTAAATGCTGCTTTCACGCGGCAACGCAAGTCGACATGATGAAATGGATACTGACGCTGGTCGTCGCGATCTTCGTGCTGGGCATTCTCGCCCCTCATCTCGCCCGCTTCATCCGCTTCGGCCGGCTACCCGGTGACATCGCCTTCCGCTTCCGCGGCCGCACTTACTACCTGCCGTTCGCGACGACGATCATCCTGTCAGCCCTTCTGCTCCTCGTCTCCCGCCTTATCTGACAACTGCCGGACCGCATCCGTCCGCGCCGCGTGGATACGCCCGGGAAGCAGTGCCCGGTCGGCGCAGGTGGCCGCAATGGCGCCGGCATCGACCGTGCGCACCGCGGCCAGCGCCGCCAGCAGCAAGCCGGCACTGGCGTAGGGACGATCGGCCCAGCCCTGACGACCGTTGTAGTCGCACTGGCAGGCCTGCAGCAGCCAGGTGAAGCGTTCCGGCCGGCGCAACGCATCGGTCCTCTCGAGCAGGGTTACGAGCGTCGCCGGGCGCAACTCGGCGGCGCGATGGATGTCGCCGTGGTAGCGCGCCGCCAGCAGGGCCAGGTCGCGGCTGGCGTGCGGGACCCGCAGCCGTTCGCACAGCCTCGCTACCAGATCGACGCTGCGCGCTTCGTGCCCGAAGTGGCGCGGCAGGATGTCCGCCGGCGTCGTCGCCTTGCCGAGATCGTGCGTCAGCGCGGCAAAGCGCACCGGCAGGACGAAACTGCGGTGCGCCGACTCGTCTACCACCATCAGGGTGTGCACGCCGGTATCGATTTCCGGATGGTAGTCAGCCCGCTGCGGGACACCGAACAACGCCTCGACCTCAGGCAGCAGGCGGGCCAGGGCGCCGCATTCGCGCAGCACCATGAACATCCGCGACGGCCGGGATTCCATCAGGCCGCGGGCAAGTTCCTGCCAGACGCGTTCGGCAACGAGGTGGTCCACTTCGCCGTCGGCGACCATGCGGCGCATCAGGTCGAGGGTTTCGGGAGCCACCAAGAAATCCGGGAAGCGGGCGGCGAAACGGGCGACACGCAGGATGCGCACGGGGTCTTCGGCGAAGGCCGGGCCGACATGGCGGAGGATTCCTGCCTGCAGATCCCGTCGACCGCAGTAGGGATCGATCAGCGTGCCGTCCGGGGCGCGCGCCATCGCGTTGATGGTCAAGTCGCGCCGCCCGAGGTCCTCGTCCAGCGTGACATCCGGGGCGGCGTTGAAGGTGAAGCCGTGATAGCCGTGACCAGTCTTGCGCTCGGTGCGGGCAAGCGCATACTCCTCGTGCGTCGCCGGGTGCAGGAAGACCGGGAAATCCTTGCCCACCGGGCGGAAGCCCTGATCGAGCATGGCTTGCGGACTGGCGCCGACGACCACGTAATCGTGGTCGGCAACCGGCCGCCCGAGCAGTTCGTCACGAACCGCACCACCGACGACATAGATCTGCATCGGCGGCAATGGGGCTCAGCGACCGGCGTGGAAGCGGAACCTGTCGAGCTTGCCCTTCGGGGTATTGTGTGCGATGTAGGTCGGTGCAATCGCTTCCAGCGCCGTCGGCTGCCAGCCCGGCAGCGGGTTGCAGCCGCTGCCGCAGACGTTGTCGGTTTCCATCGAGCGCAGGTTGTCCGGCGACATCAGCGGCTGCGGTGCCAGCCACATCAGGCCGGCCTGCAGGTAGGCCCAGCCTTCCGACAAAGGAATCACGCGGGCCTTGCTGCCGACCAGTTGCGCGGTGTAATCGACCAGTTCGCGCAGCGTGTAGACCGTGGGGCCGGCGAGGTCATAGGCCTGACCGAAGGTCCTCGCATCGCCCAGGCTGTCGACAAAGGCGTCCGCGACATCGGCTACCCAGACTGGCTGGAAGCGGGCATGCCCGAAACCGAGCGGGAACAAGGGCAATTTCCGGAGCACGCCGGCAAACATCGACAGGAAGGAATCGCCCAGACCGAAGATCACCGACGGGCGGAAGACCGTCACGTCGAGGTCGCCACGGGCGCCCATGACGACGGCCTCGCCGTCGCCCTTGGAACGGAGATACTCGGACGTCCCCTTGGGGTCGGCACCAAGCGCACTCATATGCACCAGGCGACGGACGCCGGCCTTCTTGCAGGCAGCGACGATCTTCTTCGGCAACTCGACGTGTGCCTCGGCAAAATCCTTGCTGTAGGGCAGCACGACATCGCGGCTGTGCAGGATGCCGACCAGGTTGATCACCGCATCCTGGCCCTGCATCAGCGCAACCAGAGCCTCCTCGGAATTGATGCTGATTTCCGGCATCTCCACGTTCGGCTGCATGATCAGCGCCTTGGTCCTCTCGCGCCGGCGGGTCGGGATGGTGACCTCGACCCCGCGTTGCGAAAGGCGATTGGCGATGTAGGTACCGACGAAACCGCTACCCCCGAGCAGCAAGACCTTCTTGATGTCCATGTGGACCCCCGGAAACTGTTCTTCTGAAAAGTTGATTTTAAGCCAAATTCCCGGCTGGCACACTTAGGAACGCCGTGGCGAGTTGCGCAGCGCGTCCTCGGCGGCGGCATTGAAGACCGATATCCGCGAACTCACGGTGGCCTTGCCTTCCTTGATCTGGCTCTCGGCGATGGCCGGGTGCAGCAGGACGGCGAAGTCCCAGTCCGGATTGGCCAGCAACAGCTTGCCGGTGCCCTTGGCAACGTGGCAGACACGCCCGCAGATCGCTTCCTCGTCACCCAACGCGAAAGTCAGCCACTCGCCGGAACGGACGGCCGGCTGGCGCTGGCGCCCGGCGCTTCTGCCCGCCCCGGCCAGATCGTGGATGCGCAGCCGCTGGCTGCCGTTGCGCACCTCGCTGAGGGCTGGCCCGCTGACGGCAGCCGGAGGCTTCGCCGGCAGAACCCCTTGCTTGGCAGCGACGGCGACGGCGACGCCGCGCATCGCGACGGTTTGCAAGGAGAAGCACGCGTCGAGGAATTCGGCACGCGCTGCTTCCGGCACCGCCGCCCGCTCCATGCCCGCCGATATCTTCTGCAGCATGCCGGGCAGTTCGCGGGCCAGTTGCTTGCGGTCCACCAGATCGACTTTCGGCTGGGCGCTCCACAGCAACTTCTCGATGACAGCCCGGTTTTCCTTCCACGGGCCGCTGTCCTCGCCGAACTCCAGCCAGACCTGACGCAGCACGCGCTGCCAGTGGTCGCGCAGAAAGGACGCGATGGCTGGTGGCATGTCGGCACGCAGGCAGAGCTCGTCGATCGCCTGGCGGCTGCGCAACTCCGCCTGGTCGCCCTGCTCGATCTGTTGCAGCAGCGGGCGATAGGCGGCAGCGTCCTGCGCCGCGGCTTTGTCGCGCCGTGCGATCAGCTTGTCAAGCTCACCGACGTAGCGCGACAGGACCTGCGTGTCATTGACGAACTGGGCGCGGACGTACGTGGCGATCTGCTGGATGATCGCGCACAGCGGATGCCGCGACGGCACATCAAACGGCAGGCCGACCGCGGCGCGCGCCATCTTGTCGAGCAACTGGCGTGCCGGGTGGGCATCTGCCGTGAAGAAACCCTGGTCGAGCATGGCCGCGCGCAGGACCGGAATCTGCAGGCTGGACAGCGCCGCCTTGACCGGGTCGGGCAGCGTCGGGGAGGCGAAGATGGCCTCGAAGATGAGCGCCAGCGCATCGATGGTGGCGGCCTCGGGCGCCCCGGCGGGCACGCCGAGACGGGCCGAATCGAGCGGACGCGGAATGGCATCCCCGAGGCCGGCGGCACGTTCGAGATCGTCGAGGCGCGCGAGCAGACGGCCGAACATCGCCTGGGTCAGCAACGATGCGGCTGCACCCGTGCCGGAGCCCAAGCCCGTTCCACCGTCACCGCCACCGACCCCGGTTCCTGTCCCGCCAGCGCCGCCGCCACCTCCCTGGCCAAGCAGGCTGCGCTGCAGTTCGACCGCAGGATCGAGCGCAATGGCCCCCTCCCGACCACCCTTGGGGGCCGCGGCGGCGGCATCCGGTGCCGTGACGATGGTCGGCTGGGCAGCCGACACGTTGCGGCTGATCAGGAATTCGTTGAGGCCGGCATAAAGGTCCGGCAGCAGTTCGGCAAAGATGTCCTCCAGCCGGCCAATCCGCTCCATCCTGCGGGAATGGCCTTCATCGAGACCGGCAACGAGAGCCGCCAACCCGCTGGCGAGAGCCCTCGGGCCGACCGGGTTGTCGCCGGGCGACAGGTCGGGACGGCCGAGCAGGGTGACGAAGCGGAGGTAGATGCGCCAGAGCTCGCTGCCATTGCCTTCGCTCAAGCGTGCGGCGAATTCGCCGAGGCGGATCTCCAGTTCGAGATCCATTTCGCCGACCAGGGCAATGTTCGACGCCGTCAGGTCACCGAGACGGTCGAAAAAGGTTCGCCGCTCGCTCGCTGCCCGGTCGTCGAAATAGGTGCCGACCGCTCGTGCGAACGCTCCCTGCGCCTTGTCGGAGACTGGATCGGCCTCGGCGAGCAGCCCGGTCGCCGCCCGCACGAACCAGGCGCGACAGTCGCCGAGTATCTCCACCGCATCATCGGGAACCTGAAGATTTTCGTTCACCATGCCTCGGGCATTCCCTGCTCCCTACTCCCGTCTCACTCGTGCGATGTTCCAAATGCTAAGGCAAATCCGGATCCTTGGGGGCATCCGTACTACGCGCGCCGACGACACCCAGGCGCGCCTTGAGCGAATCCGGCCGGCCGGTAAACAGCGCCGAGTAGTAGATCGAGTTGCTCATGACCTTTTTCACATAGTCGCGGGTTTCGTTGAACGGAATCGTTTCCGCATAGATGGCACCTTCCAGGGGCCGGTCGGCGCGCCATCTCCTGGCCCGGCCGGGACCAGCGTTGTAGGCGGCTGATGCCAAGACCGGGTGGTTGTCGAGGTCCTCCATGACCAGCCGCATGTAGCTGGTACCGAGCAGCACATTCACATCGGTATCGTTGACCCGCCCGGTGTGGAAATCCTTGAGGCCGATCTTCTTCGCCACCCATTTGGCCGTCGCCGGCATCAGCTGCATCAGGCCGGATGCGCCGACGTGGGACTTGGCGCTGGTGATGAAACGGCTTTCCTGGCGCATCAGGCCATAGACCCACGCGTCGTCGAGCGACTGGTTGTAGGCGGCTGGCCGCACCTGATCGCTGTAGGGTGAAAGGAAGCGCAGCGTGAAGTCGTGCTCGCTCTTCGTGCGGTCGGCGGTATTGATCGCACGATCCCAGATCTGGTTGCGCTTGGCGAGGTCGGCGGCAGCCAGCAGCTCGCGGTCTTCCATGCCGCGCAACGTCCAGTTCCATTCCCTGACCGCCTCGGTCCGCATGTCGAGGCGGAAGAAGGCCATCGCCCGTCGCACGCCCGGGTTGTCGCGCGCCGCCTTTTGCTCCTCGGCCGTCGGCGGCTTGGCCTTCGGCGGCACGACGACCTTGCGTCCGAGTTCCTCGTCGGCCAGGTTGCCGTAGAAACTGGGCTGGCCGGCGATCTTCTCGAACAGCGCGTCGGCCTCGCTGGTCAGGCCACCTGCCTTGTAGGCCCGCCCCAGCCAGTACACCCATTCCGGCTGCGCCGCCAGCGCTGGCGGCATTTCCATGATCGTCGCCAGAACCATGCTCCAGTCGTGGGCGCGCAATGCGGCCCGTACCTTCCACTGGTAGCCGTCGTCGGACAGCGCTGCCTGCCCGGCCCGCGCGTACCAGACGACGGCTTCCGGGTAATGGCGCCTGGCACCCTGCAACGCGACCTGGCTCCAGGCCCAGTCTCGTTCCGACTGCTGCAGGCGGCCTTCCAGCTTTTCCAGTTCGCTCGCGGCGGCGCGCGGATCGTTGGCCGTGATCCGCTGGATCGCCAACGCAGCCAATTCGCGGCCAGCTCGGCTGGCGTACCAGTTCGCCGGCTTCTTGACCAGGTAGCCCATGCCGCTGCCGATCAGCGAGTCGAGCGTGCGCGCATCCGGCAACTGGTCGGCAGGGAGGTAGTACAGGGTCCGTTTGGCCGGACCAGTGCGATTGGCCTCGAACTGCCTCCGGACGCGCTCCCAGACTTCGTCGCCGGTCACCCGGTCGCCGACAACCAGCGCCTCGAGCACCGGCTGGCAAGCCTCGGGCGGTTCCATCTGGGTCAGCCAGCCCTTCTTGGCATCATCCAGCACCGCGTTGTCGCCGGCCGCGATGCGGGCCTGCTGGAAGTAGCAGGTCACATCCGGCTCGGGGGCAATCAGCTTTGGATACAGGACGTCGATCTCGCTCCAGCCACCACGCTTTCCCAGCCAGCGGATCCGGTCGGCGCGCAGTTTCTCGGCCACATAGCTGCCCTCGTTGCGATCCAGGAACGAACGCAGCGCCGCCGGATCGCCATGCTCCATGTTCATCCGCAACTGGTAATTCTCGACGTAGGGCGCCAGTTCGTGACTGCCAATCTGCGCCGCTGCGCGATCGAGCCGGGCGCGATCGCCGGCGCGGAAGGCATCGCGCGCAGCCAGGTAGGTACCATCTCGCCCTTCTTGGGCGGAAAGCGGAAAAGCGACGAAGAGACAAAGCAGGACGACGGGAAACTTCATGCTAGATTCGGTGTATGAAAGGGCACCGGGAGGATAGCACGGCATGGCGCCGCGGGCAGCGGCAGCAGATGGTCGCCCGCCGGGCAGCGCTGGCCGGGCCGGAGCACGCGGCGTTGTCGGCCAGTATCGTCGCGCATGCCTTGGCGGCCCTGGCGGTGCCGCGGATCGCAGCCTTTTGCTGGCCGATCAGGCACGAACCGGACGTGCGCGGCTTGCTGGCGGCCTGGACACTGGCCGGCGTACGCTGCGCCCTGCCGGTGGTCACCGGCGAGAACCTGCCGCTCTCCTTCCGTGCCTGGACGCCGGAGACGCCCCTGCAACCCGACCGCTACGGCATTCCGACACCGACCACCGGCGACTGGCTGATCCCCGACCTGCTCCTCCTGCCGCTCAACGCCTTCGACGCTGCGGGATTCCGCCTCGGCTATGGCGGCGGCTACTTCGACCGCACGCTCGCAGCCCTCGAGCCGCGCCCGTTGGCGGTCGGCGTCGGCTTCGAGATCAACCGCATCGCCACGATCCGCCCACAGCCACACGACCGCCGGCTTGACTGGATCGTCACCGAAGCCGGTGCGTTCAGGATTGACGACGCCTGAAGCCGACCACGGCGAGTGCCAGCAGTGTCGCGGCGAGGGCGGCGAGGATGCCCTGGCGCAGGTCGTGCAGGCCGGTGCGCACGGCCAGTTCGAGCGCGTAGCCATGCTGCAGGGCGAAGAGCAGCGAGGCAAGAGCAAGCGCCAGCCAGCAGCGGCGCGCAAGATCGCCCTGCCCCTTGTGCAGAAAGGATTCGGTCGCCAGCCCGGTCGCCAGGGACTGTACCAGCAGCGCCCACAGCAAGGCGGACAGGGTCAGCGCGTAGGAACTCATACGGCCCGGCAGGCGACAGCGAAGCGCCCGAGCGCCGCATCCAGCGTGGCACGGGCGCAGCCGAAATTGAGCCGCAGCCAGCCCGGCGCGCCGAAATCCGCGCCGTCGGAAAGACCGAGGCCGTGCGCCTCGAAATGGGCCGCCGGCTGCGCTAGGCCGAGTTCGCGGACATCGATCCAGGCCAGGTAGGTCGCCTCGATGTGGCTCATTTTTGCCCTTTTTTCGGCGTCGACCGTAGCAGCTACCCGGTCGCGGTTGCCGGCGAGGTAGGCGAGCAATTCGCGATGCCAGTCGCCACAGTCGCGGTAAGCGGCTTCGCAGGCGGCCAGCCCGAGCACGTTCACGTGCGGCACGATGCCGTCCATGGCGTGCAGGAAGCGGCGGCGCAGGCCGGCGTCGGGAATCACCGCGAAGGCGCAGCCGAGGCCGGGGATGTTGTAGGTTTTCGACGGCGCCATCAGCGTGATGCTGCGCTTCGCCGCGTCCGGTGACAGGCTGGCGAAGGGGATATGGCGCTTGTCGGGGTCGAGGATCAGGCCGCAGTGGATTTCGTCGGAACAGACGACGAGGTCGTTTTGTTCGGCGAAGGCGGCGAGGTCGACGAGTTCTTCACGCGACCAGCAGCGGCCTACCGGGTTATGCGGGTGGCAGAGCAGAAAAAGCCGGGTGGCCGCGGTCGACGCGTTTTGCAGGGCGATTTTGTCCCACTGCCAGCGGTTATCGCGACAGGCAAGTTCGACCCGGTTGAGCTTGCGGCCGGAAAACCGCGGCGCCGACAGGAAGGGTGGATAGATCGGCGTCGCTGTCAGCACCTCGCCATCGACCGCCCGGCAGGCGACGTTTAGACCGGTGACCAGCCCCGGCAGCCAGACGATCCATTCCGCTTCGATCACCCAGCCATACTCGCCCTCAAGGTGAGCGAGCAATGACTCCGTCAGCGATGGCCACGGCCCGCCATAGCCGAAAACGCCGTGCTCGATGCGCCGGCGCAGGGCGGTGAGCACCGGTGGCGGTGCGACGAAATCCATGTCTGCCACCCACAGCGGCAGGACGTCACGACCGGCGTACTTGCCCCACTTGATGGAGTCGGAGTCGCGCCGCTCGATCGGCGTGTCGAAAATGCTCAAACCTCGAGATGCTGATACAGGGCAGTCGACAGGTAGCGCTCGCCGAACGACGGGATGACGACGACGATCAGCTTGCCGGCATTTTCCGGGCGCTTCGCCAACTCGAGCGCAGCCCAGCTCGCGGCGCCGGAGGAAATGCCGACCAGCAGGCCTTCCTCGGTCGCCATGCGGCGGGCAATGGCGAAGGCGTCGTCGTTCTTGACGCGGATCACCTCGTCGTAGATCGCCGTATTCAGCACGGCCGGCACGAAACCGGCGCCGATGCCCTGGATCGGGTGCGGTCCCTTCTGGCCGCCGGAAAGCACCGGCGAGGCATCGGGTTCGACGGCGACGATCTTGACGCCCGGCTTGCGTGCCTTCAGCACTTCGCCGACGCCGGTCACGGTGCCGCCCGTGCCGACGCCGGAAACGAAGATGTCGACCTGGCCGTCGGTATCGCGCCAGACTTCCTCGGCCGTCGTGTTGCGGTGAACGGCCGGATTCGCCGGATTTTCGAATTGCTGCGGAACCAAGTAGCGCGGGTCGGCCGCCGCCAGTTCCCTGGCCTTGGCGATGGCGCCGCCCATGCCGTCCGGACCTGGCGTCAGGATCAGCTCGGCGCCGTAGGCCTTGAGCAGCAGCTTGCGCTCGCGGCTCATGGTTTCCGGCATGGTGAAGGCGCACTTGATGCCGCGCGCGGCGCAGACCATGGCGAGGCCGATGCCGGTGTTGCCGGATGTCGGCTCGAGGACGACGGTATCGAGTCCGATCTTGCCGGCGGCTTGTGCCGCATCGAGCATGGACACGGCGATGCGGTCCTTGACGCTGTGGCCGGGGTTGAAGAACTCGAGCTTGGCCACGACCGTAGCGCTGCAGCCGGCAGTGACACGATTGAGCCTGACCAACGGCGTATTGCCGACGAGTTCAGTAACGTTGTTGGCGATTTTCATGGCGGGAATCCAAAACGGCATGCAGCATTGTAGGCGACTCCGCCTTTGCCGTGGGCAGGGCGACAGTCGGCCTGCCGCGCGCCAATCGCCGGCGCCTCCCGTCCCGCTCCGTCGCCGGGCTTGGCATTGCCTGCGGTCAACGGTACAAAGGAGGCACGAATGAATCGCGGCATTACAGACCGCGACCAAGACAAGCGCTGCAGGATTGCCACCAGGCCTTGCCGGAGGGGACATGAACGACATCCACAAACAAACGATTGCCCAGCGTATCGACTGGCTTTTCGATCTCGCCCGCCGCCATGGCGAAACTTTTCGTGGGCCGGAAGCCTGGTTGGCGCGCGAGCGCTATCTCGCCGAGCACCCGACCGCCATTGCCGTCCTCAAGTGCATGGATGGCCGCATCAACATTCCCGTCGCCACTCACACCCCCGCGGGTATCCTGATGCCATTTCGCAACCTGGGCGGCATCTTCGACCTCGGCTGGCCGCATCTCGGCGAGGTCCTCGCCCACCACGTTCAGCGCATGACCGGCACCGGGCGGCGCGTGCTGTTCCTCATCACCTACCACTGGTCACGCGGCAATCCCCGGCGCGGATGCGCGGGCTTCAATTACGACACCGCCGCCGCCATCGCCCACACCGAGGAGATCCGTCGCCAGGTGGAGCGCATCTTCGGCAGCGGCCACGGCACCGTCTACCCGCTGGTCTGCGGCTTCGAGACCGACGAGGAAGCCCTCGCCATCCACGGCAGCGATGGCACCGTGCTCGACCTCGCCGGCCTGGCCGCCGCCGACCTCGCCACGCTCGAACCACGGCTGGTCGCCCTGCTCCCCGACATGCCGGCGCAGATGCGCGCCGACCTGCTGCCTTTGCTGCGCGGCAATCTCGATCACATCGCGCAAGTGCGCGAACAGGCGGCGCACCATGAACGCCGGCTCGACATCGAGCACCGCGAATGGGTGATTTGCGTCGGCCGCGGCTTCGATTTCCTGCACACCCCCAACCTTGCGCTGATCATCGGCCCCTACAGCCCCGATCTTGCCGATCCGCTGCGCAAGGCCGCCGGCATCATCCAGAGCAACATGGAGGCGGGGCGCATCCCGAACGACGGCTTTCTCCTGCTCGCCTCGGTCCCCTACGACGAAATCGGCGTCGACCGCGCACGCGCCGAAATGAAGTCGCGCTTCCTGTCGCGCTTCGCCGCCAACGTGGTCAGCGAAGAATTCCCTGAACTCGCCGGACGGATGACCACCCGCACCGCCGTTCTCGACTGGCGCTCAAGGAATCTGGAGTTGATCGGGGCCTGAGCCGTGCCGGCGCCTTGCCCTCTCCCCGGCACCCACCCTCGTCCCCTGAACGGAGCCACGCATGGCCGACCCTCTTGGCGTCAAAGCCATCGCCGCTCTCCCCGTCCTCGCCTACGACCAGGTGCGCGATCAATTGCAGACGGGCGACATCGTTTTCTGCTCGGGTACCTATTTCTTCTCGAAGTCCATCCAGTGGTTCACCAAGTCGGTCTGGAGCCATGTCGGGATCATCTATCGCGACGACAACCTGCTGCGCATCTTCGTTCTCGAAAGCGAGACGGCCATCGGCGTTCGCCTCGTTCCCTTGTCCAAGTACCTGCGCGACTACCACGGCAGGAACAAGCCCTACAAGGGGCGCATCGTGATCGGCCGCATCGCCCCCGGGGCGGACGGCGAGAAAGTCAAGAAGGCGATCAGCTTCGGCATGGATGAACTGACCCGGCCTTACGACAACTGGGAGATCATGCGCATCGCGATGCGTATTCTTCTCCGGCGCGGCCGCAAGGACCGCGACCGCAAGTACATCTGCTCGGAACTGGTCTACGAGGCCTTCCGCAAGGCGGACATCGCCTTCACGTTCAACCGCAACTCGATCAGCCCGGACGATATCTGGAAGGATGCGCGGGTGGAGATGAAGTTCCGCATCATGTGACCCTGAGCTTCCCCGCACATTTTGTCTGCCAAGGGTGCCATGGAATTGACGTTACTTTCGGAAGGCAAGCAGCGCGACGCAGCCATCAACTGGCTGCGGCAGCACCCCGGCTCGCTGCTGATTCTTGACAACATCGACGCGGAACCCACCGCTTCGGT
>Ga0105090_10001500_pt1 | contig 12599 bp, 13 predicted proteins | sample PPLLak3March2015_FD_79110 | JGI IMG/M metagenome (GOLD analysis project Ga0105090, IMG submission 79110) | Freshwater sediment microbial communities from Prairie Pothole Lake near Jamestown, North Dakota, USA - PPLs Lake P7 Core (1) Depth... | ecosystem: Environmental > Aquatic > Freshwater >... | reverse complement strand
GTTGTCCCACCAGCCGACAGTGCCGTCGGCGTGCACCCCCGCCACATGGTGGCTGGCGTTGAGCGCGTGGCACACCAACACGGCGTTGCTACGCCCGGCGTTCAGCGTGCCGTAGGTCTCGAAGGTGAGCGAATAGCCGGCCAGCCTGCCGCCGCTCTTCAGCGGCAGCGGCTCGCTGAAGTGCATCTGCTGTGGCGTGACCAGCCCGACGGAGCCCATGAACATAGCTGCAGGCCGGGGCGCCGCGACCGGGCCGGCGCTAGGCCGCCGGCGGCGCGGTGTCGACGAAGCTCGGTCGCGCGGCCAGCTTGCCGGCGAGCCGGTTCAGGTTGGGATGGGTGTCGCGCCAGGCGATCTGCGGGAAGCGGAAGTCCAGGTAGCCCAGCGCGCAGCCCACGGCCACGTCGGCCAGGGTGTAGCCGTTGCCGGTGCAGTGAGGCTTCTCTGCCAGGCCGCGCGACATCGCTGCCACGGCGCAGTGCACTCGGCTCATCTGGCGATCGATCCAGGCCTGGGAACGCTGAGCCTCGGTGCGGCCAGCCCAGGTGGCCTCCATGCGCGCCAGGATGGCGGCGTCCATCACGCCGTCGGCCAGCGCTTCCCAGGTGCGGACCTCGGCACGCTCGCGGCCCGACGGCGGGATCAGGCGGCCCACGGGCGACAAAGTGTCCAGGTATTCGACGATGACGCGTGAATCGAAGACCGCCTCGCCGCCTTCCATCACCAGGCAAGGCACCTTGCCCAGCGGGTTGTTCGCGAGCATGGCGTCGCTGCCCCAGACGTCTTCGAGCACGAACTGGAAGTCGAGCTTCTTCTCGGCCATCACCACGCGCACCTTGCGCACGTACGGGCTGGTCAGCGATCCGATCAACTTCATCTCATGCCTGCCGCTTCTCATCCCTGGGGTGCGTCGGATTCTAGCCAGCGGCCTGCGGCGCCGCAGACGACGCCTGTCGCGTGAAGTCCACGCGCGGTGGCCGCCCCGGCAGCGCGAGTTCGGCCACGGCCGGCGCCATGCGCGACACCACGGTGCCGCCGCGCACCACGAGCAGGCGCTGCGCCCGCAGACGGATCGCCTCGGCCGGCGAGCCGGCCTGCAGCAGCAGGAAGTCGGCGCGGCAGCCGGGCTCAAGCCCGTAACCCTGCAGCCCCAGGATGCGCGCGCCGTTGACGGTGACGGCGTCGAAACACTGGCGCTGGCCCGCCACCGAGGTCATCTGCGCCACGTGCAGCCCCATCGCCGCGACTTCCAGCATGTCGGCCGAACCCAGCGCGTACCAGGGGTCCATCACGCAGTCGTGGCCGAAGGCGACGTTGACGCCAGCGGCCATCAGCTCGGGCACCCGCGTCATGCCGCGGCGGCGCGGGTAGTGGTCGTGCCTGCCCTGCAGGGTGATGTTGATCAGCGGGTTCGCCACCGCGTGCACGCCGGCCTCGGCGATCAACGGCAGCAGCTTGCTGACGTAGTAGTTGTCCATCGAGTGCATGGATGTCAGGTGCGAACCCGTCACACGCCCGTGCAGCCGCAGCCGTTGCGCGTGGAAAGCCAGGGTCTCGATGTGGCGCGACAGCGGGTCGTCGCTCTCGTCGCAGTGCATGTCGACACGCAGGCCGCGCGCGGCGGCCAGCTCGCAGAGGATGCGCACGCTTTCGGCGCCGTCGGCCATCGTGCGCTCGAAGTGCGGGATGCCGCCGACGACTTCGACCCCCAGGTCCAGCGCCTGCTCGAGCTGCGCCAGCGCCCCCGGCGAGCGCAGCAGCCCGTCCTGCGGAAAGGCCACCAGCTGCAGGTCCAGCCAGGGCGCGACGCGGCGCTTGACCTCCAGCAGCGCGCGCACCGCCAGCAGCCGCGGGTCGCAGACGTCGACGTGCGAACGGATCGCCTGCAGCCCGCGCGCCACCGCCCAGTCGCAATACTGCAGCGCGCGCTCGGCGATCGCCTCCTCGGTCAGCAGCGGCTTGAGCTCACCCCACAGCGCGATGCCTTCGAGCAGCGTGCCGCTGTCGTTGATGCGCGGCAGGCCGTGGCTGAGTGCGGCATCGAGGTGGAAGTGCGCATCGACGAAGGGCGGGCTGAGCAGCCAGCCGCTGGCGTCGATCACCTCGGCGCCTGGCGGCGCGTGCAACGACGGCGCCAGCGCGGCGATGCGGCCGTCGATCGCCAGCAGGTCGATGCCGGTGCGGCCGTCGGGCAGGGTGGCGTGGCGAATCAGCAGGGGGGCGGTCATGTCCGACAAGGCCTCGAGCAGGATCGGGGCCCGAGCATATGCCGCCGCCGACCGGGCCGCGTCGGGGCAATGCGTCACGCCGGCCGGGTATCGCCCGGCGGCCGGGGCGGGCACCGCTTGTCACGGCAAGGCAACGGGTGCACACTGGCTCTCACGGTGTTACCACCGACGTTCCTGCCGCCCGGCCCACCGCTTCTTGCCCCGTCTCCCCCCAACAGTCTTCCGCGGCCCGCAGCCCCGTTGCGAGCCGGTTGCCCACCCTCGCCATGGAGGTTCTGATGAATTTGACGATCAGCGGACATCACCTCGAAGTCACGCCCGCACTGCGTGAGTACGTGCTCACAAAGCTCGATCGTGTGACGCGTCACTTCGACCAGGTCGTCGATGTCAACGTGTTGCTGACGGTCGAGAAACTGAAGGAGAAGGAGAGGCGGCAGAAGGCCGAAGTCACCCTGCACGTCAAGGGGCGTGACATCTTCGTCGAACAGGCGCACGAGGATCTCTATGCCGCCATCGACCAGCTGATGGACAAGCTCGACCGCCAGGTCGTGCGTCACAAGGACCGGCTGCAGGACCACCATCACGCATCGCCCAAGCGCACGTCGCCAGGAGCCGCGTGAGCCGGCGCATCCCGACCACCCTCGACCACGGCCCTGCGGGGCCGTTTTTCATCGCCCTGACGAGGCCCCGGACTCCCCGCGCCACCCGTGGCTGTTGTTGCGGTGCCGCATCAGCGGGCCCCACCACCCGTTCCGGGGAGCGCCGGCGATGCCTTGGCGGCGGACCGGTTGCTATCATCGATCGCTTCCGCAACACCTTGATCGGCCGCCCGGCGCCCGCGCCACGGCCAAGAGGAATGGCCCGATGAACCGTCTCGCCGCGATCCTGCCCGCCAGCAACGTGCTGGTGAATGTGGATGCGACCAGCAAGAAGCGCGTCTTCGAGCATGCCGGACTGTTGTTCGAGAACCAGCACGCCATCGCCCGCGGCATCGTCACCGACAACCTGTTCGCGCGCGAACGGCTGGGTTCCACCGGCCTGGGCCATGCGGTGGCCATACCCCACGGGCGCATCAAGGGCCTGAAGAATCCCCTGGCCGCCGTGGTGCGCGTGCAGCAGCCGATCCCCTTCGACGCCCCCGACGACGCCCCGGTGTCGCTGCTGATCTTCCTGCTGGTGCCCGAGGCGGCGACGCAGCGGCACCTGGAGATCCTGTCCGAGATCGCCGAGATGCTGTCCGACCGTGGACTTCGCGAGCGCCTGCTGAACGAACCCGAGGCCGCCAGCGTGCACAAGCTGATCTCCGACTGGGAACCATTGAAGTCAGTGGCATGACCGTGCCCAGGGCTCTCGTGGCCAAGCCCTTGCGCGGATCCGGCTCCGCCGGTCCGCTGCAAGAGCCCCCCCGGGGGGTAGCGACCGCAGGGAGCTTGGGGGCCCCGTGAAACCGACGTCCATCAGCGCCGAGGCGCTGTTCGAGGCCCACCGCGAGGTACTGCGCTGGGCCTGGATCGCCGGCCACGCCCACCCCGAGCGCCGCTTCGACGACGACGCCGTGCGCGACGCACGCTCGGCGGCCGACCTGGTGGGCTACCTGAACTACATCCACCCCTACCGGGTGCAGATCCTGGGCAGTCGCGAAGTTGCCTACCTCGTCGCCTCGGCGTCCGAGGACCAGGAACGCCGCATCTCGCGCATCGTGACGCTGGAGCCACCGGTGCTCATCGTCGCCGATGCGCAGACGCCGCCTGACCGTCTGGTCGCGATGTGCGATCGCGCCGCGATCCCGCTCTTCGTCACCGCCGAGTCGGCCGGTCACGTCATCGACGTCGTGCGCGGCTACCTCGGGCAGCACTTCGCCGAGCGCACCACGCGCCACGGCGTCTTCATGGACATCCTCGGACTGGGCGTGCTGCTGACCGGCGAATCGGGCCTGGGCAAGAGTGAACTCGGGCTCGAGCTCATCTCGCGCGGCCACGGCCTGGTGGCCGACGACGCGGTGGACATCTACCGCATCAGCCAGACGGCGCTCGAGGGTCGCTGCCCCGAACTGCTGCAGAACCTGCTCGAGGTGCGCGGCATCGGCCTGCTCGACATCAAGGCCATCTTCGGCGAGACCGCGGTGCGTCGCAAGATGCGCGTGCAGCTCATCGTGCACCTGGTGCGCAAGGAGACGCTGGAGCGCGACTTCGAGCGCCTGCCTTACGAGCCGCTGTTCGAGGACGTCCTGGGCCTGCCGGTGCGCAAGGTGGTGATCGCGGTCGACGCCGGGCGCAACCTCGCGGTGCTGGTCGAGGCGGCGGTGCGCAACACCGTGCTGCAATTGCGCGGCATCGACACCTACCAGGAATTCATCCGCCGCCACCAGAAGGCGATGGAGCGCGGCGGCGGCAACTGATCGCTATTTGACGAGGCGGTGCTCGCAGTCGGCCTTGGTGCAGCGGGCGTACAGCGCCAGCGAATGCTCCTGCAACTCGAAGCCGCGGCCGACGGCGATGGCGCGCTGGCGTTGCTCGATCTCGGGGTCGAAGAACTCCTCGACGCGGCCGCAGTCCAGGCACACCAGGTGGTCGTGGTGCTGGCCCTGGTTGAGCTCGAACACCGCCTTGCCCGACTCGAAGTTGCTGCGCAGCAGGATGCCGGCCTGCTCGAACTGCATCAGCACGCGGTAGACCGTGGCCAGGCCGATGTCGGCGCCTTCGGCCAGCAACATCTTGAACACGTCCTCGGCCGTCAGGTGCCGGCGCGCGGTGCGCTGGAACACCTCGAGGATCTTGATGCGCGGCAGCGTGGCCTTGAGACCGCTGTGCTTCAGTTCTTCGGCATGCGTCATCGAGCGTCCCCGGATCCTGCGCCGCTAAAATGGTCCGATCATAGCCAGCCGGGCATGGCCCCGTTGCGCTCATCGGTGGTCCGCCACCTTCCTTCCGCCGCCCATGCCCACTCGACTGCTCCTCCTCGGTACCCTGGCTGCGGCCACCCTGCTGTCCGGCTGCGAGTCGCTGCAGCAGACCGACAGCTTCATGGGCTTCATCACGCCCTACCGCATCGACATCGTCCAGGGCAACGCCATCACGGCCGAGCAGGCGGCGCTGCTCAAGCCCGGGCTGACGCGTCTGCAGGTGCGCGACATCCTGGGCACGCCGCTCATCGCCGATCCCTTCCACGCCGACCGCTGGGATTACGTCTTCGTGCTGCGGCGGCCCAACACCGACGTGCAGAGCCGCAGCGTGGTCGTCTTCTTCGAAGGCGACCGCGTGCAGTCGGTGCAGGCCGGCGAGTTGCCCAGCGAGCGCGAATTCGTCGCCTCGATCAGCCGCAACCGCAACGTCAAGGTGCCCAAGCTCGAGCTGACCGAGGACGAGCGCAAGGCACTGCCACCGCCGGTGCGGCGTGAGGCCCCGCCGGCCGAGCCGGTGGGACCGCTGCGCGTTTACCCGCCGCTGGAAGCGTCCTGAAGCGGGGCCACGAACGATGCTGAAGATCGCCGTCGCCGGAGCCTCGGGCCGCATGGGCCGCATGCTGGTGCAAGCCGTGCTCGGCAGCGGCGACTGTCGCCTGGCCGGCGCGCTGGACATCGCCGGCAGCCCGGCGCTGGGCCAGGACGCGGGCGCCTTCCTCGGCCAGCACACGGGCATCGCCGTCGGCGCCGATGTGCGCGCGGTGCTGTCGGGTGCCGACGTGCTGATCGACTTCACGCGCCCCGAGGGCACGCTGGCCCACCTGGCGGCGTGCCGCGATCTCGGCGTCAAGGCCGTCATCGGCACCACCGGTTTCACGCCGGCGCAGATGGCCGAGATCGCGGCGCACGCGCAGCAGGTTGCCATCGTGATGGCGCCCAACATGAGCGTCGGCGTCAACGTCATGCTGCGGCTGCTGTCGATGGCCGCCCGCTCGCTGGGCGACGGCTACGACATCGAGGTCGTCGAGGCCCACCACCGCCACAAGGTCGATGCGCCCAGCGGTACCGCGCTGGCGATGGGCGAGGTGCTGGCCGCGGCGCGCGGCGTCGATCTCGCCGCGCAGGGCGTCTTCGCCCGCCACGGCCACACCGGCGAGCGCCCGCCGGGCGCGATCGGTTTCGCCACCGTACGCGGCGGCGACATCGTCGGCGACCACACCGTGCTCTTCGCCGGCACCGGCGAGCGCATCGAGATCACGCACCGCAGCACCAGCCGCGCCAACTACGCCGCCGGCAGCCTGCGCGCAGCGCGTTTTCTCGCCGGGCAGACGCGCGGCCTGTTCGGCATGGACCAGGTGCTGGGCCTGGCGGGATGACGCCGCTGCCGGCGGCGCACTGACGAGCGGACATGCAGGGCCTGAGCCACTTCTGGGAAGCCGGCGACGGCGTCGGCCGCGCCGTCGCCCTGCTGCTGCTGGCGATGTCGGTCACGGCCTGGGTGCTGATCCTGTGGAAGGGCTGGGCGCTGCGGCGCGCCGCCGCCGACATCGCGCGCGCCGTGCCGGCCTTCTGGGACGCCGCCACGCTGGACGAGGGCCGGGCGCGGCTGGCGGCGCTGGACCGCGAGCGCTTGCTGCTGCCGCTGCTGGACGCCGCCGCGGCCTCGCCGGCAGCGGGCACGCTGGAGGGCGCCGGGCTGCTGCCGTCGCAGCTGACGCGGCGCCTGCGCGGAGCGCTGCACCGCGGGGAGCGGCACCTGCAGTTCGGCCAGGTGGTGCTTGCCTCGGTGGGCAGCACGGCACCCTTCGTCGGCCTCTTCGGCACCGTCTGGGCGATCTACCACGCGCTGCTCGGGGTCGCCGCCGCGGGCAGCATCACCGTCGACAAGGTGTCCGGCCCGATCGGCGAGGCGCTCGTCATGACCGCCGCCGGCATCGCCGTGGCGGTACCCGCCGTGCTGGCCTACAACGTCTACGGCAAGTGGGTCGCCGCCTGCGAGGCCGAACTGGAGGGTTTTGCCCACGACCTGCGCGAGATGTTCTCGAACGAGGCCAGCACGTCATGAGGCGGCGCCGCAAGCCGGCCCGGGCACACGCCAGCGTAGGCGCGGCGCGACCTGCCCGGAGGCCCCGCTGACATGGCCTTCGGCCGCCTCGAGCGCAACCCCGGCGCGCAGCCGATGAGTGACATCAACATGACGCCGCTGATCGACGTCATGCTGGTGTTGCTGGTGATCTTCATCCTCACCGCGCCGCTGATGGCGAGCAGCCTGAAGCTCGACCTGCCGCGCGCCGACGGCGCCGCAGCCAGCGACGCGCCGGCCTTCGTGGCCTTGGCCATCGACGCCTCGGGAGGGCTCTACCTGGACGACGCGCCGGCCGGGCGCGAGGCGATCGCCGAGCGCGTGCGCGCGACCGCGCGGCGCAACCCGGCCGCCGAGGTGCAGTTGCGCGCCGACCGCCGCGTGCCCTACGGCCGCGTGGCCGAGGTCATCGGTTGGGTGCAGACCGCCGGGCTGACGCGCATCGGCTTCATCACCGAGGCGCCGGCAGGCCCCTGAGGCCGCCGTACCGGCGGGGGCGGCTCCTTAGAATCCCCCGGATGAACGAAAAATACGTCGCCGCCGAAGTCGAAGCCGCCGCCCAGGCGCACTGGGCCGCCAGCGGCGCCTTCCGCGCCACCGAGGATGCGGGCCGGCCCAAGTTCTACGCCTGCTCGATGCTGCCCTATCCCAGCGGCAAGCTGCACATGGGGCACGTGCGCAACTACACCATCGGCGACATGATGGGTCGCTACCTGCGCATGAAGGGCATGAACGTGCTCATGCCGATGGGCTGGGACGCCTTCGGCCTGCCGGCCGAGAACGCCGCCATCGCCAACGGCGTGCCGCCGGCGGCATGGACACGCGCCAATATCGCCGACATGAAGAGCCAGATGCAGCCGTTGGGCCTGGCCTTCGACTGGCAGCGCGAACTCGCCACCTGCGACGCCGGCTACTACAAGTGGAACCAGTGGTTCTTCCTGAAGATGCTGGAGGCCGGCATCGCCTACCGCAAGACGCAGATCGTCAACTGGGACCCGGTCGACCAGACGGTGCTGGCCAACGAGCAGGTCGAGGACGGCCGCGGCTGGCGCAGCGGCGCGCTGGTCGAGAAGCGCGAGATCCCGGGCTACTACCTGGCGATCACGAAATACGCCGAGGAGCTGCTGGCCGGCGTCACCGACCCCGCCCACCCCGACTACCTGGCCGGCTGGCCCGAGCGCGTGCGGCTGATGCAGGAACACTGGATCGGCAAGAGCGAAGGCGTGCGCTTCGCCTTCACGCACGACATCCGTGGCGCCGACGGCGAGCCGATCCAGGGCGGCCGCATGTACGTCTTCACGACGCGTGCCGACACCATCGAGGGCGTCACCTTCTGCGCTGTCGCGCCCGAGCACCCGCTGGCCACGCACGCCGCCTCGACCGACCCGGAACTGGCGGCCTTCATCGAGCAGTGCAAGAAGGGCGGCACGACCGAGGCCGAACTGGCGCTGCGCGAGAAGGAAGGTCGCCCCACCGGCCTGAGCGTCACGCACCCGCTGACCGGGCAACCGGTGCCGGTGTGGGTGGGCAACTACGTGCTGATGGGCTACGGCGACGGCGCCGTGATGGGCGTGCCGGCGCACGACGAGCGCGACTTCGCTTTCGCCAAGAAGTACGGCATCGACATCCTGCAGGTGATCCACGTCGACGGCGAGCACTTCAGCTACGACTGCTGGCAGGACTGGTACGCCGACAAGCAACGCGGCGTGACCGTCAATTCCGGCAACTACAGCGGCCTGCCTTACCGGGCCGCCGTCGACGCCATCGCCGACGCGCTGGCGAAGAAGGACCTGGGCGAGAAGAAGACGACCTGGCGGCTGCGCGACTGGGGCATCAGCCGCCAGCGCTACTGGGGCACGCCGATCCCGATCATCCACTGCGAGGACTGCCGGGACGTCCCCGTGCCTTACACGGACCTGCCGGTCGTGCTGCCCGAGGACCTGGTGCCCGATGGCAGCGGCAACCCGCTGAACAAGTGCGCGTCGTTCCTGAACGTGGCCTGCCCGAGGTGCGGCAAGCCGGCGCGGCGCGAGACCGACACGATGGACACCTTCGTCGATTCGGCCTGGTACTACATGCGCTACTGCTGCCCCGGCAACAACGACGCCATGGTCGACGCGCGCAACGACTACTGGATGCCGATGGACCAGTACATCGGCGGCATCGAACACGCCGTGCTGCACCTGCTGTATGCGCGCTTCTGGACCAAGGCCATGCGCGACCTCGGCCTGGTGAAGTTCGGCGAACCGTTCACGCGCCTGTTCACGCAGGGCATGCTGCTCAACGAGTCGTTCTACCGCGAGGACGAGAGCGGCAAGAAGCAGTGGTTCTACCCGAGCGAAGTCGACGTACGCTGTGACGACAAGGGCCAGCCGGTGGGCGCCAGCGCCCGCGCCGACGGCCTGCCGGTGATGCTGGGCGGCATCGAGAAGATGTCCAAGAGCAAGAACAACGTCGTCGAGCCCAAGGACATCATCGCCAAGTTCGGCGCCGACACGGCGCGCGTGTTCACGATGTTCGCCGGCCCACCCGATCAGAGCGCGGCCTGGTCGGACTCGGGCGCCGAGGGCGCGTTCCGCTTCCTGCGCCGGCTGTGGAATGCCGGCGTGCGGCTGGCGTCGCGGCTGGCGGCCGCCGCCGCGACGATGGACGGCGCCGGTGGCGCGGCCACCGCGCTGCGGCGCGACATGCACGCCCTGCTGCGCCAGGTCAGCCACGACTACGAGCGGCTGCAATACAACACCGTGGTCTCGGGCGCCATGAAGATGCTGAACGCGATCGAGGACGCGCGGCTCGGTGACGGCGCGGCCGATGCCGCGGTGCAGGCCGAGGCCTTCGGCATCCTGCTGCGCACGCTGTACCCTGCGGCACCGCACATCACGCACGCGCTGTGGCGCGAACTCGGCTACGAGAAGGCGCACGGCGAGATCATCGACGCACCCTGGCCGCAGGTCGACGAGGCGGCGCTGGTGCGCGACGAGATCGAACTCGTGCTGCAGATCGGCGGCAAGCTGCGTGGCGCGATCCGCGTGCCTGCCGGCGCCGACCGCGCCGCGATCGAGGCGGCCGCGCTGGCGACGCCGGAGTTCGCGAAATTCTCCGATGGCAAGCCGGCCAAGAAGGTCGTCGTGGTGCCGGGCCGGCTGGTCAATGTCGTCGTCTGAACCGCGGTCACGGCGCACCGCGCTCGTGGCGCTGGCGGGCCTGCCTGCGCTCGGCCTGACCGGCTGCGGTTTCGCGCTGCGGCAGCCGCCCAAACTGGCCTTCGCCAGCATCGCCCTCACCGGTTTCGCGCTTCGTTCGCCGCTGGCTGCGGAGCTGCGGCAGCGGCTCGCGCAGCAGGTGCGCGTGCTCGACACCGCCGACGGGGCAGATGTCGTCCTGCAGTCGCTGGAGGACCGGCGCGAGCGCAGCGTGGTCGCCACCACGTCGGCGGCCCAGGTGCGTGAACTGCAGCTGCGCGTGAGGTTCACCTTTCGCGCCCACACGCCGGCGGGCCGCGACCTGATTCGACGCGCCGAGCTGCTGGTGGCGCGCGACCTCAGCTTCGCCGAGACCGTGGCGCTGGCCAAGGAGCACGAGGAGGCCGAGCTGTTCCGGGAGATGCAGTCCGACGTGGTCTGGCAGGTGTTGCGGCGCCTGGCAGCGATCGAACTCTGAGACGGCGCGCGGGCACCGGCATGCAGATCCGCCCCGATCAGCTCGAAGCCCAGCTCGCGCGAGGGCTCGGGCGGCTGTATGCGATCCACGGCGACGAGCCGCTGCTGGCGCAAGAGGCGGGTGACACCATCCGCGCCGCTGCGCGAGCCGCGGGCCACGCCGAGCGCAAGGTCTTCACCGTCGCCGGCGCACACTTCGACTGGAGCGCCGTGCTCGGCGCGGCGCAGGCCATGAGCCTGTTCGCCGAGCGGCAACTGATCGAGATCCGCATCCCCTCGGGCAAGCCGGGCAAGGACGGCAGCGACGCCTTGCAGCGCTACTGCGAGCAGCTGTCCGACGACGTGCTGACGCTGGTGCAGCTGCCACGGCTGGACTGGCAGCAGGCCAAGGCGGCGTGGTTCGGCGCGCTCGATGCCGCAGGCATCACGGTGCGCGTGGAGACGCTGGAGCGCAAGGCGCTGCCGGCCTGGCTGGCGCAACGGCTGGCGCGCCAGGGTCAGCGCGTGCAGGCGGGCGAGGCCGGGCAGCGCACGCTGGCCTTCTTTGCCGACCGCGTCGAGGGCAACCTGCTGGCCGCGCACCAGGAGCTGCAGAAGCTGGCGCTGCTGCACCCGGCGGGCGAACTGAGCTTCGAGCAGGTCGAGGCGGCGGTGCTGGACGTTGCCCGCTACGACGTCGTCAAGCTCGCGGAGGCGATCTGGTCCGGCCAGGTGGCACGCGCGCTACGCATGGTCGACGGCCTGCGCGCCGAGGGCGAGGCCGCGGTCATGGTGCACTGGACGCTGGCCGACGACGTGCGGGCGCTGACGCGCGCCCGCGCCGCGCTCGACGACGGCAAGCCGATGCCGTTGGCCCTGCGCGAGGCCCGCGCCTGGGGGGTCAAGGAGAAGCTCTTCGAACGCGTGCTGCCGCTGCTGTCGGCGCCGGCGCTGGCCGACCTGGTGACGGCCGCCAGCGTGTGCGATGGCATCGCCAAGGGCCTGCGGCACCCGCAGTGGCCGCTCGATCCCTGGAGCGCACTGCGCCGCCTCGTGCTGCTGATCCTGCAGTCGACGGCATCCCGGATGCCCCGCTCGCCGCTGCGGCTGGCGCTGCAGGCCTGACGCCAACCGGGCGCCGCGGGCCGCGGCGGCGCCAACCCGGCCTCGGCCCGAGGGTGCTCAATAGGCACGCCCGCGGTCGACGAGGTGCGCGATCGGCCTGCCGTCGCGCACCGCGCGCAGGTTGGCTGCCGCCACCGCGGCGGCGCTGCGCGGGTCGGTGGCCGCCGCCGCGTGCGGCAGCACCGTCACCCGCGGGTGGGCCCAGAACGGGTGGCCCGCCGGCAGCGGTTCGGTGTGGAAGACGTCGAGCACCGCGTGGTGCAGGTGGCCGCTGTCCAGCGCCGCCCGCAGGTCGTCGTCGACGACGTGGGCCCCGCGACCGAGGTTGACGATCGATGCGCCGACGGGCAACGCGGCGAAGAACCGGGCATCGAGCAGGCCCCGCGTCACGGGCGTCAGCGGCAGCAGGTTGATCACGATGTCGGCCTGCGGCAGCAGGCTGGTCAACGCCGTGCCGTCGCGCCGCCAGCCCGTGACGCGGTAGCCCAGCGCGGCGATGCGCGCCGCCGCGGCACGCCCCATTTCTCCCTGGCCGAGCACGAGCACCCGCACTTCGTCGGCGCGGCGCTGGTCGTGCGCCCGCCACAAGCTCTCCAGTTGCTGGCGCGCGTAGACGAAGAAGC
>Ga0105090_10001498_pt1 | contig 12603 bp, 13 predicted proteins | sample PPLLak3March2015_FD_79110 | JGI IMG/M metagenome (GOLD analysis project Ga0105090, IMG submission 79110) | Freshwater sediment microbial communities from Prairie Pothole Lake near Jamestown, North Dakota, USA - PPLs Lake P7 Core (1) Depth... | ecosystem: Environmental > Aquatic > Freshwater >... | reverse complement strand
CAACGACAAGGACAACGCCAAGGGCGGTGGCGGTGGCGGTGGCGGTGGCGGTGGCGGTGGCGGCGGCTTCGGCGACGGCTTCGGCGACGGCTTCGGTAGCGACGGCGGCTTCGGCGACTGCGGCCGGCTCGGGCACAGGCTGCACTTCCGGCGCCTGTTCGCCGAGCTCACGCTTGACCAGTACGCGCTTCTTGCGCACCTCGACCTGCACGGTGCGGGCGCGCCCCTGGGCGTCTGTCGCCTTGATCTCGGACGTCTGCTTGCGGGTCAGCGTGATCTTGGTCTTGGACTCGTCGCCGTGCGCCCGGCGCAGGTAGTCGAGCAGCCTGGCCTTGTCCTGGTCGGTCAACGCATCGCCGCTGTCCTGCTTGCCGACGCCGGCCCGGCCCAACTGCTCCAGCAGCGCCACTACCGGCATCTTGAGTTCAACGGCAAATTGCGAAACTGTTGTTGCGGTCATGCTTGCACCCTCCCGCTCACTCGAACCAGTGAGCTCGCGCCTTCAGAATGATTTCCTTGGCACGCTCTTCGTCAATGCCAGTCATCTCGACGACCTCGTCGACCGCCAGCTCGGCCAGGTCCTCGCGGGTCTTTACACCCTTGTTGGAAAGCCTGGCGGCCAGTTCCCTGGTCATGCCCTCGAGATTGAGCAGATCGTCGGCGACGCCCTCGAGATGTTCCTCGGTCACGATGGCTTCGGTCAACAGGACGTTGCGCGCGCGGTTGCGCAGCTCGTTGACGATTTCCTCGTCGAGCCCGTTGATTTCGAGCATTTCGGCGAGCGGCACGTAGGCGACCTCCTCGAGTGACGAGAAGCCCTCGTCGATCAGCAGGTCGGCCAGTTCCTCGTCGATGTCGAGCTTCTCCATGAACGTCAGGCGGGTGACGGCGAATTCCGCCTCGGATTTCTTGGACGATTCGTCCTTCGTCATCAGGTTGATCGCCCACCCGGTCAGTTCGGAAGCCAGGCGGACGTTCTGGCCACCGCGGCCGATGGCGATGGCGAGGTTGTCCTCGTCCACGACGACGTCCATTGCGTGCTTGTCTTCATCGACGACGATCGACGACACCTCGGCCGGCGCCAGCGCGCCGATGACGAACTGGGCCGGGTCGGCCGACCACAGCACGATGTCGATGTTCTCGCCGCCGATCTCGTTGCGCACCGCGGTAACGCGCGAGCCGCGCAGGCCAACACAGGTGCCGATCGGATCGACGCGCGGATCGTTCGACTTGACGGCGATCTTGGCGCGCAGGCCGGGATCGCGGGCGCAGGCCTTGAGTTCCATCAGGCCGTCCTCGATTTCCGGCACTTCCATCTCGAACAGCCTGACGATGAATTCCGGCGCCGTGCGCGACAGGATGATCTGCGGGCCGCGCGCGCTGCGGTCGATGCGCAGCAGGTAGGCGCGAACGCGGTCGCCGATGCGCAGGTTCTCCTTCGGGATCATCTGGTCACGGGGCAGCATGGCCTCGATCTTGCCGGCTTCGATGATGGCATTGCCACGCTCCATGCGCTTGATCGTCCCGTAGACGATGTGCTCCCTGCGTTCGAGGAAGTCGGCGAGGATCTGCTCGCGCTCGGCGTCACGGATCTTCTGCAGGATCACCTGCTTGGCGGCCTGGGCGCCGATGCGGCCGAAGTCGATCGGCTCCAGCGGCTCCTCGAGCGAATCACCCGCCTCGACCTCGGGGTCGCCCTTGCTGGCTTCCGACAGCGGTACCTGGAGAAACTCATTGACGTACTCGTTGTCGGCAACCACCTGCCAGCGGCGGAAGGACTCGTAGTCGCCGGTCTCGCGGTCGACCGAGACGCGCACGTCGGCCTCGTCGTGGATGCGCTTCTTGGTTGCCGAGGCAAGCGCCAGTTCCAGCGCGTCGAAAACGACGTCCTTGGCAACGTTCTTTTCGCGGGCCAGTGCATCGACCAGCAGCAGCAGTTCACGGCTCATGGGCTATAGCCTCCTAGTCCTTCAGTCGAAACGAGGCACCAGGCGTGCCTTCTCGATATTGTTGAATTCCAGTTCCACGTCTTCCTTTTCGAGGCGCAGGCCGACCCTGCCATCCTTGTGGCCGAGCAGTTCGCCCTGGAAGTTGCGGCGGTTGTTCACTGGAATGCGCAGCTTGATCTGGATGCCCTGGCCGGCGAAGCGCTCGAAATCGACAGCCTTCCTGACCACCCGGTCGAGGCCCGGCGAAGAGATCTCGAGACGGTCGTAATCGACGTTCTCGACCTCGAACAGCCGCGAGAGCTGGTTCGAGACCCGGGCGCAATCGTCGACATCGACACCGCCGTCCCTGTCGGAGCGGTCGATGAAGACGCGGATGGTGCGGCCGCGTGGCGACATCTCGATGTCGACAAGTTCGTAGCCGAGCCCCTGCACGGTCGTTTCAAGCAGCGAATTCAGATCCATGACCACAAACAAAAAATGGGCGAAACGCCCACCTCGGAAAAAGATGCCCGCCACAAGCGGCGGGAGGAACAAACCGCCGGATTATAACGAGTTGGCCCCTCTTCGTAAATGAATCCGTATGCCTTTAAGTCCCTTCATGCTGCCGGGGCGGCGCCGCGGCCGGCCTTTCGAGTTCGCGCAGCAGGGTCTTCACCTCGCCTTCGTCGAGTTCGCGCACGCGGCCGCGCTTGAGCTGCGGCGGCAGCACGAACGGGCCATAGCGCACGCGGATCAGGCGGCTGACCGTGCAGCCGACCGCCTCGAACATCCGGCGCACCTCGCGGTTGCGCCCCTCGAACAGGGTCGCGCGGTGCCAGCGGTTGGCCCCTTCGCCGCCGGCTTCCTCGAGGCTGGCGAAACTGGCGATGCCGTCTTCCAGTTCGACACCCTGCAGCAGCCGCTGCTGCGCCTCGGCGGTCAGTTCGCCGAGAACGCGCACGGCGTACTCGCGCACGAGTTGCGAACTCGGATGCATCAGCCGGTTGGCCAGTTCCCCGGAGGTGGTGAACAACAGTAGGCCGGAGGTGTTGAAGTCGAGCCGACCGACGTTGATCCAGCGGCCGCCGCGGATTCGCGGCAAGGCGGCGAACACCGAGGGGCGGCCGTCGGGGTCGTCGCGCGAGACGATCTCGCCTTCAGGCTTGTGATAGAGCAGCACGCGCGGCGTCCGGGTGCTGGTGAAACGCAGGTTGACCAGGCGGCCGCCAACCTTGACCTTGTCGCCGTATACCACTGTCTGCCCGACCAGCGCCAACTCGCCATTGACCGTGATCCGGCCGGCGGCGATCCATTCCTCCATTTCCCGGCGCGAGCCGATGCCGGCCTGCGCCATCACCTTGTGCAACCGTTCCGGCTTGGCTTCCTCGGCGAACGCCGCGCGGCGCCCGCCCCTGCCCGGCGAGCGACCTTCAGGCGGCGGTGCGCCCGGACGGCGGCGCGCCTGCGGCGCCGGCGCCGACGCGGCAAGGGCAGCGCCGGGTGCCCGGCGGTTCCGGCGCGAGGGCGGCGCCTCGCTGTTGCGGTCGACGCCTCTTTCCGGCCGATTTCCGGCGGGGCCGGCGTCAGGTCTGGACGGTGGGCGAAACGGCGTGCGCTTGGTCTTCATGGTTCAGCTCCAGTGTCTGGCTTATCTGTTCGAGCGGCGGCAGTTCGCTGACGCTGCGCAGGCCGAGATCGTCGAGAAATTTCTTGGTCGTCGCCAGCAGCGACGGGCGACCCGGGGTGTCACGCTGGCCGACGACGTCGATCCAGCCGCGTTCCTCCAGCGTCCTGATGATGTTGGTGTTGACCGCGACGCCCCGGATGTCCTCGATGTCGCCGCGCGTCACCGGCTGGCGGTAGGCGATGATCGCCAGCGTTTCCAGCAGCGCCCGCGAATAGCGCGGCGGCTTCTCCGGATTCAGACGTTCGAGGAACGGCAGGTATTCGGCGCGCGTGCGGAAGCGCCAGCCGGAAGCGAGCTGGATCAGCTCCGCCGGCCGCTCGGTCCATTCCTCGCGCAGTTCGTCGAGCAGCTTGCGCAGGACCTCCGGCGCCACTTCGTCGTCGAACATCTTCGCCAGCTCGGGCGGCGTCATCGGCTCGCGCGCGGCGAGCAGCGCCGCTTCAAGCACTTTCTTGACCAGGCTCGGTTCCACCTTGATGCACTCTCACGTAAATGGGCTGGAATGGCTCGCCCTGGGTGAATTCGACCAGCTTCTCGCGGGCCAGCTCGAGCAGCGCGAGGAAATGCACGACGACGCCCGGCACACCCATCGCCGGGTCGAACAGCGTCTCGAACTGGACGAAGCCGCCGCGCTCGCGCAGGGCGCGCAGGATGAGGCCCATGTGCTCGCGCACCGACAGTTCCTCACGCCCGATGCGGTGGCGCTGCTTGAGTCCGGCCTGGCGCAGGATCGTCATCCACGCATCCTTGAGGTCGGCGGCGGAGACTTCCGGCAGGCGCTCGTAAAGCGACCTCTCGACCAGCGTCTCGACCCAGAAGAACTCGCGCTCGGCCTGCGGCATCTCGTTCAGCCTCTGCCCGGCGATCTTCATCTGTTCGTATTCCATCAGCCGGCGCACCAGCTCGGCGCGCGGATCCTCGACGCCCTCGGCGTCGCCATGCTTCGGCCGCGGCAGCAGCATGCGCGACTTGATCTCGATGAGCATCGCCGCCATCACCAGGTATTCGGCCGCCAGTTCGAGGTTGCTGGCGCGCATGCTCTCGACGTAGTCGAGGTATTGCCGGGTCAGCGGCGCCATCGCGATGTCGAGGATGTCGACGTTGGCCTTGCGGATCAGGTAGAGGAGCAGGTCGAGCGGCCCCTCGAAGGCGTCGAGCATGATCTCGAGCGCGTCGGGCGGGATGTAGAGATCAGCCGGCAGGGCATCCATCGCCTCGCCATAGACGCGGGCGACCCGCGTCGGCACCAGTGCCTCCGCCGCGTCGACCGCGGTGTTCATCGGGCGCCCCCGCCGGGCGCGCCGGTGATCGGCGGCAAGCGGCGCATCACAGGTAGCCGAGCCCCATCGACGCGCGTACGTCGCGCATGGTTTCGCGGGCCAGTTCGCGTGCCTTGCCGCAGCCGCCGGCGATGATGTTGCGAACCAGCGCCGGGTCTTCCAGGTATTGCCGGGCGCGCTCGCGCATCGGCGCCTGCTCGGCGAGGATGCCGTCGATCACCGGCTGCTTGCAGTCGATACAGCCGATGCCGGCCGTGCGGCACCCCTGCTGCACCCATTCCTTGCACGATTCGTCGGAATAAACCTGGTGGAGTTGCCAGACCGGGCACTTGGACGGGTCGCCGGGATCGTGGCGACGGACGCGGGCAGGGTCGGTCGGCATGCTCCTGACCTTCCTAGCCACCGATTCCTCGGATTCGCGCAGGGTGATCGTGTTGTTGTACGACTTGGACATCTTCTGGCCGTCCAGACCGGGCATCCTGGATTCCTCGGTCAGCAGGTAGCCCGGCTCGACCAGGATCATCTTGCCGGTGCCTTCGAGGAAACCGAACAGCCTTTCGCGGTCGACCGCGGAAAGATGCTGAATTTCGTTGAGCATGGCCTTGGCCTGCTCGACGGCTTCCTTGTCACCGTTCTGCTGGAAGCGGACACGCCATTGGTCGTAGAGGCGGGCCTTCTTGCTGCCCAGCTTCTTGACGGCTTCGTGCGCCTTGTCCTCGAAACCGGGTTCGCGGCCGTACATGTGGTTGAAGCGACGGGCCAGTTCGCGGGTGAATTCGACGTGCGGAATCTGGTCCTCGCCGACCGGCACCTTGTCGGCGCGGTAGATCAGGATATCTGCGCTCATCAGCAGCGGGTAGCCGAGGAAGCCGTAGGTCGTCAAATCCTTGCCGGCCAGCTTTTCCTGCTGGTCCTTGTAGGTCGGCACGCGCTCCAGCCAGCCGAGCGGCGTCATCATCGACATCAGCAGATGCAATTCGGCATGTTCCGGCACGCGCGACTGGATGAACAGGGTCGCCTGATTCGGATCGACGCCGGCCGCCAGCCAGTCGATCACCATGTCCCAGCTCGCCTGCTCGATGCCCTGCGGATCATCGTACTGGGTAGTCAGCGCATGCCAGTCGGCGACGAAGAACAGGCACGGGTGTTCGCTCTGGAGCCTGACCCAGTTCTTGAGAACCCCGTGGTAATGGCCGAGATGCAGCGACCCGGTCGGGCGCATGCCGGAAAGGACACGTTCAGCGTACATGGAAGCTTAATAAAGACCGAAAATCGATTCGATGGCCCGCGCGGAAATCTCCACCAGCGGGGTCATCACGGCGCCGAGGATACCCGTGAACAGCAGCACCAGCAAAATCGGGAAGCCCCAGCGCTCGAGCTGCGCGAACCGCCAGGCGAGGCGCTGCGGCAGCAGGCTGACGGCGATGCGTCCGCCGTCGAGCGGTGGCAGCGGCAGCAGGTTGAGGACCATCAGCACGCAGTTCACGGTGATGCCGATCTTGCTCATCTCCGTGAACGGCAGCGTGAACTGGTTGGCCGGCAACAGCCAGGCCAGCTTGAGCAGGAACGCCCAGCCCAGGGCCATGAACAGGTTGGCGCCGGGGCCGGCGGCGGCGACCCAGAACATGTCCTGCTTCGGGTTGCGCAGGCGGCTGAAGTCGACCGGCACCGGCTTGGCGTAGCCGAACAGGAAGGTTCCACCGGAAAAGAGCAGGATCGCGGCCGGGATGAGGACGGTGCCGACCGGGTCGATGTGGCGCAGCGGATTCAGGCTGATGCGTCCCGCCTGCCAGGCGGTCGGATCGCCGAAGTAGCGCGCCGCGTAGCCGTGCGCCGCCTCGTGCAGGGTGATCGCGAAAATCACGGGCAGCGCGGCGACGGCGATCACCTGGACCAGGCTTTCGATCATGTCCCGTCACCCAGTCCGAGCGGCGCCAGCGGACCGCGGCCGGCACGGACCAGTTCGGGTACCCGGCCGGTCAGGTCGATGACCGTCGTCGGCTCGGTGCCACAGGGTCCGGCATCGAGGATCAGGTCCACGCAGTTCTCCAGGCGATCCAAGATCTCCCAGCCCTCGGTCAGCGGCACTTCGTCGCCCGGCAGTTGCAGCGTCGTCGTCAGCAGCGGCTCGTCGAGTTCCTCGAGCAGCGCCAGCACCACCGGATGGTCCGGCACGCGCAGGCCGATGGTCTTGCGCTTGGGGTGCATCACCCGGCGCGGCAATTCCTTGGTGCCTTCCAGGATAAAGGTATAGCTGCCCGGCGTCGTCGCCTTGAGAAGCCGGTACTGCGCGTTGTCCACGCGCGCGAAATGCGCGATTTCCGAGAGATCGCGGACCATCAGCGTCAGGTGGTGGCGCTCGTCGATCTGCCGGATCTGCCGGATGCGGTCCATCGCCGCCTTGTCGCCGAGATGGCAGCCAAGGGCGTAGCAGGAATCGGTCGGCAGCGCGACGATGCCGCCGGCGCGAATCACCTCGGCCGCCTGCGCGAGCAGGCGCGGCTGCGGAGAATCCGGGTGGATATTGACGAAGCGGGCCATGCTTCAGCAGAACAACTGCCAGACCGGCTTGACGTCGTCCGGCAGCGGCGGCAGGCAGCCGAGATCGATGCTGCTTTCGAGCGGCCCGTGAAAGTCCGACCCGCACGAGGCATGCAGGTCGTAATGTCGCGCCAGCCTGGCGAAGTTCATGGTCTGCTCGAGCGGCTGGCGGCCGCTGACCACCTCGATCGCCCGCCCGCCCACATCCTTGAATTCGGTGAGGAAACGTCGCATGTCGCGGTCGGCCATCTTGTAGCGTCCCGGGTGCGCCACCACCGCCACGCCACCGGCCCCGGTGATCCAGCCGACGGCCTCCTCGATCGTCGGCCAGCGATGGTCGACATAGCCCGGCTTGCCGGGCCTCAGGTAATTCTGGAAGACGCCGGGAACGTCGCTGGCGATGCCGATCATCGCCAGGTAGCGGGCGAAATGGGCGCGCGAGATCAGGCGGGGGTTGCGGGCGAAGCGCATGGCACCTTGCAGGACGCCGGGGATACCGATGGCGGCGAGCGCTTCGCTCATCCGGCCGGCGCGTGCCACGCGTCCGCTGCGAAGTTCTTCGAGGCCGGCGCGCAAGGCCGGGAAAGCGGGATCGAAACCGAGGCCGACAATATGGACCGACAGCCCGTTCCATCCGATCGAAACCTCGACGCCGCTGACGAATTGAACCCCCGCCGCCGCCGCCGCCGCGCCCGCTTCCTCGAGCCCGCCGAGTTCGTCATGATCGGTCAGCGCCCACAGATCGACACGGTTCGCCGCCGCCCGCTGCGCCAGTTCCTGCGGCGACAGCAGGCCGTCGGAAACGGCCGAGTGACAGTGAAAATCGAAGTTGGCGGGGGACACGATCAGGTTCGAAAAGGCAAACGACTAGTTTATCAGAAAGGCCGGCGCCCGCCGGAACCACCGCGCGACGCGGCAGGTTGATGAGACCGCGGCATCCCGCTATAGTGCCTGCATTCCGTGGGAGAGCGCAGCTCCGGCTGCCGCCGAAGGCGCAAATCACCCGCAAACGCTCAGGTAAACGAACCGCGGAATCAGTGGCTTACACTGTAACTCTGGAGAGCGGTGTCAACTGTTGTGGTCGACACCCACCGATGGGGCAAATCTCTCAGGTATCAAGGACAGAGGGGTGAAACGCAAGATCCGATCTTTCGTTTCACCCCTTTTTCGTTTCCAGAATTGGCGTTAGCAAACGCCTGCAAAGGATTGATATGCTGAAGAAAACGGTTTTGAACGCTGCCCATCGCTCGCTCGGCGCCCGGATGGTTGATTTCGGCGGCTGGGACATGCCCGTCAACTACGGCTCGCAGATCGAGGAGCACCATGCGGTGCGCAACGACTGCGGCATGTTCGACGTCTCGCACATGTGCCCGGTTGACCTGGCAGGCGCCGATTGCCGCAAATTCCTGTCGCGCCTCGTCGCCAACGATGTCGCCAAGCTCACGGTTTCCGGCAAGGCCCTCTATTCCGCCATGCTCAACGAAGCCGGCGGCGTCATCGACGACCTGATCATCTATTTCCTGACCGACACCCGCTTCCGCATCGTCATCAATGCCGGCACGGCGCTGAAGGACCTGGCCTGGATGCAGGCCAAGGCCGCCGAATGGGCGATGGACGTCACCATCACCCAGCGCCGCGACGGCGACAACGGCCTCGGCATCATCGCCGTGCAGGGCCCGAACGCCCGCGCCACGGCTTGGGAAGTGCTGCCGCAGGCCAAGGCCACGACCGAAGGCCTGAAGCCGTTTTTCGCCGCCGAAGTCGATCAATACTTCATCGCCAGCACCGGCTACACCGGTGAAGACGGCTATGAAATCATGCTCCCGGCCGCTGAAGCCGAAGCCCTTTGGAACAAGCTGCACGCCGCCGGCGTCGCCCCCTGCGGCCTCGGCGCCCGCGACACACTGCGCCTGGAAGCCGGCATGAACCTTTACGGCCAGGACATGGACGAGACGGTTTCGCCACTGGACGCCGGTCTGGCCTGGACAGTCGCCATGAAGGACGAACGCGAATTCGTCGGCAAATCCGCGTTGACCGCAGCAGGCCAGCAGAAGCAGTTTCTCGGGTTGATCCTGCTCGCCAAGGGCGTGCTGCGTGGCCATCAGACTGTCATTACAAAACAGGGTGATGGAGAAATTACTTCAGGTAGTTTCTCACCGACATTGCAGCAATCCATCGCCCTCGCCCGCCTGCCGCTCGGCGTCGCCATCGGCGACGAAGTCGACGTCGACATCCGTGGCAAGCTGCTCAAGGCCAAGGTCGTCAAACCCGTATTCGCCCGCAACGGCAAAGCAGTGAGTTGACTACTTTAATCCGCAAATCATGTCTATAATATTCATTAAATATAGACATGAACGGAGGCCCCCATGAACTGGAACATCGCTCAAGCCAAACAGCACTTCTCGGATGTCGTCAAACAGGCGGCCGCCGAGCCGCAGATCATCTACAACCGCAACACGCCGGTTGCGGCCATGATCGCGGCTGACGACCTGGCGGAATACCAGGCCTGGAAATCACAGCGCAAGCAAAAGACGCTGGGCGAAGAGTTTGCCGAGTTGCGCCAGTTGATGATTGATGCAGGCTTTGAAGACGGACTCGAACTCCCGCCGCGCAGCAGCATTGGCCGCCCCAACGCCTTTGTTCAAATGCTGGAAGAAGAGTATCCGGAGACGCAGGCATGAGTTTTCTGCTCGACACCAACATTGTCAGCGAACTCACCCGCCGCAAGCCAAATCCCGGAGTTATTGCCTGGGCTGGAAACGTTTCCGATCAACGTCTTAGCGCAATGACCGTCGACGAACTCTGGTTTGGCATCACCCGCCGTCCGGAGATTCAACTCAGCAACTGGCTTTACAACTATTTGAGCAGCCACACCGTTTTACCCGTTACGCCAGAAATCGCCGAGCGCGCCGGTCGCATGCGCGGCGATTTCTCGCGCAAAGGTATCGTTCGTGACCAACCTGACATGCTCATCGCCGCCACCGCCCAGGCCCACAACCTGACTTTGGTCACCCGCAACACCCGCGATTTCGAGGGCTGCGGGATCGGCCTGCTCTGCCCATTCATTGATTGATTTCTGCAAAGGAAGCCACCATGTCCAACGTCCCCGCCAACCTCAAGTACGCCGCCTCCCACGAATGGATGCTGCTCAACGCTGATGGCTCCGTCACCATCGGCATTACCGACCACGCCCAGGAAGCCCTCGGCGACCTCGTATACGTCGAACTCCCGGAAGTCGGCGCCCATTTCGCTGCCGAAAAGGAAATCGCCGTCGTCGAATCGGTCAAGGCCGCTGCCGACGTCTACGCCCCGATCGCCGGCACCGTGATCGAAGTGAATCAGGCGGCCGCCGACGCGCCGGAGTCGGTCAATCAGGACGCCTACGCAGCCTGGCTGTTCAAGATGACCCCCGACAACGTGTCCGACCTCGACAAGATGCTCGACGCCGACGCCTACCAGGCCGTCGCCGACGCCGCCTGAGCCAGGCAGACATTCTTTTCGACGCAGATTGCGCAGATAAACGCAGATCCAATGCCTTTGCTTGACCTGCGCCAATCTGCGTCATCTGCGTCGTAATCTTATTCAGGATCATTGTCCATGCCATTGACCCAACCGCTCTCCGCGCTCGAACAGCACGACGAGTTCATCGGCCGTCACATCGGCCCCAGCGCGGCTGAAATGACCGAGATGCTGGCCGCCATCGGCGCCGCCAGCCTGGATGCGCTGATCGACCAGACCGTGCCCGCCGCCATCCGCCTGCCCGCCGACCTCCCGCTGCCCCCGCCGCAACGCGAGCACGAGGCGCTGGCCGCGTTGAAGGCCATTGCCAGCAAGAACCTCGTCAACAAGTCCTGCATCGGCATGGGCTACTACGACACGCTGACGCCCAAGGTCATCCTGCGCAACGTCATGGAAAACCCCGGCTGGTATACCGCCTACACGCCCTACCAGGCCGAAATCGCCCAGGGCCGCCTCGAAGCGCTGATGAATTTCCAGCAGATGGTCGTCGATCTGACCGGCCTGGAGATCGCCAACGCCTCGCTGCTCGATGAAGCCACCGCTGCCGCTGAAGCCATGACCATGGCCCGCCGCGTCTCCAAGTCGAAATCCAACCGTTTCCTGGTCGATGCCGCCTGTTTCCCGCAGACCATCGACGTGGTAAAGACCCGCGCCGGCTATTTCGGCTTCGAACTGGTGATTGCCGCGGTCGACACGGTAAAAGACGAGGAATTCTTCGGCGCCCTGCTCCAGTACCCGGGCGACAACGGCGAAGTCCGCGACCTGACCGCCACCATCGCCGGCCTCAAGGCCAGGGGCGCGACCATCGCCGTCGCCACCGACCTGATGGCGCTGGTGCTGCTCAAGTCGCCGGGCGCCATGGGCGCCGACATCGCCCTCGGATCCAGCCAGCGCTTCGGCATCCCGATGGGCTTCGGCGGCCCGCACGCCGCCTTCTTCACCACCCGTGAAGCCTTCGTTCGCTCGATGCCGGGCCGCATCATCGGCGTCTCCAGGGATGCGCGCGGCAACACCGCCTACCGTATGACGCTGCAAACGCGCGAGCAGCACATCCGCCGCGAGAAGGCCAATTCAAACATCTGCACCTCGCAGGTGCTGCTCGCCAACATGGCCGGCATGTATGCCGTCTATCACGGCCCGCAAGGCTTGAAAATCATCGCCAGCCGCATTCACCGGCTGACCGGGATGCTGGTCGAGGGCCTGAAAATGGCGGGAATTTCCGTGTCGACCGCAACATTCTTCGACACCGTGCAGGTCAGGACCGACAAGTCGGTCGCCGGCTACAACTTCCGCCCGCTCGGCAACGGCATGCAAGGCATTTCGTTCGATGAAACGACCACGGCCGCCGACGTCGCCACCCTGCTGCAAGCCCTCACCGGCCAGTCCCCCGATCTCGCCGTACTCGACGTGCAAGCCACCGCCAACAGCCCGCTAAGCCCGCTACTGCGCGATGATGCCATCCTGACCCACCCGGTGTTCAACACGCACCACACCGAACACGAGATGCTGCGCTACCTGAAGTCGCTGCAGAACAAGGATCTGGCGCTCGACCACGCGATGATCTCGCTCGGCTCGTGCACCATGAAGCTGAACGCGACCAGCGAGATGATCCCGGTCACCTGGCCGGAATTCGGCGGCCTGCACCCCT
>Ga0105090_10001497_pt1 | contig 12607 bp, 12 predicted proteins | sample PPLLak3March2015_FD_79110 | JGI IMG/M metagenome (GOLD analysis project Ga0105090, IMG submission 79110) | Freshwater sediment microbial communities from Prairie Pothole Lake near Jamestown, North Dakota, USA - PPLs Lake P7 Core (1) Depth... | ecosystem: Environmental > Aquatic > Freshwater >... | reverse complement strand
TGATCAGCATCGTCGCCTCGACCATCGAACTGGGCGAGCATCTGGCCGACACCGCACGCTTGCAGTGGGTCGACTTCCGCGATGCCGATGCGCAGGACATCCAGGCCCTGGCGCGCTCGCTGGTCGACCGGCACGGCAGCCAGCGCAGCAGCGCGCTGGAGGTCACGCCCGAGGCCATCGACCGCTGGAAAGTGCCGGGTGGCATCCGCTTGCTGCGCAGCGCCACCGAGCTGTTCGGCGCCTTTGCCCTGATCTGGGCGCTCGCCGATCTTGTCGGGCTGCTTCTGGTGCCGTTGCTGGGCTGGGAGTGCGCGCCCAGCACCCGCTTCAACATGACGCGCACGCTGCTGTTGGGCGCCGTCGGCGGGCTGTTCCTTTGGCTCAGCAGCCAGGCGCTGGTCTACCGCCGCGTACCGGCACTGCTGATGTACCCGCTGTTGATTGGTGCGGTGACGGCGGTCGCGCTGATGGCGCGGGTGTTCCCGGCAATCCTGCAGGACAGGCTCTGGCTACCGCTGGCGCTGTTTCTGCCCTTCGTGCTGTATTCGATGGTCGACGGCCGCCACTGGTTGCCGGCCTTTGCGCCGGCAGCCGTCGATGAGGTCGGCATCAGGCGATCGATCGAGCGTGACTTCCACCGGCGCAACTTCGTCGTGGTCGGCGCGTGGGTTGCTGTGCTGACGATCGCTGCTGCCGCGATCGGCCTGTTTCTGTCGCCAGAGTGCCCGGCGGCCTGAGCGTTGCCGACACCGCGGCGGGCGCCCGCAGCACCAGGCGTCGGCATGTTCCGCCGGGTCCCTGCTCCAACTCGCTTGGTCGGCCGGATGCTGCCCTTCGGCTGGGCGGACCGAGCAACTGCTTCACTCCTGACATAGGCGTTCAGCGGTGGTCAGGCGGACACGCTTTCGTCGACGGGCGAGGCCACATCGACAGCGACCGCTCCGACGGATGAACTGCGACTCGAATCGCCCCCTCAGCGACACTCGCCAGTTCAGATAGCCCGGCACATACCCGTCGACCGAGAACGCGACTCGTGGGCTGTCGATGCCCGGGGACGCGGCTGGCCTGGCCGCGACGCTAGACTCCCCGCCGATGGAGGCACGTTCCGCTTCGCTCTCACCGCTGCGTTTCGGCCGCTTCGAGTTGCGGCCCGCCGAGCGTGTTCTGCTGGAGGGCGGCCTGCCGGTGACGCTGGGGGGGCGCGCATTCGATGTGCTGGTGGTGTTGGCCACGCACGCCGGCCGCCTCGTGCCCAAGAGCCAGCTGCTCGACGAGGCCTGGCCCGGTCTCGTGGTCGAGGAGGGCAACGTCGCGGCGCAGATCATGGCGCTTCGCAAGGCCATCGGCGGCGACGCGATCGCGACGGTGGCCGGACACGGCTATCGCTTCACCCTCTCGGCCGCGCCGATTGCCGCCGCCGAACCGGCGCGCCCCGCCGCGCCGGTGGATCCGGCGCCACTGCCACACAACTTGCCCGCGGCCGCGTCCTCCTTCGTCGGTCGCGAGGCCGAGTTGGCTCGAATCGACGCGCTGCTACGGGAGCACCGCCTCGTGTCGCTTCTCGGGCCGGGCGGCATCGGCAAGACGCGGCTTGCGCTGCAGGCGGCGATGCGCTGGCGCGATGCCTTCGTCGACGGCGTCTGGTGGCTCGAGCTCGCGCCGCTATTCGAGGCCTCGCTGGTTGCGGCAGAAGCCGCGTCGCTGTGGGGACTGCGTGCCGGCGACGGCTCGGCGATCGAACAGGTGCTTCTGCGCCACCTCGCGCCGCGCCGGCTGCTGCTCGTGCTGGACAACTGCGAGCACCTGCGCGAGGGCACCGCGGCGCTGGTGCGCCGCATCCTGCGCGATGCACCCGGCGTGACGCTGCTGATCACGTCGCGTGAGTCGCTCGGCGTGCCGGGCGAGTTGGAGTTTCGCGTCGGCACGCTGGCGCTGCCCGCCAACGGCTCCGCCGACGCCAGCAGCGACGCCGTGCGCCTGTTCCTCGAGCGCATGCACGCCGTGCGTCCCGGCGCGTCGCTGTCGCGCGACGAGCTGGCGGCGGTCCTGCGTGCCTGCCGGCGCCTCGAAGGCATGCCGCTCGGGCTGGAGCTGGCCGCGGCGCGCCTGCGCACATTAACGCCCCATGAACTCGCGGACCGCCTGGACGACTCGTTCCGCGTGCTCGGCGCGGCTTCGAAGGACGCGCCGCTGCACCAGCGCAGCCTGAACGCCGCGCTCGACTGGTCTCACGATCTTCTCGCCCCCGACGAACGTGCGCTGTTGCGCAGCCTGTCCGTCTTCGCGGGTGGGTTCGACCTCGAGGCCGCCGAGGCCGTGTGTGCCGTCGGGGCCGTGCCCGTCGGAGCGGTGGTCGACCTGCTCGACGCCCTGGTGGACAAGTCGCTGGTGCTGCCGCTGCCGGGAACGGCCGACCGCGCCCGCTTCCATCTGCTCGAGCCGACGCGGCAGTACGCGCTCGAGCGGCTGCGCGCCGCGGGCGAGGAGCACCGCCTCGCTGCGGCGCATGCGCGCCACTTCGCGGCTTCCGTCGCCGCCACCGCACCTGGGCTGCGCGGCCCCGCGCAGGTGGCCTCGCGCCAGCGCATCGAGCGCGAACTTGGCAACGTGCGCCTGGCTCTCGCCACGCTGCTCGCGGCGCAGGACCATGCCACTTACCTGCGCCTGGCCTTCGACCTGTTCTCGTTCTGGTGGCACGCTGCCCTGCACGTGGAAGGCCTGGGCGTGCTGCTTGCAGGGTTGCGGCAGGCGGACGACGAGACCCCGGCGGAGCTGCGCGCGCGGGCCTGGTTCGTCGCCGCCGAGCTGGCCGCGCAGCTGAGCGACGACAGGTCGATCGAACATGCGCGCGCCGGCCTGGCGGTCGCGCTCGACGCCGGGCACGCGGCCGACGCGGCACGGCTACGCCTGGAACTGGCCGCATCGCTGCACCGCACCGGCTCTGACTTCGATGCCTTCCGCCGCGAACTCGACGCCGCCGAGCGTGCGCTCGCCGAGCACCCCGGCCCGCCCTGGTGGGAGCCGGAGTGGGACGAGGCGTTGCTGCACCTGCTGGTGGTGGCCTCGGAGTGGAGCGCGCACCCTCGCTACGAGGAGCACCGGCAGGCGGCGCTGCGTGGTTTCGAGCGCGCCGGCGACACCGCGATGACCGCACTCGCGTTCGGCTACAGCGCGATGATGGCGGGTCGCCTGGACGGCGCCGTCATCGTCGCCAACCTCGAGCGGACGACGGCTATGCTCGCGACGTCTCCCTCGCCTCATATCGAGGGCCACTGCGAGCTCGTGCTCGGCCGCGTGCTGGCCGGCCGCGGCGAGGTGGAGTCCGCCGGCCGCTACCTGGCCAGCGCGATGCGCAAGCTCATCGACCTGGGCGACGTCAACTGCTGGTCGGGCGCGTGCCGCGCGCTGGCGGCGATCCAGATCGAGCGCGGCGATGCCACGCTCGCCGGCGAGCATATCGACGCGGCGCTGCGGGCGCTGCCCCAGGTGCTCTCGCCCACGGTGGCCGCGGCGCACACGCTGGATCTCGCCGCCCAGGCGCTGCTGGCCCAGGGCCGCATCAAGGAGGCGGCTTTTGCGCTTGGCGTCGACGCACTGCGCATCGACTTCGGCGCCCGCTCCGACCGGCCGCCACGCGAGCCGCGCGACCCCGGCCCGCGTGCCCGCCGGCAGCGCGTGCAGAACACGCTCGAGCAGCGGCTGGGTGCCGCCGAGGTGCAACGACAGATGGCGGCGGCAGCAGCGATGCCGGCCGAGGCCGGGCTCGAGCGCGTGGCCGGCTGGCTGCGGGCCTGAACATTGGTTCCGGGGCCGCGCTCGGAACGCGCGGCCGCGGCGGGCCTGATCACTTCTCGCCGGCGAAGTCGCGCTTGAACTGCGCCAGGTCCACCTGCATGCCGTAGAAGATCGTGCTCCAGTGGCGCGTCATCGCCGCCACGGTCACGGCCTCGCTGATCTCGCGCTCGCTGGCGCCTGCCTGGCGCGCACTCGCGGTGTCCTGCGCGATGCAGTAGGCGCACGGGATTTGCGCCGCCACGGCCAGCGAGATCAGCGCCTTGTACTTGGGCGGGATCGCGCTGTCCGGCCCGTTCAGGCCCTTGTACGCCGCCCACGTGCCGGGCAGCACGGCCGGCGGATATTGCCTGATGAAGTCCGGCACCTTGCCCACGGCCCCTTGGATCTCCTTGAGCGTGGCCTCGTGCGCGGCCTGCGCGTGGGCCGGCAGCGCGGCCAGCGCCGCGGCGCTCGTGACGGCCGCTGCAGCGGCGATGCGCAGGGCGTGGCGGAGGGCGGGTTGAGTGCGATTCATGGTGCGTTCCTTTCGGTGGTGGGGGACAGTGAGCCGGGCCTAGGCGGCCGCGGCGGCGGGGAAAGCGGGTTCGGCAAGCAATGCGGTGGCAAAGAACCGATGCAGGAGTAGCGCATAGGCAGCGGGGTCGCTGCGGTACGACGAGAGGTGCCCCTTGCTCGGCGTGGTCCACAGCGGCGCGCCGATCGCCCGCGCCAGGCAGTGCGCGTGCTCGCAGGGCACGAGGCGATCGCCTTCGCTGTGGATCAGCAGCACCGGGCGCGAGGCGAGCGCACTCGCGAGGTCCAGCGGGCGGAAGCGGCGCAGGTCGACGCCGGTGAACCACCGCGCTGCAAGGGCCGCGGCAGGGAACATTGCGCCCGGCAGGTGCGTCAGGCGGCGGTAGTTGTGCTGAAGGATCTCGCCCAGGTCGGCGAACGCGCTGTCGGCGACGACCGCCTCGATGGCAGGCTCGAGAGCCGCGGCCTTGAGCGTGGCCACCGCGCCCATCGGCGCGCCAAGCACGCCGATGCGGCGATGGCCGAGCGCTTGCAGCCAGTCCACGGCTCCGAGCACGTCCTGGCATTCGAGCGCGCCATAGGTCAGCCGGGCCGGCCCGCTGCTGCCGTGCCCGCGCAAGTCGATCGCCAGCATGGCGAAGCCGGCGCGCTGCAACCCCTCGACGAGCGCCGCGGTGGGCGCCCCGAGCGCGTTGCCGCGGCAGGCATCCTTGCCATGCACAACGACGATCGCTGGCGCGCCGGGCCGGCTGCCGAGGTAGGTGCCCACGATGTGGGCAAGGCCGTCGCGTGACGGGAACCCGACGGGTTGGCCGACGGCCGCGGCCGGCAGGCGCTGGCGGCGCGCCTGGGTGAAGCGCCACCCCACCAGCGTGCTGACCGCGACGTAGGCGGCCAGACCGAGAGCGAGAACGTCGGGGATGGACATGGTGCGGCTCCTGTCGTTGCCTTCCGCCTCCGCTGATCCCTGAAGGCGGCGAGGCGACCGGCTGGGCCGCACTGTCGGTCTGCGATCGGTGTTCCGTCCTGAAAGCGCGATGAAACGTGCATGAAGCGTCTTTCATTCCGGTTTCGAGACGCGGACACGACCCGGCCCCGAGAGTACGGCGCACGTCGTCACTCCCTTGGGGCCCACCATGTCACTGACGTTCCTGTTCGAGCGCATGCGGCGGCTGCTCCGCCCCGCCGTCCCGCCCGCCTACACGTTGCGGGCCGCCCGCCGCGGCGATGCGGCCGCAATGCAGCGCTTCGTCGACGGGTTGTCGCCCACCAGCCGGCGCCAGCGCTTCCACGGCGCCCTCGCCCGCTGCTCGGCAGCGCGCGCCGAATGCCTGGTGTCGAGCGACGGCGTGCGCCAGTCCGTGGTCGTCGCCGTGGAGGCCGGTTCCGCTGCCCTTGTCGGCGAGGCCCGCTGGGCGCGCGACGGCGAAGCTTCCGCCCGGGCCGAACTGGCGATTGCCGTCGCCGACGGCTGGCAGGGCCTCGGTCTCGCGGACGCATTGATGGCGGCTGTCCTGGTCAGCGCCACTGCCGCGGGGATCTCATGCCTCGTGGCCGACGTCGTGGCCGACAACCGGCGTGTGCAGGGTTTCCTCCACCGGCACGCCTTCGCCTGCACCGCTGACGCCAGCGGCATCCTTCACCTACAGCGGGCGCTCGGCCCCGCGGATGCAGCATCGGCCGCGCTGCGCCCGTGGAGGTCGCCTCCGCTGCCGCGCTGTGGGTGGCCCGGGGGCAGACTGCCCGGCTTGGCCGGCAGGGCCTGATCAACCCCCCCGGGCGCATCCCGGTCACCGCCTCGGCCCCTGCACAGGAGAGCACCATGAGCGACATCACCTTGGCCCATGCGCTCGACGCTGAACGGTCGGAGCGCCAGGCGTTCGGTGATCTGCTCCAGGCTGCCGCCACCACCACGGCGGCCCCGCAGGTCAGCTCCTTCTGCGATGGAGTCGACGGACTCGTCGTCGACGTGCCGACGCTGCCGCTGACGGTATTCAACCGTGTCATGGGGCTCGGCCTCGCAGCCGGACCCGACACGGCGCGGCTCGCCGGACTCTTTGCCCGTCTAGGCCGCGAGCTCAGCCCGCACTTCGCGATCCAGCCGTCGCCCGGTGCGCTGGGCGATGCATGGCGCGACTGGCTGCGCGCGCAGGGCTACGCGCCGTGCCGGCCCAGCTTCGTGCAGATGGCCCGGTGCCTGGTCCAGGCGCCGCAGCCCCCGGCGGATCCCGCACCCGGGTTGCGCGTGATCGCGGCCGGTGTCGAGGACGCGCAGCGGTTCGCGGCCACGGCGCTCGCCGGGTTCGGCATGCCGGCCTGGTCCAAACCCTGGCTGCGAAGCCTGCCGGGGCGCCGTGGCTGGCATTGCTTCATCGCCGAGGCCGACGGCACCGCGGTCGCGGTCGGCGCGCTGTACGTGCGCGCGGGGCTCGGATGGCTCGGCATGGGCACCACGCTTGCGGCCTATCGCCGGCGCGGCGCCCAGCGATCGTTGATGGCGGCCCGCCTGGCGCGTGCCACCGAACTCGGATGTCGGTTAGCGACCACCGAGACCGGCGCGCCGCAGCCCGGCCAGCCGCACCCTTCGTACAGCAACATGGTCGGGTGCGGATTCCAGCAGGTCGCCCTTCGTACCAGTTGGGCTCGTCCGTGATGGCTGCGCGCCGAGGGGCATAGGAGCCAGACCCGCGACGGCAACCAATGATCTCCCCCGGTCAGCCTTCGCGGGAATGGATGGCGGAAAGCAGCCATCCGCCATCGGGTGCTATTGGCCGTCACTGTGAATTCGAGGCCGGGCCAGGAAGCTGACCTTCGGTGCGATGGCCCGGCCCGGCAAAGTCAGCTTGCGGCAGACTCAGGGAAAACCCGTTCCCGGCCAGTTGCCGACACACGCGACGGGCCGCTTCGGCGCAGTGGAAATCATGACGCTCTGCGTCCAGACCACATTCCAGTCGAACCTGGCAGCGGCGCCCCTGTGGATCAGCGGGCGGGCCGGGCACCCTGCTGTAGCTTCGGCGCGCTGGCCGCAGCCTGGGGTGGTTGATCGATTTACAGACGGGGCTTTCGTGTGTAGCATACACACATGAGTAGTGCTGACCTGATACGTGAACTCAAGAAGGCGGGTTGGCGACTTGCCCGTGTCAATGGTTCTCATCATGTCTTCACACACCCGCAGCACACAGGCATCGTGGTGGTTCCTCATCCCAAGAAGGACCTTGGGCTTGGGCTGGTAAAGGCCATACGGCAACAGGCCGGGATTTGAAATGAGGCATGCAACATGCGTTACCCCGTAGCCATTGAACCTGGCACCGAGACCGAAGCATTCGGCGTCGTTGTACCTGACCTGCCCGGGTGTTTCTCCGCCGGTGACACGATGGAAGAGGCCATGGCTAAGGCCGAAGAAGCCATAGCTGCCTGGATTGAAACCGCCCTTGATACGGGGCAGGATATTCCTCAGCCCTCCGGCGTCGACGCCTTGCGCAAGAAACACAAGGAATGGAGGACGTGGGTCTGGGCCGTAGTCAAGGTGGACCCAGCGGTGCTTGATAACACTCTTGAACGAGTAAACATCAGTCTGCCGCGTCGAGTGCTGCACCGACTCGACGCATTGGCTCGCGCAACGGGCGAGACTCGCTCGGGGTTTATCGCGCGCATGGCCCTGGAGGGCCACCAGGCCACCACCTGATCACCAGTGGCGCCGCTCGATGCCCGCTTTGCGGACCTCGATCTGGATACCCGAGTGCCCGCAACGGGTCGGTTGCGACCGGTCGAGCTGAAGGGCAGCGGACATTCGGTTCACCTCGGCGTCGGTCGAAGGCGGACGCGTTTTCTTGCCTCGAGCGGCTGTGGTCGGCGCTACACCGACGTCCAGCGGCTGAGCGGCTGGGAGCGCTCCCAACGCCTGTGCACAGGATCAACTGTGCGCAAGTCCGCGGCACCCGGCACCGTCGTCAGCTGTGTGGCAGGCGGCCGATGTCCCAGAGCCTGTTGAACGCGGCTGGCCCCTTCGGTGGATTTACCAGGGCGCGGTGCGGGCTTCTACCTGCAACCACAATCGTCTGTTTTCCACCGCGTCGGCCTGGGCCGGCCTGTTCCATGAATGCAACTGCTGCCTCCCGATGGTGAGTCAATCGGATCGATTCCACCGGCCCCTGCGCCTGACACTGGTGTTGGCCGCGGCGCTGGGACTCGCTGCCTGCAGCGAGACCCCGAAAGACACCCATCCCGAGCAATTGGTGACCAAGCGCAAGGCCTTGTTCAAGCAGTTCACCCGTACCTTGGAGCCAATGGGCGTGGTGGCCCGCGATCGCCAGCCCTACCACCCCGACGCGCTGCTCGTTCAGGCCCTGGAGCTGCAGCGCCTGGCCGGCCAGCCCTGGCCGCTGTTCAGGCCCGACGGCAATTACCCGCCGACCCGGGCGCTCGACAAGGTCTGGGATGAACCGGCGGCCTTCGAGCAGGCACAGCGCCTCTACATTACCCGGGTGGATGCCCTCGTGGAAGCCGGCAAGCGCCGCGATCTGGCGATCATTCGCCCGGCCGTCAACGAGGTCGAGCTGGCCTGCAAGGCCTGCCACGACCGCTTCCGCCGGTCATGAGAGGCTGAGAGTCCTTCGATCATGCCCGCTCATCACCCCAAAACGCTCCCACTCGTCGTAGCAGTTGCTCACCTTAGCCCGTGCTTTGGCCGCGGTTTGACCTCGTGGGTTGCGCGTCATCGCGCTGGCCGCACCGGCTACGTCAGCAGTGCCCTTGATACCGGTCGCTGGCGGCGCAGCCGCCTCTGGGCCTGACCGACTGCAATACGGCCAATATCGTGAGTTCGAGATCCGGCTGCGACCGACGGCATACGCTGCACTGCTGTCGCTGAGGGCCACGCGGCGAAGGACTGCAGAGGGTCGGTACCGCCAGTTCGCGCGGCAAAGAAGCAGTCGTCGGAGCAGCGAGACCGCCCATCCGCAACCCGAGGTCAGCTGTACCTCGTATAGCTGCCGCTCGGGCCAGCGCTGGTGGCCAAACCGAACGTCGGCTTGATGGCGGATACCGTGAGTACGCCCGCTGGCATCGAACGGCTCCTTACGCTGCTAAGCGATCATCGACTCCAAGGCCAACTGGCTGCAAAGATTTCAAGGAGCGGTTCGGGCCGACAGTTCGATCGGCCTTTCATGACTGATGTGATGTCCGCATCGTCCACTACGCGGCGACCTTGATGGGGCCTGGCGAGGTTGGCGGTCAAACAGTCTCGGCACTGATGCCGTCCGCCTCGCTCACGCTCGTTGTCGCGTGTCGGGTCCACCTTGCGCCGGCCTCACCACCTGAGTACTGAAGTGCGTTGCTTGTCATGAGGGCCAGCGAGATCATCAGCGGCGTCTCCTTCATATGCCCCGAACGCTCCGCCTCGTTGAACCAGATCCAATTGACGCCAAGCGTTGTAGCCAATTGCTCCAGCGAGCCTGCGCTCCAATCCTTCAACATCCGCTTCAGGGCGTCCCGCAGCCGCGCCGATGTCTTGCCGGTGCCGATGTGCGCAGGCTCGATAGGTGCGCTTGTAAACGTGGACCTGGGTTCGATTGATCAACAGGGAATCGAACTGGCGGTGATCCTGGGCGGCAGTGATCGCGGTAGGTCTAGTGTCGAGGTGCCACGATTCGCCCTAGAAGAGGTGCTGATCCGCACCGTTCCGCAGTGGTTTGAACCGGCTATAAGGCGCTGAGTTATCTAGGTTTGGCGCGGGTTACAGGCCCACCGCCATCTACAAGGGCCTGGATAATCTACGGCCCCTTTTTCCGCCTGTGTCAGGCGAAACGCCACACATGCCCCATGACAACATGCGGAGTTCACCACCGTCGTGGAAGGAGGTCGAAGTGGAAAAATTGGTCGAGCAAGCTCTGGTCCGACTGGATCGAAGGGAGTCAGGAGATGCAGACGCACGAGGACGTACAGGCGATGCTCGAGCTGGCGGCGCTGAACTGGGGAACCAGCCGCGTCAGCCGAGAGCTGGGCTGCAGCCGCAACACCTTACGCAGCTACCTCATGGACTCGACACATAGTTGCTTGCATGTGGGCCAATTGGTCCGTGTGCAGGTCAAAAATCGGGCCGAAATCGACACTTAGTTGCGAAAACCCACGTTCCACCATGTTGCGCTACCAGACGATCCCCGTCACCCCTTTCCAGCAGAACTGCTCCATCGTCTGGTGCGACCAGACCATGGAAGGCGCCGTCATCGACCCCGGCGGCGATCTGCCGCGCATCCTGGAAGCCGCGCGGCGCGAGGGCGTGACGCTCAAGCAGATCCTGCTCACCCACGCCCACATCGACCATGCCGGCGGCACCGGCACGCTGGCGCGCGAGCTGAAGCTGCCCATTGTCGGCCCGCACCCCGCCGACCAGTTCTGGATCGATGGCCTGCGCCAGCAGGCGCAGATGTTCGGCTTTGCACCGGCCGAGCCGTTCACGCCGACGCGCTGGCTGCACGACGGCGATACGGTGCAAGTGGGGCAATGCACGCTGGCGGTGCGCCATTGCCCGGGGCACACGCCGGGGCATGTCGTCTTTCACAGCGCCGAGGCCAGACGCGCCTTCGTCGGCGATGTGCTGTTTGCCGGCAGCGTGGGCCGCACCGACCTGCCTGGTGGCGATTCCGACACGCTGATCGCCAGCATCGCCGGCAGACTGTGGCCGATGGGCGACGACACCGTCTTCATTCCCGGCCACGGTCCGGAGAGCAGTTTCGGCCGCGAGCGGCGCAGCAATCCGTATGTGCACGGCACCTGAGCCGGGCGACGCCCCGTTCCACCCGAGGCGGTCCGCCAGAATGCGCCTGCGGGCCGGGTGCGGGCACGGCGACAAGCCTGGGATACCATGAGCCGGCCATCGACCACCATGCGCCAGTATTGCGTGCCATGCCGCCAGCCTGCCTGCGTACAAGTTTGACCCTGTGCCCCGCGCCGGCCGTGGCGACGTCGCCGGGGCTCGCCGCGTGAAGTCGCGCGCCGAAGCGCTGCGCGACTACATCGCGCGCCGGCTGCTGCTGATGATCCCCACCTTCCTGGGCATCACCTTCGCCACCTTCGTGCTGATCCAGTTCGTGCCCGGCGGCCAGATCGACCAGCTGCGCATGACGATGGCCGGCGCCGGCGGTGGCGGCGAGGTGGGCGGCGGCGGCGGTGGGGCCGCGGCCCGCGTGCAGCTCGACATCCCCGAGGAACAACTGGCGCGGCTGCGCGAGTACTACGGCTTCGACAAGCCGCTGCCCGTGGCCTATGCCGTCTGGCTGGCCGACACGCTGCGGCTGGACCTGGGCACCTCGTTCCGCTACAACGAACCGGTGACGCGCGTCATTGCCGACCGGCTGCCGGTGTCGGTGTACTACGGCATCATCACGGCGCTCTTCACCTACGGCATCTGCATTCCGCTGGGCATCCTGAAGGCCATCCGCCACCGCACGCGGGTGGACACGCTGACCTCGGTGCTCATCTTCGTCGGCTACGCCGTGCCTGGCTTTGCGCTCGGCGCCGTGCTGAGCAACCTGCTGGCGGTGCGCTGGGAACTGTTCCCGCTGGGCGGCTTCATGTCGGCGGGTGCGGCCGAGCTGCCGCTGGCCCAGCGTTGGCTCGACATCGTCTGGCACTCGGTGCTGCCGCTGGTGGCTTACCTCGCGGGTTCGTTCGCGGTGACCACCATGCTGATGAAGAACAGCCTGCTCGAGAACATGAGCGCCGACTACGTGAAGACGGCACTGGCCAAGGGCCTGAGCTGGAGGCGTGCCGTCTTCGTGCATGCGCTGCGCAATTCGCTCATCCCGATGGCCACCACCGTGGGCGGGCTGCTGGGCATCTTTCTCACCGGCAGCTTCCTGATCGAGCGCGTGTTCAGTATCCAGGGCGTGGGACTGCTCGCCTTCGAGGCCATCCAGACCCGCGATTTCCCCATCGTGCTCGGCTTCCTGGTCATTTCCAGCGTGTTGCTGATGCTGGGCAACCTGGTGTCGGACCTGGCGGTGGCGCTGGTGGATCCGCGCGTGCGCTTCGAGTAGACCCATAGGCAGACCCGCATGGCCTGGATCACGCTCGACCCCGTCACGCGCAAGCGACTGCACCGCTTTCGCCAGATCAAGCGCGGCTGGTGGTCGTTCCTGATCCTGATGTTCGCCATCGTGCTGTCGATCTTCTCGCCCTACCTGGCCGAGAGCCGGGCACTGGCGGTGCGTTACCAGGGGGAATGGCACTTTCCCACCTTCCGCTACATCGAGATGAGCCGCTTCGGCCAGGCGCCGCCGCCGGCCTGGAGCACGAGCGA
>Ga0105090_10001495_pt1 | contig 12617 bp, 10 predicted proteins | sample PPLLak3March2015_FD_79110 | JGI IMG/M metagenome (GOLD analysis project Ga0105090, IMG submission 79110) | Freshwater sediment microbial communities from Prairie Pothole Lake near Jamestown, North Dakota, USA - PPLs Lake P7 Core (1) Depth... | ecosystem: Environmental > Aquatic > Freshwater >... | reverse complement strand
GTCGACCGCGCCTTCGGCGGCCGCTTCGAGAACAAGTACGGCTGGGCCGACCTCGCCCGCGCCGGCGGCAACTTCAACATATGGGACGTGCTCGTCGACAAGTACCCGGGCGAGCCCCACAAGGCATTCCGCCCCGGCACCGCCGCCGCCGCCAACCCGGTGTGCATGAGCTGCAAGACCGCCGACCACATCCTCGACTGGGCCTACCTGGGCGACCCGGACCCGAAGGCCAAGTGGAGCCGCACCTCGAAGGTGGTGGACTTCGTGAAGGACACGAGGCACTCGCTCAACTGCATCTTCTGCCACGACCCGCACGGCGCCCAGCCGCGCATCATCCGCGACGGCCTCATCCAGGCGCTCACCCGCCCCGAGAAGGACACGCTGTGGCACAAGGACCCGAAGGCCGGCAAGGTGGACGTGAAGGACCTCGGCCAGCGCGGCTTCACCCGCAAGATCGCGATCCTGGACAAGTACGACACGAAGCTGCAGTGCGGCCAGTGCCACGTCGAGTACAACTGCAACCCCGGCACGGAGCCGGGAACGGGCAAGCCGGTGACGATGGCCGACTCGCGCACGAACCACTTCCCGTTCAAGAGCGTGGACGACCTCGCCAAGCACTACAACGACCTGAAGTTCCGCGACTTCAAGCACGCCATCACCGGCGCCATGCTCTGGAAGGCGCAGCACCCGGACGTCGAGGTGTACTACGGCTCGGTGCACGACAAGGAAGGCGTGATGTGCCACACCTGCCACATGCCCAAGATGAAGGACAAGAAGACGGGCAAGGAATTCACCTCGCACTGGCAGACCACGCCCAAGCACTACGTGAAGGAAGCGTGCCTGGGCTGCCACAAGGCGTGGAGCAGGGAGCAGGCGGTTTACACGGTCGATTCCCTCAAGAACCGCTTCATGGGCAAGCTGCGCAAGGCCGAGTACAACCTCACCCGCATGATCGACAAGTTCGAGGAGGCCAGGAACCTCGGCGTGGACGAGGCGACGCTGAACGTGGTGCGCGAGAAGCACTACGAGTCGCACGTGCACTGGGAATTCTGGACAGCCTCCAACGGCTCGTACTTCCACAACCCGAAGCTCGCCGACGAGTCGATCAACAGGGGCATGGTGATCTCGGGCGAGGCGATCAAGATCCTCGACGACGCGATGGCGAAGAAGCGCACCGTCGCGGCCGCGCCGCCCCCCGCGCCGCCGGCTGCCGCCCCGGCTCCGGCCGCGGCACCGGCGAAGAAGTAGGGATCGCCGCTTGGCCTTCTGGCTCGTTGCCGGAGGAATGACCCTCGCCGCGCTGGCCTTCGTGCTGGCGCGGCTGGTCTTTCCGCGCCGCGGATCGCCTCAAGTGGAGCCCCGCGATGCCAACCTCGCGGCGCTTCGCTCCGCACGCACGGAACTCGACCGCGATCTCGCCGCCGGGCTCCTCGCCCCCGCCGAGCACGAGGCCGCCCGCGACGAACTCACGGTGCGCGCGGCCGAAGAGCTCGACGAAGGCTCCGCGCCGGTCGCGACGCGACCCGCCTGGGCCGCCGCCGCGGCCTTCGCCATCATCGTCCCCGCTGCCGCCATCGCGCTCTACGCGCAGGTGGGCAGCCCCGATGCCATCGGCAGCGTCACCGCCTTCAAGGCCATCGAGGGCGAGCTCACCGCGGAGCGCCTGCCGGCGCTTCGCGAGCAACTCGCGAAGCACGTGGCGGATCACCCGAAGGACGGCCGGGCGTGGGTGCTGCTCGCGCGCGTCTCGCTCGCCATGGACCGCTTCGCCGAGGCCGAGAACGCCTTCGAGCAGGCGGTGAAGGACCGCAAGGTGGCGCTCGATGCGGGCGTGTGGTGCGACTACGCGGATGCCGCGGGCCTCGTGCAGGGCGGCAAGCTCGCGGGCAAGCCGGCCACGCTCGTGGCGAAGGCGCTGGAGATCAACGGCAACCACCCGCAGGCGCTCGAGATGGCGGGCAGCGTCGCCGTCGAGCGTGGGGACATGGCCGGCGCCGCGAGGCACTGGAAAGCCCTCCTCGCGCAGATGCCGGAGGACCTGCCGCAGCGCGCGCAGCTCGCGCGGGCGGTGGAGAAGGTGGAGAGGCTCGCGGCCGCGCGCAGCTAGCGACCTCGCCGCTCAGCGCCAGGCGTACGCGAGCGAGAGGTAGAACATCCGCCCGCGCGGATCGGCGTAGGACGGGTCGTAGCCGCGCTGGAAGGTTGTCGTGCCGTAAGACGAAGGCGGGTCGCGATCGAGGAGGTTGCGGATGCCGAGCCCCGCCGTCAGGCCCTTGATGCCCGTGTAGCGCGCCTGCAGGTCCAGGATCGAGTAGGAACCCACGCGCCGGAATCCCGCGAAGGCCCCCGTGGCCGGGTTGCGCGTGAGCGGATCGTACTCGTCGTGCCCGAGCTGGAAATTCTGCGCGAGGGTCACGCCCCACGCCCCCAGGGACCAGTCGAGGCTCGCGTAGTGCCGCCAACGCGAGATGACGCCACTGCCGTCGACGAGATCCGCCGTGCCGGCGCCGACGTCCTCGAACTCGCTTGCCTTGTAATCGGCCACGTAGGTCCCCGAGAGCGATGCGCTCAGGCGTCCCCACGGGGCCGCGGGAAACCGGTAGCGGACATCGATGTCGTACCCGGACGTCTCGCGGGTGCCGGCGTTCCATTGCGTGCCGATGATGAAGTCGATCGGGCCCGGAAGGCCGCCCTCGGCCGGGTCGGGTGGCCGGCGGAAGACGTGGGTCGGCGCCCACCGCGCGTAGTCGGCGAAGATCGCGCCCTGCGGAACGATCGTGATGATGTCCTCGATCCGCACGCGGTAGTAGTCGAGGGCGAGGGAAAGGCCCGGCGTCGGTTCGAAGACGAGGCCCACGTTCAGCTGTCGCGACTTCTCGGGACCCAGGTCCGGGTTGCCACCGGTCTTCGTGCGGAAGACCACCTCCTCGCAGTCTGACGCGGCGCCGGTGACCGGGCAGCGCACCGGATCGTTCACTTCGACCGAGACCGGAAAGGCGTTCGGCACGAAGAGGTCCGACAGGGTGGGCGCGCGGAAGCCCGTTCCCACGGAACCGCGCAGCACCAGATTGCGGTCCGCCTGCCAGCGCAGGGTGAACTTCGGGTTGGTCGTGCCGCCGAAGTCGCTGTATTGGTCGTGCCGCAGAGCGAGGTTCGCCTCGAGCGTGCGCGTGACCGGGACGTTGGCCTCGGCGAAGAGCGACCACACCTTGCGCGTCACCGGCTCGAGGGATGGCGAGGGCCCGCCGCCACCGAGCACGTCGCCGGAGTAGAGCACGTCCGCGTTGACCTGCTTGAGCTCCTCCCGCCGGCCCTCCAGCCCCAGCGCCACCGCGAGGCCCCCGGCCGGCAGCTCCCACGGCGTCGAGGAGACTTTCAACTCGGCGCCGGTGTGGCTCGCCCGGTTGTCGCTGATGGCGCCGGTGATTTGGGTTGCGCGCAGTTGTTCGATCACGGCCGGCGTATTGGGCGCGAACGGGTTCACCAGGTTCGCGTCGAACAGCTGGCGGAAACCGGATTCGCTCACGAAGCCGCTCGTCCAGTAGTCGACCTGCCGGTTCGCGGTGTGACCCGCCGTGGCCTGGTAGTCCCAGCCCCTCACGGCGCCCTGGAGGCCCGCGATGAACCGGGACTGCTCGACCTCAGGCTCGCTCGTGCGCGGGCCGAGTTCCACCAGGCGGTAGTTCAGCTGCAGCGGCAGGTTCGGGTTGCCGCGCGGCACGCTGGCCACCCAGGCGGCGGGATAGAACGGCGAGGTCGGCCGCACCTGGATCGGGTTGTTGAACGGGTCGGAGACGACGACGGGCGAGGGCGAGGACTTGTAGGTGAACTCGCCGCGGTAGTGGGACCCCTCGGCGAAAGCGAGGTGGTCCGGGTGCGCCTGCCAGGAAAGCCGCCCGACGACGTTGGTCTTGCGCGATTCGGCGATGTTGTCCGCGAGCGGCGCGTAGTCGAAAAAGCAGGCGAGCGGGGAGCCCACCTGGGGAAAGGAGAGGGGCGGCGCGCACGAGGACGCGACGGGGCCGGTGGCCGGAATCGTGGGGTTGCGAAACTGGTTGCCGAACCCGCCGCGCTGGCGCACGTTGCCGGGTACCGAGGACGGCGACGTCCCGTTGAGCCCCACCTCGGGAAGATACGAGGTCTTCGAGAATTCCCGCTCGTTGGCCCGCAAGGGCTCCTGCCGGACATGGTCCACGCTGAGGAGCGCGTTCCACTTGTCCGTGGCGAGGTCGCCCCAGCCGCCGGTGATCGTTCCCCGCGCGCTTTCGCCGCCGCCCTGCTCGACGCCCAGGAACATGCCGCTCACTTCGACGCCACGGTAGTCCTTCCTGAGGATGAAGTTGATGACGCCACCGATGGCGTCGGTGCCGTACACCGCGGAGGCACCGTCCTTGAGCACCTCCACGCGCTCGATCGCCGAGACGGGAATGCCGGAGAGATCCACGCTTTGCCCGCCCGAGAGCGCATAGGGCGCCAGGCGCCGGCCATTCAGCAGGACGAGCGTGCGTTCCGACCCGAGGCCTCGCAGGGAAGCCCCCGTGAAGCCAACGAGCGAATTGTTGACGCCGAGGCTGTCGTTCCACCCGCCGAAGGACTGGTTGGCGCTGATGCGCTCGAGGATGTCCTGGGCCGTGATCATGCCGCCGCGCTCGATCTCCTGGCGCGTGATCACCTGCACCGGAAGGGCCGTCTCCGTGTCGGTGCGGCGGATGTTCGTGCCGGTGACCTCGATCTTCTCGAGCTTCGTGTCGGGAGCGGCGGTCTGTGCCCAGGCCGGAGCGGCGGCCGCGAGGGCGATGGCCACGGCGAGACAGGTGCGTCGAAAGACGCTCCCGACACTTGTGGGAAAACCGGACATCGGAAGCCTCCATGCAGCCAAGCACGCACCAAGGCGCGGCGTCGCGACATGATCCTGCAAATCGTCCCCGACCGTCCCGTGAATTTTCACACGGCAGCCCAGCCGGCGCACGACGCTAGGTACTCGACTTGCGCCCGGGTGGGCGGCCGCGTTTCGGGTATCGGACTACCGTCGACATGGGGACGATGGCGTCAACGAAGACCGGCGCGAACATGCAATTCATCATTCGATCACCCGGTCCGCGCGAAGCAGCAAGTCCGGTGGAATCTCGATCCCGAGCGCCTTCGCGGTTCGCCGGTTCAATGCGAGGAAGTACGCGAGCGGGTACTGGAAAGGAATGGTCGCGGGATCGCCGCCCCGCAGCACTTTCTCGGCCACCGCGGCGAGCCTGTCCGGCCCATCCGGATCCCACGAATAGTACGACGCGAGGCAGCCCCTTTCGGTGAAGTGGTCCTGATGACCGAAGAGTGGAAAGCGCGCATCGATGGCCGCCCTCGCAGCCACATCGGTAAACCCGTCCCGAATGGCGAGGAATCCGGCCTCGAGGCGTCGCGAAGCGGCACGCCGGATGGCGGCCACGAGCGCCTTCTCACCTTCGACCGGAAACATGACGGGCTCGATGCCCGCATCGCGGGCCGCGCCCTCGTAAAGCCTTCCAAACCGGGTCCCGATCACGTCGGGGCTGTGAAACACCGCGAGCCGGGTGAGGCGCGGCACCAGCAGGCGGACGATCTCGATCGACTTGGCCGCGGTCTCCGCGACACCCTGGGCGAGACCGGTGACGTTGCCCCCCGGGCGGGCCAGCGAAGCGGCAAAGCCGCTGCCGACCGGATCGGCGACGTTCGTCACGATCGGCACCGTCCGGGTCACCTTCCGGATCGCCTCCGTGAACCAGGTTCCCTCGGTGAGGAAGAGGTCCGGCCGCAAGGGCAGGCACTCCAGGCGGATGCGCTCCGTCACGTGATCGAATCGACGAGGCGGCTCGACGATGCGGAAATCGATGACCAGGCGGTGAACAACAAGGTCGTGACCTTCCACGTAGCCGCGCTTGGCGAGCCGTGCGAGCACCTCGTCCAGGTTGTCCCCATCGGTCGCATCATGGGGCGCGCCCCGGACGAGGACGATGCGCTTCGCTCCCGCCTTCGGCGCCGTGTGCGCCGTCGGCAGAATGATCACCGCCAGCGGCAGGAGCGCGCCCATGGCAAGCAGCAAGTCGCGCCGGCTCCGGTTCACTCGATCACCCGATCCGCCCGCAGAAGAAGGATAGGCGACAAGGGCAGACTGAGCGCGGCCGCGGTCCGCTGATTGACGACGAGCCGGGAGCGCGTCGGGAGCTCGAACGGGATCCGCCCCGGGGGTGTTCCCCGAAGCAGCTTCTCGAGGAGCACCGCACTGCGTTCGAATTCGTTGGCATGGGAGAGCTCGAAGGAAAGGAGCGCCCCGGCTTCGACACCCTCCCCGCCATTGCTCATGAATGGGATGCCGTTTCGCAATGCCAGATCCGCGATGGCCCGGGAGTCGACATCGAAAATGTTGAAGGCGAGAACCGCGGCTTTTCGGGGCGAGGCGACCGACCGCATGGCGCGGGCCACGTCGTCGGCATTGCCGACGAGATACAGTCGCGTCGAAATGCCCGCCGCCGCCGCCAAGGCCTCGAAGGGCGCGGTAATCTCCGACTCTGCGCCATAGGTCTTGCCATATAGGATGATCACCTGGGCAAGGCCCGGCACGGCCCCGCGCAACAGCTCCAGCTGCTTCTGCGCTCTCTCTTGCGCGGCGTACGACAAGCCCGTGATGTTGCCACCGGGGCTCGCCAGCGTTCGGGCGAAGCCGCTTCCCACCGGATCGCCAACCCCCGTGAGTATCGGGATCGTGGACGTGGCGCGCTGCAGCGCGCGGGTCTTCGGCGTTCCCCAAGTGATGAGCGCATCGACGCGCTCGGCCACGAGCTGGCGCGCATACGGCTCGATGAGGCTCTGATCGAGCGGCACGCAACGGACGACGAACTCGAGGTTGCGGCCTTCCACGAAGCCGCGAGCCGCGAGCAGGGGCGCGAAGTTTTTCGACAGGTAGCCGGGGACTTTCTCGCATTCCCTTCCCTCGGCCAGCACGCCGACTCGCTTCCGGGCACCCTCCGGGGCCTGGCCGCTCACCGGCTGGATCGCGGCGAGGAGAACCGCCAGGGCGGCCAAAGCGAGGCGGCGGCCCGGCTTCATTCGATCACCTCGTCCGCCCGCAGCAGCACCTCCGGCGGGATCGCGATGCCGAGGGCATTCGCGGTGCGCCGGTTGACCGCCAGCCGGAACTGCTGCGGAAACTCGAACGGAATCTCGCCGGGCTTCGCCCCGCGCAGCACCTGCGCGGCGATCGCCGCGAGGCGCACCTGCGGAGCCGGCTCGTGGGCGCCGTAGGCCGCCAGGTAACCGAACCTCACGAGGCTCGCGTCGGGCGTGAACAGCGCGATCCTCGCCGCCAGCGCTTGCTCGGCCGCCTTGCGGGGATGGTCGGCCACCCAGGCCCACAAGCCTGCGGGAATGCGGCGCGACGGCAGGTCGCGCAGGCCGGCGTAGAGCTCGGCGCTCTCCTTCGCGAGCACCGGGACGGGCTCGATCGACGCATCGCGCGCGGCCCGCTCGAAGTTGGCCAGGTACCGCAACGAGGCCGGCCGCGGGTCGCCGAATATCGCGATCCGCCCGGCTTTCGGCACCAGCTGGCGCACGAGCTCCATCGTCTTCACGGCGATCTCCTCGACGCCGTCCGCCAGGCCGGTGATGTTGCCCCCGGGGCGGCGGAGCGACTGCGCGTAGCCGGCCCCCACCGGATCGGGCACCTGCGTGACGACCGGGATCGTGCGCGTCGCGAGGTGGAGGATCAGCGTGGTGATGGGACCGTCAGTGACCACCACGTCGGGGCGCAGGACGGCGAGCCTCGCGGCGAGCGCCTCGGCCAGCGGTTGCGGCCCCTGGCCCCGGTTCTCGCCGGCGAGCGGCTCGAGCAGGAGATCGAGCGAGCGGCCGGTCGCGAAACCCTGTTTCGCCAGCTCGGACCGGAACGGCCCGAGCCACGCTTCCCAATCGGACACGGGCCCGAAATGCACGACCGCCAATCGCTTCGCAGGCGTCGCGCCCGCCCGCACGGCGAACACGCCCGCGACCAGCGCACCGAGCGCCGCACGGCGGCCGGGCCTCATTCGATCACCCGATCCGCGCGCAGCAGCAGGTCCGCGGGCACGGCCAGCTTCAGCGCGTTCGCCGTGCGCCGGTTGATCACGAACCGGAATTGCTGCGGGAACTGGAAGGGGATCGTCGCCGGGTCGCCGCCGCGAAGCACCTGCTCGACCGCTGCGGCCATCGCGGGAATGAACGCCGGCTGCACGGAGGAGTAGGAGGCGAGCATGCCCGCCTCCACGAGGTCCTCGTTCTGCCCCACGAGCGGCAGGCCGGCGGCCAGCGCCTCGCGCGCCATCTCGGCGGGGTCGCCCCCGGCCCAGGCGACCAGCGCGGCCTGCACCCGCTTCGCCGGCAGCGCCTTCAGCTCGCGCAGCAGCACGGCCGGGTCGATCGAGGCGACCATCACGGGCTCGAGCCCCAGCGTCCGGGCGGCCTCCGCGTAGAATCCCGCGACCAGCGCGGCCATCCGCCGCCCGCGCTCGCCCTCGTGCAGGATCGCCACGCGCGCGAGGCGCGGCACGAGCGCCTTCATGAATTCCATCGTCTTCAGGGCCGATTCCCGCGCCCCGTTGGCGACGCCCGTCACGTTGCCGCCGGGGCGCGCGAGGCTCTTCGCCACGCCCATGTCGACGGGGTCGGCGATGCTGCCGACGATGGGCACGTCGCTCACGACGAGGCTCACGGCCTTGGTCATGATGGAACCCACGGTCACGATGACGTCGGGCTTCGCGGGAACGACGAGGTTCTCGATCCGGGGCTTCAGGTACTCGAAACCGCGGCCCTGCTCCTCCTCCAGGACGGCGGGCACCACGAGGCGCGCGATCTCCACCTGGCGGCCGTCCGCGTAGCCGCGGCGCGCGAGCTCCCGCGCCACGGCCTCGAGCCCCTTGTCGCCCTCGAACATGACGGCGAACCCGACCAGCGCGACACGCCTTCTCGGGCGCGCCTGCGCCCGCGCGAGGAAGGGCGCCGCGGCCAGGGCCGCCAGCGCGAGCCGCCTACCGCCGGAAGGTCCCGTTCTCACCGGCTTGCCTCACCACCGGCCCGGCGGCCTGCGCAGGATCACGATGCGATCCTCCTCGAAAGCGATGTAGCCGCCGTTCACCAGGTCCTCGAAGATGCCTTCGATCACGCCCTCCGCGCTTTCCAGGCGCGCCGCGATCTCGCCCGCGTCGGGCCGCATCGGCACCACGAGCCGGCCCGCCTGCATGACGGCAGTATCGAGGAGCAAGCGCGCCACGCGGCCGTAGGCGTCCATCCGCGCGAGGTCGCCCACGGACTTCGTGAGTTCGCGGATGCGGCAGATGAGCTTGCCGATCAGGTGGAAGGCGAACTCGGGGCTGAGCGCGAGGAACGCCTGGAACTCGCCCGGCTCCACCACGAGCAGCAGCGAAGGCTCCAGCGCCATGACGGAGGCCGAGCGCGGCCCCTCGTCGAGCGAGATCTCGCCGAAATACTCGCCGGGCCCCATCACCGAAAGATCGGTGATGCGCCCGGACTCGTCGGTCACGTACGCCTTGCAGCGCCCTTCGAGGATCACGTACAGCCCGCAGCCTGTGTCGCTCTCGGCGACGACGACGGCCTTCGCCGGGTAACGTCGCGTGGCCGCGTTCGCCATGATCCGCTCCATCTCATCGACGGTGAGGACGGTGCGGTTGGTGATGGACAGGGGGATGTGTTTCATGGAGATTCCGGGGGCAGGTCGGGCGGACGCATCACCACTTCGCCGGCGGCTTGCGGACGATCACGATGCGATCCTCTTCCAGCGAGATGTAGCCGCCCTTCACGAGGTCCTTGAAGATGCGGCTCACCATCTCGCGCGAGCAGCCCACGCGCCCCGCGATGTCCGTCTGGCGCAGCCTTTCCACCACCTGCCGGCCGCCCTCCTCGTGGGCCGAGTCGAGCAGCAATCGCGCCACGCGCCCGTAGACGTCGAGGAGCGAGAGGTTGCCCACGGCCTTCGTGAGCTCGCGGATGCGGCAGATGAGCTTGCCCAGGAAGTGGGCGGCGAAATCGGGGTTGGCCGCGATGAAGTCGCGGAATTCCTTCTGCGGTACCACCAGGAGCTTTGACGACTCCAGCGTCATCACCGACGCCGAGCGCGGCCCGTCGTCCAGCGTGATCTCGCCGAAGTACTCGCCGGGGCCCATCACGGAAAGCACGGCCTCGCGCCCTTCCTCGTCGCTCACGTAGGCCTTGCAGCGGCCCTCGATGATCACGAAGAGCGCGCCCGCGCGGTCGCCCTCGGTGACGACGACCGTCTTGGCCGGATAGACGCGTGCCTTGGCGTGCGGCGAGATGGCGGCGAGTTCCTCCGGGCCCAGGATGGACGGGTCGGGCTTGTGGGGCGATTCCGGGCTCATGGCTTCATCTCCTCGGCAACGTCCGGCTATTGTGCCGCAGCCGCATCCCGGATCGCGACGACCGCGTGCACGCCCACCGGCTTGGGAAACCCCTTGAGCGTCAGCGCGCCGGCCGGCTGCGAATCGATGCGGCTATCGACCCGGGCGAAGACCTTCTGCGACAGGAGGATCTGCCCGGCGGCGGCCTCGCCGCACAGGCGCGCCGATAGATTCGTGACCGACCCGATCGTGCCGTAGTCGTACCGGCCCTCGAAGCCGATGGTGCCGATGGTGGCGAAGCCCTGCGCGATGCCGATGCCGCAGCCGAGCTCATAGCCGCTGCGCTTCCATTCCTGCGCCAGCCGATCGACGGCCGCGCGCATGTCGATCGCCATGCGCACCGCCGCGATCGCGGGGTCCGGCAACTGCACGGGATCGTTGAAGATCATCATCACGCCGTCGCCGGCGAAATGCTCGATGGTGCCGTCGTGCAACGCGACGAGGCGCCCGATCTCGGCGTGGTAGGCGCGCAGGACCGCGAACACCTCCTCGGGCTCCACCTGCTCCGTGAAGGCGGTGAAGCCACGCAGGTCCACGAAGACCACGACCACCTCGCGCCGGTGCGTGGCGAGCGGGTCGTCGAGCTTGCCCGTGACGATGAGATCCGCCACCTTGGGCGAGAGGAAGCGCCGCAGGCGCGCGAGGCGCTCGAGCTGCCCCACCTGCTCATGGACGCGCGCCTCGAGCGTCGTGTTCCAGTCCGCCAGCTCCCGCTTCTGCGACTCCACCTGCTGGAAGAGCGACTGGACGCGAAGCAGCGACTTCACCCGCGCGAGCAGTTCCTGCATGTTGATCGGCTTGGAGAGGAAGTCGTCCGCGCCCGCCTCGATGCCCTTGATGCGCTCGCTGGAAGGATCGAGCGCCGTCACCATCACGACGGGCAGGATGCCCGTGTCGGGATCGGCGCGGATGGCCCGGCAGGTGTCGTAGCCGTTCAGGCGCGGCATCATGATGTCGAGCAGCACGAGATCCGGCTTCGAGTCCTTCACGCGAAGGAGCGCCTCGTCGCCGTCCGTCGCCGTCACCACCTCGTAGCCGCGGGAGGCGAGCAGGTCCGAGAGCAACTTGACGTTGTTCGGCGTGTCGTCGACGACGAGGATCTTCGCCATCTACTTCGTCCCCCTCGCCGCGATCTGGGCCGCCACGGTCTCCGTGAACTCCTTCATCGCGATGGGCTTGGAGAGGAACGCGTTGAAGCCCGCCGCCATGATGGTATGCCGGTCGCCCGGCATGACGGAAGCCGTGAAGGCCACCACGGGTATCGCCCTCGTCGCCTCGGCCTCGCGCAGCTTCGCGAGCGCCTGGATGCCGTTCATGCCCGGCAGCTGGATGTCCATCAGGACGAGGTCCGGCGGCTCGGCCGCGGCGAGGGCGAGGCCGTCCTCCGCGTTCACGGCGACGCTCACCCGGTACCCGCGGAACTCGAGGATGTCCTTCGCGAGCTTGCGGTTCTTCTCGTTGTCCTCGATCAACAGCACGTGTTCATTGGCCATGGATGGGTAACCTGAAGGTGAAGGTGGATCCCTTGCCGGGGGCGCTCTCGACCCCGATCGAGCCGCCGTGCAGCTCGACGAAGCGCCGGGTGAGCGCGAGCCCCAGCCCCGTGCCCTCGGCCTTGCTCGTGTAGTCCCGGCCGACCTGCCGGAACTCCTGGAAGACGGCCGCCTGGTCCTCCGGCGCGATTCCCACGCCGGTGTCGGAGACGGCCACCTCGAGCGAGCCGTTCTCCCCCCGCGCCGCGATGCCCACCTTGCCGCCCTCGGGCGTGAACTTCACGGCGTTGGAAAGCAGGTTCAGCAGGATCTGCTTGAACTTGCGCTCGTCGGCGAGGAAGGTGCCGACGGTGGCGTCGATCTCGAGCGAAAGCCGGATGCCGTGGCGCTGAGCCCGCTCGCGCACGAGGGTGAGCGCGTTCTGCAGGGCCGTGGGCACGTCGAACTCGGCGAGGTCGAGCTCCATGCGCCCGGCCTCGACCTTGGAGAGATCGAGGATGTCGTTGATGAGCGAGAGCAGGTGCTTGCCGGAGGTGTGGATGTCGTTCACGTACTCCGACTGCTTGGCGTTCATCTCGCCGAACATCCCCTCCTTGAGCACCTCGGAGAAACCGATGATGCCGTTGCGCGGCGTGCGCAGTTCGTGCGACATGTTCGCCAGGAATTCGCTCTTGTGCTTGTTGCCGATCTCGCG
>Ga0105090_10001493_pt1 | contig 12622 bp, 12 predicted proteins | sample PPLLak3March2015_FD_79110 | JGI IMG/M metagenome (GOLD analysis project Ga0105090, IMG submission 79110) | Freshwater sediment microbial communities from Prairie Pothole Lake near Jamestown, North Dakota, USA - PPLs Lake P7 Core (1) Depth... | ecosystem: Environmental > Aquatic > Freshwater >... | reverse complement strand
CCTCCAGATTCGCAGTCACCCACGACACCCTTGCCGTTCAGCTAACTCTTCCCCTTGTCGGGCGAGTAGAGGACTTTCACCTCCAAGTAAGTGCGCCCTGCCGGGCGCACCAACAAAAAGCCCCGCTCATGGCGGGGCATCCTGTTGCGGCGCGGGGCCGGGGCAGGCTTACATCCCCATGCCGCCCATCCCACCCATGCCGCCCATACCGCCCATGTCAGGCATGCCGCCGCCCGGCTTGTCTTCAGCCAGTTCTGCGACCATGCATTCGGTGGTCAGCATCAGGCCGGCCACAGAAGCGGCGTTTTGCAGTGCGGTACGGGTCACCTTGGTCGGATCCAGCACGCCCATCTCGACCATGTCGCCGTATTCGCCGGTAGAAGCGTTGTAACCGTAGTTACCCTTGCCACGCTGCACCTTGTCGACCACCACAGACGGCTCGTCACCGGCATTGGCGACGATTTCGCGCAGCGGTTGCTCCAGGGCACGCAGGACGATCTTGATCCCGGCATCCTGGTCGTGGTTGTCACCCTTCAGCTTGCCAACGGCCACACGGGCGCGGATCAGGGCAACGCCGCCGCCGGCGACGATGCCTTCTTCCACCGCAGCGCGGGTCGCGTGCAGGGCGTCCTCGACGCGCGCTTTCTTCTCCTTCATTTCGACTTCGGTCGCAGCGCCCACCTTGATGACGGCCACGCCGCCAGCCAGCTTGGCGACACGTTCCTGCAGCTTTTCCTTGTCGTAATCGGAGGTCGCTTCCTCGATCTGGATGCGGATCTGCTTGACGCGCGCCTGGATCGTGTCGGCGTCGCCGGCACCGTCGATGATGATGGTGTTTTCCTTGGAAACCTCGATGCGCTTGGCCTGGCCCAGATCCTTCAGGACAGCCTTTTCCAGCGACAGGCCGGTTTCTTCGGCGATGACGGTACCGCCGGTCAGGACAGCGATATCTTCCAGCATGGCCTTGCGACGGTCGCCAAAGCCCGGGGCCTTGACGGCAACGGTCTTCAGGATGCCGCGAATGTTGTTGACGACCAGGGTCGCCAGCGCTTCGCCATCGACATCTTCAGCGACGATCAGCAGCGGACGGCCAGCCTTGGCCACTTGCTCGAGGATCGGCAGCAGGTCGCGGATGTTCGAGATCTTCTTGTCGTAGAGCAGGACCAGCGGGTTTTCCATCAGCGCTTGCTGCTTGTCGCCGTTGTTGATGAAGTAAGGGGACAGGTAGCCACGGTCAAATTGCATGCCTTCGACGACATCGAGTTCGTTGGCCAGGGACTTGCCATCTTCAACCGTGATGACGCCTTCCTTGCCGACCTTTTCCATGGCATTGGCGATGATCTCGCCGATGTTGAAATCGGAGTTGGCGGAAATGGCGCCCACCTGGGCGATTTCTTTGGTCGTCGTGCACGGCCTGGAAAAAGCCTGCAGTTCGCTGACGGTGGCGGTTACCGCCTTGTCGATGCCGCGCTTGAGATCCATCGGGTTCATGCCGGCAGCAACGTACTTCATGCCTTCGCGAACGATGGCCTGAGCCAGCACGGTAGCGGTGGTGGTGCCATCACCGGCGATGTCGGAGGTCTTGGAAGCGACTTCCTTGACCATCTGGGCGCCCATGTTGGCGAACTTGTCCTTCAGTTCGATTTCCTTGGCGACGGAAACGCCGTCCTTGGTGATGGTCGGGGCGCCGTAGGAGCGCTCAATCACGACATTGCGGCCTTTCGGGCCGAGGGTGATCTTGACCGCGTCGGCCAGGATGTTGATGCCCTCGACCATGCGGGCGCGGGCGGAATCACCGAACTTCACTTCTTTAGCAGCCATTTGATTCTCCTGAATTTTGTAGGTTAAGAGGGGCGGCGCTTAAGCGACCAGAACGCCCATGATGTCTTCTTCACGCATGACCATGACTTCCTCGCCATCGACCTTGACGGTCTGGCCGGCGTATTTGCCGAACAGCACGCGGTCGCCGACCTTGACGTCGACGGCGATATGCTTGCCGTTGTCGTCACGCTTGCCCGGGCCGACCGCCAGGACTTCGCCCTGATCAGGCTTTTCGCCGGCGGTATCGGGGATGACGATGCCGGCAGCAGTGGTGCGCTCGGCTTCGATGCGCTTGACGATTACACGGTCGTGCAAGGGACGGATTTTCATGTGGATGACTCCTCGAGGTTTGTGAAAGGTGGAAATTGGCCGGACACGTCCGCTGACGCTCCGGTAACGGGGAGGGCATCTGTTAGCACTCGTCCCCGGTGAGTGCTAATGATAGGGGCGGGCCCGGCGAATTTCAAGTCGACCCCGGCCAGGAATTTTCGTGACGGTCACGGTCGACCGCTTTTCCGGGGCAAAAACGACCCTGCCGGAACGCCTCAGCGCACGACCTTGCGCCATTCCGCCTCGAAATAGCGGACCAGCACCTGGTTGTTGAGCCGGTTGACCTCGGCCGGCACGCGCGCCATGTCGGCCGGGAAGTGGAACAGCAGGGGCGTCGTCTCGGCGCTCAGGAAGCGCGTCGCCACCGGGTAGGATGCCGGCGGCACGAAGGCATCGCGCCCGGCGAGGATGAATCCCCACTCGCCGAACGACGGCACCAGCGCGTGATAGGGCGCCGTCGCGAAGCCGACGTCCTCGAGCGTGGTGACCACGCACCAGAACGACTGGCGGGCGTAGAGCGGCGAGGTGGACTGGACGACGATCAGGCCTTTGGCCGCCAGGCGCTTCTCGAGCAAGCGGTAGAAGGCGCCCGTGTACAGCTTGCCGAGCGCGAAATTGGCCGGATCGGGAAGGTCGACGACGATGAAATCGAAGTAGTCGCGGCTCTCCTCCAGCCATTGCAGCGCATCGGCGTTGACGACGCGGACGCGTTCCGACTTCAGCGCGCCACGATTGAGTTCGACCAGCGGCGGCGCGCTGGAAAACAGTTCGGTCATCGCCGGATCGAGGTCGACCAGCGTCACCGCCTCGATCTGCGGGTATTTCAGGACCTCGCGCAGCGCCAGCCCGTCACCGCCGCCCAGCACAAGCACGCGCTTCGCCCAAGGCAGGCTGGCCAGCCCGGGATGCACCAGCGCCTCGTGGTAGCGGTACTCGTCGTGCGACGAAAACTGCAGGTTGTTGTTGAGGAACAGGCGCAGGTCGTCGCGCCAGCGCGTCACCACGATGCGCTGGTAGGGCGTCGACTCGGCATGGACGATGTCGTCGGCGTAGAGATGCGCCTCGGCCAGCGTCGTCAGTTGCCCGGCCCCGGCCAGGCCGGCGGCCAGCAGGGCGAAGACGCCCCAGCTCTGCAATGCCAGCCAGCGCCTGGCCGGCAACTGGTCGCGGAAGATATGCAGGGCCCAGAGCGCCACGGCAACATTGAGCAGGCCGAACAGCAGCCCGCTGCGGACCATGCCGAGCTGCGGTGCGAGCCACAGCGGAAAGAGGACGGAGACCGCCAGCGCGCCGAGATAATCGAAAGTGAGCACTTGCGACACAAGATCCTTGAAGTCCAGGTCACGCTTAAGGATGCGCATGACCAGCGGGATCTCCAGCCCGACGAGGACGCCAACGCCGAACACGGCGAGATAGAGCAGCAGCCGGAACGGCGCCGGCAGCCAGGCGAACGCCAGGAACAACCCGACCGCCGAGAAGCCGCCGAGCAGGCCGACCATCAGTTCGATCCGGATGAAGCGCCCGATCAGGTCACGGGTGATGTACTTCGACAGCCAAGAGCCGACACCCATCGCAAACAGATAGGTGCCGATCACCGTCGAAAACTGGGTGACCGAATCGCCGAGCAGGTAAGACGACAGCGCGGCGGCGATCAGCTCGTAGGCCAGCCCGCAGGAAGCGATGACGAATACCGAGAAAAGCAGGGCATGGCGCATGGACGAGGATGCTAACCTGAAACCATGCTGGCCGGAATGCGCACCGCCCGGGAACTCTGGCTGCCGCACGAGGTCTTGAAGCCCGTATTGTCCTGATTGCTTGCGAAAGCGAATTTACGCCGTGACCGCCAGAAACCTCCTCCCCGCGCTGCTCGCCTGCCTCGCGCTGCCGCTTACCGCCGCCGAGTACAACATCGATTCGACGCACACCTACGCCAGTTTCGCCATCGACCATTTCGGCTTCTCGACGCAGCACGGCCGCTTCAACACCACCCAGGGGACGCTCCACTTCGATGAAGAAACCGGAACGGGCACGGTCGACATCCGCATTGACGCGACCTCGCTCGACACCGGTTTCGATCTGCGCGACACCGTGCTCAGGGGCAGCGAGTGGTTCAACGTCAAGGACCATCCCGACATCCGCTTCCGCAGCCAGCGTTTCATACTCAGCGACGGCCGTCCGGTTGCCGTCGAAGGCACCCTGACCCTGCTCGGCGAGACGCGGCCGATGCGCCTCGAAATCCAGCGCTTCAAATGCGGACTCAATCTGGTGATCCGCAAGCGCGGCTGCGGCGCCGATGCCGAGGGCACCCTGCGCCGCTCGGACTTCGGCATGCGGACCGGCCTGCCGTTCATCGGCGACGAGGTCCGCCTGCGCATCCAGGTCGAGGCCTATCCGTCCTGAGCGTCCGTTGCGGACTGCTAAAGTCAAGTGCCGGCGCCTTGTTTCTGCGAAAATGTCAGGCTCCTTTTCGCCGCCCGGAGTCGCATGCCTCCCCACCCCGCCATTGCCCCCACTGCCGAGATCGTCGCCGAGCTGAAAGCTGGCCGCATGGTCATCCTGGTCGATGAAGAAGACCGCGAGAACGAGGGCGACCTCGTCATGGCGGCCGAACACGTCACGGCGGAGGCAATCAATTTCATGGCCAAGCATGGTCGCGGCCTGGTCTGCCTGACGCTGAGCGAGGAACGCTGCAAGAAACTGGGCCTGGCGCAGATGGCGAGCAACAACCGCACCCAGTACGGCACCGCCTTCACCGTCTCTATCGAGGCCGCCGAAGGCGTCACCACCGGCATCTCCGCCGCCGACCGCGCGCGCACCATCCAGGTCGCCGTGGCCAAGGGCACGACCGCCGACGACATCGTCCAGCCCGGCCACGTCTTCCCGATCACCGCGCGGCAAGGGGGCGTGCTGGTGCGCGCCGGCCACACCGAAGCCGGCTGCGACCTCGCCGCCCTGGCCGGCCTCGAACCGGCCGCGGTGATCTGCGAGATCATGAACGACGACGGCACCATGGCGCGCCTGCCGGAACTGCTCGACTTCGCCGGCGAACATGGCCTGAAGATCGGTACCATCGCCGACCTGATCCACTTCCGCGCCGGCTCGGAAACGCTGGTCGAGCGCGTCATCAGCAAGACGATCCGCACGGCGCACGGTGAATTCGCGCTGCATGCCTACGTTGACCGCGCCAGCGGGGCGACCCACCTGGCGCTGGTGCGGGGCGAGATCACGGCCGGCAGCGAGACGCTGGTGCGCGTCCACGAGCCGCTCTCGGTGCTCGATTTCCTCGACCCGGCGAGCAAGCAACAGTCTTTCTCGATCGACGAGGCGCAGGCGGCGCTCGCCCGCTTTGGCCATGGTGTCATCGTCCTGATGCACCGCCCGGAGGACGGCGAGGCGCTGCTCGCCCGGCTCACCGGCAGCACGCCGCGCGGCCCGGCCAAGTGGGACCCGCGCACCTACGGCATCGGCGCCCAGATCCTGCGTGATCTCGGCGTCACGAAAATGCGCCTGCTCTCGAGCCCGCGCAAGATGCCCTCGATGGCCGGCTTCGACCTGACGGTCACCGGTTTTGTCACCTCTCCCGCGGAGCTCTGAACGCATGTCCCGTTTCGACAACATCTTCGAGTACGACAGCAACCTCGCCGGCACCGGTCTCAGGATCGGCATCGTCATGGGCCGCTTCAACCTGCCAGTGTGCGAGGGCCTGCTCTCGGCCTGCGTCGCCGAACTGAAACGACTCGGCGTCGCCGATGCCGACATGGCGATCGCCAGCGTGCCCGGCGCGCTGGAAATCCCGCTCGTCTTGCAGACCATGGCACAGAGCCGCCGCTACGACGCGCTGGTCGCCCTCGGCGCCGTCATCCGCGGCGACACCTACCATTTCGAGATCGTCTCCAACGACTCCTGTCGCGCCGTTATGGAGGTCCAGCTCGAAACCGGCGTACCGGTCGCCAACGGCATTCTGACCTGCGACAGCGACGAGCAGGCCGAGGTCCGCATGCAGGTCAAGGGCGCCGACTGCGCCCAGGCCGCGGTCGAGATGGCCAACCTGCAGAAGGCGCTGGCGCCATGACCGCCACCGCACCGGAAACGACCACGCCGGAAGCGCCCAGGCCGCCGCCCAAGTCCGCCCGCCGCCGTGCCCGCGAGTTCGCGCTGCAAGGCCTTTACCAGTGGCGGGTCGGCGGCGCCGACGAGGCTGACATCGCGGCGCACCTGCCCGAACTCGATGGCTTCGCCAAGGCCGACCGCGAGTTCTGCCTGGCCACCATCCACGGGGTGCTGGCACGGCACGAACAGTTGACCGCGCTGGTCGCCGCCCACATCGACCGCCCGTTCCGCGAACTTTCGCCGATTGAGGCCTGCATCCTGCTGATCGGCACCTGCGAACTGGCGCACAACCCCGAGATTCCCTACCGCGTCATCATCAACGAGGCGATCGAGCTGGCCAAGTCCTTCGGCGGCACCGACGGCCACAAGTACGTCAACGGCGTCCTCGACAAGGTCGCGGCCGGGGCGCGGCCGGCCGAGGTGGAAGCCCGCAAGAAGAGCCGCTGATGGCGGCAGGCGGGTCGGCCGGCGAATTCGACCTGATCGCGCGCTACTTCACGCGCGCGACGCCGTCAGCAACGCTCGGCCCCGGTGACGACTGCGCCCTGCTGCAGCCCTCCCCCGGCAGGCAACTGGCCGTCACCACCGACATGCTGGTCGCCGGCACCCATTTCCTGCCCGGCACCGACGCCTGGAACCTCGGCTGGAAAACATTGGCAGTGAACCTGTCCGACCTTGCTGCGATGGGCGCGACGCCGCGCTGGGCGCTGCTCGCCGGGGCGCTGCCCGCGGTCGACGAGGCGTGGATCGCGAAATTCGCCGACGGCCTGTTCGCCTGCGCCGCCGAGTACGGCGTCGACATCGTCGGCGGCGACACCACGCGCGGCCCGCTCAATCTCTGCCTGACGGCGCTCGGCGAATGCGAGCCGGGGCAGGCGCTACGCCGTGACGGCGCCCGCGCCGGCGACCTGGTCTGGGTTTCCGGCCGCCCCGGGCTCGCCGCCCTCGGGCTGGCGCACCGGCAGGGCCGCATCGCTCTGCCGGAACCGTGGCCGCGACTTTGCCTCGGCGCGCTCGACAAACCGCGGCCGCGGGTTGCCCTCGGCCAGGCGCTGGTCGGCGTCGCCTCGGCGGCGATCGACGTTTCCGACGGCCTGCTCGCCGACCTCGGCCACATCGGCGAGCGCTCGCGGCTGGCCGCCGCCGTGCAACTCGTCCGCCTGCCCCACCTGCCGAAGGGTGCGAGCTACGACGCCGAACTCCGCCGCCTGGCGCTCGAATGCCAGTTGGCCGGCGGCGACGACTACGAGCTCTGCTTCACGACCCCGCCCGCGCAAGCCCAGGCGGTCGCCGCGATCGCCGCGCGCCTTGACCTGCCGCTCTGGTGCATCGGCGCGATGGTCGATGGCACAGCCGGCGCAGTCACGGTGCTCGACCCCGACGACAGACCGATCGAATTCTCCCGGCGAGGCTACGACCACTTTGGCTGACTCCTCCAAGGGCCCGCCCAGCCTCCGCTTCCTGCTCGCCCACCCGGCGCATTTCCTCGCGCTCGGTTGCGGCAGCGGCCTGGCGCCGGTGGCGCCGGGAACGGTCGGTACGCTGTTCGCGTGGCTCAGCTTCGGTTTGCTGCACCGGAATTTCTCCGACTTCTCGCTGCTCGGGCTGTTGGTCGCCGCCTACGTCGCCGGCATCTGGTTCATCGACGTCGCCGGCCGCGCGCTGGGCGATCCCGACCATGGCAGCATCGTCTGGGACGAGATCGTCCCGTTCTGGCTGGTCCTGCTGCTGACGCCCGACACCTTCCTCTGGCAGGCCACCGCCTTCGCGCTGTTCCGTCTGTTCGACATCACCAAGCCGCAACCCGCGCGCTACTTCGACCAGCATGTCAAGAACGGCTTCGGCGTCATGGCCGACGATCTGGTGGCCGCCGGCTACACGCTGCTCGTCCTGGCGCTGCTGAAGATCGCCCTGTCCTGACGGTCGACCGCAACAGGCTTAGAATGGCGCCATCGCCATCCGCCCGGAGCCCGGCATGAGCCACAAGCACGCCCACCTGATGCGCACCATCTTCTCGGATCCGCCAAGCGCGAATGTGCACTGGCGCGAAGTCGAGTCGCTGCTGCACCACCTCGGCGCCGCCGTCGAACCGGCGCACGGCGCCCGTTTCAAGGTCACGCTGAACCGGATGGAGGTCTTCCTGCACCACCCGCACCAGGGGAGCACGTGCAGCCGCACCGACATCAAGCAGTTGCGGGAGTTTCTCGGCCGCGCCGGCGTAACGCTGGCTGCCTACGAGGCCGGCGCAGGCTGATCCCGGGGAGTGCCGAGCAGCAGCGCCACCGCGCTGTCGGCGAGTTGGTCGAGCGACAGCGGGCCGCCGGGCCGATACCACTGCGGCGTCCAGTTGAGCATGCCGAGCAGCAGCAGTCGTAGCGGCGGCGCCGCCGTGGCGACGCGGCCGGCCGCCGCCAGTTCGTCGAGTGCCGCCTGCCAGGGAATCTGGTAGCGATCGAAGGCGGCGGTGATCTCCGCCCGCGCGGCGGCGTCGAGCCGCCGGGTTTCGCCGAGCAGCATCGGCGAATGGCAATCACCTTCGAGCAGGGTGCCGAGGTGGGTGCGCACCAGCACGCGCAGCCGCTCCCCGGGGTCGGCGATGCCGGCGATGGCCGCGACCAGGCGGGCGTGGCCCGCGTCCAGCCCCTCGATCATCGCCGCCTTGAGCAGTTCCTGCTTGCTGCGAAAGTGATAGAACGGGCTGCCCGCACGCATCCCGACGGCATCGGCGATGTCGCGCGTGGTCGTCGCATCGAAGCCCTTGTCGACGAACAGCCGCGCCGCCGCACGCAGCAGTTCGGCGCGGCGATTGGATTCGGGCCCGGGTTCGCTCCTGCGCCGGGGCATCTCAAAGGTCCGCCGCGACCCGGGTGCCCTGGTCGATGGCGCGCTTGGCGTCGAGTTCCGCGGCGACGTCGGCACCGCCGATCAGGGTGACCGGTATCCCGGCCGCTGCCAGCGGCTCCTGCAGGTCTCGGCACGGCTCCTGCCCGGCGCAGACGACGATGGTGTCGACGGCCAGCGTTTTCGCCTCGCCATCGACCGTGATGTGCAGGCCGGCGTCGTCGATGCGCTGGTAGTCGACGCCGGAAATCATTGCGACGCCGCGCTTCTTGAGCAGCGTCCGGCGGATCCAGCCGGTGGTCTTGGCCAGCCCGTCCCCGACCTTGGCCGACTTGCGTTGCAGCAGGTACACCTGGCGCGGCGCCGCCTCGTCGTGCGGCGCCTTGAGGCCGCCGCGCGCGGCATAGGTCGGGTCGATGCCCCATTCGTCGTTGAAACGCTCGGCCTCGCTGCGCGCGTCGTGGCTGTGGGTCAGGAACTCGCCAACGTCGAAGCCGATGCCGCCGGCGCCGATGATCGCCACCGCCTTGCCCGCGGCTCGCCGCCCGGCGATAAGGTCGAGATAGCCGGTCACGCTCGGATGCTCGATTCCGTTGATACTCGGCTTGCGCGGCGTGATGCCGGTCGCCAGCACGACGTGGTCGAAGCCGCCGGCGATGAGCGTTGCGGCGTCGACGCGCTGGTTCAGGCGCAGATTGATGCCGGCCTTCTCGATGCGGCGACCGAAATAGCGCAGGGTCTCGGCAAACTCTTCCTTGCCCGGGATCCGCCTGGCGATGTTGAACTGGCCGCCGATGCGGTCGGCCGCGTCGAACAGCGTGACATCATGGCCGCGCTCGGCCGCCGTCGTCGCGCACGCCATGCCGGCCGGCCCGGCGCCGATCACCGCCACCTTCTTCGGCGCGGAGGCCCGGCCGATCACCAGTTCGGTCTCGTGGCAGGCGCGCGGATTGACCAGGCAGGACGTCAGCCTGCCGTTGAAGATGTGGTCGAGGCAGGCCTGATTGCAGGCGATGCAGGTGTTGATCTCGTCCGCCTTGTTCGCCGCCGCCTTGACGACGAAATCGGCATCGGCGAGGAAGGGGCGTGCCATCGACACCATGTCGGCGCAGCCGGAGGCGAGGACTTCCTCGGCGACTTCCGGCGTGTTGATCCGGTTGGTCGTCACCAGCGGGATCCTGACCGCCCCCTTGAGCCGCTTGGTGACCCAGGCGAAGGCGGCACGCGGCACCATCGTCGCGATGGTCGGGATGCGCGCCTCGTGCCAGCCGATGCCGGTATTGATGATGGTGGCGCCCGCCGTTTCGATCGCCTGTGCCAGGGCGACCACTTCGTCCCAGGTGCTGCCACCCTGGACAAGGTCGAGCATCGACAGGCGGAAGATGATGATGAAATCGGGGCCGACCTTTTCGCGCGTCGCGCGGACGATCTCGACCGGGAAGCGGATGCGGTTCGCGAAGCTGCCGCCCCACTCATCGTCGCGCAGGTTGGTCTGCGGCGCGACGAACTGGTTGATGAGGTAGCCCTCGGAACCCATGATCTCGACGCCGTCGTAGCCTGCCTTCTGGGCCAGGCGCGCGCAGCGCGCGTAGTCGGCGATGGTCTTGCGCACCCCCCAGCGGGTCAGCGCGCGCGGCGTGAAGCGGTTGATCGGGGCGCGCAGCTTCGACGGCGCGACATTCAGCGGGTGGTAGCCGTAACGGCCGGTATGCAGGATCTGCAGGGCGATCTTGCCGCCCTCGCCGTGCACCGCGTCGGTGATCAGGCGATGCTTGCCCACCTGCCACGGGAAGCTCAGTTGCGAGCCGGCGTGATAGACGCGGCCGGCGAAATTGGGGGCGAAGCCGCCGGTCACGATGAGGCCGACGCCGCCGCGGGCGCGCTCGGCGTAGAACGCCGCCATGCGCTCGAAGCCGTTCTTCTCCTCCTCAAGGCCGGTATGCATCGAACCCATCAGCGTGCGGTTGCGCAGCGTCGTGAAGCCCAGGTCGAGCGGGGCGAGCAGGTGCGGATAGGGGGTCTGGGCGGCGGTCTGGTTCATATGCTGATCTCCGGAATGGCTGATTAATTATTAAGCAAGCAATCGCTTGGTTATTGTTCCATCATCCACCCGGAAAAGCAAGCCCGGCCCCTCGCGAAGAGGCCGGGCGCCACCATCCTTCCTTCGTGCCGATGCCGATCAGCCAGCCTTGCCGGAACCCTTGGCGTCAGCGAACAGTTTCTCGATCTGCGCCAACCGTTCCGCCCGGTCGCCACTCGCCGTGCCGACCGACTCGGCGGCGCGGCGGATGACATCCAGCATTTCCGTGCGGACAGCAGGGTCGGCCGGCAACATTTTCGGGATGGCGGCGAGCGCCCCATCGCGGTCGAGCAAAAGGCTGAAGAACTGCTCGCGCAGGATTTGTTTGAACTCCGCCAGTGTCAGGCCGCCGTGTTCGGCGCGACGAATCAAGCGCAGTTCGTTGAAGGCGCGCTCGTCCACCCCCGGCCCTTCCATGCCGATATAGACCAGGCTGCGGATCGCCGCTTCGCGAGCGCCACCCTCGGCGATACGTGCTTTCAGTTCCGCGATGCGCTGCTCGATGAAAGCGATGCGCTCCGGTTCCACCCCGGGTCGCGGGCGCGGTGTCTCGTCCGAGGAGCGCAGTCCGACCAGCGCCTGCAGCAGCGGCGAACTGTAGATCGCCAGGAAGATCTGCTCCATGCTGCGGTCGCGCAGATCGCGATAGCCGTCGAGCGCGGCGATGATCCCGTCCGAGATCATCGCCTGCCACTGCAGGAGCGGATTGTCGGGCGAAACGGGCCGGCGGTGCTCGCGGATCTGCTCGGCGAGCTGGGCGACTTGCCGCATCAGCGGGTTGCGGTCCGAAAACAGCTCGATGGGCAGTTCGGAGGCGTTGAGCTTGTGCAGCCACTCGGACGTCTGTTCGTTGATCGATGCCTGGACAAAGTGCTGGAACAAGGTGCGATACAAGCCGAGGTTGATCTCCGATACCCGCTGCACCGCAGCGAAGCGGCGTTCGTTCTCGGGGTCGGGCTGGACGATGGTCCGCAGGTCGTCCAGCGTACGCGGCTCGAAGCGCACGATCCAGTCGCCGGTGACCAGTTCCGGATTGGCGACGTCGGCAGTCTTGGGGGTCATCACCGCTTCGTACAGGCCCGGCGGCAGCACGTCGATCAGATCGATGTTGGAAGCGAACTCCTGGTGCTCCTTCCTGGCGATTCCTCCCCCGACAAAGATGCCGAGATGGCCAACGCTTTCGTGGATCGCATAGACGATGGTCTGGCCGCAGGCGCGGATGTCGTCGTCCTTGCCGTAGAGATCGACGATCCAGCCCAGCGCCTGTTGCGGCGGCGTGATGTTGTCGCCCTTGGAGCAGAAACAGATGATCGGCGAGCGGATGTTGCGCAGGTCGATCCGGACGCCGTCGCTGGTGACGATTTCGGCGGTGGCCAGCTTGTTGCCGACGAACAGTTGATCGACGATCCACTGCATTTCCTCGCCGTTGAGATTGACGTG
>Ga0105090_10001490_pt1 | contig 12636 bp, 16 predicted proteins | sample PPLLak3March2015_FD_79110 | JGI IMG/M metagenome (GOLD analysis project Ga0105090, IMG submission 79110) | Freshwater sediment microbial communities from Prairie Pothole Lake near Jamestown, North Dakota, USA - PPLs Lake P7 Core (1) Depth... | ecosystem: Environmental > Aquatic > Freshwater >... | reverse complement strand
GGGCCTCGTGCCGATCATCGAGCCCGAGGTGGACATCCACTGCCCCGACAAGGCGGCGGCGGAGGACCTGTTGAAGGCGGCGCTCAAGGCGAAGCTCGATGCCCTGCCGGAAAGCCAGCAGGTCATGCTCAAGCTGACCATACCCACCCGGGACAACCTCTACGCCGACCTGATCTCGCACCCGCGCGTGCTGAAGGTGGTGGCCCTGTCGGGCGGCTACTCGCGCGACGAGGCCAACACGCGGCTCGCGCGCCAGCGCGGCATGGTGGCGAGCTTCTCGCGCGCACTGACGGAGGGCCTGACCGCCCAGCAGTCGGACGCCGAGTTCGACGCCGCGCTGGACCAGGCCATCGAGAGCATCTACCAGGCCTCGAAGACCTGAGAACGGCAGCGCGGTCGGGGCTTCAGCGCGCCTTCGAACGGCGTCGGTCGTGGCCCGACCGACGCTCCACCATGCCGGGCGCGAGCATTCCGGAGGCAGACCGGCGATCCGCGCCGCTGCGGCGGTCCGAGTAGTGCGCGTAGGTGCAGTTGCATTCGGCGAGATCGCATTCCGGCAGGGGCAAGCGCGGAACCGACTTGTAGAGGAACCGGAGGGGAGCGATCTGGCGTGCGCCCAGGCAACTCGGCTCGCCCGGCGAAATGCTGACCGCGCGGAACGGGGACTCCTCCCGCTTGCCGAGTTCCAGGCGGACCGGCTTCACCGGCGTCGATTCCGGCGTTTCCCCCAGCAGTCTCCTGAAGAATCGAATTGGCATCGCTTCCTGCGACCTCGGGAACTGTCAACGATGTTGAATGTTACACAAGCCCGGGGGCTGCCGACCGCAGGCGCGCCGAGATGAAGTCGATCAGGACGCGCACCCGGTACGGCAGGTGACGCGTGCCGGGCAGTAGCGCGTACACGCCGAGCTCCGGGGGCGAGAATTCCTCGAGGATCGACTCCAACCGACCGTCCCGAAGATACGGCTCGGCGATGAAGTCGGGCGTCAGGGCGATGCCGAGTCCGTGGACCGCCGCCTCGGCCAGGACGTCGCCGTTGTTGGCCGTGAAGCGGCTGCGAACGTGTACATGCTCCACGCGGTCGCGTCGGCCGAACGACCACTCGCCCGGGCTCGCATCGCCTGCGTAGAGCAGGCATTCGTGGCCGGTCAGCTCGGCAGGCCGCCTCGGTCGTCCATGACGCGCGAGGTAGCCAGGCGCGGCCACGGTGAGCAGCCGGGACGATCCCAGCTTGCGAACGACATCCACGGGGCCGACTCGCGAGGTGATGCGGATCGACAGATCAAACCCCTCCTCCACGAGATCGACGCGACGGTCGGTGTAGTCCATCGCGAGGCTCACCGCTGGATGCAGTTCGGCGAACTCGAGCAGCAGCGGCGCCAGCCGCCGGAGACCAAAGCTGAGCGGCAGCCCCAGCCGGATCGGGCCACGGGCGACTGCACGCTCCTCGGCGACGGCCGTCTCCGCGGAGTCGACGAGATTCAGGATCACGCGGCATTTCTCGAGGAAGACGGTCCCGGCGGAGGTCAGCGAGAGGCTCCGGGTGCTGCGGACCATGAGCTTCGCACCGAGGTGCGCCTCGAGTGCGGCGACCTGCCGGGTGACGACCGAGCGGGCGATCCCGAACTGCTTGGCCGCGGCGGCAAAGCTGCCGAGCTCGGTCACGCGAACGAACAGGCGCATGGCCTCGAGACGATCCATTATTGCTCTCACAGCAACAGAATAGATCTAATTATCGGCTATTCAAGGAACAGCGACCAAACTAGGCTTCACCCATGGAAAACAGCTTACCCATGGACGTGATGCGTCAGCCTGCCCTGTTCGTGCCACACGGTGCGCCGACCTTCGCGCTGCAGCCCGGTGCCGCCGGAGCCGCGCTCGAGCGTCTTGCCGCACGATTGCCGCTCCCGCGGGCGATCGTCGTGGTCAGTGCGCACTGGACCACGAAGGTCCCGACCGTCGGGCTCGCCGAGCGGCCGGAGACGATCCACGACTTCAGTGGCTTCCCGGCCGAGCTGTATGCGGTCCAGTACCCCGCCACGGGGTGCCCGGAAGCGGCCCGCGAGGTGGCCGGGTCTCTCGTCGAAGCCGGCCTGCCCGTTACCCTCGACCCTGCACGCGGCCTCGATCACGGCGCCTGGGTACCGCTGCGCCTGATGTTCCCCGACGCCGATGTGCCCGTGATTCCCCTGTCGATCCAGCCTCGGGACGGCACGGCTGGCGCGCTGCGCCTCGGCCGCGCCGTCGCGCCGTTGCTGGACAGGGGATTTCTTGTGGTCGCCTCCGGCAACGTCACTCACAACCTCGCCGACTACGTCGGGGCCTCCCGAGTGCGGCACGGCACTCCCGCCTACGTGCGTGAATTCGCCGACTGGGTCTGGGAGCGCCTCCTTGCGCGGGACGTCGCCGGGCTTCTCGACTACCGCAGCCTCGCGCCGGACGCAGCCCGCGCCCATCCGACCGAGGAGCACCTCCTGCCCCTGTACGTCGCGCTGGGTGCGGCTGGCGAGGACTTCGGCGCCGAGCGCCCTCACGCCGGCATCGACGATTACGTCCTCGCCATGGACACCTACTCTTTTACCAAGCGGCCACCGGGCCACTAGTCTCTCGACACACCACACGCAACGAGGAATGAACATGAAGAAGTTCGCCCTGCTCTCGGTCATTGCGGCCGTCGCCAGCGCTTTCGTCGCCCCGGCCTCCGCGGCCCCCGAGACCTACGTCATCGATCCGACCCACACCTACCCGCGCTTTTCGTACAGCCACTTCGGACTGTCCACCCAGCTCAGCCGCTTCAACCAGACGACCGGCACGATCGTGCTCGACAAGTCCGCCCGGACGGCATCCGTGGACGTCGTCATCGACATGACCTCGGTGGATACCGGGTACGCGACCTTCAACGAGCACATCCAGGCCGAGGACTTCCTCGACATCGCGAAGTACCCGAAGGCCACCTTCAAGTCGACCAAGGTGACGTTCGACGGCGACAAGCCGGTGGCGATCGACGGCAACCTCACGATCAAGGGCATCACGAAGCCCGTGACCCTCAATGTCACCAACTTCGTCAACATGACGCATCCCATGCTGAACAAGGACGCGATCGGCGCCGACGCCAGCGTCGTCATCAGGCGCAGCGACTTCAACGCGGGCAAGTACGCGCCGAACGTCGGCGACGAACTGACCATCAGCATCGCGCTGGAGGCCGTGAAGCAGTAGCAGGTGCGTTCCCGGAGTGAGTTCCGGGAATCGTCCACCAGGGAGCGAGCGGTGCCGAAGATCGGGAGCTCACTTGCGGTCCTGCTGCTGTTCGCTGCGGGCACGGCGGCGGGCGCGGACACGGACGTAAACCGGGTCGGGTCGACCTTTCAGGTCCGGGCGATGATCGAGGCCAGGGCACCGATCGACCTGTGCTATGGGGTCCTGACCGATTTCGATCGCCTCGCGGATTTCATTCCGGGCATGCAGTCGAGCCGGATCGTCAGCCCGCCCGGTGAACCGCTGCGCCTGCGACAGGTCGGGCGCACCGAGCTCCCGTTCTCCGAGTACACCTTCGACGTGACCCTGGCCGTCGAGCTCGATGCGCCGCGCGAGATCAGGTTCAGCCGAGTGGCGGGAAACCTGCAACGGATGCAGGGCCGGTGGCTGGTCGCAGGGGATGCCACTCGCTGCACGATCGACTACCGGGCCGACATCGAGCCCGGGATCTGGGTACCGCCACTCATCGGACCGCTGCTGATGCGAAGCCAGGTCGCCCGGCAGATCGAAGGCCTCGAGTCGGAGATCGAGCGACGCGTGCAGCTGTCCGCGGGTCCGTGACGGTGACCGGCCGCGGCACTGAATTTCCGCGGCACCGAGAAGGCCGCTGCTTTGCCAGCTGACTACGGTGCCATCAGCCGCCGTGTGCCTGCGACCCGTCACGTGCCACGACGATGCGGGTCACGCCGCCCAGTCGAACCAGCCCGTCCGCGCGCAGCGGTCCGGTCACCCGCAGGAGGTCCGCTTCCCACGCCTGCTGAACTCCCGCCGGAAGACCGTCAAGCAGCGGCGCCATCCCGAAGGCTCGCGTCCAGGCGATGAGCGCCTCGTCCGTTGCGGACTCCATCACGGACACCTCCATCTCTTCGACGTGATCGATGGCGAACCCGGCCGCCTCGAAGTCCCGCTGTAACCGGTCGGGATACGCATAGCGGAACGTGCCCGGGGCCTCCGGATCGATGGGTGGCAGCGGTCGATACCTTTCGAGCAGCCGCCGCGGCAACGAGTAGTAAGGCACCCGATCGGGTTCGACCCAGACCGCGGCGACCAGCGGACCACCGGGCAGCATGGCGCGCCGGGCGGCTTCGAGCGCAGCGACCGGCGAATCGAGGTACATGAGGCCCCAGCGCGCGAGGATCGCGTGGAAACGCGGCGGGTGAAGGTCCTGCAGCGTCTCGACATTCGCCACGCGAAGTTCGAGGTTCTCGATTCCTTCGCGCTCGGCCCGAGCACGTGCCATCTGCAGCATGTCCTCGGACACGTCCACGCCGACGACCAGGCCGCTCGGTCCCACGCGGCGCGCCGCCCGGATCGCGGGCTCGCCGCGCCCGGTCGCGAGGTCGAGGACGCACATGCCGGGACGCAGTCCCGCCAGATCCAGCATCCGCTCGCTCACGGGCGCGGTGAGGCGCTGCTCGGTATCGTCGTAGATGCGCCAGATCTCGGCGGGCGTGGGCATCGGTCGCGACACGATCACCAGCGCAGCAGCGAAGCAAGCGTCGGCAACGCCAGGTTTCTCACAGTGCCGCTCAGCCGGGCCGTCAGGTCCCGCAGCGCCGACGAATCCAGCGGCGGATCGATGTCGGCCATGGTGACCTGGAACACGGCCTCCTTGACCACGGCGAGCGCCGGCGATGCGATCACCGATGCACCGCGTACCAGGAAGGTGTCGAGATCGCCGAACGCGACGAGCATCGGCTTCGGCGCAGGCTTGAAGGCGCGCACGGCCCGACCGCCGAGCCAGCGCCGCGCATTGTCGGCCGCGCAGGCGCCCATCTGCATCGCAAAGTACGCCTGCTTGGGCAGCGGACTCGGCAGCTCGGCCGCATCACCGGCGACGAACAGGTTCTCGAACCGCTTGCTCTGCAGCGCGGGCGTCACCGGGGCCCATCGACCCGATTTCCCCGTCAGGCCCGATTCGCGCAACAGCGGCGACGCGGTGACGCCGCCGGTCCAGATCGTGAGATCCGACCGCAGTCGTTCGCCCGAGCGCAGCTGGACGTGCTTGCCGGTCACGGCGGTCACCGGCGAGCGGGTGCAGAAGCGCACGCCGTAGGCCGCGCTCCGGGCGCGAACCGCCGCATCGAGCTCGGCCGGAGCGCCGGCCAGCAGCCGCGCTCCGGCCTCGACCACGCAGAGTTGGAGCAGCCCGCCGCGGCCGAATCGACGCAGGATCTCTCCGAGGGCCTCGATCCCCTCGAGCCCACCTCCAACGATGACCACCGAACGCCCACCGGGCCGTCGCGCCAGCGCGGCGAGCCTGCGACCGATAGCGGCGCAGTCGGCCACGCTCTTGAACGGCATCGAATGGCGATCCGCGCCCTTCACGCCGAACGTGTCGTTGACTCCGCCCACGGCGACGATGCATGCATCGAACCCGAATTCCCGGCCCTCGACGGTGGCGAGTCGCCCCGCTCGTGCATCGATCTCGGCAACCTCGCCCCTGACGAACCGATGCCCGGCCCGTGTCACGAGGCGGCGCAGCGGCAGGCGCAGGTCGACCGGGCGCTTCACGCCGGACAGCAGCTCGTGAATGTTGGGCAGCCACTCGAAAGAAGGCGAGCGGTCGATGACCGTGACCGCATGACGGCGGTCGAGCTGCCGCGCCGCAGTCAGTCCTGCGAAGTTGCCCCCGACGATCACGATACGCGGGCGGGCGCGCATCGAAGTCCGCTGGGGCATGGGGCAAGCACTCCTGGCCATCCGCGTCGTTGACAGGCAAGCGCAGCGCGCCGGCGAGGACCAGCATAGCAAAGGTCGCCGGGGCGCCCTGCCCGAGGGCGCGAGCAGGACGTCGGCCACCGTCACTCGCAATCGCCGCGCTAGTGCCGGAGACTTACCCGGACTCATGCGGTCCCTGCTGTCATTCCTGTCGCTCGTGGCGCTGGCCTACCTTGGGCTGGTTGCCTGGGTCTATGCGACGCAGCGCGCGCAGATCTACTTCCCCGTCGCCGAGACACGGCATGCGGGCGCGCAGGCCCTGTGGATCGAGAGCCAGGGGGAACGGATCAAGGTCTGGCACGTCGCGCGTCCCGGGCCACACGCGCTCATCTACTTCGGCGGCAACGCCGAGGACGTGGCCGGCAACGTCACGGCCTTCGCCACGGCATTTCCCGGGCACTCGCTGTTCCTCGTCAACTACCGCGGCTATGGCGGCAGCAGCGGCCGGCCGACCGAATCCGGGCTGCGCTTCGATGCGCGCGCCGTCTTCGACCAGGTACGCCAGTCGCACCCCGCCGTTGCCGTGATGGGCCGCAGCCTCGGCAGCGGCGTGGCCGTGGCACTCGCCAGCGAACGACCGGTCGACCGACTGGTGCTGGTGACCGCCTATGACAGCCTCGTCAATGTCGCCCGCGAGTACTTCGGGTGGCTGCCGGTCGGCCTGTTGCTCAAGGATCGCTACGACTCGGCCGGAGTCGCCCGCGAGGTCCAGGCGCCCGTGCTGATCGTGATTGCCGCCGAGGACGAGATAATCTCGCGGCCTCGCTCCGAAGCGCTCGCAGGCGCTTTTGCACCCGGCCAGGCACGCGTCGAGATCATCGACGGGGCGACTCACAACTCGCTCGACCTCGCGACCGCGTACCTCGCGGTCATCCAGGACTTCCTGCGCTCGCAGGAATGACCTCCAGCAGATCACCCGGGCGGATCGCACCTCGCGCCTCGGGTCGGCGTCAGCCCCCCCGCCCCCCCCGCGGGCCCTTACGTAACCCCTCGCCCGCCGGCGCCCTCAGTCGCGCAGGAAGTCGAGCAGGTGCAAGGAGACCGTGACGACGTGCAGCACGAGCAGTCCCACCAGCCCGCGTGCGGCAAGGATGTGATATCCGCGCCAGGCGAGCGCATCGCTCGACCCCTGCATCAGGAACCAGCCCGCCCCGGTCACGGCGGTCGCGAGCAACAGCGCGAGCAACAGCCCCTCGATCATCCCGAAGAATCCGCCGCCCTCGGCTGCTGGAATCCGGCCGCGCAGCAGCCCAGCCAGGTCCCGTCCGACGCCGGCGAGTTGCGACGGAGCCCACGGAAAATAGAGGCGCCAGCGTCCACCGCGGGTGCACGACCAGGCGTAGGTCGCGCCGACCACCAGTGCCAGGAAGCCGAACACCACGTGCGCGTAATCGAGCCAGCCCGCGCCCGACGGGATGCGCCGCAGCATCGACACCCAGGGACTGCTGAGGATCAGCCAGAGCGACAGCAACGCCACCGCGAGATGCTGTCGGTCCGACGAGCGCTCCGGCGACGGGCTCATCCCCGGTTCAGACCGGGCGGCCGGCCGCCCTGGCCGAGATTCGCGCCGCGAAGCGCCGCACCTCGTCCCAGTCGGTGTACTCGACATTGGTCGCGAGGTCGGTCGGGCCGCCCGTGAGCGTCATGATGAAGCGGATGATGTGGCGGTCCGACCAGCGGTATCGCTGATAGTCGAGGTTGCCGCCGAACACGCCGAGCAGCGTCGGCTTCCACGGCGAGCGTGCGACGAACGCCCTTACGTAGGGGTTGGTCTCGGGCGTGTTCTTGGCCGGCTTGCGCGCGACGAGATTCACCGAGAAGAACGCGCTAGGCTTCGATTCGAGCAACTCGCGGTGACGGCGGACGAATTCGAGCACCGCGGGGTTGTGCTTGCCGTTGCGGATGCTTGCGCCAATCACGACCCCATCGAAGTCGGCCGGGTTCACGCCGCCGTCCAGCAGCGGCACGACTGACGTATTTTCGCCGAGCGTAGTCAACTCGGACTGCAGCCGCTCGCAGATCTTGCGAGTCTGCCCGTACACGCCGTGATACAGCAGCAGGATCCTGGCCACGCCAAATTCCGCCTCGTGTGAAAACGCGCGGATCTTAGCGGAGCCGGCGCCGAAAGCGGCATCGGTACTGACCCCGCCTTCGGCACTGCGACGCCGGGGCGACTCGCGTCAGGCCCGTTCCCGCGAACCTCGAAGGCGCTGCACGAGATGACGGGCGAACGACCCTGCCGCGCGCGGCGCGTGCGCGAGGAACAACGAGGGCTCGGTGAGTTCGAGTTCGAGGACCACCGGCGCGTCGCGCGCGTCCCGCAACAGGTCGATGCGGGCGTACGCAGAAGCGGCGAAGGGAATGGCCGCATAGGCGGCGGCGGCGATCTCGAGTTCCGACTGATCCGCCTGGCGCGGACGGATCTCCTCGGGCGCGAACAACCCCTCGACCATCGCGGCTCCGGCACCCAGCAGCGGACCCTTGCGAATCGAGTGGCTGAACTCGCCGCCGAGGTAAAGCACCGCCGTCTCGCCCTGCTCGTCCACCCGCGACAGGTAAGGCTGGAGCAGCAGGCTGCGGCCGCCCGCCAGCAGGCGATCGACGTGCTCCAGCGCCCGTCCCGACTCGCTCCTCCGGTAACGCGCGGCATCTCGGGAGCCTGCCCCGATCGCCGGCTTGACGACGAACTCGTCGAACTCGCACGGTTCTCCGACCGTCAGCGACGATGCATCGCCGCGGAGGAATGCCGCGAACTCGGCGCCGGCATCGCAGCCGGGCTCGACGAAACGAGTCGGCACCACCGGCAGTCCGGCGCGCGCGAGGTCGACGAGGTAATGCTTGTCGGTGTTCCAGCGAACGACCTGCGGATGGTTCAGCAGCCGGGTCCCGGCTGCGCAGCGATCGCACCAGGCGAGGAACTCGTCGATCCGCTCGGCGTAGTCCCAGGTCGATCGCAGCAGGGCCGCCCCGTACCGGGCCCAGTCCACCGCCGGGTCATCCCAGTACGGCGTTTCAACGGCGGCGCCAGCCTCCTGCAGCGCCTCGACCAGCACCGGCATGTCCTCGTCGAGTTCCAGGGCTTCGCGCGCCGTCACGAGCGCAATCCGCGGTTCCTGAAGCTGCCGTTCCGTGGGAGCACGGAAGATCAGATCGATCATTGAATTTCCTCATCGGCGGCGTATATTTTCCGCGTAGACCCATGATTAAACGCTGATTTTCATTGGGGCCCGCACTCGAATTCACCGCCGATTACCGACCTAACTTCCTGATAATAAAAATAAAAAAGCTTGACGACGAGGCTTCGCAATGCAGACCACTCTGGAACGCTTCCGGGACGCCGCACTGGTTCTGGTGGGCGGTGGCCCGATCAAACAGCGACTGGCGCTGGCCTTCCACGGGCACCTCAGCAATCTCGCCCTGGACGACCTGCCGCGCGAGCTTAGGAACCCGTATGCGGCACTGGCCGCCGCGTTTCACAGCGCCGAGCGCACAGGCAGCCTCGACGCCGTATCTGCCAGCGTCCTGAAGATGTCGGAAGCGGAAGCCTGCCAGCACGCCCAGGCCATCGTGCGGATGTTCGGCAGTCTCCACGAGACCACGGCCGCGAGCCGGCCCGCCATCCTGCTGCGCGCCGTTCCCGACGAGCAGGACATCCCGCCCTTCCTCAATCGAGCTTGAACTCGATCACGTCGAAGCGCGTCGTCTCCTCGTGACGCGCCTGGCGCTTGATGGCGTCGACGAGTTGCCGCTGGTCCCAGGGCACGACTTCGTCGCCCATCTCTAGTACTGCCGGCGCAAGGGTCTCGTGGGTGCCAAAAGGCTCCAGCACCACCACGGGTTTGTCGAAGGCCTTGGCGCAGTGCAGCTGGAACTCGATCCAGTCCAGGTGCTTGCGGTACATCTGGGCCGGAAGCACGACCACCTCCGCGTCCCTGATCTGGCGCCGCAGGTCCTCTCGCAGGACCTCCCGGTCGCCGGGCGGGCGCCGGTCGGGCGTGCTGGTGTTCAGGTAGAAGAAGTTGTCCACGCTCTCGAGGTACTCGAAGATGCGGTGGTAATCGTCGTCCGGCTGCCAGACGTGACAGACGAACAGGCGAATCGGGTTCTTCTGGGTTACGCTGCTCACGGGTCCTCCGTTCTGCAGGCCGGCGTACGGGACGGTGCGGGCTTAGTGTAGCTCAGGGCTCCAGCTCCCGGATGCTCCCGGCGGTCACCGGCGGTCATTAGAATCGTCAACGAATGCGCTTCCTGCTCTACAACATCCGCTACGCGACCGGCACCGGAGCCGCGTTCCACCTGCCGGTCCCGGGCGCCGGGTACCTGCGCAGCAACCCCCGAGTCCTCGAGGGCATCACCCGCTTCATCAAGGGCATCGACCCCGACATCGTGGGCCTCGTCGAGGTGGACACGGGCTCGATCCGCACCGGCCGGGTCAACCAGGCCGAGGTGATCGCCGAGTCGCTCGGCCACTATTCGACCTACCAGTGCAAGTACGGCGCCGACTCGCTCAACACGCTCGTGCCCATCGTCAACAAGCAGGCGAATGCCTTTCTCGCCGCGCCGCGGGTCGAGGGCGAGCGGTTCCACTACTTCGACACGGGCATCAAGCGGCTGATCATCGAGCTCGAGCTCGACGACCTGTGCGTGTTCCTCGTGCACCTGTCGCTCAAGTTCCGCCACCGCCACGCGCAGCTGCGCCACCTGTTCGAACTGGTCCGACGCACCACCAAGCCCGCCATCGTGGCCGGCGATTTCAACACCTTCTGGGGCGAGCACGAAATGGCGCTGTTCATGGAGGCGGCCGGACTGAAGAGCGCGAACCGTGACCGGCTCCCGTCCTACCCCGCGCGGCGTCCACGGATGGAGCTCGACTTCATCCTGCACACGCGCGGCATCGAGGTCGATTCGTTCTCCGTCCCCGAAGTCACCTTCTCCGACCACCGACCACTGGTCTGCGACTTCCGTGTGACCGGTGAGGCACGGGCCGCCGCATGAGGCGCGGCCCGCAGGCGCTCCCCGCCGCTGCCGATCGGCTTTCGGCAGCGTACGCTGTGATACCATTTTCGTTTAGCCACGCGCCCCAGAGCGTGCGAATCGCCAAAGGCAACCGCGCAAGATGACCGAGCCTGCGATCCCGGATCTGAAGCTGCTGCGATCGTTCTCGCCCCTCGACGGACTCAAGGGCGAGAACCTGCGTGCACTCGCGCGCAAGACCACGATCCGCGACCTCGCCCAGGGGCGGACGCTGTTCAAGGAAGGCGACGCGGACAAGCGGACGTTCTACCTCGTGTCGGGCACGCTCGACCTGCTCACCAACGGCCGCGTCGTCGGCACCGTCACGGGCGGCACGCCCGAGGCACGCCACCCCGTCGCCCCCCTCCTGCCGCGGCGCTGCAGCGCCCGCGCCGCGTCGGAGCGCGTCGAGTACCTCTCCATCGACAGCGACCTGCTCGACGTCCTCATCACCTGGGACCAGACGGGGACCTACGAGGTCGGCGAACTGCACGCGGGCGGCGCTGCCGGCGACGACTGGATGACCCTGCTGCTGCAGAGCCGGGCGTTCCACAAGATTCCGCCCGCCAACCTTCAGGCGGTGTTCATGCGCATGCAGCGCATGGACTACGTCGCAGGCGACACGGTGGTCCGCCAGGGCGACGAGGGCGAGCACTTCTACGCCATCGTGACCGGCCGCTGCCTCGTCACGCGCGAGACGCCGCTCAACCGCGAGGGCATCAAGCTCGCCGAGCTCGGAATGGGAGACACCTTCGGCGAGGAGTCGCTGATTTCCGGTGCCAAGCGCAATGCCACCGTCACCATGACGACGGACGGCACGCTCATGCGGCTCGGGAAGGAAGACTTCAACACGCTGCTCAACGAGCCGATGCTGCACTGGGTGAACTGCGAGGAGGCACGCAGCATCGTGGCTGCAGGGGGCCGCTGGCTCGACGTGCGGCTGCCGAGCGAGTTCGAGCACTGCCACTTCGACCAGGCCATCAACGTGCCGCTCTACTTCGTGCGCCTCAAGCTCAAGACGCTGGACCCGGCCATCCCCTACGTCGTGTGCTGCGAGAACGGACGGCGCAGCTCTGCGGCCGCGTACATCCTCGGGGAACGCGGCTTCGACACCTACGTGCTGCGCGGCGGGATCGCGGAATCGGACCTGGCCGAGGCGCTGAACTCGCCAGGCGACGGCGCCTGAGCGGGTGATGACCGCCCCCGCCGGGGCGTCTTGCTACATCGTGTGGGTCGGCTTGTCGCCGCCGAGGGCGCCCGCGAGGTAGGACTCGATCTTGCGCTGCGTCGCGCCCCGATCCTGCTCGCTGAACTGGACGCCGATGCCGGCCGTGCGCTTGCCCTGGGCGCCCTTCGGTGTCATCCAGATCACCCGGCCCGCCACCGGCAGCTTCTCGTCCTCGCCCATCAGGTTGAGCAGCATGAACACCTCGTCCCCGAGGCGGTAGTTGCTGCTGGTCGGCACGAACAGCCCGCCGTTCTTCACGAAAGGCATGTATGCAAGGTAGAGGGCGCTCTTGTCCTTGATCGTGAGCGTGAGCAGTCCGGGCTTGCTTGGTTGCCGTGTCACGGGACCCATCAGGCGACTCCTTTTCGCCGGAACGCGGCCACCAGCTCGATGAGCAGGGCCTCGACGACCAGCTGCGG
>Ga0105090_10001489_pt1 | contig 12637 bp, 11 predicted proteins | sample PPLLak3March2015_FD_79110 | JGI IMG/M metagenome (GOLD analysis project Ga0105090, IMG submission 79110) | Freshwater sediment microbial communities from Prairie Pothole Lake near Jamestown, North Dakota, USA - PPLs Lake P7 Core (1) Depth... | ecosystem: Environmental > Aquatic > Freshwater >... | reverse complement strand
GCCTGAGCGGGCCGAAGGCGAGCGCGCGGCGCAGGCCGTCGCTCGCCTCGCGCAAGTGATTGACAGAGAAGGCGAGGAGAACGGGCGTGAGGAACCCGGCGACGCCCCCTTCCATCGGCCGCCAGTAAAAGGGCATCGCGGCCAGGAAGGCGCACAAGGGCATCCACGGCTTCACGTGGGGCGCGATGCGCTCGCGAACCAGCGAATAGCCCGCCGACAGGAGCAGGTACGCCGCGGCAGTCTCGGTCCGGATCTCGCCGTCCCTCGGCTCGGGAATCAGGCCGTGCTCATAGGCATGCAGGATGCCAATGGCCGCAAAGCCGAGCAGCAGCAGGAACTCTCCGATGCGGCCCCTTGTCAGCGACAGCAGCGTCACCAGCCCGAGAAGCAGGTAGCAATGCTCTTCGACATTGAGCGACCACAGGTGCCCGATGGGCAGGCTCGTCTGCCAGATGCCGAAGTCCGAGGGAATGTAGGTGCGCAGGAAAAACAGGGTCGCCAGGAATTCGGTCAGCGAGAAGGGATGCTTCACGAACAAGGCCGTTCCGTAAACGACCAGGACGAAGAGCACAAACACCGGGAGAATCCGGCTCGCGCGTCGCTTGTAGAAAGTGGCGAGGGGCACCCGCCTCACGAAGAGGATGTGGCTCATCAGCATGCCCGACAGGCTGAAGAAAATGTCCACGCCGAGGAAGCCGCTGTCGAATCCGGCCAGCTTCAGGAAGTGCTCCTGGAGCACGAACGCGATCGCGAGCCCGCGCCAGCCGTCGAGGTAGTCGATGCGCTCGGGGTCGCTCGCGAAGGGGAGGGCCGCGCTAATGGCCATAAAGAATTTGGTCGAACCCAAGTCGAGTCGCGTGGGGATGCGCCGAACTGGCAGCGCCAGCGGCAGATCGCAGGAAGTGTGCCCCCGCGCCCCGAGGGAATAAAGGGAGCGGATGCCATCGGGGGCTACGGATGTAACGGTATCCGGGCCACCGACCGCGCTCGCCGGCCCGCTGACGCTTCACGCCGCGGGCCGTCCTGCGCGCCCGAGGGCCACCGCGGCAAGCCGACGGGCCGCCAAGTAGGCGACGCCCGCGGCCTGCCGCGACACCGCGATCGTCGGCGATAACCGCACGGCCCGGACACAGAGCCCGCACGCGGCGCCCCAGCGACGGTGAAAGACGAGGCCTCGGGCGTTGCGCAGGCATGCGAACGCGAGCCCCGCGTCGAGATCCGCGTCGGGAACTTCGCCGCGGCATTCCGCCGCGAATCGTTCCACGACAGCCTGGTAGTCGTCGTAGGTTTGCTCGAGCGCCGACAGGCCGTCATGGCCGCGCATCGCCCGAACCAGCGTCTCGCTAACCACCCCGATCGGCCATCGGCGCGCCACGCGCAGGTGGAAGTCGATGTCCTCGGCCGTGCGTAGCGCGGTGTCGAAGCCGCCGACGGTCTCGTAAACCTCGCGCCGGAACATCGCGGAGAGCGGTGCCAGCGACGGCTGGCGCAGCACCCACCGCAGCACATGGCCGTCCTCGGGAATGAAATCGCGACGGTGGATCGGGCCAATGTCGTTGCCGTCGCGGTCCACCTGCATGATGTCGCACAGCACCATGCCGAATCCCGGATGGGCCTCGAGGAATCGCACCTGCCGCCCGGTCTTCTCCGGCAGCCACAGGTCATCGCTGTCGAGGAGCGCGATGAACTCCCCCCGGGCCATCTCGAGGCCCCGGTTGCGCGCGGCGGAGACGCCCGCGTTCGACTGGCGCACGACCCGGATCCTGTCCCCGTAGCGTTCCACGAGCGCCTCGGCCGTGCCGTCCGTCGAGCCGTCGTCCACGACCACGATGTCCTCCACGGGAAAGGACTGCGCAAGTACGCAGTCGATCGCCTTGCGAACGAGCTCGCGCCGATTGAACGTTGGTATGATGACCGAGACTTTCGGGCGGGACATGGACGCGTGCCGTGCGTGGCCGTTCGGAGCACAAGAGGATAGCAAATTGATCGCGGATCTCATCAAGCGCGCGCTCTACGCAAGCGGCGCGCTCGGACTCCTGCACCGCATTCGAAACCGGGACGCCCTCACGGTGGCGATGTACCACCGCGTCATCGCGCCGTCCGACCCGCGCTGGGAGACGTGCGACCCGGACTACACGATGAGCGACGAGCTCTTCGCGAAGACCTTGCGCTTCTTCAAGCGCCACTACCGCATCGTCTCGCTCGAGGACGTGGCGGCAGCCCGCCGCGGCGAGCGCGCCCTGCCGCCCTGCGCGCTGCTCGTCACGTTCGACGACGGCTGGTCCGACAACGCCGACTATGCGCTGCCCGTGCTGGAGCGCGAGGGCGTGCCCGCCGTCATCTTCACGGTGGCCGACGCGATCGGCCGCGATGCGGCCTTCTGGCAGGAACAGCTCATCGCCGCCTGGCGCGCGCAGCGCCTGGGCGAGGCCGACGTTGCCACCATCGCCGCGGACGCTGGCGCGGACGTCCCGGACCTCGCGGGCATCGCCCGCCTGCGTCGCGTCATCGCTGCGCTGGAAGGGCTCGCCACCGCTGAGCGAGAGCGCATCCTGTCGCCCCACCGCGAGCGCCTCGCCGAAGGGCGTCGCCTCATGGTGACTCCCGCGGACCTCGCGCGGCTTCGCGCCGGCGGAGTCGCGATCGGGCTGCACGGCAAGACCCACACTCCGATGACGCGCGCCGACGACGTCGATGCCGAACTGGACGCGGCCCGGCGGATCGTGGCGGGCCACCTCGGCGTGCCGCCCTCGGAGCTCGACACGCTGTCCTTTCCCCACGGCCGCTGGACGCCCGAGATCGTGTCGCGCGCGCGCGCGCTGGGCTATGCGCTCATGTTCACCAGCGTGCCTTCGCTCAACCGGGCGCAGTCCGGCTGCGCGGATCTGCTGGCGCGCGTCGGCGTCGAGACCGAACTCGCCCAGGATGCCCGCGGGCGCTTCCGGCCCGATCGGCTCGCCTTGAGACTTTTCCGCCGGCCGGCCGTGCGCTTGGGCTAGCTTCCGGCGGTTGCGCCCCGCTTGCGTCGCTGCAGCTGTTCGCGCACGGCGCGGATGAAACGGCCGATCGTCGCGCGGGCGAAGATTGCGGCGGCAGCGATGTACGCGAGCGCGCCCACGGCGATCTCCGCGGCGAGGCGCAGGGCCATCGGCACCGACATCGCCTCGAAGGCCTCGCGCAACGGAAGGACGGCGACCGCGATCGCCACAGCCGCCAGGGCCGGTCCGCGAAGCTGCGCGAAGAGCGCACCGACCGGAAAGCCCCCGCGCGCGAGCACGAAGAGGCTTGCCGCGAACTGCGCCGCGAGCCCGAGCGGCAGCGCGCCCGCCGCCACGACCGCACCGTAGGGCGAGAGAAGCATGATGCCGCCGAACAACACGGCCATCTTGAGCACCTCGAACCACAGCAGCGGCCACGTGCGCTCCGTCGCCATGAGAAGCGAGGAGACGGCAGCCGTCAGCGGGCGGAACACCGCGATCGCCGCGAGCACCCCCAGGAAGTCCGCGACTCCCTGCCATTCGGGCGACAGCAGCACCTTCACGAGCGTCTGCGCCACGCACGCGAGCCCGACTGCCATCGGCATGACGACGAGCGCGAGCAGGCCGCAGGCCTGCGCGAACACCTCGTGCCGCCGCGAAGGTTCGATGTTGACCATGGTCGGAACCAGCACGGTGGCCACGTGCTCGCCGATATAGGTCGCCGGCAGGTCCGCGAGGTTGTACGACAGGCTGTACATCCCGGTGGTGTGGGGCCCGAAGAGACGCGAGAACATGAGCTTGTCCCATTGGCGTCCCGCCTCGAACAGCACCGATTCCATGCCGATCGGCGCGCCGAAGCGCAGGACCTCGCGCGCCCTCTCCCACCGCCAGGGCTTCGGCGCGAGCCAGCGGGCGAAGCCGGCGCCGCGGATCACGACCGTCGTCACGATCGCGGCCTGCACGATGTTGGCGATCACGATGGCCTGCCCACCTAGGTCGGTCGTGACCACGAGCCCGACGGCGAGCGCGATGTAGGTCAGCTCGCCCGCCCCGCTCGCGAGCGCGATGTATTTGAAGCGCATGTCCCGCACCAGCAGCTTGTCCGGGATCGACCCGAAGCGCTTGATCAGGACGACTAGGGCCATGCCGGGCAGGTACTCGCCGAGGTTCGGGGCGTTGAGGAAGGTGGTGAACCGGTCGCCGAGCGCGAGCACGATCGCGATCGCGACGAACCCCAGCGCCAGGTGCAGCACGGTCGCGTGGAAGACGCCGTCGCTCGAGTCGGCGCCCTTCACGATGACGTACTGGTTGAAGCCCCAGTGCGAAAGCCAGCTGGCGGTCATGGCGAGGATGGTGGCCGCCGCCACCTCGCCGAGCACATCCGGTGTGAGGTAGTGGGTGATGGCGAGGGTGCCGACGAGCCCGATGACCCGGACGCCAACGCCGATCCCGATCGACCAGAACGCGCCGCTCGCCGCGGCGCGGATTACCGACATCCGGATTCCTGGCCTTGGCCGTGCGGCGTTCTGAGCCCGGTCATCAGCCGGGCCGGCGCGCTTGCGCGAGCCGTGCCTCGAGCGCCTCCACGCGGGATTCGAGCTCCGCCACCCGCGCACGGGCGCGGGCGAGCACGTCGGACTGCACGTCGAATTCCTCGCGCGTCACCAGGTCGAGCTTCGCGAAGGCCGTGCCCAGGAGGGCGCGGCTGTTCTTTTCGAACTCCTTCGCCGGATTGTTGGCGGCCAGCTGGGCGAGGCGGGCGGCGATGTCGCCGAGCAGCTTGTCGTTCATTTCAATTCCCGGGATGCCTGAGTGGTCGACCAGTCGACGGGTTGCACCGAAATGGTGCCACCGCCCGAACCGAAGGACCGAATTGGGGCGGGTTCTTGGTTGCGCTGCAACAAATCTTTAATAATCAACATATTGGAGAAAGCTTTGGCGTGGCATGGTCCCTGCTAAAGCGTCACATGCCAAAGACTTCTTCCACATCACCGAAGGATACCAAGATGCGAATCCTGCCCAAAGCCCTGATCGCCGCCGGAGCCCTGACGGCCGGCCTTTCCGCCCCCACCGCCTTCGCCCAGGCGGCCCCCGCCGCCGCGGCACCCCCGACGCCCGAGCACACCGTCACGGGCAACGTCGGCATTTTCAGCGAGTACCTCTTCCGCGGCATCGCGCAGACCGCCGGCAAGCCGGCCCTGCAGGGCGGCTTCGACTACGCGCACTCGAGCGGCTTCTACGCAGGCACCTGGGCCTCCAACATCAGCTGGCTCGGCGATTTCGGCGCGTACACCAAGTCGAGCCTCGAGTGGGACTTCTACGGCGGCTACAAGGGGTCGTTCGCGGAAGACTTCACCTACGACGTCGGCCTGCTCTATTACTACTTCCCGGGCACGGTCAACCCGGGCTTCATCAAGGCCGACACCCTCGAGGGCTACGTCGGCGTGGGCTGGAAGTTCCTGAGCGCCAAGTTCAGCTACAACTTCGACGACTACTTCGGCGCCCGCCCGACCGGCGCCAAGACGGACGGCACCTGGTACCTCGACTTCTCGCTCGCCTACCCGCTCGGCGACTCCGGCGCCACCCTCAACGCGCACTACGGCATCGTCGACGTCAAGAACGACGGCAGCGGCCCCACCAAGGCCAGCTACGAGGACTGGAGGCTCGGCCTCGCGTACGTCGTCCCGGGCGGTGTCATGAAGGGCTACGAGGTCGGCGCGTACTACTCGGGAACGAACGCCGAGAAGAGCTTCTACACCGACCTCAACGGCTACGACACCGGCAGGGATCGCGGCGTCATCTACATCAAGAAGTCGTTCTGACGCAAAGCCCCAGGGAGCCATTCATGAAACTGGTCACCGCCATCATCAAGCCGTTCAAGCTCGACGAGGTCCGCGAGGCCCTCTCGGCGATCGGCGTCCAGGGAATCACCGTCACCGAGGTGAAGGGGTTCGGCCGCCAGAAGGGCCACACCGAGCTCTACCGCGCCGCGGAATACGTGGTCGACTTCCTGCCGAAGGTGAAGATCGAGGCCGCGATCAAGAGCGACATGCTCGACGCGGTCATCGAGGCGATCGAGAAGAGCGCCAACACCGGGAAGATCGGCGACGGAAAGATCTTCGTCTTCGAACTCGAGCAGGTCGTGCGCATCCGCACCGGTGAAACCGGCGCGGAAGCGCTCTAAGGGGACACGCACATGAAACGATTGTTCAGCCTCATCGCGGTGTGCTCGGCCCTCGCCTTCGGCGGGTCCGCGCTCGCCCAGGACAAGAAGGCCGACGTACCGGCCGAACCCTCCGCACGGGCCACGCAGCCGGTACCGGATGCGACAAAGCCGGCGGAAGCGAAACCCGCCGAGGCCGCTCCGGCGGCTGCAGGCGCAGCGCCTGCTGCCGGCGCCGCGCCTGCAGCGGGTGCCGCACCTGCGGCGGCCCCCGCCGCCGCACCCACCCCGAACAAGGGTGACGTGGCCTGGCTGATGACGTCCACCGCGCTCGTGCTGCTGATGAGCGTTCCCGCCCTGGCCCTTTTCTATGGCGGGATGGTGCGCTCCAAGAACATGCTGAGCGTGCTCATGCAGGTGTTCGTCGTGTTCTCCCTGATCGTGGTGCTGTGGTGCGTGTACGGCTACTCGCTCGCGTTCACGGAGGGCAACCAGTTCATCGGAGGCTTCGACCGCCTGTTCCTGAAGGGGACGTTCGACTCGATGAAGGGCGAGTTCGCCATGGCGGCCACGTTCTCCAAGAACACGCCGATCCCGGAACTGCTCTTCGTCGCGTTCCAGGCCACCTTCGCGGCCATCACCTGCGCGCTGATCCTGGGCGCCTTCGCCGAGCGCATGAAGTTCTCCGCGGTGCTCATCTTCATGGTGATCTGGTTCACGTTCGCCTACACCCCGATCGCGCACATGGTCTGGTTCTGGGCCGGCCCGGACGCCTACACGGATCCGAAGCTGGTCGACGGGCTCAACGCCAAGGCCGGCATGATCTGGCAGTGGGGCGCCCTCGACTTCGCGGGCGGCACGGTGGTGCACATCAACGCCGGCATCGCGGGCCTGGTGGGCGCGTACCTGGTGGGCAAGCGCACGGGCTTCGGCAAGGAAAAGATGACGCCGCACAACCTGCCCATGACCATGATCGGCGCTTCGCTCCTGTGGTTCGGCTGGTTCGGCTTCAACGCCGGCTCCGCGCTCGAGGCCAACAATGCCGCGGTCCTCGCGTTCATGAACACGTTCCTCGCGACGGCCTGCGCGGTCCTGTCCTGGACGTTCTTCGAGTGGATCTTCAAGGGCAAGCCCTCGATGCTGGGCGCCGCCTCGGGCGCCGTCGCGGGCCTGGTGGCGATCACCCCGGCCGCCGGCAACGTCGGCATCCCGGGCGCCTTCGCGATCGGCCTCATCGCCGGCGTGGTGTGCCTGTGGGGCGTCTCGGGCCTGAAGAAGATGCTGGGCGCGGACGACTCGCTCGACGTCTTCGGCGTGCACGCCGTGGGCGGCATCACGGGCGCCCTCCTCACGGGCATCTTCTGCTCGCCGGACCTCGGCGGCCCCGGCTACGTGGCCGACTGGGTCACCGCGGCCATGGTGAAGCCCGCGGACTACTCGATCATGTCGCAGGTCATCACCCAGGCGAAGGCCGTCGGCGTGACCCTCGTGTGGTCGGGCGTGGTGGCATTCATCGCCTTCAAGATCGCCGACATCATCGTCGGGCTGCGCGTGCCGGAAGAGCAGGAACGCGAAGGCCTCGACATCACGGCTCACGGCGAGTCCGCCTACAACTGAGCAACGCGAGACCCCGGGGTGGGTTGGTGGACCCGCCCCGGGTTTCCCCCCGCAGCAATCCACCGCCTTCTGAGCCGGGTGCGAGCGGCATCCGGATCGGAATCTCCCCAAGAGAGGCCAAAGTTGAACGGGCACGCCAGTGCCCGTTTTTTTGTTCCCGCGGCCCGGCCTAACGAGGGCCGGTGCCAGGATGCCGCGCACCCCCGCCGTGATAGCATTTCGCCGCCCCCATCCCGCTCGAAGAAGACCCGCCGTGCCCCCCTCCCGAATCCGCATCGCCACCCGCGAAAGCAAGCTCGCGATGTGGCAGACCGAGCACGTGGCCGCGCGCCTCGCCGACCGTAACCCCGGCCTGGCCGTCGAGATCGTCGGCATGACCACCAAGGGCGACCGGATCCTCGACCGCCCGCTCGCGCAGGTCGGCGGCAAGGGCCTGTTCATCAAGGAGCTCGAGGTCGCCCTCACCGAGGGCCGCGCGGATATCGCCGTGCACTCGATGAAGGATGTCCCGATGGAGCTTCCGCCGGGCTTCGCGATGGTGCCCTTCGGCCCGCGCGAGGACGCGAGGGACGCGTTCGTCTCGATCCGCCATGCTTCGCTCGAGGCGCTGCCGGCCGGAGCCGTCGTCGGCACCTCGAGCCTCAGGCGCGAATGCCAGTTGCGCCGGGCCTTCCCGACCCTCGTCATCAAGCCCCTGCGCGGCAACGTGAACACGCGCCTCGCGAAGCTGGATGCGGGCGAGTACGACGCGATCATCCTCGCCGCCGCCGGATTGAAGCGCCTGGGCTTCGGCGAGCGCATCAAGGCGCTCCTGCCGACCTCGCTCGCGCTGCCGGCCATCGGCCAGGGCATCCTCGCGATCGAGTACCCGGCAGAGCGCGCGGACCTCGCGGAACTGCTCGCGCCCTTCGTCGATGCCGGCGCGCTGGTCGCCGCCACGGCAGAGCGCGCGCTGGGGCTCGTCGTCGAGGGCAGCTGCGAAGTGCCTCTCGGCGCCCACGCCCGCGTCGCGGGCGGGCAGGTCACGCTCGAGGCCTTCCTCGGCATGCCCGATGGCTCGCGCCTCGTTCGCGAGAAGGCGGAAGGCCGCGCGCAGGACGCCGCCGACCTCGGCCGCCGGCTCGGCGAACGGCTCCTCGCGCAAGGCGGCCGGGCCGTGCTGGACGCCCTGCCCCGCGCGCCGTCGTGATACCCACGGGCCCCCTCGCGGGACTCGGCATCGTCCTCACGCGGCCCCGGTCGCAGTCGCTCGCGCTCGCGACGCCCCTCGAAGCCGAGGGCGCGCGCGTTCTTTGCTGTCCGAGCCTCGAGATCGTCCCCGTCGAGCCCGAGGGTGCGAGCGCCGCGGCGCTCGCCGGCCTGGGCAGGGCCCGGTTCGCGATCTTCGTGAGCGCCAACGCCGTCCGGCACGGCCTCGCCGCCGCCCGGCGCCACGGTCCCTGGCCGGCCGGCTTGGACGCCGCCGCCGTGGGCGAAGCCACCGCCACCGCCCTGCGGGAAGCCGGCATCGGGTCCGTGATCGCCCCGTCGGGCCGCGCCGACAGCGAGGCGCTGCTCGCCCTGCCGCAATTGCAGGCGGTCGAGGGGGCCCCTATCATCGTCTTCCGCGGCGTGGGGGGACGCGAGCACCTGAAGGGCGTCCTCGAATCCCGTGGCGCGCGGGTGGACTACGTCGAATGCTATCGGCGGATGCGGCCGGCGACCGATCCGGCCGAGACCCGGTCGGCGATCGAACGCGGGGAAATCCACGCGGTCCACGCCATGAGCGCAGAATCGGTGGAGAATTTCGGGGAGATCGTCGGCCCCGCGCTGTCGCTGGACGCCCTCGCCCTCGTGGTGCCCCACGAGGCGATCGGCCGCAGCACCTCCCGCTCCCGCTTCGGGCGGGTGATCGTCGCGGGCCCCGGACCCCGCGGCCTCGTCGACGCGCTCCTCAACCTGCGAAGGAAGGCATGAGTTCCACACCGCTTCCCGAATCCGCCCCGCCCTCGCTGCCGCCACCGCGCGCCGCGCGCCTCGCCGCGCCCACGGACAGCACGGCCCGCTGGGGCCTCGCCATCGCCCTCGTCGTGGCCCTCGCCGCCGTGGCCCTCGCCTGGGATGCCCGCCAGTCCTTCTCCTCGCTGTCGCAGTCCTCCGGCGGCCGCCTCGCGGACCTCGGCGCGGAGGTGGCCCAGTCGAAGACCTCCCTCGCGCAGGCCCAGGCCGCGCTCAAGGATTCGCAGGCCCGGCTCGCGGAGCTCGAATCGCGCCTCGCCGACGCCCAGGAAAGCCGCGTGGCCGTCGAGGACATGTACCGCGAGCTGTCGAGGAGCGCCGACGACCGCATGCTCGCCGAGGTGGAGCAGCTGCTCATCCTCGCGAGCCAGCAGCTGCAGCTCGCGGGCAACGTGAAGGGCGCGCTCATCGCGCTCGAGGCCGCGGACCAGCGCCTGTCGCGAGCCGACAAGCTGCAGGCCGCGAACCTGCGCCGCGCGCTCAACCAGGACATGGAGCGGCTGAAGTCCCTGCCGCTCGTCGATACCGTCGGCCTCGCCGTGAAGCTCGACGGCCTGGTGCAGGCCGCCGACACGCTGCCGCTCGTGGTCTCCGAGACCTTGCCGCCGGCGCGAGCGCCGGCGAAGGCGAAGGCGCCCGAGGAGTCCGGCTGGCTGCGCGCCCTGCGCGACTTCTGGGAGGAAATGAAAGGGCTGGTGAGAATCCGCGAGCTCGAGACGCACGAGGCCGCGCTCATCTCGCCGGCCCAGGCGTACTTCCTGCGCCAGAACCTCAAGCTGCGGCTGCTCGCGGCGCGCGTGGCGCTCCTCGCCCGCGACGAGGCGTCCTACCGTGACGACGTGAAGGCCTCGCAGGCGTGGATCGGCAAGTACTTCGACTCGAAGGCGCGGCCGACCGTCGTCGCGCAGGCGACGCTCAAGCAGCTGGCCGACAGCCCGGTGTCGATCGTCGTGCCCGACATCAACGCGAGCCTCTCGGCGGTGCGCGCGGCCCGCTCGGCGCGCGAGAAGCGGTAGGCCCGCCATGCGCTTCGCGATCTGGTCCGTCGTCCTCGCCGTCCTCGCGGTGGGCATCGCGTTGCTGGCGCGCCAGTCCGACGGCTACGTCGTGGTCGTCGCGGCGCCGTACCGCGTCGAGCTCTCGCTCAACCTGCTGGTGCTCGGCGTGCTCGCGGGCTACGTCGCCTTCCACCTGCTGGCGCGCCTGGTCGAAACCCTGCTCGCCATCCCGAAGCGCGTCGCGGCGTACCGCGAGGAGCGTGCCCGCAACCGCGCGCGCCAGTCGCTCAACGACGCGCTCATCGCCTTCTTCCAGGGCCGCTTCGCGAGCGCGGAGAAATCCGCCTCCGTCGCGATGGAAAGCGACGAGTCGCGCGGCGTCGCCGCGATCATCGCCGCCCGCAGCGCCCACGAGCTGGGCCGCTTCAGCGAGCGCGAGCAGTTCCTGGACCAGGCCAAGGGCGCGCCCGCCGTCGACCAGGCGCGGCTCACCACCCTCGCCGACCTGCTCCTCGCGCAGGGCCGCCACGAGGAGGCGCTCGCGGTCCTGAAGGACCTCGCCGGCCGCGACGCGCGCAACGTGCGCCTGCTGCGCATGCGCCTCACCGCGGAGACGGCGCTCAAGCGCTGGGACGACGCGCTCACCACCACGAACGCGCTCGCGAAGCTCGGCGGCATCCCGGAGACCGAGGCGGCCGCCACGCGCCGCGCGGCGCACCTGGGCAACCTCAACCGCAAGGCGCAGGACGCGGCGGCCCTCACGCAGTACTGGAAGCACCTGCCGAACGAGCTTCGCCTCGATCCCTCGATCGCCGCGACGGCCGCGCGCTTCCACCTCGCGCTCGGCGGCAACACCGAGGCGCAGCTCATCGTCGAGGACGCGCTCGCGGCGGGCTGGGACACGGGCCTGGTCGCGCTCTACGCGGATTGCGCGGGCACGAGCGCGGTGCACCTCATCGAACGCGGCGAGAAATGGCTGCGCTCCCACGCGCGCGACCCGGCCCTGCTGCTCACGCTGGGCAAGCTCTGCATGAAGCAGGGCCTATGGGGCAAGGCGCAGAGCTACATCGAGGCGAGCCTCGCCCTCGAGCCCACGCACGAGGGCCACATGTCGCTCGCGGCGCTGATGGAGCGCATCGGCAAGCCCCAGGAAGCCTCGCGGCATTTCCGCAAGAGCGCCGAGCTCGCCGGCTAGGGTCCGGCAGAGCCGCGCACGGCCCTGGTACTGCGACACGGAAATCTCGAACCATCCTGCAAGGGTCGTCATTCCCGCGCCCTACCCCGTCATTCCCGCGCCCTACCCCGTCATTCCCGCGTAGGCGGGAATCCAGGCAAAGCGCGCAGCATCTCGGGCTGGATTCCCGCCTACGCGGGAATGACCCCGCCTTCGCGGGAACGACGGTTCGAAAATTCGGTGCCGCCGTACCAGAAGCCTGCGAGGCAGAGCCGCGCACGCTCCTAGGTGGTCGCGGTCGCGGCCGCCGGCGTGGCGTAGGTGAACGCGTCGCTGAAGAACTCGTCCTCCGCGAGCCCGCGCTCACCGACGAAGCTCGCCTTCGCCACGTCCGTCATGGCCGGCGCGCCGCAGGCGTAGACCTGCCACCCCGCGAGGCTCCGGAAATCGTCGAGCACCGCCTGGTGGACGAGACCCGTCCGGCCGGGCCATCCGTCTTCCGGCAGCGGATCGGACAGCACCGGAATGTAGGTGAAGTTCGCGTGCTCGCGCTGCCAGCGGACCGGCAGGTCGTGCAGGTACAGGTCCGCCTTCGCGCGGGCGCCCCAGTAGAGGATCATCGGGCGGTCGATCCCCTGGTGGAACGCGTGCTCGATCACGGCCTTCACCGGCGCGAAGCCCGTGCCGCCCGCGACGAGGATCATCGGCT
>Ga0105090_10001488_pt1 | contig 12648 bp, 6 predicted proteins | sample PPLLak3March2015_FD_79110 | JGI IMG/M metagenome (GOLD analysis project Ga0105090, IMG submission 79110) | Freshwater sediment microbial communities from Prairie Pothole Lake near Jamestown, North Dakota, USA - PPLs Lake P7 Core (1) Depth... | ecosystem: Environmental > Aquatic > Freshwater >... | reverse complement strand
TACTTGCTGTGCACCAGGTGCTCGAGGTAGCGGTCGGTGTGGATGCCGAAGTCCTTGATCAGGCCTTCGGCCGAGACCACGAAGGTGGCCTCCTCGCCGGCGATGCGCGAGAAGTGGACGCGGTGGGTCTCACCTGCGGTGAGCAGGTCGAGGGCGCAGAGGTCGTCGGAGAGCTCGGAGGCGAGGCTGCACTCGCAGACCGGGCAGAAGAGCTCCCAGCGGCTGCCCCGCGTCATGACCTCGCCGGGCGGCAGCTCGACCGAGTAGTTGCCGGGCTGCGGGTGCAGGCCAACCGCAAAGCTGCGGCCCTCGCAGGCCGCGCGTAGCACGATGCGCTCGCCGGGGTTGAGCGTCGCCTGACAGTGGGGACAGGAGTAGATCCAGTGCATCGCCACCCCCCGAGCGGAGGATAGCGGAGATCACCCGTCGCCGGCGAAGCGGCGTCTCGATCTCACGGCAGGGAGATGCCGAGGGCCGCGAGCTCACGGCTCGCCCGCTCCCCCCAGTTGCGGTTGGCCGCCGGGCTTGCCGGGCTCGGGTGGAGGATGCGGCCGATCCGCGGCCCGCGGCCCGCGAGCGCCGCCCGCGCCCGCTGCTCGGCGAAGGCGCCGATACCGACCACGATCTCCGGCTCGAGGTGCTCGACCGTGCGCACGAGGGCACGGTCGCAGGCTTCGAGCAGGGGCTCGCGCTCGGCGGCCGGGAGCTTGTCCGGCGTGCGGTTGCGGCCGCTCGCCTCGAGGAAGGCGAGCGGGCAGTAGTTGGCGACGAAGAAGCGCCTGAAGAAGCGCTCCGGGGTCCCGAAGACCTCGCGCGCCCAGCCCCACAACCGCGCCCCGCTGACCTCGGAGCGGCGGCAGGCGAGTCCCTCGACCGCGCGCCGCGGGTGCTCGGACGCGGGCCGGCCGACGGCAGCCCCGATCCGCAGCCAGTCGCGGACCGCGCCGACCTCGCCGAAGGGCACGCCGGTCTGCACCATGCCCCAGGGGCCGGGGTTCATGCCGAGGAGCAGCACGGCTTTCGGCGGCGCGCCGTAGCGTTCGAGGTACTGGGCGTGCGCCGGCCAGGCGTAGCGGAGCGGGTTGTAGACCTGGCAGACCGGTGCCGCGAAGCGCAGGTCGTCGACCGCAGCGGCGAGCTCCGCGGCGATTGCGAGGAGAGACGACGAGCCGGCCATGGCGCCGGATGGTAGCAGCCCTTCGAGATGCGGGATGCGAGATGCGAGGCTGCCCGGGAGCAGGGAGCAGGGAGCAGGGAGCAGGGAGCAAGGAGCAAGGAGCAAGGAGCAGGCGCCTGGCCGTTTGGCTGCGAGATGCGCAGTGCGGTGTGCAGGTAGTATGGCGGAGGGAGGCCGCCATGCACCGATTCCTCGTTGTCGTCGCACTGTTGGGTTGCGTCGCGGTCGTGAGCGCCGCCGAGCGGCCGGTCGGCCGCGCCTTCGCCGGCCGCTCAGTGGTCTACGCGCGCGACGGTATGGTCGCCGCCGCCCACCCGCTGGCGGTGCAGATCGGGCTCGACGTGCTCAAGGCCGGCGGCTCGGCGGTCGACGCGGCGATCGCGGTCAACGCCGCTCTCGGCTTCCTCGAGCCCACCTCCTGCGGCCTCGGCGGCGATCTCTTCGCGATGGTCTGGGACCCGAAGAGCGCCAGTCTCTCAGGCCTCAACGCCTCCGGGCGGGCGCCGGCCGCGCTGACCATCGACCGCGTTCCCGCCGAGAAGGACGGAACCATCCCTGTGTACTCGGTGTACTCGTGGACGGTGCCCGGCTGCGCCGACGGCTGGTTCGAGCTCCACCGCCGCTTCGGCCGCCTGCCGATGGCGGCGATCCTCGCCCCGGCCGCCAGGCTCGCGCGCGCCGGCGCGCCGGTGCCGGCGGTGATCGCCGACGCCTGGGCGAGCGGTGCGCGCCGCTTCGCAGACTCGCCGGGCTTCGCCGAGGTCTTCATGCCCGGCGGCCGCGCTCCGGCCGAGGGCGAGGTCTTCGCGAACCCGGCCCTGGCCGACACCTACGAGCTGCTCGCCGCGGGCGGCCGCGCGGCCTTCTACGAGGGCGAGATCGCGGAGCGCCTGGTCGCCTTCTCCGACGAGGTCGGCGGCTTCCTCAGCCGCGCGGATCTCGCTGCGCACGCGAGCGAGTGGGTGGAGCCGATCGCCACCACCTACCGCGGGATGACGGTGTGGGAGCTGCCGCCCAACCCGCAGGGCCTCGCCGCGCTCCAGATGCTCAACATCCTCGAGGGCTTCGACCTCGCGGCCATGGGCCGCGACAGCACCGACTTCTGGCACCTCTTGATCGAGGCCAAGAAGCTCGCCTACGAGGACCGCGCCCGTTTCTACGCCGACCCGGCCTTCACCGCAGTGCCGGTCGCCGGCCTGCTCGACAAGGCCTACGCCGCCGAGCGCGCGAAGAGCATCGACATGAAGCGCGCGGCCGCCAGCCTCCCCCCCGGCAACCCCGCCGTCGACGGCGGCGACACGACCTTCCTGGCGACGGCCGACGCCCAGGGCATGATGGTGTCGCTGATCCAGTCCAACTACACCGGCTTCGGCTCCGGCCACACGGTGCCGTCGCTCGGCTTCGGCATCCAGGACCGCGGCGCCCTCTTCAGCCTCGACCCCGCCCACCCCAACGCGCTGGCGCCGGGCAAGCGACCCTTCCACACCATCATCCCCGCCTTCATGGGCCGCGGCGGGGTGCCCGACACCGCCTTCGGGGTGATGGGCGGCGACATGCAGCCGCAGGGCCACGTCCAGATCGTCGTCAACCTCGTCGACTTCCGATTGAACCTGCAGGAGGCGGGCGACGCGCCGCGGCTCCACCACACCGGCTCCTCGGAGCCGACCGGCACCGTGATGGCGGACGGCGGCACCGTCCACCTCGAGGCGGGGCTGCCGCTGGAGGTCTACCGCGACCTCGCGCGCCGCGGCCACCGCATCGTCGCCACCACGCCGGCCGCCTTCGGCGGTTACCAGGCGATCCGCCGCGACCCCGCGACCGGGGTCCTGGCCGGTGCCTCGGAGTCGCGCAAGGACGGCATGGCGGCGGGGTATTGAAACCGGAATTCGGAATTCGGAATTCGGAATTAGGAATTAGGAATGGCCGCCCGCCCTCCCCGGGGATTGAAAAGAAGCGGTGAGCCCTTTGAGAGTGAAACGTTCAAACGTTCGAACGTGAAACGTTTCAACGTTGCTAAGATGACGCCGTCATGCTGGTGCCGATTCTCAGCGACGAGCAGCGTGAGCTCCTGGCCGCCGAGCGTGAGCTGCTCGCGGAGGTGCGTGCCGCGTTGGAGCGGGTCGAGGTCGCGGCCGAGGACCGGCGCGCGCTCGGCGATTCGGTCCGCCAGCTCGACGAGCTGTTCCTGATCGTCGTGGTGGGTGAGTTCAACGCCGGTAAGAGCGCCTTCGTCAACGCCCTGCTCGGCGAGCCGCTGCTCGCCGAGGGCGTCACTCCGACGACCGCGAAGATCCACCTCCTGACCTGGGGCGAGGCCCGCTCGCGGCAGCCGGTCGGTGACGCCGGTGAGCGCATCACCGCTCCCCTCGAAGCGCTGCGCGAGCTCAGCTTCGTCGACACACCGGGCACCAACGCCCTCGATCGCGTCCACGAGGCCCTCACCACCGACTACGTGCCGCGCGCCGACCTGGTGCTGTTCGTGACCTCCGCCGACCGCCCGCTGTCGGAGAGCGAGCGGCAGTTCCTCGAGAGCATCGCGGGCTGGGGCAAGAAGCTCGTGCTGCTCGTCAACAAGGTCGACATCCTGCGCGGCGAGGCCGAGCTCGACGAGGTCCTCGACTACGTGCGCGCCAACGCCGGCCGCATTCTCGGCCTCAACCTCGAGGTGCTCCCGATCTCGGCCCTGCGCGCCGCCGAGGCTCGCGCCCGGGGTGACGAGGCGGGGCTCGCGGCGAGCGGCCTGCCCGCGGTCGAGCGTTTCCTGCGCGACCGCCTCGACCAGCGGGAGCGCCTGCGGCTCAAGCTCGGCAACCCCCTCGGCGTCGCCTCCCGTCTGCTCGACCGCGCCCTGTCCGCGACCGAGCTCCGCCTCGGGCTGCTCGCCGACGACCTGCGGGCGGTGGCGGACATCGAGGGGCAGACCGCGGCCTGGGCCGCGGACGTGGCGCGGGAGTTCGAGCTCCGCCTCGCCGACATCGACAACGTCCTTCACCGCATGGAGCGGCGCGGCCTCGACTTCTTCGACGACACCGTGCGGATCGAGCGTCTGCGCCGACTCTTCGACCGCGAAGCGCTGCAGACGACCTTCGACGCAGCCGTCGTCGGCGCCGCGCCGGCGGAGATCGAGGCAAAGGTCGCGGCACTGATCGACTGGCTGGTCGACTCGGAGCTCGGCCACTGGCAGAGCGTCGTCAACCACGTCAACCGCCGGGCGGCCGCGCACGCCGACCGCATGGTCGGCGAGGTGGGGGGCCGCTTCCAGTCGGACCGGGCACGGCTCCTGGACACCGTCGGCCGGGCGGCACGTTCCGGCCTCGCCGCCTACGACCGCGCGGCGGAGGCGCGGCGGATGGCCGGGGACCTGCAGAAGGCGGTGACCTCCGCCGCCGCTCTCGAGGTCGGAGCGGTGGGCCTCGGCGCCGCGGTGGCCCTCGCCGCGAGCTCCACCGCCGCCGACGTGACCGGTTTCACCGCCGCAGGCTTGCTGGCGGTTCTCGGCCTCTTCGTGCTGCCGCACCGCCGGCGCCGCGCCAAGGCGGCGTTCAGCACCACGATTGCATCCCTTCGGGCACGCCTCATGGAGGCCCTGCGCGCCCACTTCGCGACCGAGGCCGAGCAGCGGCGGGAGCGCCTGGCGGCCACCGTCGCGCCCTACACCCGTTTCGTGCGCGCCGAGTCGGAACGCCTGACGGCCGAGCGCGACACGCTGTCAGGGCTCGCGGCGCGGGTCGACACCATGCGAGCCCGCGTCGGCGCGCTCGCCTGACGCTGCCGACGACGTCACCCTTGTCCGGCTCGTACCGTCAGTTCTGCACCTTCGGGAGCGGGCGGCCCGGCGTCCAGGGCACGCCGGCGGCCTCCATCCTCGCCTCGAGTGCCGGCAGCTCGTGTTCGAGGAGCGCCCGCAGTCGGGGCTCGAGCCCGGCGAAGCTCTCGCTCGCGATCGCGAGGGCGCGGCGGTGGGTCGCGGTCGGCCCGTAGTCCGACTGGCCGTCGCTCGACGCCGCGACCCGGAGCCTCCCGGCGACGGTCGGCAGCTGCGATTGGCCGACGGTCCGCTTCGTGCGGCTGCCGGTCAGGGCCTCCTCGAGCTCGTAGAGCTCCTGCTTGAGCGTCTCGAGCTCGCCGTCGAGGGTGCCGGGCTGGCTGGTCGAGCGGGCGAGGGCGGTCTCGAGCACTGCGACGCGCCCGAAGGCGAGGCTGAGGCTGCGCCCGGCGGCACTGACCGCGCGCTCGAGCGCTGCGACCTGCCGCAGGAAGGCCGCTGTGTCGGCCGGCGCCGTGCCCTCGAGCGCGCCGGCGAGGACGCGGCGGACCTCGAACTCGAGCGGCCCGGCGAGCTCGGTCACGACCCCGTCGACCCTTTTTGCGAGCGTCACGGTGTAGCGGCCGGGCGGCGCCATGAAGCCGCTGCCGCCGTCGCCCCGGTCTTCGTCCTGCACCTCCTCGTCGGCTGCGAGCACGGCGGTGGTGCTCGGGTAGCGGAGGTCCCAGGCGACGCGGTGGAAACCCTTGCCCGCGGGCCCGCTGAGGCTGCGCACGACCTCGCCCGCGGCGTCGCGAACGGTGAGGACTATCGTCGGCTTCGGCTCCCGGCGCTCCCGCTCGAGGGCCTCGACACCGACGTGCGGCGTGTCATTCCACTCTTTTTCGAGCTTCTTCTCGGCCTCGCGCCGAGTTGCCTCGCGGGTCTGGAGATCCTCGCCGAGGTGGTAGGTGAAGGCGGCGCCGAAGGGTGGGTTGTCGGCCACGAAGTAGGAGGAGCCCTGCGAGGCCTGCCCGTCCTCGCCGAGGGTGGTGCGCGGGACGTACCACAACGCGGGGCGGACCGAAAACAGGGTCGCCTCGGCGGCCAGGACCGTGGTGTCGACCCCGCGCAGCGGCGAGTAGTCGTCGAGGATGAAAAAGCCGCGCCCGAAGGAGGCGCCGACGAGGTCGTTCTCCCGGCGCTGGATGGCGAGGTCGCGGAAGGCGATCGTGGGCACCCCGCCCTGAAGCTCGATCCAGCGGCTGCCGCCGTCGATGGTGAAAAAGATCCCGAGCTCGGTGGCCGCGAAGAGCAGGTCCTTCGTGACGTGGTCCTGCACCACCCGCCACACCAGGTGGCGGTCGGGGAGGTCGCCGGCGAGCGAGCGCCAGCTCCGCCCGCGGTCGGAGGTCTTGACGAGGTAGGGCTTGAAGTCGCCGTGCTTGTGATTATCGAGGCAGACGTAGGCCGTGTCGGCATCGAAGAGGTCGGCCTTGATGTCGTTGACGAAGGCGTCCGGCGGCACCCCCGGCAGACTGCCGACCTCGATCGCCCGCCAGCTCGAGCCGCCGTCCTCGCTCAACTGGAGGAGCCCGTCGTCTGTGCCGGCCCACAGCAGGCCCTCGACGAGCGGCGACTCGGCGAGGGAGGTGATGGTGTTGTAGTTCGACATGGCGACGAAGTCCCAGGGTGCGGTCGCGCTCCACTGCCGGCCCATCACCGGCAGCAGGAGGCGGTCCTGGTTCCGGGTCAGGTCGGGGCTGACCGGCCGCCAGCTGTCGCCGCGGTCGTCCGAGCGCCAGACCCGCTGCGAGGCGTGGTAGAGCCGGGTCGGCGCGTGCGGGCTGACGAGGATCGGCGCGTCCCAGTTGAAGCGCTCGGGCGGGTCGCCAGGCTCAGGCTGGGGCTGAATGAAGACGATGCCGCCGGTTCGGCGGTCGGTGCGCACCAGGTTGCCCTGCTGCCACTGCGAGTAGACCACGTCGGGGTTGCCGGGCTCGATCGCCGGCTGGTGGCCGTCGGCGTAGAGGGTGATGAACCAGTCCGCGTTACGGATGCCGTTCAGGCTGTCGGTGCGGCTGGGCCCGCCCTGAGTGTTGTTGTCCTGGGTGCCGCCGTAGACGAGGTAGAAGGGCTCCGAGTCGTCGACCGCCAGCTTGTAGAACTGGGTCACCGGCAGGTTGGCGACGAAGCGCCAGCTCGCGGCGAGGTCGAAGCTCTCGTAGAGCCCGCCGTCGGTGCCGACGAGCAGCCACTCGGGATCGTCGGGACGGAAGGCGAGGGCGTGGTTGTCCGAGTGCTTGGCCTTCTCGTTGACGTCGCGAAAGGTCGTTCCACCGTCGTCCGAGACCTGCATCCGGACGTCGATCAGGTAGATGCGGTCGAAGGCGTGGGGGCTCGCCGCGAGCTCCTGGTAGTAGTGCGGGCCGGTGCCGCCGGTCACCGCGTCCGAGCGCTTCTCCCAGCTCGCGCCGCGGTCGGCGCTACGCCACAGCCCGCCCTCGCGGTTGTCGAGCTCGATGACGGCGTACAGCACGTCGGGGTTCTGCGGCGACATCGCGAGGCCGATCTTGCCGAGGTTGCCCTCGGGGAGGCCCTTCTCGAGGCGGCTCCAGGTCGCGCCGCCGTCGCGGCTCGCGTGGATGCCCGACTCGGGCCCGCCGTCGATCAGCGCCGCCACCGTGCGGTGGTGCTGCCAGGTCGCGGCGTAGAGCCGCTGCGGGTCACGCGGGTCCATCAGGAGGTCGGTGACCCCGGTCCAGGGGCCGGCCGCGAGCACCTGCTTCCAGGTCGCGCCGCCGTCCGAGGTCTTGTAGAGCCCGCGCTCCCCGCCTGACGACCACAGGGGGCCTTGCGCCGCGACGTAGACGGTGTCGGAGTCCGCGGGATCGACGATGATCTTCGCGATGTGCTGGGATTCGGCGAGGCCCATGTTCTTCCAGCTCGCTCCGCCGTCCTCGCTCCGGTAGACGCCGTCGCCGAAGCCGACGTGGCGGCCACCGACGTTTTCGCCGGTGCCGACCCACACGACCTCGGGGTTTGCGGGATCGAGGGCGACGCAGCCGATCGAGTACGAGCCCTCGCCGTCGAAGACCGGCTTCCAGGTGGTGCCCGAGTTGGTGGTCTTCCAGACCCCGCCCGATCCCACCGCCACGTACCAGGTCGAGAAGTCGGTGGGGTGGATCGCGATGTCGGCGATGCGGCCCGACATCAGGGCGGGGCCGATGCCCCGCAGCTCGAGGCCGGCAAACGCCTTGGCCGTGACGCGGCCGGATTTCTCGCCGTCGTCATCGGCGACTCCCGGGCTCGACATCGCCACGAGGCACATCATTGCGGTCAACAGCGCCCTTCTCATTGCAGTCCCCCTTGTCGAGACGGTCGTCCCCCCGGCCACGGTAGCAAGGTTCGGCGGCCCTGTTGAGAGGGAGGCCCCGACCGAGTCGGGCCTCGGCCGGGTGGGCGCTACAATCGCCGCGAGCCCCGCGGCCCCGCCCGGGCTGCGGGTGACGCCGCGGCCTCGGGCCGGTGCCGTGCGGGATCCGGGCTCAATCCGAGGCCGCCAGCCACGACGGGCAAAAAGGAGCCTGCGCGGGTCCGCGGAGACGCGAGGGCTTTTAGGGGGGTATCGGTGGTCACGAAGGACCAGGACGAAGTTCGCAGCTTCCTCGGCTACTTCGAGTGGTTCGTGCGCTCGGAGGTCTCGGGCAGCGTGCTGCTCCTGGCGGCAGCCGTCGCCGCCATGGTGTGGGCCAACTCGCCGTGGTCGGCGAGCTATTTCGAGATCCTCGGAACCTACGTCGGCATCTCGTGGGCCGGCGTTGACTTCAAGCTCTCCCTCCACCACTGGATCAACGACGGCCTCATGGTGGTCTTCTTCTTCGTGGTCGGGCTCGAGATCAAGAGGGAGCTCCTCGTCGGCGAACTGTCCTCTTTCAAGAAGGCCGTGCTCCCGGTGGCGGCGGCGGTGGGTGGGATGACGGTCCCTGCTCTACTCTTCACCGCCTTCAACCACGGCGGCGCGGCGGCGCGCGGCTGGGGCATCCCGATGGCGACCGACATCGCCTTCGCCCTCGGCGCGCTCGCGATCTTCGGCTCGCGCGTGCCGCTCGGGCTCAAGGTCTTTCTGACGGCGGTCGCGATCGCCGACGATCTCGGAGCGGTGGCGGTGATCGCGCTCTTCTACACCTCCGAGATCCAGCTCGTGGCCCTGGCGGTGGCCGGGCTGCTGCTGGCGGCGCTGTTCGCGGCCATCCGAATGCGGGTCCGCCGCCGCGGCATTCTCTACCTTCTAATCGCCGGCATCTGGCTGGCGGTGTTCTCTTCCGGGGTGCACGCCACCGTCGCCGGCATCCTGGTGGCGATGGTGATTCCGGTGCGGCCGCGGGTCGACCCCGCGACCTTCATCGCCGAGACCGAGCAACGGCTCGAGCGCATGAAGCACATGAATGTGACTGCCGACAGCCTCATCAGCGACCGCGACCATCTCGACCATGTCGAGAGCGTGCACTCTGCCGCGGAGGACGCGCTGCCCACCGGTCTGGTGCTCGAACATGTTCTGCACCCGATCCAGGTGTGGCTGATCCTGCCGCTCTTCGCCCTCGCCAATGCCGGCGTGGACCTCGAGGGCGACGTGCTCGCGGTCCTCGCGCAGCCGCTCGCCCTGGGAGTTCTGGCGGGGCTGGTCGTCGGCAAGCCCCTCGGCATCGTGCTCCTGAGCTGGCTTGCGGTGCGCAGCGGTCACGGCGCTCTGCCCGAGGGCGTCAGCTGGCGCCAGGTGATCGGCGTCGGCTTCCTGGCGGGCATCGGCTTTACCATGTCGCTCTTCATCAGCGGCCTCGCGTTCCTGGATACACCGCTCATGGCGACCGCCAAGGTGGGAATTCTGAGCGCTTCGGTGATCTCGGGGATCATCGGCATCGTGCTGCTGTCGCGGGTGTTGCCGAAGGACGGCGCCTGATCCAAGGGCACGCGGCGGCTGCGGTCCCGTCTGTTGTCGGCCCCATCGCGTACAATTGGGCCGTCCGGGTTTGACGAAACGAGGAGGCGAGTGAGCACGCATCGCGCGGCAGTGATCGGAGACGCGCAACGGCGCTCCGTGAGCGCCGCCCTGACGGCTGTCCTGATCGTGGGCTGCTGCGCCATCTCAAGGGCGCAGGATGCGCCGGTATCCGCAGCCACTCCGTCCGCGACACCCACTCCCGCGCAGACGCCCATCCCGGCCGCTGAGATCTCCGAGCATGCGGCGGCGGCACAGGCGCTCCTGCAGCAGAGCCGGGCGCGTTTGGCGATGGGTGCGGACCTGGATCGCATCGAGAGCGCCTTCGTGAGCGAGGAGGAGAGCCTGGAATCGCTCGCTCGGGAGACGCGTGGCCGGATCGAGAGCGAGGGGCCCCCGTCGGCGCTCGAGGACACACTCAGGAAATGGGCGCGGCTCGGCATGCGCCTTGATGGCTGGCTGCAGGAGCTGAAGGGAAGCGCGACCCGGATCGATGGCCTGATGACCGATCTCGGGAGCGAGCGCTCGCTGTTCCAGCTCACCCTCGACGCCGCCGGTGAGAGCAAGCTCCCGCCGGCGATCCGCAGCGAGCTCAGCGACACCCTGCACGCGCTCGACAGCGCCGAACGGGAGCTCCTCAAAGAGCGCAACGCGGTGCTGACCGTGCAGGCGCGCGTCTCGAGATCGAAGCTGATGGTCGACGACATGCTCGACCTGCAGCGCGTCGAGATCGCACGCCGCCAGCGGGGCATCCTGGACCTGGACAGCGCACCGCTGTGGCGGGCATTCACGAGCCTCGGCGCCGAGGGAGGGTTCTCCGACCAGCTGTCCGCGATCCTGCGCGCCAACGCCGGGGTGATCCGGACCTACCTCGCCGGAGCTCAGCCGAACCTTCTGCGCCACGGGCTCTTCCTGGTGGCGGTCACGGCCATCCTGCTGTTCCTGCGCCGCCGTGCGCAGCCCTGGGTGCAACAGGACCCATCACTCGAGGGGACCCTGTGCGTTCTCGAGCGGCCACTCGCTGCGTCACTCGTCGTCGCCATGCTCGCACGTGACTCGTTCCACCCCGACGCCCCCGTCGCGTGGCGAGACCTCCTGGGCGTGGTGCTCGTGGTCGCCCTCCTGCGGGTGCTTCCCGTCCTGCTCAGCGCGGCTCTGCGGCCGCTCGCGTACTACCTGGCCGTGCTCCTGGCCCTCGATCAGGCCGCGGACCTCAGCCCGGACGGAGGGTTGATCGATCGTGTCCTCCTCCTCGTCGTGTCGGCGGTCGCAATCTGGACCTGCCTCTGGGTCCGCCGCCGCCTGAGCCGCGACCGGCCGGCCATCCCCGAGGGCTGGCTCCGGGCCGTCCTGGTTGGCACGCGGGCACTCCTCGCTCTGTTCGTCGTGGCGATGCTGGCGAATCTCATCGGCGCGGTCGGGGTCGCGATCTTCGCTGTGAGCTTCGGTCTCTTCATGGTTTTCTCAGGCCTGCTGCTGTGGATCGCGGCGGTGCTGCTGCGCGCGGTGATCCGGGTGCTCCTGCTGACCGGGACCGCGCGCCGCTTCGGACTGGTGCAACTGCACGCCGTCGAGGTGCGGGATACGCTTTTCCGCCTCGTGGACATCGGCGCAGTGCTGGCGTGGATCCTGCTGGCCCTCGCGAATCTCAAGTTCCTTCGCGTGTTGTTCGGGGCAGTGAAAAAGGTCTTGACGATCGAGCTGACGCTCGGCGAGATCGCGATCACCCCCGGCGATCTCCTGCTGTTCGTGATCGTGGTGTGGGTGTCCTTCAAGCTGTCGCAGCTGATCCGCTTCGCGCTCGACACCGACATCTACCCGCGCCTGGACCTGCCGAGGGGGGTGCCAGGCGCCATCAGCCGCCTCAGCCACTACACGGTGCTGGTGGTCGGCGTGATGGTCGCGGCGAGCGCAGCCGGCGTTGATTTCGGGCGCCTCACCTTCGTCATCGGCGCTCTCGTCGTCGGTATCGGCTTCGGCCTCCAGAACGTCGTCAACAACTTCGTATCGGGCCTGATCCTGCTCTTCGAGCGCCCGATCCGGATCGGCGACCGGGTCGAGCTCGGACCGCTGACGGGTGAGGTCTCGCACATCGGCATCCGGGCGAGCATCATCCGCACCTGGCAGGGCGCCGAGGTCATCGTGCCCAACGCCGACCTGATCTCGTCGCAGGTCACCAACTGGACGTTGTCGGACGAAATCCGGCGCCTCGAGATCACGGTCGGGGTCGCGTACGGCACCGACCCGGAAACCGTGCTCGAGCTGCTGCTCGGGGTCGGGCGTTCCCATCCCGAGGTGCTCGCGGACCCCGAGCCGGTCGCCGTGTTCGTCGGCTTCGGCGCGAGCTCCCTCGACTTCGAGCTCCGCGCCTGGACCACCGGCGACATCGTGCGCATCCCGAGCGAGCTGCGGGTCGGCATCAACCGCGCGCTCGCCGAGGCCGGCATCGAGATCCCCTTCCCGCAGCGCGACCTCCACCTGCGATCGGTGAGCGGAGACGCGGCCGGGCGGCTGCGCGGGCCCGAGAAAGGTTGAGGGATCTGATAATTTGCGACTCCTGTGCAATAATGAGCCGATTTCGCGACGCTCGGCGCGGGCCCGCCCGTAGCGCGAGCTTCAAGGAGAGTGGCATGGAGATCAAGAAGCGCTCGATCGGCGGCGTCACCATCTTCGACCTCGACGGCAAGCTCACCATCGGCAAGGGTGACGTCGTCCTGCGTGACGCCC
>Ga0105090_10001487_pt1 | contig 12649 bp, 11 predicted proteins | sample PPLLak3March2015_FD_79110 | JGI IMG/M metagenome (GOLD analysis project Ga0105090, IMG submission 79110) | Freshwater sediment microbial communities from Prairie Pothole Lake near Jamestown, North Dakota, USA - PPLs Lake P7 Core (1) Depth... | ecosystem: Environmental > Aquatic > Freshwater >... | reverse complement strand
TGGTTGCGGATGCCGACGCGGCCGTTCTCGCGGCGGTAGGCCCAGATCTTCTTGCCCGTGCTCATGGTGGGCCTCCGTTTACCAGCGCTTGGTCTTGAGGTTGTGGACGTGGACGTGCTCGCCCTGGCGGACGTCGGCGACGATGCGCCCGATGTCCTGCCCGTACTTGATCACGGTGTCGCCCGCCTTGAGGTCCCTGAGCGCCACCTTGTGGCCGATCGGTACGTCCATCTTCGCCGCGAGGCGGAAGTCGGAGTTGTCGTGCGTCACGACGCACAGCATCTCGGTGCCGGCCTCGAGGCCTTCGATGACCACGACGCCGACGTTGTCCTTCGGGTCGTGCACGAGCAGTTGCGGGATGGTCACGGTGGTTCCTCCGGGAGGGCGGCCGGGCAGCGGCGCCAGCCAGTCTTATATAAGACACTATACAGCAGATGATGGACATGCGCGCAAGGCCTCGCGTACCATGATCGCCCCGCACGGGAGCCCTTCCATGGACGAGTCGCCACGTTACCGGCCCCTGTACCAGCAGGTCTACGACTACCTCGTGAAGCAGATCGCAGCAGGCGAATGGGGGCCAGGCGCGTCCCTGCCGTCGGAGCAGGCGCTCGCCGGCCGCCTCAACGTCAGCCAGGGCACGGTGCGCAAGGCGCTCGACGCGCTTGCCGCCGACAGCCTCATCGACCGCCGCCAGGGCAAGGGCACCTACGTCGCCGAGCACACGCAGGAACGGGCGCTGTTCCGCTTCTTCCGCATGGCGCGTCCCGGCGGCGTCCGCGCGCTGCCCAGCAGCACGGGCGACGTGCTGAAGCGTCGCGCAGCGCGCCCGGCCGAGCTTGCGAAGCTCGTCCTCAAGCCCGGTGCCGAGGTCTACGAAGTGAACCGCGTGCGCATGATGGACGGCGAGCCGGCGGTCCTCGAGAAGATCGTGGTGCCCGCCGCGCTGTTTCCCGGGCTCGAGAAGCACGACCCGCTGCCGAATGCGCTGTACGCCCTCTACCAGCGCGACTACGGCGTCAACATCGTGTCGACCGAGGAAGAGTTACGGGCCGACGCGGCGCGCAAGGACGACTGCCGGCGCCTCAAGCTCGCGCCCGGGGCGCCGCTGCTGCACATCGACCGCGTGGCGATCTCGCTGGAGGGAACCCGGGTCGAGTGGCGCAGCAGTCGCTGCGACACCACGCATTTCGTCTACGCCGTGACGCTGTCCTGACCGGGCGACACGATGCCGGCCGTCCTCTGCGTGGGTCATGCGGTGCAGGACTTCGTCTTCACCGTCCCGTCGCTCCCCCGTCGCGGCGAGAAGTACCGCGCCACGGGCTTCACGAGCGTCGGTGGCGGGCCGGCTGCGACGGCTGCTGTCGCGATTGCGCGCCTGGGCGGGCAAGCCGTGCTGGCGGCTCGCGTCGGCGAGGACGCAGCGGCCGACATGATCGTCGCGGAACTGCGGGGTCATGGTGTCGACTGCTCGTACGTACGCCGGTGCGCCGGGTGTGCCTCCTCGGTTTCAGCCGTGATCGTGGACGCGCGCGGCGAACGCATGATCGTCAACAACCTCGACCCGTCGATCCCTGCCGATCCGGCTTGGCTGCCGGCGCCTGCCGCGGTCGGCGCGCGCGCCGTGCTGGTGGACACGCGCTGGCCCGAGGGCGCGCTGGCTACGCTGCACGCAGCGCGTGCCGCAGGCATGCCTGCCGTGCTCGATGCGGACCGGCCGATCCCGCCGGACGGCGCGCTGCTGCGTGCCGCAACGCACGTGGCGTTCTCCACGGATGCGCTCGCCGACTACACGGGCATAAACGAACCGGCCCGGGCGCTGGCCGAAGTGGCGCGAGCGCTGCCTGGCTGGTGCTGTGTCACTGCAGGCGGTGATGGCGTGTATTCGATGGCCGGCGGCCGGCCGCGCCGGCATGCCGCGTTCGATGTGGCGGTGGTGGATACGCTCGGCGCCGGTGACGTCTGGCACGGGGCGTTCGCCCTCGCGCTGGCCGAAGGCCTCGATGAGGCTGCGGCGGTGCGCGTGGCGTCGGCAGCGGCGGCGCTCAAGGTGCAGCGCGCGGGCGGCCGTGCCGGGGCGCCGACCCGTGTCGAACTCGATTCCTTCCTCGCGGCGTGTCCCGCCGCCTGATCCATACACGCAGGTGCTCGCATGACGATTTCCGCGGGGAAATACTGGGGTATGCGCCGCATGGCCGACGCGGCCGGGCGCTTCAAGATGACCGCGGTCGACCAGCGTCCGCCGATCAAGAACCCGATCAAGGCCAAGCGCGGCACGCCCGAGGCGCCATGGGCGGACGTCGCCGGGTTCAAGGAACTGCTGATCCGCGAGCTGCAGGGCGAGTCGTCGGCGATGCTGCTCGACCCGCACTATGCCTACCCCCGTGGTGCCACGATGCTGGACGCGCGCCTCGGCCTGATCCTCACGCTCGAGGACTCGATCTTCCGCGAGACTGCGGGCGGCCGGCTGTCGTCGGAGATCGACGACTGGTCGGTCGAGAAGATCAAGCGCGCGGGCGGCGACGCGGTGAAGGTGCTCACCTGGTACCGCCCTGACGGCGACCCGCAGGTGTGCGTCGCGCAGCAGGCGTTCACCCGGCGCATCGGCGAGGCCTGCCGCAGGTTCGACATCCCGTTCGTGTTCGAACTGCTGGTGTACCCGCTCGCGCGCGACGCCGAGCAGACCACCGATTACGTCGAGATGCAGACCAAGCAGGCGCAGCTCGTGATCGACAGCGTGCGTGCGTTTGCCGCGCCTGAATTCGGCGTCGACCTGTTCAAGCTCGAGAGCCCGGTGCCGGCGCCCACCGTGCCGGAGCCCGGCGCGCCCGGCTCGGAGGCCGTGCAGGCGCTGTTCCACGAGCTCGATCGCGCCGCCGGCCGGCCGTGGGTGATGCTCTCGGCGGGCGCCGGCATGGACGACTTCCGGCGCGTGCTGCACTACGCCTATGTCGCCGGCGCTTCAGGTTACCTGGCGGGGCGCGCCATCTGGCTCAAGGCTTTCCAGCGGTTCCCGGACTGGGACGGCATCCGCGACGAGCTGCGCGGCGAAGCCATTCCGTACATGCGTTCGCTCAATTCACTCACCGACGCGGCGGCCCGGCCCTGGCACACTCACCCGTGCTACGGGTCGGGCGGCGCGCGCGTCGAGCCCGCAGATTCAAGCTTCCGGCACGTCTATGCCGGTTTCGGAGGATGACATGTCGCTGACCTACGGCGTGGCGGCGCTCGCCCGCCCCACCTTCGACGTTCCGTTTGCCGAGGACATGAAAAACCGCGCCTTCGCGGCGCTCGCGGCCGCGGGCATCCGCACCGTCGGGCCGCGCGAGCTGCTGTTCGACCGGGCCGCGGCTGAGAAAGCCATGGAGGAGATCCGGGCGGCGGGGCCCATCGACCTGCTGCTGATCCTGCAGGTCACCTTCACCGACGCCACCATGACCGTGAAGCTGGCGAAGGAGGCGGCCACGCCGATCGCGATCTGGGCGGTGCCCGAGCCGCGCATCGGCGGGCGCCTGCGTCTAAACGCTTACTGCGGCCTGAACCTGGCCGCGCACGCGCTGGGTCGTGCCGGTGTGCCGCACGGCTGGCTGTACGCCGCGCCCGACGCCCCCGGCCTCGCGGCCGACCTGCGTGAGCTTGCAAGGCCTGCGACGGCGCGCCCGTTGCGCGCCCGTCCGTCGCCCGCGCCGGCTGACGCGCAGGCCGACAAGGTGCTCGAGTCGCTCAAGGGCGCGAAGATAACGGTCGTGGGCAAGCACCCGGAAGGCTTCGACACCTGCGAGTACGACGAGAACCTGCTTTTCAACCTCGCCGGCATGCGCGTCGAGACCGTGCAGCTGGGCCAGCTGTTCGACAAGGCGCGCGGCATGGACCCCGCGCGCGTCGGTGCGGTGCGGGCCGGCGCCGCCGAGGAGCTGGAGGGTCTCGACGGCGTGGACCAGGAGCAGCTCGACCGCTCGTTCCGCGTGTTCTGCGCGCTCGAGGACGTGCAGCAGGAGAGCTGTGCCAAGGGCCTCGCCGTGCGTTGCTGGCCGGAGATGTTCACCGAATACGGCTGCGCGGCCTGTGGCCCGATGGCGATGATGAACCAGAAGCAGGTGCCGGCCGCGTGCGAGGCGGACGTGCACGGTTCGCTTTCGCAGCTGATGTTGCAGGAGCTCGCCGGCGAGCCCGCGTGGATGGCGGATCTCGTGGACATCACCCCGGCCGACGATACGGCCGTGCTCTGGCACTGCGGGCTCGCGCCGCTCTCGATGCGTGACCCGCAAGCGCACGCCGAGGCGACGATCCACACCAATCGCAAGATGCCGCTGTTGCACCAGTTCCCGATCAAGCCCGGTCGCGTGACGCTGGCGCGGCTGTCCCGCGCTCGCAACGAGACCAAGCTGATGATCGCAGGCGCCGAGGTGATCCGCGCGCCGATGGCGTTCACCGGTTGCTCCGGCACCGTCCGCTTCGACAAGCCGGCGGCGGACGTCGGCCGTACGATCATGGAGGAGGGGCTCGAGCACCATTTCGCGCTCGCCTACGGCGACCACAAGCCCGCGCTCCGGGCCATCGCGGCGCGCTGGAACCTGCCCGTGCTCGAGCTCGCCTGAGATGGGCGCCTTCGACGTCGAGGCTCCGAACTGGGGGCGTGTCCCGCCGGTCGCAGTGACGGGTGCGCCGGTCGCCCATGCCGACGGCAGCGTCAGCTTCGCCACTGATGCCGGACCGTTGCGCGTGTCGTTGCTCGAGTCCGGTGCGCGCCTGCGGCTCGGTCCGGACACGCGCGACTACGGCATCCTCGTGCGCGAGCCCGCGACGCTCGTGGCAAGCATCGAATCCGTCGCAGGCGGCACGCGCATCGTCGCGGGCGAGCGCGTTCTCGAGGTCGGTCACGCGCCGCTGTCGTTCACGTTCAAGGTCGGAGGTCGCAGCGTGCAGTCGTCGCCGAGCGACGGGCACTTCGTGCGGCGCTTCCGCCTGCCGCCGTTCGCGCGCATCGGGGATTCGTGGTTCGTGAGCCTCGAGCTCGGTCACGACACACCGGTGTACGGCCTCGGTGAGAAATGGGGCCGACTCGACAAGCGTGGCCAGCTGGTGCGCTCGTACAACCACGATGCGCTCGGCGTGAATGCGGAGGTCAGTTACAAGAACGCGCCGTTTGCGTGGAGCCCGGAGGGCTGGGGGCTGTTCGTGCACACCGTGGCGCCCGTGGTGCACGGCGTCGGGTACGCGCCGTGGTCGCAGCGGGCGTACGGACTGAAAGTGGAAGAACCGGCACTCGACCTTTTCCTGTTCGACGGTGCGAACGGCGCGCAGGTGCTCGGGCAATACACGGCCCTCACCGGACGCGCCCCGCTGCCGCCGCTGTGGAGCCTCGGCGTGATCCTGTCGAAGGCCTACTACCGCACCGCGGACGAGATCCTGTCGGTCGCGCGCGAGGTACGCGCGCGGGGCATGCCCTGCGACACCATCACGTTCGACGGCCGCGCCTGGCAGGACACGGACACGCGTTTCGCCTTCGAGTGGGACCCTGCGCGCTACGCCGACCCGAAGCCGGTGATCGACCAGCTGAAAGCGCTCGACTTCCGCATCTGCGTGTGGGAGTACCCGCTCATCTCGGTGCGCAACCGGCTTTTCGACGAACTGGCTGCGAAGGGCTGGCTGCTCAAGGACGCGCGCAACGGCGAGGCGTACCGCTATCAGTGGGACCTCGAACCGTTCGGCAAGGTGCTCACGCCGCTGCCGGAGTCGGGCCTGCTCGATTTCACCAACCCTGCGGCGTACGCCTACTGGCGCGATCGCCACCGCGAGCTGTTCGAGCTGGGCGTGGACATGATCAAGCCGGACTTCGGCGAGCAGGTCGAGCCGCACATGGTCGCGTCGGATGGGGCCCGGGGGGATGCCCTGCACAACGTGTATGCGCTGCTCTACAACCGCTGCGTGCACGAAGCCGCGGGCCGCTACGCGAAGGACGGCGGTTTCCTGTTCAGCCGGTGCGCCTGGTCGGGGTCGCAGCGCTATCCGTCGCAGTGGGGCGGGGATCCGCAGGCCGACTGGGGCGGCCTGTCCGCAAGCATTCGCGGCGGTTTGTCGTGGGGCATGACCGGTGCGCCGTTCTACGCCACCGACGTCGGAGGCTTCTACGGCGACCAGCGCGACCCGGTGCTCTACGTGCGCTGGGCGCAGGCCAGCGTGTTCTCGGCACACATGCGCCTGCACGGCATCGGCGCGCGCGAACCGTGGTCGTACGGGCCCGAAGCCGAACGTGCGGCCACCGCGGCGCTCGAGCTGCGCTATCGCCTGATGCCTTACCTTTGGCGGGCGGTGGAGCAGGCCAGCGCGACCGGCCTGCCTGTGCAGCGAGCGATGGTGCTGGCCTGCCCGGGCGAGCCGGAGGCGTGGGGCTTCGATCACCAGTTCTTCTGCGGCGATGACCTGCTCGTCGCCCCGTGCCTGGAGCCGTCCGGCCGCGTGCGCGTCTACCTGCCGGATGGCGAGTGGCGCCGCTTCCCGGACGGCGAACCTTACGACGGCGGGCGCACGCACGAGCTCGTGCTCGCGCTCGACGAGCAGGCGGTGTTCGCCCGCCAGGGCGCCGAGATCCCGCTCGGTCCCGCGGTGCGGCACACCCGCGAGCTCGGCGCGGCACCGCGCGTCACCGAGGTCTGGCGGGCCGCCTGAGCGTGGCGCGCCGTTGCTGCAACGCAACGGCAGTTACATGTCTTATATAAGGGTTGTAAGACATGGAATCTTCGTGCTACCGTCATTTTCATCAGGAATCCGCGCCGCGCATGCGGCTGCGGCGCAACAGCCAGAGAACAGACCCGGGGGAGATACCAAGATGCATGCCCGCCCGTCCCGCAAGACCCTGAGCCCGATCGCCATCGCCGTCGTCGCCGCGCTCGCGGCCGCGCCGGCCGCCCGTGCACAGGAGACCGGCACCACTGCCGGTGGCCTCGAAGAGATCATCGTCACCGCGCAGAAGCGCGAGCAGAAGCTGCAGGAAGTGCCGATCTCGGTCTCAGTGGTGAGCGGCAGCCAGTTCGAGGCCAACGGCGGCTTCAACGCCGAGTCGCTCAAGCAGCTGGTGCCCTCGCTCAACGTGCGCAAGACCAACACGCAGCTGAACCAGGCGCTGTTCCTGCGCGGCGTCGGCACGATCAACTTCGCGATCGCGGCCCAGCCGAGCGTGGCGTTCGTGCTCGACGGCGTGGTGATGTCGTCCGCGGGCGAGGCTTTCGGCGACATGTACGACGTGGAACGCGTCGAAGTGCTGCGCGGCCCGCAGGGCACGCTGTTCGGCAAGAACGCATCGGCGGGCGTGGTGAACGTCGTGTCGAAGCGCCCCGGCACGGAACTCGGCGGCTACATCGACCTCGGCTGGTACGAGGACGACGAGATGCGCGTCAAGGCTGCGCTCGACGCGCCGATCTCGGACAAGTTCCGCACGCGCACCACTGCCACCTGGGGCGATTTCGACGGCTACATCGACAACATCAGCGACACCGCGGCCGGCGGCAAGTTGAACGGCTACGACCGCTACGGCGTGCGCACGGTGTGGGAAATCGACGCGATGGAAGACGTGCAGTTCACGCTCATCGGCGACTACCGCAAGTCCGAGGACAATTGCTGCGTCGAAGTGATCGGCGGGGCGCCCACGGGCGCGCAGGCCGCGGCACTCGCGCTGCTGCTCGACGGTACCGATTACCTGAAGGGCGACGAGAGCCGCAAGGTGCGCCAGAACCTCGTCATGCAGTCGGACGAGAAGGCCTGGGGCCTGTCGGCGCAGGTGGACATCGGCGTCGGCGACTACACGGTTACCGGGATCACCGCCTACCGCACGTGGGATTCCACGGAAATCCGCGAGGGCGACTGGCTGGACGCCGGCGCCGCCTACGTCGGCATCAACCAGCTGCACGACTACGGCCCGCAGACGCAGAAGACCATCTCGCAGGAGGTGCGGCTGGCCTCGCCGCGCAACGACCTGAATGACTGGTTCGCCTACGAATACGTGGTGGGCGGCTACTTCGCCAAGACCAGCGCCGACCGCTACTTCCAGCGCGACACGATCGTCTGCCGGTCGAGCACGCTGGCCCCGGACGCCACGGGGTTGCGGCCCTGCACGCCGACGGCGTCGGTCATCGAGTACCCGTCGGCCAACGCCGACTTCGGCGCCGACTTCGACAACCTGGCGTTGTTCGCCGACGGCACGTTCCACGTCGCAGACCGCTGGCGCGTGATCGCCGGCCTGCGCTGGACGCAGGACGACCTGAGCTTCGACCACGTCTACAACTTCTCGCCGATCCCGGGTCCGGGCATCCGCAACCAGGCGGGCGGCGGTACGGCCCGGCTGTACGACAGCAACGAGTCGGACAACGTTTCCGGCCGCGCCGGCCTGCAGTTCGACGTCAGCGACGACTTCATGGCGTACGCCATGTACTCGCGCGGCTACAAGGGCCCGGCGTACAACGTGTTCTTCAACATGACCGCGAACAACGCCGAGATCATCGACGAGGAGACCGCGGACGCCTACGAACTCGGCTTCAAGTCCACGCTGTTCGACGGCCGCATGATCATGAACGGCGCCTTCTTCTCCGCGGACTACAGCAACTTCCAGGCCAACAACTTCCTGTTCCTGAACGGCACGCTGATCACCACGCTGACCAATGCCGGCGACGTGTCCACGGAGGGTTTCGAGCTGGATTTCATGGCCCAGCCGATCGACAAGCTCTCGATCAGCGGCGGCGTCGCCTACGCAGACGCCAAGGTCGATGAGTTCTTCACGCCGCCGGGCCAGACGCCGCAGATCGAGAGCGGCAGCAAGCTGCCGCTGGCGCCGGAACTGAAGGTCTCGGTCGCGGCCGAGTACCGGTTCGAACTCGACATGATCGACATCGTGCCGAACCTGCTGTACGTCTACACCGACGACCAGTATGCGGACCTCATCACGAAGTCGAACAAGGCACTGCAGGACCTCGTGCTCATCCCGGCGTACTCGACTGTCGACCTGTCGGTCGCGTTCGCCGACAAGGACGATCGCTACCGCCTGACGCTGATCGGCCGCAACCTGACCGACGAGAGCTACGCGGCGATGATCACGCGCGGCGGGCCGGGCAACGCGCCCCGGCTGCAGATCCCGCGTGACGCCGATCGCTACTTCGGTGCACAGTTCCGCGTGAACTTCGGCGGCGCGCGCTGACGCAGCCGGCCGCGCGCCCGGGGCGTGGCCGCGTACCGCATCCGGCACAGGCCGCCTCCGGGCGGCCTGTGCTGTCGGCGGGAGTGGTGCCAAGGGGGCTCGTCGCATGATTACGTCGCTGTCGTGGACGGCCGGCCACCTCGGCCGCATCAACCGCCCGCTGTCGGTTGCGGGCCGTAACGTCGCCGGGGCGCTGCTCGCGGTGATGCTGGCTCTCGCGCTCGCCCAGATCGTTTCACGGGGCGTATTCCACTATTCCCTGGACTGGGCCGAGGAACTGGCCCGCGTGGCGCTGGTGTGGTCGGTACTGCTGGTCGGGCCGTATGCGTACCGCAAGGGCGCCCACGTGGCGATCGTGTCGTTTGCCGAGGCGCTGCCGCCGCGGTTGCTCGCGATCTGCAGCGTCATGCTCAACGTCCTCATCGTCTGGATCCTCGTGGCGCTGTTCGTCGAGAGCTTCGCGTTCTGGCGCCGGGGCCTCGACATTTCCGCCGCGACCCTCGACATGCCGATGGCCTGGGTCTACGCGGTCGTCCCAGTCGCGTTCGCGCTGCTGATCCTGGTCGGCCTCGAACTGATCGCACGACTGGTGCTGCACCTGGCCGGTGCGGCGTCGGGCATCGTGATGGAAGGTGCCATGCCCGCCGTGGTCGAGGACTGAGGGCGTGTCGACCGCCTTCTTCTGGATCTTCATCGCGTTGCTGGCGCTCGGCACGCCGGTAGTGTTCGCGTTGCTCATCGGCCCGGGCCTCAGCCTGGTACTCGACGACCAGCAGCAGTTCTTCGCCACGCTGCTCTCGCGGTTCTACAACGGCGTGGACAGCTTCCCGCTCCTCGCCGTGCCGTTCTTCATCCTGGCCGGCGAGCTGATGAACTCGGGTGGCATCACGCGCTCGATCGTGAACTTCAGCCAGTCGCTGATCGGCCACGTGCGCGGCGGCCTGGCACAGGTGAACATCCTTTCGTCGATGCTGTTCGCCGGCATCTCCGGCTCCGCAGTGGCCGATGCCTCCGCGATCGGCAAGATGCTGGTGCCGGCCATGGAGCAGAACGGCTACAAGCGCAGCTTCGCTGCCGCCGTGACGGCAGCGGCGGCCGTGATCGGGCCCATCATCCCGCCGTCCGGCATCATGGTGCTGTACGGCTTCGTGATGAACGTGTCGATCGGGGCGCTGTTCGCCGCGGGTGTCGTGCCCGGCATCATGATCGGCCTCGGCCTGATGCTCACGACGCGCATCCTTGCAACACGCAACGATCTCCCGGTCGCCTCGCGACGCGCCACCTGGCGCGAGCGCGGGCAGGCCTTCCGCAAGGCGGCGCTGGCGCTCGTGATGCCGGTCATCCTGCTCGGCGGCATGCTCTCCGGGTACTTCACCGCGACCGAGGCCGCGGCCGTCGCGGCCGGCTACGCGATCATCGTCGCGCCCTTCGTGCTGCGCACGGTGGACTTCGCCGAGATGCGGCGCATCTTCATCGCCACCGCCATGCAGTCCGGCGTCATCCTGATGCTGGTCGGTGCCGCGGTCACGTTCGCATGGCTCGTGACGGTATCCGGAATGGCGGAGGGCATCGCGAGCGCGATGCTCAGGATCAGCGACGACCCCACTATCCTGCTGTTCCTCGTCAATGTCCTGCTGCTGCTGATCGGCATGTTCCTGGATGCGGGGCCGGCGATCCTGATCCTCGGGCCCGTGCTGGCTCCGATCTTCGTCGAGATGGGCGTGCATCCGGTGCACTTCGCGCTGGTGATGTGCGTGAACCTGACGCTGGGCCTCGCCACGCCGCCGATGGGGCTGGTGCTGTTCGTCACCTCGTCGGTCGCGGGCGTGCGCGTCGAGAGCATCGTGCGCGCGATGCTGCCGTTCCTCGCGGTGGAGATCGCGGTGCTGCTGCTGATCACGTTCATCCCTGCGCTGACCCTCGCGCTGCCGCGCGCACTCGGCCTGATCCAGTGAGTGCCGCATGAACAGTCCGGCGCTGATGCGCGTGCTGCTCGTGCTGATCCTGGCCGTCTGCGCGGTCGGCGTGTACCACTCGCGCGCCGAACGTGCCGAGATCACCATCCGCATCGCCTTCCTCGCCTCGAGCGACGACGAGGACTACGTGGGCGCGATGGCCTTCAAGGAGAGCGTCGAGGCGGCTGCGCGCGGGCGCGTATCGGTGCAGGTGTTCCCGTCGGGGCAGTACTGCGGCAGCGAGCGCGAGTGCATCGAGGCGCTGCAGGGCGGCATGCTCGAGATGCACCAGACCACGTTCGGTGGCCTGGCGGCGCTGTTCGGTCCCGCGCAGGCGCTCGACCTGCCTTACACCTTCGCGAATGACGCAGTTGCCGAATGCGTGATGGACGGGCCGCTGCTCGCCGGCATGGGCAAGGCGATCCTCGATGCGGGCCTCGGCCTGCGATTGATGGCCGTGGGCAACACGGGCGGCTGGCGCAGCTTCGCGACGACCGACCGGCGGATCCGTTCGCCACAGGATCTCGCGCGGCTGCGCATCCGCACGCTGCCGTCGGCACTCGAGCAGGAAATGGTGCGCGAGCTCGGCGGCAGCCCGACGCCGCTGCCGTGGTCGGAGGTGTATTACGCGCTGTCGGCCGGGCTGCTCGACGGCACCAAGAACAGCGTGCAGGACGTGGTGGGCATGAAGCTGCACGAGCACGTGCACTATCTGCTCGTCGACCGGCACAGCTACATGGGCGCGATGTGGTGGTACTCGGAGAAGCAGTGGCAGGCGCTGCCCGACGACCTGAAGCCCATCGTGGCCGAAGGCTTCCGCGCGCTGGCGGTCGCCACGCGCGAGGCGGCGGTGAGCCGGCAGGCACCGGCGTTGGAGGCGTTCCGCGCCGCGGGCGGCACGGTGGACGAGGTGACGCCGGAGCAGCGCGAGCAGTTCCGAACTGCGACGCGCGGGCTGCGCGACTGGTATGCAGGACGCTACGGCAGCGAGTGGCTCGAACGCCTCGACGCGGCCGTGGCGGCGTGTGAGCAACGGACCGGAGGGGCCGGATGAAGATTCTGTTCGTGGATGCCGGAAATTACTGCCGCTCGCCGGCGGCAGAAGCGGTGTGCCGGGCGATGGCGGCGAGTGCGGGCCTGGGCCCGCGCGTGACGTTCGGCTCGGCGGGCCTCAAGGACAAGCACGTGGGCGACACGGCCGACCCGCGCACCATCGACGCTTGCGCCGCGCGCGGTTACGACCTCGGCACGTTCCGCTGCCGCGAGATCGGCCCGGCCGACTTCGCCGCCAGCGACCTGATCCTGGCGATGGACCGCGACAACCTGCGCCAGCTCGAGGAACGCCGGCCAGCGGGCAACACGGCGCGCATCGAGCTGTTCCTCGGCGATCGCGAGGTGCCGGACCCATACTACGGCGAGGCCGACGGCTTCGGGCTGATGATGGACCAGATCGAGGCGGGCGCGCGGCGCCTGCTCACGACGCTGGGCGTCGAGTCCTGAGCGGAGCGCC
>Ga0105090_10001486_pt1 | contig 12650 bp, 9 predicted proteins | sample PPLLak3March2015_FD_79110 | JGI IMG/M metagenome (GOLD analysis project Ga0105090, IMG submission 79110) | Freshwater sediment microbial communities from Prairie Pothole Lake near Jamestown, North Dakota, USA - PPLs Lake P7 Core (1) Depth... | ecosystem: Environmental > Aquatic > Freshwater >... | reverse complement strand
TTCTTCAGCGCCGGAAAGAGGCCGAAGATCCAGTCCAGCCGCGCCTGGTCCAGCTCGCCCGCATGGCGCGCGGCGCGGGCGGCCAGCACCATGTTCTCCTGCACCGTGAGGTCGGTGAAGATGCCCATGGTCTCGGGCACGTAGGCGATACCGAGTTGCGCGATGTCGGGTGTCTCGCGGGCCTGGATGGGCTGGCCCCGGAACGTGATGCTGCCCTGGCTGGCGGGCGTGAGGCCCATCACCGTGCGCAGCGTGGTCGTCTTGCCGGCGCCGTTGCGGCCCAGCAGCATGGTCACCTGGCCCTCGGGCACTTGCAGGTCCACGCCGTGCAGGATGTGATACGCGCCGATGTGCGTGTGCACGCCACGCAGGCAGAGAATCTCGTCAGACATGCTGGGAGCTCCCCCTCTCGGAGGGGGAGGGCCGGGAGGGGGAGCGGTCCTGTTCAGGCCCAGGGCCTGCCTCGGCGGCAGGGCCGCCGAGGTAGGCTTGTTGCACGACCGGTGAAGCAATGACCTCGGCTGGCTCGCCGTCAGCCACCAGTTGCCCGTTGTGCAGCACCACGATGCGGTCGGAGAGTTCGCGCACCACGTCCATCTTGTGCTCCACCAGCAGGATCGTGCGGTCCTTCCTCGCCTTCAGGGCGCGGATGAGATCCAGCACCACCGGCACGTCGTCGACGCTCATGCCGGCGGTGGGCTCGTCGAACATGTAGACCTTGGGGTCCAGCGCCATCAGCAGCGCCACCTCGAGCTTGCGCTGGTCGCCGTGCGGCAGCGCGGCGGCATGCTGCTGCATCTTCTCGCCCAGTTGCACCTGGCGCAGCAACTCGCCGGCCTCGTCGATCCAGGCCTTGCGGTCCAGCCAAACCTTCAGCAGCTGCATGCCGCCGCCGCAGCGCGCCTGCACCGCCAGGCGCACGTTCTCCAGCACCGTCAGGTTGGGGAACAGCTGCGTCAGCTGGAAGGCGCGGCCCAGGCCCTTGCGGGTGCGTGTCGGCGCCGGCAGCGCGGTGATGTCCTCGCCGTCGAGCAGCACGCGGCCCTCGCTGGCCGGCAGCTGGCCGCTGACGAGGTTGAAGTAGGTCGTCTTGCCGGCACCGTTGGGGCCGACGATGGCCGTCAGCGTGCCGGGCTCGAAGCGGCACGAGACATGGTCGACCGCCACGTGACCGCCGAACCGTATCGTGAGGTCCTTCGTTTCCAGCACGGCGAGCCGCGCATCAACGCTTGTTTCGGATCGGGATCTGCAGCTCGCTGGCCGGGATCACGCGCACCAGCTCAGGCACGCCCCAGGCGAAGGCGGGGTCGTTCTTGATGCGGAAGTGGTACATGTCCTGCATCGCCTGGTGGTCTTCCTTGCGGAAGGTCATGGTGCCCTTCGGCGTCTCGAAGGACAAACCTTCCATGGCGGCGATCAGCTTGTTCGTATTCGTATCGCCGCCCGTCTTCTTCAGCGCCTCGACGACCGCGATCGCCGCACTCATGCCGCCGGCGGTGAAGAAATCCGGCGGCGCCTTGAACTGCTTGTAGTGGTTGGCCACCAGCCACTCGTTGACCGGATTCTTGGGGATGCCGAAGTAGTAGTAGAGCGCTCCTTCCATGCCCGGGAACTGCTTGTAGGCGACCATCGCCGGCAGGATGTTGCCGCCGGTGGCGAGATCGATGCCGAAGCGCTTCTTCAGCTCCAGGTCGGCGATCTTGCTGAACGGCGTGGGCGCGCCAGACCAGACCACCGAGATGTACTTATTGCCCGGCTGGTCCTTGAGCTTGTCGATGATGCGCTGCAGGCCGGCCGTGAAGTCGGTCGTGCCCACGGGCAGGTACTCCTCGTGGACGATCTTGGCCTTCTTGGTGAAGTCCTTCGACGCCTTCACGGCATCGCGGCCGAAGGCATTGTCGTTGGCCAGCACCGCGATCACATTGCCCGGCTGGTCCAGCGCGGCGGCGTTGGCGGCAGCGTCCTGGCTGCTGTTGCGGCCGGTGCGGAAGATGTACTTGTTCCACTTGTCGCCGGTGATCGAATCGGCCACCGCCGGCTCGACGAGCAGGATCTTCTTGTACTCCTCGGCCACCGGCAGCATGGCCAGGCCCACCGGGCTGGCGGTCGGGCCGACCGCGATGTCGACCTTGTCGTCGGCATAGGCCGCGGCGAGTTGCGCCTTGCCCACGTCGGGCTTGCCCTGGTCGTCCTTCTCGATCACCACCAGCTTGCGCCCGGCCACCGTCATCGTGCCGCCGGTGGCGTACTGCAGGCCCAGGTTGAAACCGACGATGGTCTGCTTGGCATAGGCCTCGAGCGGGCCGGTCTTGCTGGCGATGATGGCGATCTTGACGTCATCCTTGGACTGGGCCAGGGTTGCCGATGGCAAGGTGAGGAAGGCGGTCGCTGTGGCGACGAGGGCGAAGGTCTGGCGGCGCTTCATGGACAATTCTCCGGGTCGCTATGGATGCCTGGGTGACGCAATCTGCATGCCATGCGCACCATATCAGTGCAAACCCCTAATTTGATCCACCGCGATCGCTAGATCGTCCGTACTTCAGACATAGTAAGGACGAGATCGACCGGAAACAGGGCACTGTGCTTGTCCGCATTACGGACGTTCGGTACCTGATTTTCTTTCGCGTCCGTGTTCGCTCCCCAGCCCCGCATACCGCGCCAGCCGTTCGTACAGCACCGACCTCGGCATGCCCAGACGCAGCGCCGCCGCGGTGCGGTTTCCGCCGGTGGCGGCCAGTGCCTCGCCGATGACGCGCCGCTCGAGTTCAGCCACCTGGTTGGCCAGGGGCCGGGGCGCCAGTGGCGGCGCCTCCTCGCGGAACGCCTCCGCCGGCTGAGATCGCTGCGGCGCCGGGGCGCCGCTGTCACCGAAATGCCGCGGCTCCAGCACCAGGTCGTCGGTCATCAGCGCCGCCTGCTCCAGCGTATTGCGCAATTCGCGGATATTGCCCGGCCAGGGTCGCCGCGCCAGCAGGGCCAGCGCCTCGGGGCTGACGCTGCGCGCAGGCAGGCCGCTGCGGCGGGCAATGTCCTCCGACAGCGACTCGACCAGCGCCTCCAGGTCGGACAGGCGTTCGCGCAGCGCCGGCAGGCGGATCGGCAGCACATTCAGGCGGTAGTAGAGGTCGGCACGGAAGGTCCCCGCCGCCACCATCGCGGCGAGGTCGCGGCTGGTGGCGGCGACGATGCGCACGTCGATGCGCTCGATGCGGTTGCTGCCCAGCGGCTCGATCTCCTGCTCCTGCAGCGCGCGCAGCAGCTTGCTCTGCAGCGGCAGCGGCATGTCGCCGATCTCGTCGAGGAACAGCGTCCCGCCGTCGGCATGCTTGAACTTGCCCTCGCGGCCGCGGCGGTCAGCGCCGGTGTAGGCGCCTGGGGCGACGCCGAAGAATTCGGCTTCGAGCAGCGTCTCCGGCACCGCCGCGATATTGACGCCGACGAAACGCCGCGACGCACGCGCGCTGGCGGCGTGGATGCCCTGCGCCAGCAGTTCCTTGCCGGTGCCGGTTTCGCCCAGCAGCAGCACCGTGCTGCCGATCTGCGCCACGCGCCGCGCCTGGCGTTTGACCTCCAGCGCCGCCGGGCTGGCGCCGATGAAGCTGGCGATGGTGTAGCGCGGCCGGCGCTGCTCGGCGAGTTGGCGCCGCGCGCTGTCGAGTTCGGACTGCAGGCGGCTGAATTTGGCGATCAGCGGCTGCATCGTCGTCTCGGGATGATCGAGAAGAACGAATCCGACGGCGCCGATCACCTGCCCGGCAACGTCGCGCAGCGGCAGCCGGCTGACCAGGAAGGTACCGGCCTGGTTGGTCAGCAGGTCGACCAGGATCGGCTGCCCGGTCTCGATGACATGCGCCATCATGGTATTCGGCACCACTTCCTCGACGCGCCGGCCGACGAATTGCGCCGGCTCGGTGAAGCCCAGGCCGGGCAGGAAGCGCAGGTAGCCTTCGCTGATCCAGACCACGCGGTGCTCGCGGTCGACCACCATCGCGCCCATCGCGTCTCGCGCGAAGGCCTCGAACATCGACTGGGCGGCCAGCGCCAGCAGGGCGTCGGCGTCGGCAGGCAACTTTGCGGCGGTGTGCATGGCCGGCGCAATGTAGCGCGGGCCGGGCTTGTCCCATAGGGCGAAGCGGCGCCGCACCGCAGAATCGGCCCGCCCCGACATTCAAGCAACCCCTTTCGGAGACACCCCAGATGACGCATCCCTCCCGCCGCCAGTTGCTCGCCGCCGGTGCCGCCGCCCTCGCCGCCCCCTACGTGCACGCCCAGGCCTGGCCGAGCAAGCCGGTGACCATCGTCGTGCCCTTCCCGCCCGGCGGCGGCACCGACGCCTTCGCCCGCCCGCTGTTCGGCGCCGTCGGGCGCAATACCGGTCGCCAGTTCCTGATCGACAACAAGGGCGGCGCCGGCGGCACGGTGGGCGCCTCGGTGGCCGCCAAGGCCGCTGCCGACGGCTACACCTTCTTCATGGGCGCGGTGCACCACTCGATCGCGCCGAGCATGTACCCCAGGCTCGACTACGACATCCTCACCGACTTCGTGCCGGTGGGTCTGGTCTCCAGCGTGCCGCAGGTCATCGTCGTCAACCCGGGCAGGGTGCAGGCCACCACGCTGCCGGAGCTGCTCGAACACATCCGCAGGAACCCGGGCCGGCTCAACTACGGTTCAGCCGGCAACGGCACCTCGCACCACCTGGCCGGCGAGCTGTTCAAGCTGCAGACCAGGACCTTCATCACCCACATCCCCTACCGTGGTGCCGGCCCGATGCTGCAGGACCTGATCGCCGGTCAGGTCGACATGGCCTTCGACGGCCTGGGATCGTCGGCGGCACACATCAAGGGCGGGCGGCTGCGCGGCATCGCGGTGGCGGCCGACAAGCGCGCCGTGGCCTTCCCCGACCTGCCCACCGCCGCCGAGGCCGGCGTGCCGACCTACAAGGTCTCCACCTGGTATGGCATCTGGGCACCCAAGGGCACGCCGCGCGAGGCCGTCACCGGCATGCAGAATGCGATGCGCCAGGCCATGGAGAGCAACGAACTGCGCGCGCAGTGGACCAGCCTGGGCACCGAGACCCCCAACCTCTGGGGCGACGACTTCGGCCGCTTCGTCGGCGACGAGGTCAAACGCTGGGCCGAAGTCGTGAAGACCTCCGGAGCCAAACTCGACTGACATCATGACCGGCAACCTGTTCAGCGCGCTGCGCGCAGCCTTCCCGAGCGACCTCGACAGCACGGCGATCGAGACCGCCGCCAGCCCCGAGCCGCTGCGCTACACCTGGCGCGACCTCGAGCGCGGCACGGCGATGCTGGCCAACCTCTTCGACTCGCTCGCCCTGCCGCGCGATTCGCGCATCGCCGTGCAGGTGGACAAGAGCGTCGAGGCGCTGATGCTCTACCTGGCGGTGCTGCGCGCCGGGCATGTCTACCTGCCGCTGAACAATGCCTACCAGGCCGCCGAGATCGAATATTTCATCGGCAATGCCGAACCGGCGGTGGTGGTGTGCGCTGGCGCCAATTTCGGCTGGGTCAGCAAGATCGCATTCCTGGCCGGCACGAAGCACGTCTATACGCTGAACGACGACCGCACCGGCACCCTGCTCGACCGCGCCGCCTTCCAGCCCGATGCGCACGAGCCAGCGCTGCGGGCGGCGTCGGACCTGGCGGCCATCCTCTACACCAGCGGCACCACCGGGCGCAGCAAGGGCGCGATGCTGACGCACGGCAACCTGCTTTCGAATGCGCGCGTGCTGAAGGATTCCTGGGGCTGGAAGCCGGGCGACGTGCTCATCCACGCCCTGCCCATCTTCCACGTCCACGGGCTGTTCGTGGCCTCGCACGGCGCGCTGCTCAACGGCAGCCGGATGATCTGGTTCAGCCGCTTCGACGCCCGTGCCGTGGTCGCACGGCTGCCCGAGGCCACCGTCTTCATGGGCGTGCCCACGCTCTACGTGCGTTTGCTCGCCGAGCCCGGCCTCACGCGTGAAGCGTGCAAGCACATGCGGCTGTTCATCAGCGGTTCGGCGCCACTGCTGATCGAGACCTTCAACGCCTGGCGCGAGCGCACCGGGCACACCATCCTGGAACGCTACGGCATGAGCGAGACCGTCATGCTCACGTCCAACCCCTACCGCCCCGAGAGCGGCCGCCGCGGCGGCACCGTCGGCCTGCCGCTGCCTGGCGTCGGTGTGCGCGTGCATGACGACAGGGGCAGTCCGCTGCCCGCCGGCGAGATCGGCAACATCGAGGTCAAGGGCCCGAACGTCTTCAAGGGCTACTGGCGCATGCCCGCGAAGACCGCCGACGAATTCACCACCGACCTCTGGTTCAAGACCGGCGACGTCGGCCGCATCGACAGCGACGGCTACGTCACCATCGTCGGCCGCAGCAAGGACCTCATCATCAGCGGCGGCTACAACGTCTATCCGGCCGAGATCGAGAGCACGATAAACGAACTGCCCGGTGTCGCCGAGTCGGCCGTCGTCGGCGTGCCGCACCCGGACTTCGGCGAAGCCGTGGTGGCGGTCGTCGTGCCGCGTCCCGGCGCCAGCGTCGACGGCGCGGCCATCGCCGCCCGGCTGCGCACGCAGATCGCCAATTTCAAGGTTCCCAAGCAGGTCTTCGTGGTGCCCGAACTGCCACGCAATGCGATGGGCAAGGTGCAGAAGAACCTGCTGCGCGACGAGCACCGCTCGCTGTTCTCGTCGTGAACGGCGGCAGCCCGGCGACCGACCGCTGCCCGCGCTGCGGCGGCGCCTTCGCCTGCGGCGCGGCCGGCCCCGGCCCGTGCGCCTGCACGACGCTGCGACTGAGCGCTGCGCTGCTGGCCCGCCTGCGCGAACGCCATCTCGGCTGCCTGTGCCTGGCCTGCCTGCAGGCCCTGGCGCACGCAGAGGCCGTGAACCCGCCCGCCGGTCAGGGTGGCCGGTGAAGACGAGACGGCTCGTCGCCGGCTCCGCGTCCTGACGCGCCCCGCTTCGTCGCCGCCGGTGGCACTTCGGCCCGGCTTGGCGGCGCCTCGTCGCAAGGCCCTGGCGGCGCGCCGGGCGGCTACCTACAGTCCGCTCCATCGACCCACGGCCACTGCCTGCAAGGAGCCCCAGATGAACCAGCGCACCACCCCCGCCCACCAGGCCACCGCCATCGGCCTGGCGGCCCTGGTGACCTTCGTCATGCTCGGCGGCGTCGATCGCCTCGCCACCCGGCCGGCCGCCGAGGTGCAGCTCGCCCGGCAGAGCGTGCCGACGCAGACCGTCGTCATCGAAGGCAGGCGCATCGCGCGCAGCTGATCGCCCACGGAAGACGGCGACGAAGGACAGGATCGTGGCCGGGTTGGACAGTGTCAGCGCCACCGCGCCGGCGAAGGTCGGCAGCAGCCGCGACGAGCGCAACGCCGGCCCACCGGCGCGGCGATGGCCAGGCCGATCCTCAGCGATAGGAGGAACAGCGAGACCTGCATGGCTTGCAGGCCAGCAGCACGCCGGCCTCGAAACTGAGGTCCGCAGGGTGTCCAATAGGGCCTGTGCCTTGCATCAGGATCGTCAAGAACATGCCCCGTCTGTCGCCCGACCAGGAAGTCATCACCACCGCCCTGCAACGCCACCGCGTGCTCGGGCAACTCGATGCCGCGGCGCGCGCCGCGCTGCTGCCGCTGCTGCAGCCGCGGCGCTTTGCCGCCCGCGAGTCGGTGGCCGACGCGGATGCCCTGGCCGCACGGCTGGGGCTGCTGGCCAGCGGCAGCCTGCAGTTCCGCAACGACGCCGACGGCGCCACGCTGCGGCTGGAGGCGCCCGACTGGTTCGGTGCCGGGGTGCAGCCGGCCGCGGCGCTGGCGGCCTGGTCGGCGGTGGCGGAGACCGATGCGCTGGTGGCCTTCCTGCCTGTCGAACAGGTCGCCGCGCTGGTCGAGACCCACCCGCAACTGCAGCTCCACCTCGAGCCGCCGCCGGTGCCGCGTTCGCTGGCCGAAGCCGCCGATCCGCACATGAACCTGATGAAGACGCCGGTGCGCAAGCTGATCAAGCGTGCCCCGGTGACGGTGTCGCCGCACAGCTCGATCCGCGCCGTGGCCGAGCTGATGCGCGAGCGGCGTGTGTCCTCGGTGCTGCTGGAGGAGCAGGGTCACCTGTTCGGCCTGGTGACCGACCGCGACCTGCGCAACCGCGCGCTGGCTGCCGGGCTGGACCCGGCGCTGCCCATCTTCGAGATCGCCACCGTGGCGCCGCTGACCATCGCCATCGACGCCCCCGGCTTCGAGGCGCTGCTGCTGATGGCGCGCCACAACATCCACCATGTACCGGTGATGGACGGCGCCGCCGTGGCCGGCATGATCACCGCCACCGACGTCACCGAGCAGCACAGCAGCTCGGCGGTCTACCTGGTCGGCGACATCCACAAGCAGACCTCGCTCGAGGGTCTGGTGGCCGCGGCCGGCCGCGTGCGGCCGCTGCAGAAGCACCTGGCCGCCGCCGGCGCCAGCGCCTACGCCACGGGGCACATGGTCACCGCCGTCACCGACGCGCTGACAAGCCGGCTGCTGCACCTGGGCGAGGCGAAATTCGGCCCGCCGCCGGTCGACTACGCCTGGGTGGCCGCCGGTTCGCAGGCGCGCAACGAGCAGACCGCCAAGAGCGACCAGGACAACTGCATGATCCTGGACGACGCCTACGACGAGGCGGCCCACGGCGAATATTTCAAGCAGCTGGCCGGCTGGACCTGCGACGGCCTGGCCGCCTGCGGCTACGTGCACTGCCCGGGCGAGATGATGGCCATGACCGACAAGTGGCGTCAGCCGCGCCGCGTCTGGGCCGAGTATTTCCGACGCTGGATCGACACCCCCGAGCCGATGGCGCTGATGCTGACCTGCGTCTTCTTCGACGTGCGCGTGGTGACGGGCCGCGACGAACTGCTCGACGGCCTGCGCGTCGACATGCTCAAGCGCACACGAGGCAACAGCCTGTTCCTGGCCCACATGGTGGGCAACGCGCTGAGCCGGCAGCCGGCGCTGGGCTTGTTCGGCGGCCTGAGCACGATCCGCACGGGCGAGCACAAGGGCACGCTGGACCTCAAGCACAGCGGCATCGTGCCGGTGGTCGACCTCGCGCGCGTCTATGCGCTGGCTGCCGGACACGATGCCGTCAACACCCACGACCGCCTGGCGCATGCCGCCGACAGCGGCGAGATCAGTCCGCAGGGTGTGCGCGACCTGCGCGACGCGCTGGAATACCTGTCGTCGGTGCGCATCCGCCACCAGGCGCGACAGATGGCCGCCGGCTACGCCGCCGACAACCACCTGCGACCCGACGAACTGTCCAATTTCGAGCGCGGCCAGCTGAAGGATGCCTTCGGCGTCGTCAAGGCGCTGCAGGACGTGCTGGCGCAGCGTTACCAGGCCGGGCGCTTCTGAGTACCCCCCCCGGAAATGCCTCCGACTTTCCCGCCCCCCGAGGGGGTCGAGCAAAGTGGCCAAGCCACATCTGATTGAGAGGCATGGCCCGTTTTCTCCTGGCCTGGGAGATCGGCGGCGGCCTCGGCCACGTGGTGCCCCTGGTTCAGGTCGCGCAGCCGCTGGTGGCGCTGGGGCACGCAGTGCACTTCGTGCTGCGCGACCTGTCCGGCGCACACGCCACGCTCGGGCCGCTGGCGTCGGCGCCCGGCGTGCAACTGTGGCAGTCACCGCTGTGGCTGCTGCCCTTCCAGGCGAAGCAGCCTTCGGCCTCTTATGCCGAACTGCTGTTCCACGCCGGTTACCTGGACGCCGGGCGCCTGCGCGGCCTGGTCCTGGCCTGGCGCAGCCTGCTCGACGCCATCCGGCCCGATCTGCTGCTCGCCGACCACGCACCGACGGCCCTGCTGGCCGCGCGCGGGCGTCCATTGCGCCGCGCGCTGATCGGCAACGGCTTCTTCCAGCCACCGGCCGTGCAGCCACTGCCCAGCTTCCGAGAGTGGGAAAGGATCGATCCCCAGCGCCTGGCCCACACCGAGGCGCGCGTGCTGGCCACCTGCAACGCCGTGCTGGCGGCGGAGGGCCTGGCGCCCCTGGCAACGCTGCATGAGCTGACGGCGGCCGACGAACGCTTCCTGCTCACCTGGCCGGAGCTCGATCACTACGGCGCCGGCCCGCAAGGCCGTCCTGGCGTACGCTACTGGGGCCCGCTGCCGGCGCGGCAGCAAGGGTCCCCGGCGGTCTGGTCCGAGGGCGACGGCCCCAGGCTCTTCGCCTACCTGAGGGGCGACTACGCCGCCATCGACACCGTGCTCGAGCAGCTCGCGCTGGCGCCCTGCCGCACGCTCGTTCATGCCGTCGGGCTGACGCCCGCGCAGCGCGAACGCCACGCCAGTACGAGGCTGTGCTTCAGCGACGGCGCGGTGGCCATGGATACGGCGATGTCGCAGGCCGACGCGGTGCTCTGTCATGCCGGTTCGGGGACCGTCTGCACCGCGCTGCAGGCCGGATTGCCAGTGCTGATGCTGCCGATGCATGTCGAGCAGATGCTCCTCGCAAGGCGCGTGCTGGCTTGCGGCGCCGGCGAGATGCTGCTGACCGCCGAGCTCGGCGCCCGCCTGCAACCGGCGCTGGCCCGCGTGCTCGGTGATGCCGGCGTGCGCCAGGCCGCGCAGGGGCTGGCCGCCCGGCATCGCTCGGCCGAGTCTGGCGATGTGGCGCAACACATCGCCGAGCGCTGCATCGCCCTGGCCTCGTCGGGCTGACACCGGTCTGCATTTGAGCCCCAACAAGCGGGCTGCCCGCTTGCGGCCATCCGCTGCCCGGTCAGGGGCCACGGCCCGCCGCACAACGCGAGCCATGGAGGGGGCGTCCGGCGCGCTTCAGTAGCGCAGCCGGGCGTAGTACGTCTTCTGCGCCGCCTCGCGCGCCTGCCCCAGCGTGTGGATGCCCATCGCCGCCAGCAGCGGAATCAGCTTGAGGAAGACCTCGGCAGTGACGATGGCGTCGCCCAGCGCGGTGTGGCGGCCAATGACGGTGACGCCGAATCTTTCGGCAATCGCTTCCAGCCGGTGGCTTTCCTGGTTCGGGTGCACCACCGCCGACAGCAGCAGCGTATCGAGCACCGGGTGGTCGAAGACCACGCCGCTGCGGCCCTCGGCCAGCTGCAGGAAACGCATGTCGAAGGCCGCGTTGTGCGCCACCAGCACGGTATCGCCGACGAAGGTATGAAAGGCGGGCAACACGCGGTCGATGGTCGGCTGGCCACGAACCATCTCCGGCTGGATGCCGTGGATCGCGATGCCGGCGGCCGGCAGGTCGCGCTGCGGGTCGACCAGTTGTTCGAAGCCCTCCTGGCGCAGCAGTTTGCCGTTCACCAGCCGCGCCGCGCCGATCTGGATGATCTGGTCGCCGGCATTCGGCTCCAGCCCCGTGGTCTCGGTGTCGAAGACGGTGTAGCTCAGTTCGGACAGCCGGCGTTCGTCCAGCGCATGCTGGCTCTCGCTGGCGCGGAAGAGGTCGAAGTCGTAGTACTCGGGCCGGCTGTCGTGGCGCACCGCGGCCGCGTTGAGCTGCTCGACCTCACCGGCCGTGTCGGCCAGCGGCAGCAGGCAGCGAAAGAAGGCCTGATGCCGCACACGGTCGCGCTCGAACCAGAATTCGCCGCCGTGGCGCTGCATGACGTCGCGCACGCTCAGCGGGCTGGTCTCGGCGCCGAAACGCATCGGCTCGTTCTCCCAGCTCATCACCGTCTCGGTGCTCATCGCCTGGCCGGACCAGATCAGGTCGAGCTGGGCGCGGCCCCCCGATGGCTGCAGGCGCAGTGTGACGGCGCGGACCTCGAATTCGTCGACCAGCCGGCTGGCCAGGTAGCTCAGCGCCTGCAGCAGAGCGTAGCTGTCGACCTTCAGCCACAACGCGGCGTCGACCTCCTGGGTGCCGGTGCGCACGGTGCAGGCGGCCTCGATGCGCCGCAGTGCCGCGGCCACGAGGTCGGCGCCGAGCATGTCCTCCAGCGGCCAGCGCGTCTTGACCTCCTGGGTGCTGCGCGCCGCCAGTTCCTGGATGCGCCGCGCCATCGCCTGCGCCTCTTCGCGCACGACGGCCAGGAAACGCTCGCGCGTGTCGGCATCCAGGCCCGGGTCCTCGAGCACCTCCACCGCCGCCTGCAGGTTGCCCAGCGAGGCGCGGCTGCCCTCGGTGAGGCCCAGCAGCAACTGGTCCTGCGCCGAGTCGCGCTCGAAGTCGCGCGTGATGTTGTCCAGCATGAGCACGAAGCCGCCGAGCGGCGCGTCGGCGGCTTCGCCGTCGCGCACCGGCGCCATCATCGCGCGCAACAACTGGCCGCTCTTGGTGACGGTGACGAACTGCGCCGACGGCGTGGTTGCACCGCGCTGCAGCCGCTGCTGGATATTCTCCAGCGCGTGCGCCACGAGCTGGCGGTCGAATACGGTGTAGATGCTGCGCCCCAAGCCGATGAGTTCGGCGCCGCCGGCGAGCGCCGGCGCATCCGACAGCGCCTTGAACTGCAGCCGCGCGCGGTTGTTGTAGAGCAGCACGCGGCCGTCGAGGTTGCACACAACCACGCTCTGTGTCAGTTCCGACATCAGTGCCGCCAGCCGGCTGCGTTCCTGCTCGACGCGGCGGCTGCCTTCGACCACGCGCTCGGCGATCTCGGCCTTGAGCCGCTCGCGCTGCTGCACGAG
>Ga0105090_10001485_pt1 | contig 12651 bp, 11 predicted proteins | sample PPLLak3March2015_FD_79110 | JGI IMG/M metagenome (GOLD analysis project Ga0105090, IMG submission 79110) | Freshwater sediment microbial communities from Prairie Pothole Lake near Jamestown, North Dakota, USA - PPLs Lake P7 Core (1) Depth... | ecosystem: Environmental > Aquatic > Freshwater >... | reverse complement strand
GTCGGCATCGTCGGTTACTGCTGGGGCGGCACAGTGGCCTGGAAGGCGGCGGCAGAAGTGGCGGGCCTCGCCTGTTCTGCGCCGCATTACGGCGGCGGCATTCCCAATCATGCGACGCTGAAACCGAAATGTCCGGTGATGTTCCACTGGGGCGAAACCGACCAGTCGATCCCGATGGAGGCCGCGAAAAAAGTGCAGGCGGCGCAACCACAGGCCGAACATCATTTTTATCCGGCGGGCCACGGCTTCAATTGCGATCAGCGCGGATCGTTTGATGCCGCCAGCGCCAAACTCGCGCGTGAACGTACGCTGGCGTTTTTACGAAAACACGTAGGGTAATAGGGTAAGAAACTCGGGGGTAATCCCGCTTGCTGTGCAAAAAAGCCGGCCTTTGCGCCGGCTTTTTTGTGGCCTCGATGCTGATTGTGCGTCATCGCCCTGATCGGCCAAGGGCGGGCCTGATGTTCAGGCCACGGCGGGACCATCAGTGGCGCGTTTGTTGAACGCAGTAAAAAACTGTTCCGCCATTTTTTTTGCCACTCCATCAATCAACCGTGCGCCGACTTGGGCGAGTTTGCCACCGATGCTGGCTTTGACGATGTAACTCAGCCGGGTGCCGTCGCCTTCCGGTGCGAGGCTGACGCGGGCCTCGCCCTTGGCAAAACCGGCAACGCCGCCCTGGCCTTCGAACTGCAGGGTGTAGGCATCCGGAGCCTGCACATCCAGCAGCGTCATTTTGCCTTTGAATTTTGCGCTGACCGGGCCGACCTTGGCGGTCATGGTCAGCAGGTATTCGTTGTCCGACTGTTTGTCGATCGAGTCGCATCCGGGTATGCAGTCCATCAGCACGGCGGTATCGTTCAACGCGTCCCAGGTGGCCTGCTGGGGCAGGGCGATCAGTTGTTCGCCGGTCATTTCCATTGCGATCTTTCTCCTTTGGGCTGAGCCATGAATGTTAACCCATGCGGCGCGCTACAATAGATACATACACGGATCCTTTCAGAGGTTAGCTTATGGACAGCGTAGATCTTCAGGTAATCCGCACTGCGCGTGAATGGTTGGCCGGCGGACGTCGCGTGGTGCTTGCGACCGTCATCCGGACCTGGGGTTCCGCGCCGCGGCCGATCGGTGCATTGTCGGCGATTCGCGATGACGGCATGGTGGTCGGTTCTGTATCCGGCGGCTGTGTTGAAGATGACATGATTGTGCGCGTCAAGGCGGGGACCCTCGCTGAAATGACGCCGACTACCACCAAATACGGCGTGTCGGCGGAAGAGGCGCAGCGATTCGGCCTGCCCTGCGGCGGCACGCTGGAACTGGTGCTGGAGCCCTTGACTGCGGCGAGCGGCCTCGATGATCTGCTGTCGCGTATCGAACGCCATGAGCTGGTATTGCGTCGGCTCGACATGAAAACCGGCCGTGCGACCACCGGCCCGGCGAAGTGGCAGGACCAGCTCGCTTTTGATGGTGCAAGCCTGACTACGGTGTACGGACCGCGCTGGCGTCTGCTGATCATCGGCGCCAGCCAGTTGTCGGTTTATCTGGCACAGATGGCGCAGGCGCTGGATTATCAGGTCACGGTCTGCGATCCGCGCGCGGAATACACGGACCTGTGGACCGTACCCGGCGCCGATCTGAAACGCGGCATGCCCGATGACGTGGTCACCGCGATGAACCTCGACGGCCACAGCGCGGTGGTGACGCTGACCCACGATCCGAAGCTTGATGACATGGCGCTTCTTGAGGCGCTGAAATCGCCGGCCTTCTACATCGGCGCCATCGGCTCCAAAAAGAACAACGATGCGCGCCGCCAGCGGCTTGCGGAGTTCGATCTGTCGCAGGCGGAGATTGCGCGGCTGCACGGCCCGGTCGGTTTGAAGATCGGCAGCAAGACGCCGCCGGAGATTGCGGTAGCCATCCTGGCCGAGATGACAGCGATCCGGAACGGCGTCGACATCAGGAATTTTGTCGAGCCGCCCAAGGCGACAACGGCGGGTTGCGCAGTCGATTGATCGGCTGTTGCGACGTTCTGTCGCAACTGAATGTTGATACGGGGAATACCATGAAACTGGCATTTATCGGACTGGGCGTCATGGGCGGACCCATGGCAGGGCATCTGGCCAAGGCGGGACATTCGGTGACCGTCTACAACCGTTCTCGCGATAAGGTACAGGCTTGGGCTGCACAACACAGCGGCACGGTTGCCGATACGCCGGCTGCTGCGGCCGTGGCGGCGGACATTGTGTTCGCCTGTGTCGGCAACGATGATGACGTGCGCGAAGTCACCATCGGTGAGCACGGTGCTTTCCAGGGCATGAAGCGCGATGCGATTTTTGTTGATCACACCACGGCATCGGCTGCGGTGGCGCAGGAACTCCATGCCTTGGCGCGTGCTCAAGGTTTGCATTTTCTCGATGCCCCCGTGTCCGGCGGACAGTCCGGTGCGGAGCAGGGCATCCTGACGGTGATGGTTGGCGGTGATGCCGGACCTTATGCAAAGGCCGAGCCGGTGATCAGACATTTCGCGCGCGCGGTGACGCTGATGGGCGCGTCGGGCGCCGGGCAGAAAACCAAAATGGTCAACCAGATCTGTGTAGCCGGCGTGGTGCAGGGCCTGGCCGAGGGACTGGCATTTGCGCTGCATGCCGGCCTTGATGCCAAACTTGTGGTGGATGTCATTTCCAAGGGCGCGGCAACGTCGTGGCAGATGGAAAACCGTGGCAAAACCATGGTCGACGGCAAATTTGATTTCGGTTTTGCGGTGAACCTGATGCGCAAGGATCTGCGCATTGCCATGGAAGAAGCGCGAAGCAATGGCGCCCAATTGCCGTCCATTGCATTGATCGACCAGTTTTACGCCAAAGTACAACAACAGGGCGGTGGTAAGCTGGATACGTCGAGTCTGATCAAATTGCTCGTGAAACCGTGAATGGGTAAAGGCAACACTAAAGGGAACACTTAAAGCGGAGCCGAGGGAGTGAATGAGTGAAGGGTGAAAAAGAAAAAACGGTGAAAGACGGAATCCCAAAGCCGGCGGTGCCAATGCCGTCGGCGACGGTGACCATCGTGCGTGATGCGCCGCGCGGCATCGAAGTGTTGATGATGAAGCGCAATCTGAAGTCCGGATTTGTGCCGGGTATGTATGTGTTTCCCGGCGGCGGTCTGGATGATACTGATTTATTGTTTAAAAACAATAGCTTATGCTTGTGCCTCGACGATGCCTCGGCCAGTGGTGCGCTGGGCCTGGCCTGTGACGGGCTGGCTTACTGGGTGGCAGCGATCCGCGAAGCCTTCGAGGAATCGGGCTTGCTGCTGGCGCGTGACGAAGCCGGTACTGTGGTTTCGCTGACGGATCCGCAAATTGCGCAGCGCTTTACCGAACACCGCCGCCAGTTGAACGCGGGCACCGCGGCATTCCCGGCGCTGCTGCAAACGGAAAACCTGCAACTGGCCGCCGACCAGCTGACCTACTTCGCGCACTGGATCACGCCGGTCGGTTTGCCGCGGCGTTACGACACGCGGTTTTTCATGGCCGAGGCGCCTGCCGGACAGGAACCTTTGCAGGATGAACGCGAAACCATCGCTGCGACCTGGGTCAGTCCGGGTGAGGCTTTGTCGCTGCATCAACGCGGCGAATTCGAAATGCGCACACCGACGGTGCGCACACTGGAGAGTTTTGCCGATTACGACAATGTTGCGAACCTGCGGCGCGGGTTGGCTGCGAAACGTGACGTGCGCGTGATGTTGCCGCGCATCGGCCCCGATGGCCGCCGTGTCCTGCCCGGCGAACCCGGTTACGAAGAAATGGATGCTGCGAACGGCACCTGACCATGGCTGCATTGCCTGCAATCATTCCCGGTGAGGTGGTCGCGATCGTGCCTGGCGTGCGGCGCGTGACGGCACCCAATCCCGGCGTGATGACCGGGCCGGGCACCAACAGCTATCTCATCGGTGACCAGCTTGGCGATGGCGGACTGGCACTGATCGATCCTGGTCCTGAACTGGATGCCCATCGCGATATCCTGCTCAAAACAGTGGGTGACCGTCTGCGCTGGATACTCTGCACCCACACCCATCGTGATCATTCACCGCTGGCTCGCGCACTGAAGGCAGCGACCGGCGCGCAGGTGTTTGGTTTTGGCATCACGCCCGGTGACGGGCGGCAGGACGAAGCATTTGCACCGGATCATGCGCTGCGCCACGGTGATGTGGTGACCTGCGGAGCATACCGGCTGCGCACGGTGCACACCCCCGGGCACGCGTCCAATCATTTGTGTTACCTGCTCGAAGATCACGGCCTGTTGTTCACCGGCGACCACGTGATGCAGGGTTCGACGGTGGTGATTTCTCCACCTGATGGTGACATGCAGGCCTACCTCGATTCGCTGGAAGGCCTGCTCACGCTGCCGGTCACTCGATTCGCGCCCGGTCATGGATTTGTGATCGAAACACCTCAGGATGAGGTGCGGCGGCTGGTGGCGCACAGGCTGAAACGTGAACAAAAGATTTTTAGCGCATTGAAGGCGGCGGGGCCTGCGACGCTGGAGGTGCTGGTGCGCCACGCCTACGACGACGTACCTGAGCGCATCCACAATGTCGCGATGCGTTCGCTGCATGCGCACCTGTTGCGGCTTGAGCGCAACGGGCACGCTGTGCAGGCTGCCGGACAGTGGCGGGCGCGATGATCAGTTCAATCCGCCGGTGGTTTTCGACACACGACGGACTAACTGCTGGAATCGCCCTGTTCACGCTGCTGCTGCTCGGCGCCCTGTGGGGTGCAGTGGTAACGGAGAAGAGCACCGAACGCGATGCGGTCATTGCTGCGGCGATCAACCAGAACACGAATCTGGCGGTGGCCTACGAAGAAAATATCGTTCGCACCTTGAAGCTGCTTGACGGTGCGATGCTGTTCATACGCCATGAATATCAGCGACTGGGCGCCGGATTGGACATCAATCGTTATATCGAAAGTGGTGATATTGATGGCACGCTGTTCAGCATTCTCAGCGTGGTTGACGAGAATGGCAATGTAACAAGAAGCAGCAAGCCGATAGATTCCGTGAACTATGCCGACCGTGAGTTTTTCCGGATTCACAGCCTGCAGGGAAATCAGGACACTTTGTATATTGACAAGCCGGTGCTGGGGCGCGTGTCCAATACCTGGCAGGTGCCGATATCACGCCGGATCAGCAAGCCCGACGGTTCCTTCGGCGGCGTCATCGTGCTGTCGGTGGTTCCTTCGAGCCTGGCCCGTTTCTACCAGAAAGTGGATATCGGCCGGCACGGCGTGGTGATGCTGATCGGCACCGACGGCGTCATCCGCGCTCGACGCGTCGGTAATGAACTGGAGTTCGGAACCGACATGTCGGCGACAACCCTGATGCGGGAACAGGCGAAAAAGGCGACCGGCGAAATTCTCGGCGGCGGCGGTGTAGACGGCATGTGGCGTTATGTCAGTTATCGTACGCTGCCCTCTTATCCTCTGGTGGTGGCGGTGGGCGCCGGGCAGGAAGAAGTGCTCGCTTCTTTCAATCGTTATCGCAATCGCGATTACATGCTGGCCACACTGGTTAGTGCGGTGATTGCGGCATTTGCCGGACTGCTGATGCTGACCGTGGCCCGGCAAAAAAAGGCCGGCACTGCGCTTGCCATCAGCGAAGCCCGTTTTCGCGCCAATTTCGAACAAGCCGCCATCGGCATCGTTCATACCTCCTTCGACCGGCATTATCTGGACGCCAACCAGCGGTTTTGTGACATGCTGGGTTATACCCGCGCGGAGATTGTCGGCAAACCGGTCAATGTTTTTACGCATCCCGATGACCGTGAGGACAACAGTCGTTACCGGCAGCAGTTGCTGGCCGGCGAGGCGAGCAGCCTTTCGGCCGAGAAACGTTATGTACGCAAGGACGGCAGCCTGATCTGGGTCAACCGCACGGTTTCCCTGGTGTGCGACCACGGGGGCGAGCCGCTGTATTTCATGCGTGTGGTTGAGGACATCACGGAACGCAAGCGCCTTGAGCAGGAGTTGCGCGAACTGGCTGCCACCGACATGCTGACAGGATTGCCGAACCGCCGTGCCTTCATCACCCGCCTCGAGGAAGAACACGCACGGTTGCGGCGCTTCGATGCCCAGCAGGCAGCAGTGCTGATGCTGGACCTGGATTATTTCAAAAACATCAACGACACTTGGGGCCACCCCGCCGGTGATGCGGTGTTGCAGCAGGTTGGCGAGGTGATCAATGCGCAGATTCGCGAGGTTGATCTATGCAGCCGGCTCGGCGGTGAGGAGTTTGCGGTGTTGCTTACGGGGGCAGACCCGGTCGCCGCGCAGGAATTTGCGGAGCGGCTTCGACGCAGGATTGCGGATATCACGGTGATGCATGAGGGCAACAGCATCAAGGTCACGGCCAGCATTGGTGTAGCGGCGCTGCGCGCGACCGATACTCATGCGGATGCCGCGCTGCTGCGTGCGGACCGCGCACTTTACAAAGCCAAGGAAGTGGGGCGCGACCGCGTCGAAATCATTGCCACCGGGGATTGAGCTTGGCGCGGAATTATTATAAGTATTTGTTTTTATTAATTTTTTTATTATTTGGCATTCAGCAGCCCGGTCGGTCGGCCCGCCGCAAACGCCGCGGCATTCGCAAACGCTTCACCGAAATACAGTTCATAGGTTTCGCGTTCCAGCCATGCGCTGTGCGCCGTGCATAATGCATTGTCGAGTTGCAGTAACGGATGATTGCCCTGTAGCACCGGTTCATTTTCGTAGACATCGACCGCGGCAAAACCGGGGCGCCCCAGTTTCAGCGCCGCTTCCAGCGCACCGGGTGCAATCAGTTCGGCGCGTGCCGTGTTGACCAGCAGCGCGGAAGGTTTCATCCTTGCGAGGTGAGCAGCGGCGACCACGCCGCGGGTGTCCTTCGACAGCCGCACCATCAGCGTCAGCACATCGGACTGCTCGAACAGATCATTCTGGCTCGTTGCCGTGTCGTAACCCGCCGTGCGCGCTGCCGTCAATGAACTGTCGCGGCCCCAGACCAGCACGCGCATGCCGAAACTCGCAGCCGTGGCCGCCACCAGTTTGCCGATGGTGCCGAGGCCGAACACCCCGAGTGTTTTGCCTTTTAATCCGGTACTGAAACGGTTGCGCCAGCCGCCGCTTTTCATCAGCGCGGTTTCGCGCGGAATTTCGCGCAGGCTGCCGAGGATCATTGCCCAGGTCTGCTCGGCGACAGTGTACGGCGAGGCATGGCTGCCGGCGGCGACGGCGATGCCGCGGTCATTGCAGGCAGAGAGGTCGATATGGTGGCAGCTGCGTCCGGTCTGGCTGAACAGTTTCAGCTTCGGCAACTGTTCGATGATCTCGCGGGTGAAACGGGTTCGTTCGCGGATCGGTACGATGATCTCGGCGTCGCGCAGATTCTTTACCAGTGTGGCAGCGGGCGGCGCAGCATCGTTGAAGATGCGCACATCGTGGCCGGTCAGCAGTTTGATGCAGTCCAGCGAGCGGACCAGATTATGGTAATCGTCAGGGATGGCAATGATCATGGGCGGCGAGTCTGGGGTCTGTTAACTATCATTTCGTGAGATGCGTTGTAGCCAAAATCGTCAGTGGCAAGGCGCTTGCTGTAGCACATATAAGTATATGTGCAAGTCAAGCAACGCAGCCAGTGGCGATTTTGGCCACAACCCGGAGGGACGGGACGATTTGGCCTCAGGGCGTTGTCGCGCCTTCGCTTGTTTGCCGAAGGGCAAACCGCGCTCGACGCTCCTAGCCCTGAGGCCAAATCGTCACCGTCGCACTCATGAAATGATGGTTAACAGATCCCTCGCAAACCTAGATGCGGTGGCTGTGCGGGATGTGTCACAATCGCCCCCTGATTTTAACGGCAACAATCAAGTTACAACAATAAGAGGATCACGCTATGGAACTCGGATTAAAAGGCAAAGTGGCGGCAGTGACCGGTGGCACCGAAGGTATCGGTGAGGCCACCGTGCGGCGCCTGGTCGCAGAAGGTGCAAAAGTCGCGTTCTGCGCACGCCGCAAGGAACTGATCGATGCCTTTGCCGCCGAATTAAAAAAGCAGGGCGGTGATGTGCTGGGTGTGGTGGCCGATGCTTCCAAGGAAGGCGACATGGAACGCTTCATCGATGAAGCGGCGAAACACTTCGGCCGTCTCGACATCGTCGTCAACAACGCCGGCGGTTCGGGGCAACTTGCATTCGACAAGGTCGAAGACAATTTCTGGGACCTCGATATCGAAATCAAGGTCATGGCGCAGGTGCGCACCGCGCGCGCAGCCATCCCCCACATGAAAAAAGTCGGCGGCGGTCGCATCATCAGCCTCAACATGGTCGGCGCCAAACAACCGGGTGCCGCAATGTTCCCGACCACCGTCAGCCGTGCCGCGGGCCTGGCGCTGTCCAAGGGCCTGTCCAAGGAACTGGCTGCCGACAACATCCTGGTCAATGTTGTTGCGGTCGGAAAGATCAAGTCGAAGCAGCAGGAGCGTGGGGCAGAGCGCAACAAAAAAACCGTCGAGCAGCACTACGCGGATACCGGCAAGACCGTGCCGATGAAACGTATGGGTGAATCGGCGGAGGTTGCCAATGTGATTGCCTTCCTCGCCTCCGATGCCGCCAGTTATGTCACCGGTTGCTGCATCAACGTCGATGGCGGCCTGTCCGGCGTACTGTGATCTGATGGTTCCGGCCGGCGGGGCAATCCCTCCGGCTTTTCTGAAAGGCCCCGTTTGAACACGGTTGTGTTCCGCGGCAAGCTCGCGGCCTGGTGTTACGTCGCGGTGGTCATCCTCGTCGTGGCTGCAGTCTGGCTACCCGACTATCCGGCATGGATCACCGGTGTCATGGCCTGGGCGGCCTGCCTGCTGTTGCTGCCGCGTTTGCCGCGCCACCAGTTGCTGATGGTGCTGGCGCTGGCGGGGCTCGGGGCTCTAGGCATCGCTTTCGGCATGGCACGCGGCAGCGACGGCCTGATCACCATGGCGCTGACGCAGAACGTGCCATTGGCCGGCATGCTGATCGCGGTGTCCTTTCTGCAGTTGATCGCGGTTGGCCGCACGGCTGATGCAGAACCCCTGCAGCAGGGCCGCGGCGCTTTGTTCAAAACCATGATCGGCGTACACCTGTTCGGCGCGGTGATCAATTATTCTGCGGTGGCGATTTTTGCCGACCGGCTGAGTGCACGCAGCAAGCTGACCATGGAGCAGGCGATGGGCCTGTCGCAGGCCTTCATCGTCGGCGCGACCTGGTCACCGTTTTACGGCGCGATGGCAGCTGCGCTGACCTCGGCACCCGAAGCAAGCCTGACCCAGGTGATTTTATGGGGCATCCCCGTTTCCGCGATCGGCATCGTGGTCACCTGGTTCACGCTGACTTCAAAACGCCACGGCGGCGCGGAAAATTTTGTCGGTTATCCCTTGCACCTTGAAGCCCTGTGGGTGCCCGCGGTGCTGGCCGTCAGCGTGCTGATGGTGCATGAATGGCAGCCGCGCTGGTCCGTAATGGCAATCATCGCCGCGATGGCGTCGATGGTCACTATTTTGACCTTGCTGATACGCAACAGTAAGCAGGCCGGCGCTACGCTGCTGCGCCATGTCCACACCCGCCTGCCCGGCATGAATGGCGAACTGACACTCTTCCTCGCCGCCGGTATTTTGTCTGCAGGCATGAACGGCACCATAGCTGCGCTGGACCTCGGTTTGCCGTTTGCGCATTTCGGTGCCTTTGAGGCCAGTCTGGTGCTGATTGTCATGAACGCCTGCGCCTGGTTGGGACTGCACCCGATAGTCCTGGTGTCGGTGCTGGGGCCGTGGCTGCTGCCGTTGCAGCCCGACCAGACCATGCTGGCGATGGTTTTCCTGATGAGTTGGGGCATCGGCCTGACCGCTTGTCCCATGTCGAATACCATGCTCGGGATGGCGGGGCGTTATGGTCTGCCGTTCGGTGAACTGCTGGGGCTGAACCGGCGTTACAGCATGAAGATGACGGCGGTGAGTATTGGGGTGCTGTATGTGTATGCGGCGTTGAAGGGCTATTAAAGTTTGACTCAGCCATTCTGCTATCTGGTGTTAAACGGAATTATTTATGAAACTGAAAACGATCGCGGGCTTTATGGAGTCCAGAAAGTGATCGCCTGTGGATGATTAACGTCCTAGCCGGCCAGCCAATTACTGGGTAGAGTAGAAAACAAAAACCACAATAACCAATAATCCTTGATTCACCGGGTGGAGACGCGCTGTGATTTCAGTTATGCCAGTCAAGCACGATTTTGTCGCCGAGATCGGAAATGTCGATTTAACCCAAACGATCTCAGAGAAAGTTTTTTCTGAAATTGAGGCTGCTTTCGAGCGATATGCAGTTTTGATTTTTCATGGCCAGCCGCTCAGTGAAGACCAGCAGAATTCGTTTGCAAACAGGTTTGGTCCCCTCGGCCGGCCCGCCGCACCATTCCGCCCGGAAAATACGGAAAGGCTCAAGCGGGCAGAGTCTGCAGACATATCAAACGTTGACGAGCGCGGCGGAGTGCTTCCGGAGGGTGATGTAAGGCTCTTGATCAATCGCGCCAATGCCCTTTGGCATACGGATTCAACCTTTAAACGGGTGCCGGCGAAAATGTCCATGCTTTGCGCCCAAAGTGCCGTGCCTACGGGAGGGGAGACGGAGTTTGCTGACATGCGTGCGGCATGGGATTTTTTGACTGCCTACCGCCAAAAGGCACTGGAGGGGCTGGTGGCCGAACATGATTATTTTCATTCGCGGATGAAAGTCGGGTTGGACCCGAAGTCAGTGGGCCCCGAGCGGCGTGCGATGCTCCCCCCTGTGCCTCAAGTCCTGGTGCGGACACATCCGGTTACCGGAAGGAAGTCACTATATTTGGCCTCTCATATCAAGAGAATTTATGGCATGGATGACGCGGATGCGCAAAAGCTGGTTGAGGAACTGACTACCCACGCCACCCAATCTCAATTTACATATGCTCATAAATGGACCGTTGATGATGTGGTGTTATGGGATAACAGGTGCACCATGCACCGCGGCAGACCACATGACCCCAAATTGCCGCGTGTAATGCGACGAGCCACGGCAATGGATGTAGGGCCAAGTGTCGGGGAAAACTGGAAGCCCGCAGCGTAATTATTCTTGATAAACAACAAAGCAGTGAATTCTGTGGAGAGCTTGATGAGGAAATTGAATGTATTTGTCCTGGGTATTTTTTGTTTTCTTTCAGTACCCGCTTATTCCCAGACGTTTCCTTCATGCAACTCGATGCGGATGGTGATTGCGTATCCGGCCGGTGGCGGGACTGATATTCAAGGACGGATTATTGCTCAGAAGCTTTCTGAGAAATGGGGCAAAAATGTTGTAGTGGAGAATCGGGGTGGTGGAGGTACTGTTATTGCCACAGCGATTGTGGCAAAGGCAACACCAGGGGGCTGCACCTTGCTGCTCACTGCATTGCCATTTGCAATTAATCCCTTCGTTATGGAAAAACTGCCCTATGAGGAAAAAGAGCTTGCGCCCGTGACGCAAACTCTCCGCTTCCCCCAAGTGCTGGTTGTCACTCCCAGTCTCCCGGTCAGGACAGTCAAGGAGTTGATCAGCCATGCTGCCTCCACGCCGGGGAAAATCAGTTTTGGCTCGACGGGACACCTCGGTACTAGCCATCTGGCTGGTGAGCTGCTAAGCAGTATCTCCGGAGTTAAGCTTGTTCATATTCCCTATAAAGGGGCATCTCCTGCGCACGCTGATTTATTTTCAGGGCGGGTGCCAATGATGTTCGATAGTTTAGGGAGTATTAACAGGTACATTACTTCCGGACAGGTTCGGGCGATCGCAGTGACCTCGGCGTCCAGAAGTCCTCAACTCCCGGGCGTTCCAACAGTAGCGGAGTCCGGGTATCCAGGTTTCGAGGTTGCGGCATGGCACGGGGTGGTAACCACGGGCGGCACTGCCGCGACTGTGGTTGAGAAAATTTCAGCGGATATCCGGGATGTATTGCAGGCGCCAGAAATGCGTGATCGCATGGCACAGGTTTCTGCTGAGATTGTCGCCAGTACACCAGCTGAATTCAAGGTGTTTATCAAGGCGGAAGTGAATCGTTGGGGAAAGATAATTCGTGAGCTGAATATTAAAAAAGAGTAATTCAAAAATTTGATTCTGCTTTCGGTTTGTTTCTGGCGAAACGGCGGTTGCCCTGCATGGATTGCACTTTACAGGCCGTCTACAAGGTGCAAAGAATCGCCGCTCCCTTGACCAGCGTCTCCTCCGACTTGGCGAAACAGAAGCGCAACACCCGATGCGCCGGCGGCTGGCGGTAGAACACCGACACCGGTATCGAAGCGACGCCATGTTCTTTGGTCAGCCGTACCGCAAGATCGATGTCCTTTTCTTCGCTGATCGCCTCATAAGACAGGTTCTGGAAAAACGTCCCGCGCGAGGGCAGGGGTTTGAAGCGTGAACCTTTGAGTCCGTCGAGGAAAAAGTCGCGTTTTTTCTGGTAAAAGGCCGCAAGCTGCAGATAGGCATCCCTGTTTTGCATGTATTCGGCAAACACGTATTGCAGCGGGCCGTTGGCGACGAAGGCGTTGAACTGGTGCACCTTGCGGAACTCGGTCATCAGTTCACGTG
>Ga0105090_10001484_pt1 | contig 12652 bp, 12 predicted proteins | sample PPLLak3March2015_FD_79110 | JGI IMG/M metagenome (GOLD analysis project Ga0105090, IMG submission 79110) | Freshwater sediment microbial communities from Prairie Pothole Lake near Jamestown, North Dakota, USA - PPLs Lake P7 Core (1) Depth... | ecosystem: Environmental > Aquatic > Freshwater >... | reverse complement strand
GAACGCGACGTTTGCGATGCCCGAGGTGACCCTCGGCGTGGCACCCGCCCAGATCGCACCGTTCGTCGTACGCCGTGCCGGGGCGCGCCACGCGCGCTGGCTGATGCTCTGCGGAGCAAGGCTCAAGGCTCCGGCGGCGCGCGACGCCGGGCTCGCCGATGTCGTGGTGCCGGCCGCGCAACTGCGCCACGCACTTGGCGCCGACCTGAAGCAGCTCGCTGCGGCGGAGCCCGCTGCACTGCGAGCGACGAAACGCATCGTAAACCGGACAGTCGAAGCGCCGCTCGGCGCTGCCCTCGATGCGGCCGCGCAGGAATTCGCCGGCTTGCTGCGGCACGGTGCCGCACGCGAAGGCATCGCCGCGACCATGGCGAAGCGCGCGCCGGCGTGGACCACCCCACCGCCCGAACTGCCGGACTTCCCGTGAAGACGCTCAATCGCCTGCTGATCGCCAATCGCGGCGAGATCGCCGTGCGCATCGCACGCAGCGCACGTCGCCTCGGTATCGCGACGATCGCGGTGTGCTCCGATGCCGACCGCGACAACCCGCACGTGGCCGCGTGCGACGAGCACGTGCCGATCGGCGGCCTGCTGCCGTCCGAGTCGTACCTCGTGATCGACAAGATCATCGCCGCGGCGCGCGCCACGGGTGCGCAGGCGATCCATCCCGGGTACGGTTTCCTCTCCGAGAATGCTGCATTCGCGGCGGCCGTGGCCGCGGCGGGCCTGATTTTCATTGGCCCGCCTGCGTCGGCGATCGAGGCCATGGGCGACAAGGCACGTGCCCGGCGACGCATGGCCGCGGCCGGCATCCCGGTGGTACCAGGCTACGATGGCGACGACCAGGACGAGGCGCACCTGCTCGATCAGGCCGGGCGCATCGGCTTTCCGATCATGGTGAAGGCCGCGGCGGGCGGCGGCGGACGCGGCATGCGACGCGTCGAGCAGGCGGACGACCTGGCCGCAGCCCTGCGCAGCGCTGCGTCGGAAGCCGCGAAGGCCTTCGGCGACGGCAGGCTGATCCTCGAGCGCGCGGTCGTCGAGCCGCGGCACGTCGAGATCCAGGTATTTGCCGACGCGCACGGCCAGGTCGTGCATCTCGGCGAGCGCGACTGCTCGGTGCAGCGCCGCCACCAGAAGATCGTCGAGGAGGCGCCCTCGCCTGCCGTCGATCCGGTGCTGCGCGAGCGCATGGGCAACGCGGCGACGGCGGTGGCGCGCGAGATCGGCTATGTGGGCGCAGGAACGGTCGAATTCCTGCTCGACCCCGACGGCCGGTTCTATTTCATGGAAATGAACACGCGGCTGCAGGTCGAGCACCCTGTCACCGAGCTGGTCACGGGCCTCGACCTCGTGGAGCTGCAGCTGCGCGTCGCGCGCGGCGAGCCGCTCGCGGTCAAGCAGGACGACGTGCGCATCACCGGCCACGCAATCGAGGTGCGCCTCTGCGCCGAGGAGCCCGCCGACGAGTTCCTGCCGCGCAGCGGGCCGGTGCTCGATTGGCGGCCCGAGCCGCTGGCGCGTTGCGATCACGCGCTCGCCGCCGGCATGACGGTCAGCCCGCACTACGACTCGATGCTCGCCAAGGTGATCGCGCACGGCGCAACGCGTGCCGAGGCACTCGATCGACTGGCGCTGGCGCTCGACCGCACGGCGCTGCTTGGCGTGCCGTCGAATCGCGCGTTCCTCGCGCGCGTGCTGCGTCACCCGACCTTCGCGGACGGCGCGTCCGTCTCCACTGCCTTCATCGGGCGTTTCTTCCCGAGCGGCCCCGACCGCGCCGATCCACCGGACGCTGCGACGTGGCGGCTGGCGGCGTGGCTCGCGGTCGCGGCGGCTCCCGAAGGCGCCACGTTCGCCGACGCCGGGTGGCGCAACTGGAACAACGGCCGGCCGTTGCCAGCACCCTGGCGCCTGCGCTGGCGCGCGCCGCAGTCGCTCGCGGCCGCGAACGAGGTCGACCGCGCCGGAGACGTGCGACTCACGCCGGGCGGAGCGGTCCTGGGCTCGAGCGGTGCTGCGGCGACCGTGCGGGGCACGCCAGTGGCACCCTGCACCGACGGTGAGGCCGAGGTCGAGGGTATTGCGCTGGCCTACCGCTACGCGTGGGACGGCACAGCCTTGTGGCTGCACACACGTCGCGGCGATTTCGCCTTCGACTGTCTGCGACGGGCGCCACGCCGTTCCGCGGCCGACCTGGCCGCGCAGTCGGACGAGGTGCGCGCGGCGATCAACGGCCGCGTGCTCGAGGTGGCCGTCGCTGCCGGCGCCGCAGTGGTCACGGGCCAGCGACTGTGCACGCTCGAGGCCATGAAGATGGAGCACGAGCTGCGCGCGCCGCGCGACGGCCGGCTTGCAGCGATCGAGGTCGAGGCCGGGCAGCAGGTTGCGCCGGGCCAGGTGCTGATGCGTTACGAGCGAGGTTCCTGATGTCGAAGTCCGTGGTCACCTGCGCGCTCACCGGCGTGCTCACCGATCCCGTCCAGCACCACGTGCCCGTGACGCCGGAACAGATGGCGCGTGAAGCGCGCGCGGCATTCGACGCCGGCGCCTCGGTCATGCACGTGCATTTCCGCCAGCAGGCACCGGGCAAGGGCCATCTGCCCTCGTGGGAGCCGGCCGTGGCGTCGGAGATCGCACAGGCGATCCGCGAAGCCTGCCCGGGCGTGATCTTCAACCAGTCCACCGGCGTGGTCGGACCCGACATCTCCGGCCCGCTGGCCTGCATGCGGGCCATCCGCCCGGAGATCGCGGCCTGCAACGCGGGTTCGCTCAACTACCTGAAGGTGAAGAGCGACGGCTCCTGGGCGTGGCGCCCGATGCTGTTCGACAACCCGGTCGAGAAGGTCGGCGCATTCCTCGAGGTGATGAACGAGACGGGCGCACTGCCCGAGTTCGAGTGCTTCGACACGGGCATCGTGCGCACCGTCGAAATGTACGCGCGCACGGGCCTGTACCGGGGCCACCTCGACTACAACTTCGTGATGGGGGTGGAGTCGGGTATGCCCGCCGACCCGGAATTGCTGCCGATTCTCACTCGCTTGATCGGGACGGGTGCCACCTGGCAGGTGACGGCGATCGGCCGCACCAACATCTGGCCGCTGCACCGGCGCACGGCGGAATTGGGCGGCAACCTGCGCACCGGGCTCGAGGACACCTTTTATCTGCCCGATGGCAGCAAGGCGACGAGCAACGGCCAGCTCATCGATGCCATCGTGCGCATTGCGCGCGAGGCCAGCCGTGAGATCGCGAGCCCGGCCGAGGCACGGGCCCTGCTGCACGTTCGCTGAAGGCGGCCCAGCGCCTGGCCGACCGTCAGAAGGCCAGCCCAATTACCAGAAGAACTGGAACCCGTGCAGGGCGTGCCCGAGCGCGACGAGAGTGGTGACCACGGCCACGGTCAACGCGGCCAGCATGGCAAGGGTGTAGCTGTTTTCCTGGGTGAACATGGCGCCTCCTCCAAGGCCATCGACAAGGCCGGACCGGTGGGCACCTGATCGGGGGCCCGCCGGGCCCGCCTCAAACGTCATCTCAAGGGCGAAATTCTACGCCGCTTTTGCTGCGACGCAGCGAAAAATAGTGCCGCAGTTCACAGTATTCAATTCTCGTAAAAAGCTATTAATATCAATCGGTTACAAGACTCTAACGAGAACTGATCCCGTTCTTGTCTGCTCATTGTTCCCTGCCGGCCGGTAATGATTGAGTTTCGTTCCGAACGGCAGAACAATCCGAAGATGGATCAGTTGCTCGCCATGCGGGTGTTCGCGCGGGTCGCCGAGCGCGGGTCATTCGCCCACGCCGCCGACGAGCTCGACATTTCGCGGGCCGCCGCCAGCGGACACGTGGCCGCCCTGGAGAAGCACCTCGGGGTGCGGCTGCTCAACCGGACAACCCGCCGCGTCAGTCTCACCAGCGAGGGAACCGACTACCTGCGCCGGTGCCGGCGAATCCTGGACGAGGTCCAGGACGCCGAGGAGACCCTGCGTGGGTCACGTTCCAAACCCCAGGGCCTGCTGCGAGTGGACGTGCCCGTCGCTTTTGGCCGCTACCTGCTGTTGCCCGCCCTGCCGGAGTTCACCCGCCGCTACCCGGCGATCGACCTCGACATCCGCCTGAACGACCGGGTCGTGGACATGGTGGCCGAGCGCGTGGACGTGGCCATGCGCGTAGGCGCGCTCCAGCAATCGGGACTCGTCGCCCGGCGCGTTGCGCAAATGGACATCGTCACCTGCGCCTCCCCGACGTACCTCGCCGAACACGGTGAACCCAGAACGCCGGACGACCTGGGGCAGCATCGCCTGCTGGCGGTGACCCCGGCCGGCGGCGGGTCGCCGGAGTGGACTTTTCCCGCGCCCTACACACCGCGACGGCTGAAGCTTCACTTCTCGATGCAGTTCAACGCGGCCGAAGGACCCATCATCGCCGCCACTGCCGGGCTCGGCATCACCCACACGGCCGACCTGCTCGTGGCCGAGTACGTCGCCCGCGGCGAGCTCAAGTTGATCCTCAACGACTTTGCGTTGCCGGGGCCGCCGATATCGCTGGTCTACCCCTCCTCCGGACACCAGTCGCCCAAGGTGCGCGTTTTCTCGGACTTTGCCGCCGACTTGATGCGGCGTTACCACGACCTCTCGCGTGGCCGAATCGGCGCGGCCACGCCCCCCGACCGCAGCAGCGATTGAGCAGCTCGCACCGGCGCGTTCTGTAGAATCGGCCGCTTCTTTCCTGGAGACCCACCATGCTCAAGCTCATCACCGGCCTGGTGATCTTCCTCGGCGTCCACTCGATCCGGATCGTCGCCCCGGGTTGGCGCGACCGCATGCTCATGCGCCTCGGCGCCGGCCCGTGGAAAGGCCTGTACTCGGTCGCCTCGCTGGTCGGCTTCGTGCTGATCGTGGGCGGTTATACCGCGGCACGGCTCGACCCCGTCGTGCTCTACCAGCCGCCGTTCTGGCTGCGGCATGTGATGATGCTGCTGATGCTGCCGGTGTTCCCGCTGCTGCTTGCCGCCTACCTGCCGGGACGGATCAAGGCTGCGGTCAAGCACCCGATGCTCACTGCCACCAAGGCGTGGGCGCTGTCGCACCTGCTCGTGAACGGCATGCTGGCCGACGTGCTGCTGTTCGGCGGCTTCCTGGCGTGGGCGGTGATCGACCGCATCTCCGCCGGCAAGCGGCCGCAACTCGCGACGGCCGCCGCGCCTTCGATCCGCAATGACGTGATCGCCGTGGTGGCCGGTCTCGCGCTGTACGTGGTCTTTGCATTCTGGGCACACCCGCGGTGGATCGGCGTGCCGGTCATGCCCTGAACCCGCCATGCCACGCACGGAGGTTTCTTTCGGGAGCCGGGGCTCGACGTGTCGCGCATGGCGCTACACACCCGCGAATGGCGACGACGGCACGCCGCGTCCCTGCGTCGTCATGGCGCACGGCTTCGGCGCAACGCGCGATGCCTCGCTCGAGCCGTATGCCGAGCGCTTCGCGGCCGCCGGCATGCACGTGCTGCTGTTCGACTACCGGCACTTCGGCGCGAGCGACGGCCAGCCGCGGCAACTGCTGTCCGTGCGGCGGCAATTGCAGGACTACGCGGCGGCGGTGCACTTCGCCCACGCGCTCTCGGGCGTCGACCCGCAGCGCGTCGCGGTATGGGGCACGTCATTTGCCGGTGGCCATGCGCTGGTGACGGCGGCGACCGTCCCTGGCGTCGCCGCGGCCGTGTGCCAGTGCCCGATGATGGACGGGCTCGCGGCCGTCACGAACATCCTCGGCTATGCCGGCCTCGGCCAGCTGCTGCGCCTCACGGGACACGGCCTGCTCGACGCGATGCGGGCGCCGTTCGGCCGTGCGCACTACATCCCGATCGTGGCCCGGCCGGGGCAGCTTGCGATGATGACCAGCGACGATGCGGAGGCCGGCTACCTCGCGCTGGTCCCGCCCGGCTTTCGCAACGAGGTTGCGGCGCGCATCGCGCTCACCGCCGGGCTGTACCGTCCGGTGCGCCATGCGGCGCGGGTGCGCTGTCCGGTGCTCGTCCAGGTGTGCGAACGAGACAGCGTGGCGCCCGCGTCCGCCGCCGGGCAGGCGATCGCACGCCTCGGCTCACACGCCGAGGCGAAGCGCTACCCGATCGGCCACTTCGAGCCGTACTTCGGTGCGCACTTCGAGCGCAGCGTGTCCGACCAGCTCGCGTTCCTGCGGCGTCACCTGCGTCCTTGACGCGTGGTCACCAGCCCTTGAAGAAGCTGCCGTCGGCGAAGTCCCACAGCAGCACCAGGTGGTAACGCGTCTCGTAGGACTGGTCGCTGAGCGGCAGTTCGACGCCGGCGTTTAGCGCGACGTGCCCGCCGCGCGTGAGTCCCACGCGCACCTGCGGCAGCGCCGTCCACTGCACCGAGTCACTGTCGCCCGCATCGAACGGCATCGTCGCCGTCAGTTCGAGCCCCGGGAAAATGGCGCGACGGTTCGCAGTCCACTGGTAGTGCACGACGCCCGCGAGTTCGACCTCGCCCTGGTCGGCATCGTCCACCGGCACGATCACGCGCGCGCTCGACTGGAACGTCGACTTCTCCGAGAGCCGTTTGCCATAGGCGAGGTATGGGATGACCTCGTCGGACTCCTCGCCCTGCGTCGCGAGCGCATAGATCACCGCGCCGGACAGGATGGAGCCTTTCTCCTTGTTCCAGTGCAGCACGGTCTTGGCGCCGGCTTCGACCATGGTGACCTCGGCCTCATCGCCGTCGTCCTCGTAGACGACCTCGAGTATGCCCATCGAGCGCTTGCCGAAGCGCTTCTCGATCTCGACGATGCCGCGCCACGGGTTTTCGCCTTCCTCTGCATCCGTGAGCCGGCCTTTCAGGACGATCTCGTCCTCGGGGAACGCCTTCTTGGTGCGCACCGGCAGGAAGAAATTGAGCTCCCCGGGCGGATACTGGTCGCTGCCGGGAGCGAGCGTCTTGGCGTAGGCGACCACGTTGTGGATCTCGTCTTCCTTCAGCGCGGCCTGCTGCGCGGGCATGATCGCCGACAGCCCGAGCGCCGGGCCGCCATGCGTGACCACGATATTCCAGTCTTCCGCAGGCTCGCGACTGTTGAACAGCGGGTCCGACAGGTCGGCGGGCTGCGGGTTCAGCGCCTGCACCGTCGGATTGTTCGGATCCGGGCGGCCGGTGGGCCCATGGCACGCGGCGCAGACCTCCTCGAAGGTCTTCTTGCCCGCGTCGAGATCGGCGGATTGCGCCGGGCATGCAAAAGCCAGGGACAGTGCAGCCGCAGCGAGCAGGCCGGGAATACGTAGGGTTTGGGATGTCATGGAGGTTCCTCGCAACCGGCCCTGGAATCGCGGCCGGTGGCCGCTAGCGTAATCGTGGAGGCTCCGAGGCCGATTCAGCAGTTTCCACAACATCCACCAATGCTTCTTTGCAGCCGCAGCGGGGTCATGGACACTGTCGCCGTGGACATACCCGCGTCATCCTGGATCCTGCTCGCGCTCGCGTCCGTCGGCCTGCTGATGACGGTCACTGCGCTGGTGCGCGCCGACCGGCTGGGCTTCGGCAACATGGTCTGGTTCCTGTCGGGCTGGCTCACCAGCGAACTGGCGGTTTTCCACGTAATGGTCTCGGCGGCGGTGCTCGCCGTCTTCGCGCGGGAGACGGATGCGCTGCAGGCCGTCCCGGGACAACTCGCGCTCGGGCTCATGCTCGTCTCCTGGGCGGGACTGCTGCTCGCGCAATGGCGCGCTCGGCCCACCGGCGGGATCCTCGAGCAAGCGCTGCAGGCTGGCCTCGGCAGCGACTATCGCCAACACATTCCGGCGGCACGCCGTGCCGTGCTGCGCGATGCCGTGCCGCTGCGCGAACGGGCGGCGCCGTTTGCGCTGCGCAGCCCGGGCGTCGAGTGGATCAGGAACCTCCCCTATGCCGACGGGCACGAACGCCACGTGCTCGACGTGTATCGTCCGGCAGGCGGTTGCACCCGCGCGCCGGTGCTGCTGCAGATCCACGGCGGCGGCTGGATGATGGGTAACAAGCACGAGCAGGCGTTGCCGCTCACCTATCACCTGGCCGCGCGCGGCTGGGTGGTGGTGACTCCGAATTACCGGTTGAGCCCGAAGGCCCGGTTCCCGGACCACCTCGTAGACTGCAAGCGTGCGCTCGCGTGGGTGCGACGCAACATCGCGACCTACGGCGGCGATCCGGGCTTCGTGGCGGTGACCGGCGGCTCGGCGGGCGGCCACCTGACGGCGCTCATGGCGCTCACAGCGAATGATCCGCGCCTGCAGCCGGGATTCGAGGACATCGATACTTCCGTCGCCGCAGCCGTGCCGTTCTACGGCGTGTACGACTTCACCGACCGGCACGGGCTCAAGGGCAGCGGCGACGCGATGGTCCGTTGGCTCGAGCAGACCGTGATGCCTTGCTCGCCGCAGCAGGACCCGGCCCTGTGGGATCTCGCCTCGCCCATCGCACAGGTGCGACGGGACGCGCCGCCGTTCTTCGTACTGCACGGCACGCACGACTCGCTGGCGAGCGTGGCCGAAGCGCGCCACTTCGCGGAACGATTGCGCTCCGTCTCGGCACAGCCAGTGGTGTACGCCGAGCTGCCGGGTGCACAGCACGCGTGGGACATCTTCCGCTCGGCGCGTGCGATGGAATCAGTCCACGCGGTGACGCGGTTCCTGGAGTGGGTGCGCGCCACGAGAACTGCGGTCGCGAGCGGATGAGCCTCTGACGGCTTAGTTCCGCGCGTCGCCCCCGGTGTCGGCCACCTCTTGCGGGGGCAGCTTCTTCAGCACGTACTCTTCATCCATCAGGTCGCCGTGACCGAGGTGCAGCAGCAGGAACATCTGGATTTCCTGCGGCCGGGCCGTGACGACGATCTGCTTTTCGTCACCATTCTCGAGCGTCACGTTCGGCAGGTCGAGCGGGTGATCGCTGAGGTAGTCGGCGACCAGGAACGGGTGCAGCAACTTGAGTCGCAGCTCATCGCTGCTAACGTCCACCGCGCCGAACCAGTGCCACGTGACGGTCATGGCCTCGACGTCGATTCCTTCCGGCCAGCGCGTGACGTCGATGAACGTCTGGCCGCTCACGCGGAACGTGCAGAGCTTCGCGCTGGTCGCCGGCTTCGCCATCCACATGTCGGACACGAACCCTTCGTGGAACGTGACCTTGTAGCAGGGGTGCGTGACATCGTCTTTCTCGATGGACAGGGCCGGCTCCGGCGGCTCGTCTGCGAGGCCGGCGGCATCGACATCCTGCTCGCGTGCCCAGCGCCCCTCGAGGGCGTCCTCAAGGACGAGGTCTTCCTCGGTGTAGCCGCGATTGAGGAACACCGCCGTGTCCACGCTGAAACAGCCGGTCAAGCCCAGGTACGCGAAGGGCAGTAACCAGCGCCCGCAGCGACGGAAATCTCGGACCCGCATGTGCACTTTGGTACGACCGACCGCCTCACGATGCAATAAGTAAAATTCCCAGAGTACGCATTGCATCCCGCCACTCGTCGGCGCAGCCTCCACGCTGTGCGGCCCTGCGCCGCCACGACCCGGACGCCGCGGAAACGCCCGCCACGGGGACGCGCCACGATTCTCGATTAGAGCGCCGTTTGTGGAGGGGAATTCGATGAGATACGCATGCAAGTCGCTCTGTGCAGCGACACTGATTGCCATCGCCGGGACTGCGTCAGCCGGCGACATCGAGGTGATGACTCAGAACCAGTACGTTGGAATGGACCTGATCGGATTAGTCAGTCCCGGCGGTAGCTTCGACGCAAAGGTGTTTGCCGCTCTGCAGGACCGCGCGGCAAGCCGACCTGCAGAACGCGCGAAAGCTCTAGCGGCGCTGATCGCCAAGCGCAAGCCTGCGCTGGTGGGTCTGCAGGAGGTCTACAGGTTCACCTGCCTGGAGTCCCCGGCGATTGTGGACGGCAAGGGCTGCGACAACCCGACGATCGCCGGCGCCTTCACCGACCAGCTCGCTGACACGCTCGCGGCACTGGGCGATGACTATGTCGAGGCGGCCACGGTCGTGGACCTCGACCTCCCGACCGGGCTGACCCTGCCCGACGGCAGCCCGCTCCCGATCGCGCTGCCCGGCGTCCCGATCACCATCGACGGGAAACAGGTCTTCTTGCGCGTGATCGATCGCGACGTAATCCTGGCTCGCAAGGGCATCCCGTATGAGAAGGTGGCGTACAACGCCATCTGCCCGCTGCCATCGGCCGACGGCTGCAACTACCAGAGCGTCGCGCTCGCCGACCTCACCCTCAGCGTGCCGTCGCCCATCGGGCCGGTGCCGGTCACGGTGCGCGTGAATTTCCAGCGCGGCTTCGTGGGGGTGGACGCCAAGGTGGACGGCGTGCCGTACCGGCTCGTCAACACGCACCTCGAGACGCGGCTCGAATCCTACGGCGAGCCGGGGCGCTATTTCCAGTCGGCACAGGCTGCCGAGCTTCTGCAGTTCATGCTCGTGTACCTGCCGCCGGAGCCAGGCCGCAGGCAGCTGCTGGTCGGCGACATGAACTCCGACCCGCGTGACGAGGTGTTTCCGACAGTACCCACCCCCTATCCGCCGATCGTCGCGGTGCCGCCATACCAGCAGTTCACGGCAATGGCCAAGTTCACCGACATCTGGACCAAGCGGCCTGGGGCGATGACGGGCAAGGGTGCGCCACTGGTTGGCTTCAGCTGCTGCCAGGCCGAGGACCTGCTCAACCGGAAATCGGACCTCTACGAGCGCGTCGACCTGATCTTCTCGGTCGCACCGCTCCGCAAGGTGCAGGAAGCGCGGCTGCTCGGCGAGTCGGTCTCCGACAAGACGCCTCCGTCTGGCCGTGGCCTCTGGCCCTCCGACCACGCCTCCGTCGCCGCACGGCTGCAGTACTGACCCGATGCTGAAATCGACGGCGCGGCTCATCCGCACCCTGCTGGACGGCGAGCGGGTCCTCTCGCTCGCCGTCCTCGTCGACGGGGCGCCGTTCACCGGGCTGCTGCCGTTCATCCCGCTGCCCGCCTACTCGGGCGTGATGATCCACGCGTCACGCCTGTCGCGGCACACGGCGGGGCTCACGGCAGGCGCCCGCGCGGCAGTGCTGCTGCACGAGCAGGACGGCCCCGACAAGGACCCGTTGCAGATCAAGCGCGTTTCGTTCGAGTGCGACGTTCACCCGCTGGTGCGCGAAAGCGAGCCGTGGGCGACCGGGCGCGAACGCTACCTCGCGCGCTTTCCCGACAGCCGCATCACGTTCCGGCTGAGTGATTTCACGCTATACCGGCTCGAGTTCCGGCAGGGCCTGCTGGTCGCAGGCTTCGGGCGCGCAATGGACATCGCGCCGAAGGACATCGCGAAACTCGGGACGCTCGGCTTGACCTAGCGCCGGCGGCAGAACTGCTCGTGCAGCGTGTGCATGATCGACGCTGCCTCGCCGCTGGCGAGCGCATAGTAGATCGACTGCCCTTCACGGCGCGTGCGCACCAGGTGCTTGCGCCGCAGGACCGCGAGGTGCTGCGACAGCGCAGACTGGCTCAGCCCGATCATCGGCTGCAGGTCGCTCACCGATTTCTCGCCGTCGGCCAGCTGGCACATGATCATGAGGCGCGAGGTGTTTGCCATCGCGCCCAGCAGGTCGCTCGCCTTGTGGGCGTTCTTCTCGAGCTGCTTGAGGCCCTGCGGCGTGACCGTGATCAATGGCACAACGGAGGGCAACGCGCGCGCAGGCTTGCCACGGGTACGGGTCTTGGCTTTGGTCTTGGTGCTCATCGGGACGTAATGTTAGACGAATCCACGGCCGGAATGGCGAGGTGTCACCGCGATCTTGCGGCTTCTCAACGCACGCGGATGCTGCTCCGCTGCCCGTCCGGCCCGGCCACGTGCACCGCACAGGCGATGCACGGGTCGAAGCTGTGGATGGTGCGCAGGATCTCGATCGGCTGCTGCGGGTCGTGCAGCAGGTGTCCGGCGAGTGCTGCCTCATACGCCCCGGGCTGCCCCGTGGCATCGCGCGGACCGGCATTCCACGTGCTCGGCACCACCGCCTGGTAGTTCGCGATCCTGCCGTCCTCGATCACGATCCAGTGCCCGAGCGCGCCGCGGGGCGCCTCCATGAATCCTGCGCCGCGCGTCTTCGCCGGCCACGTGCCCGGATCCCACAACTGGTCGTTGAACGTCCTCGTGTCGCCCGCTTTGACATTGGCGATGAGCTGGTTGTACCAGCCCTGCATCGCGTCGGCGAAGATCTTGGTCTCCAGGGTGCGCGCGGCCGTGCGGCCGAGCGTGGAGTACAGCGCTTCGATGGGGAGCTGCAGCGTCGCCAGCGTGCGATCGACCAGCTCCTTCGCCTGTGGGTGACCCGTGGCCACCAGCATCAGCATGCGCGCGAGCGGGCCGACTTCCATCGCCTTGCCGCGCCAGCGCGGCGACTTCATCCAGGAGTAACCCTGCTCCACGTCGAGCTGCTTGAACGGCGGCTGGGGACCGGTGTAATTCAGCGTCGTCTCGCCGTCGTAGGGGTGCAGGCCGCCGCCCTTGCCGCCGGCATAGTCGTAGTACGCGTGACTCACGAACTCCTGGACCTGCGCCGGGTCGTCGAGGTCGACCTCCTCGACGTGCGACAGGTCGCGACCGAGGATCGCGCCGCGCGGAACCATGAAGCTCGCGGTG
>Ga0105090_10001483_pt1 | contig 12655 bp, 9 predicted proteins | sample PPLLak3March2015_FD_79110 | JGI IMG/M metagenome (GOLD analysis project Ga0105090, IMG submission 79110) | Freshwater sediment microbial communities from Prairie Pothole Lake near Jamestown, North Dakota, USA - PPLs Lake P7 Core (1) Depth... | ecosystem: Environmental > Aquatic > Freshwater >... | reverse complement strand
CCATGTGCTGTTAATTGACAGTTTCCGAGAAGTTATACTGAATTGCAACGAATACCACCATCAACTGCTGAATTTACTCGGCGAGCGTTATATTCGCTTATATGCTAATTCCGGGTAACAGGGGTGCGGAATGTCGGCTTGGGTATATGTTTGGGTTAAACGCTTACGGACGAAAGGTACGCGAAAGTTTTAAAAAGAATATGCCTATTATATTCGGCAGTATTTTGCCCAAGTGGAATTACCGAGCTATCCCGCAAAATGCCTGATTGTATGAGTTATTTAATTTTCATTCCTTAATTATGGACGCTTGTGCCAAAATTATAGTAATGTTGTCTTGCGCCCCTCGTTCCAATGCTAACTCAATTAATTGAGTAAGACTTTCCTCAATCGAGGCTTTTTTAAGTATGCTTTCTATTTCCCTATCACATACTTCTTTATTTAAACCATCGCTACAAAGCAAAAAGATATCTCCATCTCGTATTTCCTGAATTTGAGCCTCCAGGTACAATTTTTTCTCTCCCCCAATAGCATGAGTAAGTGATTGTGCAAAAGGGTGGGTTTGAATTTCTTTAATGCTGAAACCTTCAGCAAGTAGTCTGTTTTCATTGTTATGGTCATGGGATAGTTGTTTTAGTTCTTCCTTCCGAAAAAGATAAATTCGGCTGTCTCCAGACCATAAATAGACGCAATATTGATTACAGGCTAATAAAATTACCACTGTGCTGCCGATAACTTCGTTATCTCCGCCTTCGGCTGCCAAATCCAATAAGCTCTGATTAACTTTACGCAATTTATAATAGATTTTCTTAACTGTTGAGCCAATGGTTTGTTCGGGTATTAGTGAGTTCAGGCTATTGATTATGGAGGCGCTTGCAACTTCACCTGCTTTATGTCCACCCATTCCGTCAGCAACTACCCATAATTTTTTATTCGGTAGATTTAAAAAAGCATCCTGATTGATTTTGCGCTTCTTGCCAGTATGCGTTAATCCATAAGAATTCCATATAAAATTAGTCATTATTAGGGTAAGTTTTTTAGTTTTCAAAAGGCGGAAAGGGATGGCGTTGCCCCTCCCATCCCCATTTTTGCCAGTTTCCATCAAACAAGGCAGCCATGCCCTCATAATGCGGGAGTCCTTCGCAGATCAACAATGATGGGGAGACCAGTTCTGAACCTTGAGTCCACCACAGACTATAGGCAAAACAATGTTCTTTGAGTGAACTATCCAGAATATAGGGCAGCAGATTGGGAATCGATTCAATTGATTTCAACGGCTGCTGCCAAGCATGGTGAAATATTTTTTCAGGTATTGGCATCATCGTTTGTTCTGCTTCAGCCGCGCTGGATTCAGTCTCAGATCTCAAATGACTTAAACGGTGGTTAAAATTCTCTAAATTGAAATTATCCTCCAAACACGAAAGTACTAGTTTTTCTATGGAGACAAACCATTTGTTTCTAATTTGCAGAGCAATAAAAGGATTTATGTTTTTATTGTCCATAAGACTAACGGTCATGGGAAAGTACCGCCCGACTTTGTCAACACTAGGCATCAAAACGCCTTGCCATCCCTGTTTACCGCATATTCCTGGCGATAATACAAAACGATATAACGGACTGGTTAAATAATAGTTGAGCCAAGTATCGCCTAATTGTTGACGACTGGTACTAAGGGCCTCTTGTAACCAGGTATCCCAGGGATCTATGAAACTTTTAGGTAGCCCCCCGTTTACAAAATCCCCATGAGTATGGACTTTGCCATAATAACCTGGTTCTATAAATTTTGTAGACATTGGAAAGATTGCAGGTCTGGTAATTGAAAGGGATTGACAGCACTATTAGCTTGCAATTCAAATTTTGCCTCACGTCCCTGGATTTTAAATGTCATTATAAAAAGGGTAGGATTAGAAGTGAGGGATATTTTCGCTTCATCAAAAAGGCGAAACAAGGCCCAGGGTCCCTCCTTGGAAATACCGGATACGCCTTCTTGGGGTGGCAATAATTGTATTCTAACTTGCCCTGAATCATTAGGCCCGGGCCATTTCATTGAAACCGGCCTGACTGGACCGTGCGCGTAGGTCAATATTTGTCCATCTACATCCAGAATAAATTGGGTAATGTCGGGGCTCATGGAAATCGGTTTAAGTTTAAAACTTACAGCTGGGGATTGTTTGCCCATACGGAAAAAGGTGTTTTTGATCGTATCAGCTTTCTGAAATTGTTCTAATGCTAAGGGAGAGATTCCTGGACCTCCCTCAGCTTGAGGACTCCAACTCCATTTATCTACACCCTTTTCGACCGACGAAATGAGATATTTGTTAAAAAACTCATCCATTAAACCATTGGGGCCAAAAAAATAGGTGAAATCTTCATAGGTAATTTCGCGCGAACTTTTTGCAATGGGATACAGCCCTTGTATAGCCTTTTTACAGAATGGCAGAACTGTTGATTGCCACATAACATTATAGTGTTTTTTTACTCCGCCGCTGACCAAATTTTGGCTTCCTTCAGCGACATTCTCCATCATGCTGTTAAGAGGAAAAGGAGTTCGTTTACCTTCTATTTGTACTTTTTCGACCACTTGCGCGATTTGCTTTCTTTGCTCTAAAACAAGCTCATCGCCACTGGCGTGTGTCAAAGAGTTTAAATAAACATAAAGCTCGTTTAGAAGTGATAGAGAATGGTTAAGTCCCGAGGGCGTTTGATTTTCACTCTTCACTAATTCATGTAAATCTTTGAAATGGTTGGTCACAAGGTTTGTGGTAATTTCTGAATCTACGACAGCCTTCGGCTCAGATGTGCTACTGATGATAGTATTAAGTGTCGATTTTGCGGTTGTAAGTTTGTCGCTAGCTTTATCTAATAAAGATTTTTCTTTTTTTACAAGGCAAGCCATACTGGTTTCCTGATCAACAGCTTCAAGAAAAAGCCGTAATGGAGAATTATCAGATGAAATGATATTTAAAACTTCAACCATTTGGGTTTGGCCGGAAAATGGCTTGATTTGTATATCGTCCAACAAAGCATCCCATGCCTTTATATAATCCTCCAGGTAGAGTTTAAAAACATTTTCGCGCAAAATCTTGAGCTCTTCATCAGATAATTTTTCTTGTTTTTTCGACCCAATTATCCAATTTTCTTCAGCATATTGATTGATTAAACCGTCAATATGTTTTAAAAAGACATCACGGTATCCCACACAGGTGAATAAACCGGGAACACCCTTGGTAAGAGGATTGCCGCTTTTACTGGATAAAACCAACGTAGCATCACGCCCAGCCTTTTCACTTACACGAAAATCCGGAATATCCTTGTTGTTTAATTCCAAAGTCAGTCGGGAGTAAAGTCTTTTAGCGATGGAGGTATTCTCAAGTAATTCCCTGGATTCAGATACTAACTTTGCATTTAATGGGCGGGGCAAGGGAGTGGGGCGAAATTCCAGCAATGAATCCAAATGATCTGCTAGCGCCTGTCTTTGTTCATTAGTCACTTCAAGCGGTAAATTGCGCTTCCAATCGAGTGTTATCCATGCTCGGATTGCTTCGGGGTTATAATGTTCAGGATAAACAAGCATCAGATACACTTTAAGGGCTTCGTAAAGATAGTCGATATTATTGGTATTATTCTTCAATTGTTGTTCAATTCGAAGCATCAAACCGGATAAAAAAACCTCCTTTAGTAATTTTTGATAAAGGCTTATGGCTGCATTACCCAATTTATCGCCCTGATACAAGCCAAAATTTAAAGACCACGGAGCCCCTCCTTCAAGTTGATCTGCATAACCACCTGAAATTTGCCGTGTTTTGTCTAATACACCCAAAACCAATAATGGATCTGTTTGGTTGGGATCAACTTCTTTGAGGTACTGTTGTACTACTTTCGCTTGTTCAGCCACCTGTTGAATATAAGTTTTATTTCTTGTAAAACTGGTTATCCAAATAATTGCCATTAATAAGGTCAACGCAGCTACTGAAAGAAATGTGCCTCTTTGAAGCCATGCTCGCTTTGTCTCCAGTTTAAGATTAGCACCCGCTAATCCGGATTCTGCAAAAATAACATCCTTTAATAAGCGATTAATAAAAAAGCTTTTGCCCTGATTGATTGGCGGTGTCAAATTTTGACGATCCAAGCCAAAATTGCTGGCTAAAGATCCCATAATTCGGTCTATGGGTGATCCCTCCTGAGTGCCACTGGTAAAATAAATGCCCCGGACCATAGCCGGGTATTCATATCGGGATATTTGGAAAATTTCATCAATAAATGGCTTAACCAGTTCGCTAAGATAATTGAATTGATGAGGAAAAGTGTAAATTAAATTGCGTCTTTCTGAACTTCGCTCTCTTTCCAGTTTGTCAATGAGTTGATCTTGTAGTTGTTTTTCAAGAAGCTCGAATTCAGGGGGGAATTGATCCAGGGTGTTTTCTTTTGTATTTTCAAGTAACGGAAAGGTCATACCCCAGACTTGAGCGCGTTTATCCCTATCCAGATCATCAAAGTATTCCATGAACCCGGCCAGCAAGTCGCATTTGGTAAACAATACATAAACAGGGAATCTTATATTAAAGCGCTCGTGCAACTCCTGTATGCGTTTTCGAATTGATTGTGCCACTGCTAGTTGCTGCTCTCTGTTTTGCTCCAGTAAATCAGTAATACTAACGGCAATAATAGCCCCGTTGATAGGTCTTCTGCTGCGATATTTTTTAAGTAGATCAAGAAAACCCAACCAAGCTGCCTGATCGACCTTTTCATGACTGTCCTGAGTGGTATAGCGTCCCGCTGTATCGAGTAAAACTGCTTCGTCAGCAAACCACCAATCGCAATTTCGAGTGCCTCCAACACCTCGAATGGCATCCTTTCCGTAATGATCGGATAGAGGAAATTTTAAATCGGAGTTTTTGAGTAACGTAGTTTTTCCGGAACCAGGTGGACCAATAATAATGTACCAGGGTAATTGATATAGGAATTGCTGCCCTGTTCGGCCACCTAAACGTGTTTTTTTTAAAATTTCAAGCGCTTCCTGCAAACGATCTGTCAGGGTATCTATTTCCTCTTTAGATGCTTCAAGTTCTGGGCTGAGGTTAGGCTGCGGGGCTGTTACCAATGCCTCCACAACTTGGTTATTTTGATTTCGTGCTTTAAAAAAACTCCATATTTGAATGGTTAGCCAAATCACAAAAAAGGCTGAAATTAAATAAAAACGGTTCGTTTCAGGCTCCAGGGGTTCATATTTAGCGAAGGCAAATAAAGGACCTACAAACCAGATAAACAAGGCTAAAGCCACGATTCCCATTAAAGAAATAAACCAGCGCTGTTTAATAAAATTCAATAACTTAATCATTTCCTTGTATCCTTAGTCGATCATTACCTGATTGGCTTCAGGTAGTCGCTTGAAGTGCTCATTTAAGCAATTTAGAAATCTTTTTCTTCATGTAAATGCTATAAATAGCGTCTATTTATTTTAATAATGTAATGACGACCCGCCTGTTTTTTGATCTTCCTTCAGGGGTCGCATTCGAAGCGACAGGTTCCAAATCCGATTTTCCCTCTATAACTATTCTGTCCGCAGACAATAGCTTTTCTCTGATTACATCTGCTACAGCCTTGGCTCTGGCTTCGGATAAATGCCAATTTGACGGATAGCGTGCACTTTGTATCGGAATGTTGTCCGAATGTCCGGTAATTACAACTTGGCCTTGTAATTGGTTTAGAGATTCTGCAATTCGATTTAATAAAGGGATAATGTTTTGATTAACAGTACTACTTCCGGAGCTAAATAAATTATCGCTTTGAATAGTAACCGTCCCTTGCCGCGATGTCTCGATGACTTTAACCAGGTTTTGACTTATTTCAGAAGCAAGAAGAATCGATAAAGTAAGTTTCGGTTCAGGTAATGGCTCGGTTTCAGTTTCTATAACCTCTGTTTTAGCAGGCTTTATTGAGAATATTTGTCTGAACACTGGATCGGAATCATTATTTAGTTGAAACAAAAAAACACTAAAAATGATTGCCAACAGGCTAGCCGCTATCGCCCCGAAAACCCATAAAGGTATCAGTCTCATCAAAGGGTTACGTCGATCAGTCACTCCTTTCCAATGGGGTGATAAATTTGTATCCGCAATACCTCTTTCTTTTTGCAAGATTCTGTAAAGCCATTCCCGAATGTTAATTAGCTTATCTTTTCCATTTTCGATGAGGCGGTAACGCCCCTCGAATCCTAAAGCTAGACATAAATACATCAATTCCAGCAAATTTCGATTTTTTGTTGGATTTTGGGCCAATGATTTAAGTAAATCAAAAAAACGCTCTCCACCAGAAACTTCTTTATGAAACAAACTCAACAAGCTTTGTTGCGCCCACCCACTGTTGTTGCCCCAGGGTGTACACGATACCGCTTCATCCAGGACGGTACAGAGTATATAGCGACTGCTTGATATAGTATCAGGGTCTATGTTAGAGGCTTGCGCGTTGAGCTGGAATTGCTGAATTTCCTTGATAATTTTGTTTTTTAAACCGATCGGATCCGACTGGTTTTTAGATGTATTTAAACGCGTCAGCAATGCCAGCAGACCAGAAGAAGCTTTTTCAAGAGGATTTAAAAGGCCTAGTCTGGGCAGTGAAGATATGCTACTTTCTGGTTCAGGGGGAGGCGGAGAGTGACGGGCATTGGAACGTTTGCCTCCCGGCATTGGTCTGATAATAGTTCTGTCATCAGAAGGTTGCGGTGATAAAAAAGGATCATCTGAAGACATAATAATTACCCTCTTATTGCCCAAAACTCTAGTTCAAGCCCCGGATAATCGCCTGAAAAATGCATGGCTATGGTGCCGCTTGTTTCAAGTTCTTTCCAAAGGCTATGGTTTTTATCTAGTTCAAAATACGTCATGCCTTTATGGAATGGAATTTGTCTGGGTGCTACTGCCAGGGCATTTATCTTAATACCGGGAACTTGAGACATAACCAGATCGCGAAGCTTTTCAACGGTTGCTATAGTGGTTTGTCGAGGAAAGAGACTGCGTAGCTTATCTGTCGGCATCTCGGCAGTTGCTGCAAGAATAAAGTCAGCGGTATTCAGTAATTGGCGATCAGCTATGATAGCAGTTCTAATTTGATGTGGATGCTCTTCAAGTGGAATAGGAATCGCCCGGTAAGAAGGCTCCCAGCTTAAAGCTTTTCTAAGTGCAGCAATAACGGGTTCAAAACTTTCCGTCAAATTTTCATGACTATAAATAGGTAATGCACCGGGCCGGTGATTCATTTCGGTGATGGTTGATAATTCTCCAAGCATTAGAATCAGGTTACTGAAAAGCCGTTCAGGATGCAACTGGGCTAGAGAGTTAAAATGTCTGTAAAGCAGTTCGTAGCGATTGATGATTTGCAAATATAAAAAATCAACTATCTCAGCTGCGCCACCTGCACCTGGAGACCCTAATCGTTGCCCAATTGCCTCTCCTCTATGATGCAGCATACCTTCAATTTCTATGATATAGTTGACAAGCTGTGTTGATGCGCTGACGTTTAAGCAAGTGGGTATAAAAGACTTATCCAGGATTATTTGTTTGTCTGTTTTTACTTCGATAATTTTAGCTATAGGGATAGTAACGTAACCATCTTGATTTTGATTCGACAATCGCAAACGAGTCAAAAGCTCACCTGTTTCAATGGTTATACGATCTTGATCGAATTGAGTATGTATATCCATGACATCAATTTCTTTAAGTCGATATCTGCTTAGTTCATCCACATTATTATCCCGTGTTAATTCTTTACCTGTCGTTCGGCGGACCGGTAATGAGAGATAGATAATTGTGTTTTTTGTATCGAGTGGAATTTCTAAGGGTGTTAGCAGGCTGCTTTGCTCTGGTATGCTAAAAGGTGTTCCGTCGGGAAAGACGCCTTGGCAAAATGTCAAGGCAATCTTGGCCAAAGCCAACATTTGTTGATCAAGTTCAAATCTTGTTAAACCCCAGCTAAAAGTTTGCAAGCCACTGCAGCGAATTTCGATCCAGCTCTGGAAATTACGATCTTGTTGTTGAAAATGTTGCGGACGGAGGAACATGCCTTCTGTCCAAATCACTTTATTACTTTGTGACATATTGAATTCCTTAGAGCTAATTTACAAGGGTCATTTTTTCCAAACGCTTATATTCAACCTTCCTATAAAAACTAATAAATCAGTAGTTTTTTCATCGGGTAATTCAAGTGTGTCTTTCCATATGGCTTGATTGATGTCACGAAAAGCTGCAGATACACCTATGTAACGAGTTTCAGCTGAGAGTGTCCGCTTAATTATACTAACATCGCTAGGTTTCAAATTGTATTGTTCTGATGCGACGAGCTCAGGAGCCAATTGAGAGTCATAATTTTCAAATAATTTATAAAAATCTGCCTCTTCGAATTTGCCTAGACTTTTAAGTTCGTAAATTCGAATTACAATCGGTGAAGGGCGTCCATCTATGTCAGGATTAGCATCTCCAGAGACAATCATGTGTACTTTAGCTGTTGTAGGAGAAGCTTTTGGAGGAGGTTCCGCAGCAGCTACAGGTTTTTCGGGAGCTGGTTTTTCGGGATCTGAACTGCAACCGAACATAGCCAATATAACAATGAAGAAAATTACTGTTGTAGCTCTCATAACTTAAGCGCCTTTAGGTCGTCATAAAATTTGTTATTTAAAAGAAATATCTTTTTTTGAAAATTTTAGTTTTTGCATTTGTTGTTCATAGGTTGCTGCAAATGCTTCGCCAAATAGATGGTAAAAGTTATCTTCAGCCTCTTGTTGAATTTCTTCATAAAGCTGTTCAAATAAATTCCACAATTTGGCCTGTTTATGAATTGGAATGCTTGCACTTATAGGGCTTAGTCTTTGTAAGCGTTCTTCCAGTTTTTGTGGGTCAAACCGTTTAAGCACTGTAAGCAAAGCTGTTTGCATTCCGGCTATAACCGAATATTGGTGAGCTCGTATATCATCAAAAGCTTCTTCAACAGCTTCTTTTGGAGGCATGTAACCGGCATCATGATTCAATAACAATTTGGAGAGCGCCTCATCAGCACTTACTGAAAATTTGATGGGGTTGTTTTGTTTGGATCTGATTATAGTAACATCCAAATGCATTTCGTTTTTAATTTTGGCTCTGCCGATCAAAACATCCATTGTCCCTTGAATAGCTGCCCTCAGAATTGTCCCGATTATAAAAAAAGTCTCAGGATTGATTGATTCTCTATACTTGCTATGTTCAAGTTGAGCTCCCCGGAGGAAGTTTTGTATTAATTCCTCTTCAAATGCACTTATAACAGATTCTTTTTCTGGAGGAGGTATTTCAATTTTTACGCGCTCGGATTCAACATGGGAAGGTTCTTGTATTGCGGATAGGGTTTCTTTTTGAAATTGAGGTTTTATATCGGCAGTTACCGAGACTTCAGTTTCATCTTTTTTACTGATATTGTCTGTTTGAAACCAATCTTCAGAAAAAATATCAACCGGAATGCCAGGAGCTGGTTCAATATCAGCTAAACCTTTTGTTTCATCAGTTGCAAATTTTATTTCCGGAGCAGATATTATATTTTCTTGAGCCTCAGGCTCAACAAAAAGGGGCTCATGTTTTGCCGGCTCGATTTCTGTTTGAAATTGAGGTTTTATATCGGCTGTCTTTGAAGGTTCCGTCTCATCTTTTTTATTGATATTATTTATTTGATACCAGTCCTCAGAGAAAATATCAGCGGGAATACTAGGGGCGGGTTCCTTATCAGCTAACACTTTCGTTTCCTTTTGAAAATCAGAGAAAGCCTCTTTGTAGGGTGGTATATGATTATAATCTCTTTGAGCAGAATCAATTTTTTCGTAAAGGGTTTCTTTAGAAATAGGACTTTCCTGAAATTCAAATGGGTCTTTCGATTTTTCTTTGGAATCTCTCCAATTGGAAGGGATTAAGTCGTTTTTATCTATCATCTTCTGAACCGAGTCCGACTCCAGATCGGCAAATGGATCATTCATGATATTGATTTGATTATCAGGAAATGGAGGCATCGGTTGAGAATTAGCCCCAAAAAAATCACCTTCAAGCGTTACTTCAATAATGTAATCGCCCATTGTGAGGCGATCTCCATCTTTAAGTTTTGTACTGTTGCCGTTTCCTAGCGGAGTTTTGGAGTCGTTGATCAAGACACCATTGGCACTGGTATCTTTTATCAAGTAATCGGGGGAGCGATATTCAATTAACGCATGATGCCCCGACACGTATCGATGGGGATCAGGCAACACAAGTGCATTATCATCTTTTCGCCCAATAGAAGCGCCTTCTCCATTGAGCGTAAACTTTTTTGAGCCTTTAACATTCGCTCCTGCAAAAGATATGACACTTAGAGTAAGTTTCATGTGTAAATATTTTGCCTCATGAAAAGTTGGTTTTAGTCTGTAATTAGATATAAAACTAATCGTTAATAAAACACTACAGTACTATCATGCCACTATAACTCAATCCGGATATTGTTATCAATGTTAAGCCAAAAAATTAAAGTGATGCCACTTGGTGATTCAAGAGAGTCAACATGAAAAAAGTATATCTATTTCCGTATGACAAACTGTATAGATAAAAAAACATTAAACTGCTTTAAAGTGTCCGAGCATTTGTGTTAGTATCAAACCAAATCGATTTACAGCAAAGGTGAAAGCATTGTCTGTCTTAGCTTTGGAACATTACCTTAAAGAAATTGCTCCTGACTCTCCATGCGGAGAAAATCTGGAGACTGATTCAGGTTTTATTAGCCTTGAGCAAGAGGCTAAAGGAACTCCTGAACGTCAGATAGGCGATTCAATTGTTCCCGCAAAGGATCCTGACTGGAAAAAAGTTCGTGATTTAGCTTTTTCATTATTAGAACGTAGCCGGGATATCCAGGTTGCTATACATTTGACTTGCGCATTAGTTCATACCGATGGCTTTAATGGTTTGGACAATGCACTAACGCTTATTCATGAATATTTGCAGAAATATTGGGATGATGTCTACCCACGCCCGGATTCTGAAGATGACTATCCTGTGTTACGTATGAATACGCTATCCACACTCAATGATTACAACAGAATTATTGACCCCCTTATTAATATTCCTCTTACTATCTCAACTTTGGGTAATTTTTCCTGGAATCAAAGAGAAACATCGAAAAGTAAAGTCGATGCCTTAAGTCACATGACTCAGGAAGCATATTCAAAGAGGGATTTTGATAAGAACTCTGCTGCTACTTTGGAAGAAGCGAAAAAAATGGCTTCTGATGAGCTGACTTCTATTGAAGCAGCATTCAGCTCCACCAACATTGAAACTCTGAAAGGTCTGGAAAAAACCATAAAGCATGCCTTGGAACAGGCCGAAGGAATTGTAGCCACAACCTCTGATAAGGTTGGCTCCGAAAACGCGCCAGACATTTCCCGTTTGATAGCTTTATTAAAAAGCCTCCAAAATTTTTTAGACGAAAAAATTAAACAAATAGAAGCAATTGCACTTGAACAAAGTACTTCTGAAGCTGAAATAGCTGATCAGACAGGTACTGGTTTCACAAAAGAAAGTGTTGCAAAAGTTAAAACTACTGGCATACAGACTCGTCAAGATGTCATTTCAGAAATTGATGAAATATGCAAATATTTTGAACATTACGAGCCTTCCAGCCCTGTTCCTTTTCTTTTGCAACGAGCAAAAAAACTTCTTTCTATGAACTTTATGGAGATTTTACAGGATCTTACGCCTGATGCGGTAAGTCAGGCAGAAAAAATTTGTGGTGCACAAAAACAGGATCAAACTTAAACAAAAAATGAAGAGTTTTAAAGAACTAATTCTGTAGTTATTTAATTTAAGGTATAAAAAAATGGCAAAAGCAAGTAGTCAAAAATTCATTGCCCGTAACCGAGCACCCAGAGTGCAGATTGAATATGATGTCGAACTTTATGGAGCAGAGAAAAAAATCCAATTACCATTTGTAATGGGAGTAATGGCTGATTTATCGGGAAAGCCGGCAGAAGAATTGCCCCCGGTAGGAGACCGGGATTTTCTGGAAATTGATGTTGATAATTTCGACGAACGTTTGAAAAAAATGAAGCCGAGAGTGGCATTTCAAGTGCCAAACGTTCTAACTGGCGAAGGTAATTTAAGTGTCGATATCACTTTCGAGAGCATGGATGATTTCTCTCCAGGTGCCGTAGCAAGCAAAGTTGATGGTCTTAACCAATTGCTTAAGGCGCGCACTCAGCTATCCAATCTTCTTACCTATATGGACGGCAAAGGTGGCGCGGAAGAGCTGATTGCAAAAGCGCTAAATGATTCCGCGTTGCTACAGTCGCTGGCATCAGCGCCCAAACCAGCGGCTGAAACAAGTACAACTGATGAAGCCGGTGAAACTGGCAAAACAGAGGAGAGCTAACGATGGCCGAAACCGAAACTCAGGCAACCGGCGCAGCTACCGAAGCACCGACCGAAACATTGGAAACCGGCGATTTCGCCTCATTGCTGCAAAAAGAATTTAAACCGAAATCGGAGCGGGCGAAAGAAGCCGTGGAGGACGCGGTTAAAACTTTGGCGGAACAGGCGCTGGCCAAAACCAATCTAATTTCGGACGATGCCGTAAAATCGATTGAAGCTATTATTGCGGAAATCGACAAGCGTTTAAGCGACCAAGT
>Ga0105090_10001482_pt1 | contig 12655 bp, 6 predicted proteins | sample PPLLak3March2015_FD_79110 | JGI IMG/M metagenome (GOLD analysis project Ga0105090, IMG submission 79110) | Freshwater sediment microbial communities from Prairie Pothole Lake near Jamestown, North Dakota, USA - PPLs Lake P7 Core (1) Depth... | ecosystem: Environmental > Aquatic > Freshwater >... | reverse complement strand
GCCAGCCCCGCCGCCGCGCCGAGCCCCATCCATTGCCGCCACAAGCGGCCCGGCATCTCCAGCGCCACCGCGGCAAGCAAACGATCCACGTCGGCTTCGAAGCGCTCGCGCGCGACGCGGATCGCCTGCCGATCCGCCAGTCCGGCAATGTCCGCGGGCAGCTCTTCGGCCTTGGGCAGCACCGCGTTGCCGACGAGCACCGGGATCACGCGAATGCCCCGCCGAAGCGCCGCGGCGACTTCCATCCACGGGTAGTCGGCCGGATCGTCGACGCGCCGCCGTCCCGGGTCGTCGGTGAGCGAGAGCCAGCGGCGGCCCATCACCACCAGCACCACGGCACAGCTTTGCAGATTCCTCTCGATGTCCTCTGCAAACAGGTCGCCGCCAGCGAGGCGGCCGGTGTCCATGAAGACGCGCCGGCCCCAGCGTCGAACCAGTTGTTCGTCCACCCGGTCGGTCATGACCGCCGCCGTGTCGTCGCGCCGCAAGCTGATGAAGATTCGCGACGTTGCTCGAGCCTGTGGCGAGATCGGGAGCGCAGTTCAAGCCCTTGCGACTGCCAACCTGCGGGGCAAGTCGCGCTCGATGCGCAGCGCGGGCACGGGGCGCGCAGACGCACCGGGCCGATGACGCGTCGCCGGCCCCGGGACCCCTGCGTCATGGGCCAGACGATGGCATGGCACGCGATCGGACCTTGCAGCCCGTGGCCGCACGCCACGTATTAGGGATGTCGGTGCCGTCGCCCGGCGCCCTACCATGAATGCCCCTCACGCAGGAGGAGCCCGTGAACGTCGAATCGTTCGTCAAGAGCGGCTTTGCCAGCCTCGGTGCCACCGAATTGCTGACTTCGCCGGTCGATGCGCTCAACGGGACCACCGCGGCGCAAGCGGTCGCCTTGCGCGAGGTGCTCGGCATCACCAGCGTCTTCGACCTCGCGGCATCGAGCCTGCTGCATGCGCTGCGTGCAGCCCTGGCCAGCACCACGCCGCGGCTGCCGGGCGACGTGCTCGACGCGGCGGCCGCCGGCGATACGGCGCTGGCCGAGGTGCCCTTGTCCGCGCTGCGCCCGGTGGGGGCCGTCGGCGCGGGCCGGCTGCAGTCGGCGCTCGGTGTGGCCACGGTGGGCGAGCTGGCGTTGTGGCCGCCGGGCCTGGCGGCGCGGGACCTGCTGGCCACCGCCTGCGTGCCCGAGCAGGCGCCGGGGTTCGACCCCGAGGCACCCGCGGATCTGCTGCCACGCGTCGGCGAACATGCCACCGACAAGGTGTTCTACCGCACGCTGGTCGTCGACAGCGTGGCCGGCGCGCTGGACGCCGGTGCGGGCACCGCCATCGAGGAGGCCGAGCCGGTGGATCTGGGCGCCGCTCTGGGTGCCGACACGCCGTTCCGACGCGTGGCCACCGGTGCCCTGCTGACCTTCAGCCAGAGCTGGTTCGCGCAGGGGCTGGCGCTCGGGCAATTGCTGCACAGCCTGTCGCTGGCGCCGGGCGAGAGCACGCGCATGGCCATGATCGACTGGTCGCGCCAGAGCCGCGGCCGCGGCAGCGAAGCCGTCAACGACAGTGAGCGGCTGGCCAACACCACCACGCACCAGCGCGCCTTGTCGGAAGTGACGCAGGCCACGGCGACCGAGGTGCAGACCGGACGCACGAAGACGACCTCGTCGTCGTCGACGTCGCAGTCGGGCTCGGCGCTGGGCTTGGAGATCGGCCCCATCGCATTCGGCAGCAGCGGCGGCAGCGCCGGCTCGCAGACCGAGGCGATGACGGTCTCCAGTGCCTTCGGCCGGCGCGACCTGGCCAGCAGCACGTCGCAGCGCATCAACGACATCAGCCAGCAGCAGGCCAGCGCCGCGCGCAGCCGTCGCGCCAGCGTCGTGCGCGAGCTGAGCCAGAGCGAGCACGAGGCGCTGTCCACGCGCGTGATCGCCAACTACAACCACATGCACGCGCTGAATGTGCAGTACTACGAGGTCGTGCAGGCGTTCCGCGTGACGACGCGGTTGGAGCGCGCCGAGCGCGTGATCTTCGTGCCGGTGCGCCTGATCGACTTCGACGATGCCTCGGCCATCGATCGTTTCCGCACCGAGCTGGCCGAGGCGGCGCTCGACGAGGCGACGCGCCAGCGCGTTGCGCTGTTCGGCAGCGTGCTCGTGCGCAGCCGCCGGCCGCGTCGGTTGCGCGCCCTGGGCGGTCGTTTCGTCGCGGCCCTGTCGCTGGCGGGCGTGGCCGCGGCCGCGGCCCCCGCGCCGGCCCCGGCACCCACGCCCGCCCCTTCGCCAACGCCGGCACCCGCATCCGCGCCGTCCCCCGTCGCCGATGACGCGCCTGCGTCGACGGCGCGCGTCGGTCTGCTGCAGCGCTTCGTCGCCGACGGCTGGGATACCGAGCAGTTGCGCGCGCTGGTGCGCTGCGGCGTGCGGCCGATCGCCACGCAACTCGAGACCGTGCTCACGCTGCCGGCCGACACGCTGGTCAGCGCGGTGCTGTTGCCGTCGGACCTGGCCTTGGCCATCGAAGTCACGCGTCGCGACGGCAGCCTGGTGCCGCTCGTCGAACCGGGGCCCGCGGGCGCGCGCTTCCTGGCGCCCGAGGCGGTGCGCGAACTCGCCTCCATTTCGCTGCGCAGCGCCTCGATCGCGTCCCGCGAGACCACCGTGACGCTGCAGCTCAACCTGCAGGGCACGGTGACGCCGATGAGCGTGCCCGTCACGCTGCAACCTGGCGGGCCGCTGTCGGGCCTGCAGCGCGCGGTGAGCTTCGACGCGCCGCCGGACCAGGACGAGCTGCTCGTGCATCTGAAGGCCAATGCGCTGCACTACACCCAGGCCGTGCTGCGCACGCTGGACGAATCGGTGCTCAGCGCGCTGCTGGCCCGCCTGAGCTTGGGCGGCGTGCCGCTGGCGCAATGGGTGGACCACCGCCCGGTGGCGGTGACGTCCAATTACCTGGTCTTCAAGGCCGGGCTGCCCGACCGCGGCGATCCGCCCGACCCGGCACTGGCCGAACTCACGAACACCTGGCAGGCCTTCCTGGCCACCGCCGGGCTGGTCAACGCGCCGCCGCGGCGTGAACTCATGCTCCTGCCCACCGGCGGTGTCTTCGCCGAGGCCGTGCTCGGCCGCTCGGTGGCCGCCGAGCGGCTGGACATCACGCGCTTCTTCGATTGGCAGGAATCGCCGATCCCGCTGGTCGCCAGCGAGATCGCGCCGCTGGAGGCGGGTTCGCGCGCCAGCGACGAGAGCCTCGTACCGACGGGCCTGTCGGCACCGGTGATCAACCTCCAGGCGCCGACCGCGCTGCCCGACCCGACCGGCCTGGCCGCGGTGTTGGGCGCGCTCGGGGCCAAGAACCTGTTCAACGACCTGAGCGGCGCCGACGCGACCTTGAAGCTCGCCCAGGCGCTGCAGAAGGTGGGCGCGGCGGGGGCCACGTCCGGCGGTGCCTTGGCCGCGCAGACGCTCAAGACCGTGATGGAACAGAACACCGAACGCCTGCGCACGGCGGCCAAGGTGGCCGCGGCGATGGCCGGCGTGCCGCCGGTGGGCCAGGGTGACGGTGGCAAGGGCGCGGCGGGTGGTGGCGCCCAGGGCGACGCAAAGGCCTCCAATACGGTGGCCGGCGGACTCGAGAACCGGGCGAAGGAGCTCGACCGTGCGCAGGCCGCGACGCCGTCCCAGGGTGGCCGTTCGCGTCCTGCCGCCACCGAGCTGCAGCAGCGACAAAGTGGCGCCACGGCGGCCGGCACGGCCGCGCGCATCGTCGGCGCGGTGACGCAGGGCACGCAGACCAGCGAAGGCGCCGCGGCCGCGGCCGCGCCGTCCGCGCCCGGGCTGCGCCGGCTGACGCTGGAGCTGCGCGGCGCGCCGGCGCTGGGCGACGCGGCCCTGTTCGACAACGGTCCGCCGACGCTGCAGTGGCTCGTCAAGGAGCGCGATGGCACGCTCGTCGCCAGCCGCAGCGGCATCGCCGGGGATGGCACCGTCTCGCTGCCGCTGGCGTCGGCGTCGCCGACGCTCACCGCCGAGGTCCTGGTTGTGTGGCAGAGCAGCTGGCCGGTGTCCCGGCGCCTGGTGCTGGCGCGACAGGCCACCGTCGAGCTGGCCAACGTGAAGACCAGCCTGCGGCTGGACCTCGTCGCGCAGGTCGAACAGCGGCAGCAGTTCATCGGTGCCGGCCCCAACCCGCCCGACGACGCCAAGCTCGTGGAGATCCTCACGCGCGTCGCCTTCGACCTCAAGACGGTCCTGCGCAAGCCCGCGCTGACGACGAACGCGGCCGGCGAGTTCATTGCCAGCTTCCCGCAACTGGCGGCGCTGCGCCTCAACCTGAACGCCGACTGAACCGAAGCGGAGCGTCCCGATGGCCACCACCCCTCTCGGACCCGACGGCCTGGCCGAACTGCTGGGCGACCAGGCACGCGTGCGCGTGCGCAATGCCAGCGCCCCCGAAGACCTGGCGGCCATCGTCGCCGTGGCGCTGGCACGGCACGCGGCCGACGGCCGCGTCGGCACCGACGTCGAATTCGGCCTCGAGCTGAGCGCCGGCGAAGAGGCCTTCTTCGAGCCGCAGCCGCCGTCACCCGAAGTGCCCGCGCTGGTGGAGGTGGTGCTGCGCGTGCGCATCGATGCGGCGAGCGGCGCCTCGCCTGACGGCCAGACTGCCTTCGTCGACCTCTACCTGACGGCCGAACCGGCCGCCGCCGGCGAAGCGGCGCGCGGCTTCGAATGCGGTATCCGCCGGCACGACGGCGAGATCGACGTCGACGAGTCGCTGGTGCCGGGATTCCCCAACCTGGCCACGTTCGCGCGCGCCGTAGGCTGAAGGAGCGGATCATGGCCATCGACCCGCGAACCCTGCTCAAGGGCGACAGCGCCGGCCTTGCCGGCGATGCGCTGATGCAGGCCCGCATCGGTGTGCTGCGCGGCGTGGACGCCGCGCAGGAGGCGGCGCTGGAGGTGCTGCAGATCCGCACCATCTTCGACCTGGCCGCGTCGGCCGCCTTCGCCGCCGCGCGCCGTCTGCTGCTGTTGCAGGACGATGCCACGCAGCCGGAAGCGCAGCTGCAGCGCGTGGCCTCCGACATCGCCGACACACCGGCCGGCGTCGCGGTGGCCGACCTGGCGCAGCTGCCCATCCAGGCACTCAAGGCCGTCGGCACGCAGCGTGCACCGGTGCTGCGAACGGCGCTGGCCACCGTCACGGTGCGCGATCTGGCCTTGTGGCCGCCCTACCGCGCGGCGCGGGCCTTGCTCGCCGAGCAGCTCACCGATGGCGACCCGCTGCCCGTCGGCGATCCGGGCACGCCGCCCGAGCTGCTGCCCAAGAACGGTGCCTTCCCGACCGAGCGTGTGCTCTACCGGCAACTGCTGGTCGACCAGGTCAGCGCCACCGGCGTCACACCGCTGGAACAGGTGGCCGACGCGCTGTCGCTGGATGACGTGCTGGCGGGCAGCGAGCAAGGCTTCACCCGCCTGGCCAGCGGCGCGCTGCTGACCTTCAGCCAGGACTGGTTCTCCCAGGGCGTGGCGCTCGGGCCGCTGCTGCACTGCCTGTCGCTGGCGCCAGGCGAGAGCACGCGCATGGCGATGATCGACTGGTCGCGCCAGAGCCGCGGCAGCGGCAGCGAGGACATCGACGAAGCGGAACGCCTGGCCAACACCACCACGCACCAGCGTGCGCTGTCGGAGGTCACCGAGGCCACGGCCACGGAGGTGCAGCGTGGCCGCACGCGCACCAGCAGCAGCTCCAGCGCTTCGCAGGGCGGCTCGGCGCTGGGCTTCGAGATCGGGCCCATCGCATTCGGCGGGTCCTCCGGCGGCGGCAGCACGAAGACCGAGGCCCTGACCGTCACCAGCTCGTTCGGCCGGCGCAACCTGGCGGCCAGTGTGGCGCAGCAGATCAACGACGTCAGCCAGCAGCACGCCAGCGCCGCGCGCAGCCGGCGCGCCAGCATCGTGCAGGAGGTGGCGCAGCAGGAGCACGAGGCGCTGTCCACACGCGTGGTCTGCAACTACAACCACATGCACGCGCTGAACGTGCAGTACTACGAGGTGGTGCAGGCCTTTCGCGTGACCACGACGCTGCAGCGCGCCGAGCGCGTGCTGTTCGTGCCGCTGAAGATGGTCGACTTCGGCGACGCGCTGGTGCTGGAGCGTTGGCGCGCCGTGCTGGCCGACGTGGCGCTGAGCGACGACATTCGGCGCCAGCTGACCACCGAGTTCGGTGTCGTCGAGATCGTGCCCAACGTGCCGCGCCTGCGCATCGGCGATGCCATGCTGGCCGCGACGCGGCGCAGCGCCGACCTGGCGGGCCGGCTGCAAGCGGCGACCGGGGCGCAGGCCGTCGCACGGGCGGCGCCCGCCACCGCCGTGCTCGCCCAGGCGCCCGAGGGGCCGGCCACGAGGATGCAGCTGTCGGCGTTTGCCCGCGCGTCCACGCAGATCCAGGGGCTGCGCCTGCCCGGGGCCACGATCCGCGCCGATGCCTTGGCCGCTGCCACGCCCGAGGCCGCCGCGGCCGCAGCTGCCGAGGTGCGCGATCTGCGCGTGGACCTCGGGCCGGCGCAGTCCGGCGCCACCCTCACGGCGCTGAAGGGCTTCGACGCGCAGCAGCTCGCGCGCCTGGCGTCGCTGAGCGGGCGGACCGTGCTGCGCAACGCCAGCGATGCCGTCTTCGTGCCCGACGAGGCGCGGCTGCACGGCGTGGCGGTGGTGGAGGCCCGTGCCGGCACCGTGGGCGTGCGCCGTCGCGACGGCTCCGAGGCGCCGGCCACGTTCGCCGGCCCCGGGCAACTGGCCCTGGCCGAGCCGGTGCGCCTGGCCGACCTGCGCGCGGTCATCGCCACGCTGCGTCCCGACGACGCGCCCGGACCGGCCCGGCTGCGACTGACGCTGGACATCGGCGGCGCCGCGCTGCCGCTGGACGTGCCGGTGGTGCTGCCGGCGCCGGGCCAAGTGGCCGAGATCGTGCGTTTCGAGCCGCCGCGCGCGGCCCCGGCGCTGCTCAAGCACCTGCGCGACAACGCGCTGCACTACAGCCGTGCGATCTTCGAGCGGCTGGACGCGAGCACGCTGTCGGGGCTGCTGACGCGCTTCACGCTGCGCGGCGTGCCGCTGGGTGCGTTGGTGGACCCGCAGCCGGTGGCGCTGGTGGCCAACGCACTGGTGCTGCGGCTGAACCTGCCCGAGCGCGGCGTGGTCATCGAGAACCCAGCGCTCGCCGCCGAGGCCGAAGCCTGGCAGGCCTTCCTGCGGCGGCGCGGGCTGGACCGGCCGGCACCGCAGTCGCAGACCGTGCCGCTGCCCTCGGGCGGCGTCTTCGCCGAGGCGGTGCTGGGCCGCTTCAACAGCGCCGAGAAGGTCGACCTCACACGCTTCTTCGACTGGCAGGCCTCGCCAATTCCGCTCACGCCGCCGGACATCGCCGCGTTGCCGTCGGGCAGCCGCCAGCGCGCGCTGGACCTCAGCACCAGCGCGCTGGGGGCGACGCTGGTCAAGCAGGCCGAGCCCACGCCGCTGCCGGCGGGCGCGAATTCCGCCGCCATCCTGGCCGCGCTACAGGCGGGCAGTCCGTTCCGCGACCTGTCGGCGGTGATCGCGGCCAATGCGGGGCTGGCGCAGACGGGCAGCGAACTCACCGGCGCCGGCGCCACGGCCGCCGCGACGCAGGCCGCCAACACCTTGCAGACCGTGATGGCGCAGAACACCGAGCGGCTGAAGATCGCCGCCGACCTGTTCCTCGCCACCCAGGGCGCGGGCCAGGGCGACGCCGCCAAGGCCAAGGCCAGCCCCACGGCCGCCGGCCTGGCGATGACCACCGCCGACCGCCAGGACCAGGCGGTGCAGAACGCGCCGGCGCAGGCCGCGGCGGCCGCCGGTGGCGCCACGCTGGAACAGCAGGCGCAGGCGGCGTCGACCGGCAGCACGGCCGCCGGTGTGGCGCAGCAGGCGATCGAGCAGGCGGTGGAAGGCGCCGCGGCCGAGACGGCGCCGACCCCCGCACCACCGCCGGCGCAGCGCCGCGGCGGCCGGCGCGTACAGGGCAGCGCCGCGCCCGCGCCGTCGCCTGCGCCCGCACCGGGCGGCGGCGCGCTCGGCGGTATCGGCACCGCCGTGGAGCGGTTGCTCACCGAGGTGCCGTTCAGCGTGAGCTACGGTGGAGGGCTCTTCGGGGGCTTCGCGGGCTTGAGCGGCACGAAGCCGTTCGGCACGCGCCGGCTGCGCATCGTCGACAGCAGCGGGCGCACCGTGCTCAGCCTGTCGTCAGTCCGCGATTCCTTCACCGGCACCCGACCGGCCAGCGCCACACCCGTGACCTACGAATTCGAGGTCGAGAGCGTGCAGCCGGACTTCACGCTCCGGGGGCGGCGCCAGGCGGTACCGCCACAGGGCATCGGTCAGGCGGAGAACCTGGCCTTCCTTCCGATCGTGGCGCAGCGCGAAGCCCGCGTGCCGCTGTCGGCCGTGCCGTCGATCTTCCTCGCCACCGACGCCGAACTGCTGGCCCGGCCGGAGGTGCAGGCCTTCGCCAGCGAACTGCCGCGCCTGTTCAGCAAACCCCGGGTGGTGGTTCGCGGTGACCAGGTCTTCATCGTCTTCTCGGTCTTCGAGACCACGCTGGGGCACCGGCAGACCCTGTCCTGACGACGAGGGTCTCGAGCGTCGAACGGAAGTCGGGCTGAAGGCGGCGGCGGGGCGGCCCTGTCCCCCTACCGAATCCCCAGCGCCGACTCGGCGCTCACGCTGGCCAGTCCGAGCGCCTGCGCCACCGGCGCGCAGGTGACGCGGCCGCGGTGCACGTTCAGGCCGCGGCGCAGGTGCACGTCGTTCGCCATCGCCTGCTCGCCTTGGGCCGCCAGCGCCAGCCCGAAGGGCAGCGTGGCGTGGTTGAGCGCGTGGCTGCTCGTCTGCGGCACGGCGCCGGGCATGTTGGCCACGCAGTAGTGGATGATGCCGTCCACCTCGTAGGTGGGTGCGTCGTGGGTGGTGGGGCGCGAGGTCTCGAAGCAGCCGCCCTGGTCGATCGACACGTCCACCAGCACGCTGCGTGGCCGCATGTGCGCGAGCATGGCCCGCGTCACCACCTTGGGTGCGCTGGCGCCCGGGACGAGCACCGCGCCCACCACCACGTCGGCATTCATCACCTCTTCGTCGACGGCGGCGGCGCTCGAATAACGGGTGCGCACGCGGCCCTGGAACAGGTCGTCGAGCTGGCGCAGGCGCGGCAGCGAGCGGTCGAGCACCGTGACCTCGGCGCCCAACCCGGCGGCCATGCGCGCCGCCTGCGTGCCGACCACACCACCACCGACGACGACCACGCGCGCCGGCGGCACGCCCGCCACACCGCCCAGCAGCAGGCCCTTGCCGCCGGCCGGTTTGCGCAGCGCGAAGGCCGCGGCTTCGATCGCCAGCCGCCCGGCCACTTCGCTCATCGGTGCCAGCAGCGGCAGGCCGCCGTGCGCGTCGGTCACGGTCTCGTAGGCCACGGCGATGCAGCCGGAATCGATGAGGCCGCGCGCCTGTTCGGGGTCGGGAGCCAGGTGCAGGTAGGTGAAGAGGATCTGGCCCGGGCGCAGCATCTTCCATTCCGCGGGCTGGGGTTCCTTCACCTTCACCACCATGTCGGCGGCGGCGAAGACTTCCGCGGCCGTGGCCACGATGCGCGCGCCGGCGACCGCATAGGCTGCGTCACCTGCGCCGATGCCGGCTCCCGCGCCGGCCTGCACCAGCACTTCATGCCCGGCGGCGGTGTATTCGCGCACGGCCATCGGCGTGAGGCCGACGCGGTGTTCCTGGATCTTGATCTCGGTGGGCACGCCGATACGCATGGGGCAACTCCGGGTGGCTGTGGTGTGCCGGCCAGTCTATGCCGGCCTGGCCTCACGCGACGGCGGACGCCTTGCCGGCCTTGGGGCGGCGCTTCGGCCACCAAGGCAGGGCACGCGTGAGCGAAAGCACCTCGCCCGGCCGCTGCACGCCGTAGCCTGGCAGGCCCTGCAGCGCCTGCGCCCAGGCCGCGGAAGCGAGTGTGGCGCGCAGGTCCTGCACGGCGGGGGTTTCCAGCGCCGGCTTGAGGCAGACGAGGTAGTAGTCCTCTTCGACGACGGGCGCGAAGTCGAGCCCGAATTCCCGTGCCGCGGCCTCGATGCCCAGGCCGATATCGGCCGTGTCCGCGGCCACGGCGGCGGCCACGGCGACGTGGGTCTCCTCGGTGCGCGTGAAATAGCCGGTCACGCCTTCCGGCGCCAGCGCGGCCTGTTGCAGCAGGTGGTCCATGAGCAGCCGCGTGCCCGAACCGGCCTGGCGGTTGACAAAGCGCCAGTGGCCCTGCGCCAGTGCGTTCACGTTCTCGGGCGCCGGCGTGCCGGGGCGCAGCATCCAGCCCTGCCGCCGCCAGTGGCTGCCGATCAGCTTGTGCGTGCCAGGCTTGAGCAGCGGCCGCAGCGCGCGCGAGAACACGGGCGATCCCTGGGTCAGCCGCGGCACGTGAAAGCCCGCCACGGTGCAGCGGCCGTCGAGCAGGCTGCGCAGGGCGTCCTCGCTGCCGGCAAAACGCAGGCTCAGGTGCAGCGCGTGCTGCGCCTCGGCCAGCGTGACCAGCCGCGGCAGGCCGAGGTCGTGGCTGGCGAACAGGTCCAGCACCTGCAGCGCGGGGTCGTCGGCCAGCGCGAAGACGCGGGCCAGTTCCGTGCGCAGTGCCTCCACGTGTGGCGTGAGCCGCGTGCGCGCCTGGCGTTCGGCCCACAGCAGCCGCTGCGCGAAGGGCGTCAACCGGGCGTGGCGTCCCTTGGCCCACAGCACCAGCGGCGCGCCGAGCACGGTCTCCCACTGCTTGAGGGCGCCCCACATGTGCCGGTACGACTGCGCCTGCGCCTGCGCAGCGCGGCTGATGGAACCGTGCCGCTGCAGCGCCGAGAGCAGGTCGAACAAGGGGTTCTCGATTTCCGCGCCCTGCTGGCCGCGGTCTTCGAAGGTGTAGCGCAGGTGGATGCCGCGGTCGCTCACGGGCAGGGGGTCAGCAGAGGCGAAGGCCCGAGTGTCGCACCCGCGCCGGCAGCGTCGCCCCCGGCGGTGCCGCCGGTCAGTCGTTGGCGTTGGGGAAGAAGAGCTGTTCGCCGCCGATCTTGTAGCTGGCGATCACGGCCTGGCCGCTGGCTGAAACCAGCCAGTCGGCGAAGGCTTGTGCCCCTTCGGTCTTCACCTGCGGATGTCTTGCGGGGTTGACGACCATCACGCCGTACTGGTTGAACAGGCGCTTGTCGCCTTCGACCAGCACCGCCAGTTCGCCGCGGTTGCGAAAATTCAGCCAGGTGCCGCGGTCGGCCAGCACGTAGCCGTTGAGCGACGAGGCCATGTTCAGCGCCGGTCCCATGCCGCAGCCGCATTCCCTGTAACCCGCGGGTTTGGCCGCGGCCATGTCCACACCCGCGGTCTGCCAGTAGCGCAGCTCGGCGGCGTGGGTGCCGCTCTTGTCGCCGCGAGAGACGAAGGGCGCCTGCGCGGCGGCCACCTTCTGCAGCGCCGCGGCGATGTCCTTGCCGCGCGTGCCGGCGGGGTCGGCCTTGGGGCCGATGAGCACGAAGTCGTTGTACATCACCGCGCGGCGCGCTGTGGCGAAGCCCTCGGCCACGAACTTCTGCTCGGCCACCGGGTCGTGCACGAACACGACGTCGGCGTCGCCGCGGCGACCGATGTCCAGCGCCTGCCCGGTGCCCACGGCCACCACGCGCACGCTGATGCCGGTGGCCTGCTTGAAGGCGGGCAGCAGGTGCGCAAACAGGCCCGACTGCTCGGTGGACGTGGTCGAGGCCACGACGATGAACCTGTCGGCTGCCAGCGACTGGGCGTGCGCGGCGGGAAGCAACGGGCCGGCCAACAGGCCGGCGGTCACAAACAGGGTGCTCAGAAGACTTCTTGCGGACATGGCGCAGGTTTGTGTCGACAGGGTTGAAGAAGCTGCGCATTCTTCTGCAAGCCCCGCCGTCGCGCGATATGTCGGCGTGGGCATAGGTGGCCGCGCGGCGCGCACCGGGTGGACGGTCCGTGCTGCCGGGTTTATCGTGGCGGTATGAACGCAGCCACGAACGCAGCCATCGACTTCTGGTTCGACTTTTCCTCGCCCTATTCGTACATCGCCAACGAATGGGTCGACGCACTGGCGGCGCGACACGGCCGCGCCGTGCGCCGGCATGCCATCTTGCTGGGCGCCACCTTCCAGGCCGCCGAGCTGAAGAGCCCCGTGGCCTACCCGATCAAGCGCGAATATTCCGTCGCCGACTTCGCGCGCTCGGCGCGTTTCGAGGGCCTGCCCTACAAGTTGCCGGCCACCTTTCCGATTCCGACGCAGAACGCGGCGCGCATCTTCTGGTGGCTGCACGACACGGCTTCGCCGCAAGCCGCCGCCGACTGGGCGCGTGCCGCGTTTCGCGCCTACTGGACCCGCGGCCTGCTGCTCAGCGACCCCGCGGCACTGAAGGCGCTGGCGGCCGACAGCGGACTGGACGCCGAGGCTGCCGAAGCGGCCTGGAACGCCGCCGCCTGGAAGCAGCGCCTGAAGGCCGAGAACGACGCCGCCATTGCCGCCGGCGTCTTCGGCGCGCCCTTCTTCATGGTCGACGGCGAGCCCTTCTGGGGCAACGACCGCAAGGCGCAGAT
>Ga0105090_10001481_pt1 | contig 12658 bp, 9 predicted proteins | sample PPLLak3March2015_FD_79110 | JGI IMG/M metagenome (GOLD analysis project Ga0105090, IMG submission 79110) | Freshwater sediment microbial communities from Prairie Pothole Lake near Jamestown, North Dakota, USA - PPLs Lake P7 Core (1) Depth... | ecosystem: Environmental > Aquatic > Freshwater >... | reverse complement strand
TTATCAACTGGTGGAACAGCGGGTAAACGATTTACGGGAAGTTCGAATTCAAGGTATTCAGACTTTGGGTGAATTTATTAAACGGCGATTAGAACCGGCGATTAATACCTGCGAATCAATCTCGCACCGTTTTACCCTACTTTCTGAACGAGTCAGTAACGCAAGTCAGTTATTACGCACGCGTGTCGACATTATTATTGAGCGACAAAATCAGGGGTTACTCACGTCAATGGCCTTACGAGCAAAAATGCAACTGCGGATGCAACAAATGGTTGAAGGCATCTCGATGGTCGCTATTACCTATTATGCGGCCAGCCTTATCGGTAAAATAGCCGAAACGCTACATATTATTGGCTGGAAAGTCAATCCGGGACTCATTGAAGGTATTTCCATTCCCTTTATTTTGATAATTATCGCTATTAGTATTAAAAGAATTCATAAGATCATAGCCAATACCACCGAATAACGAGATCACACCAATATGCGGTTACACTATTGGAAAGGCGCTATAGTAGTAAAGCGCCCCCCTCAAATTACCGGCAAAATAAAGTTAATCTTTAAAAAAACTATCAAGCTTTTGCCGGTCTGATTGAGCGAATGATCGAATCAGATTCTTAAAATTTTCATCCAGATCTTGTTTAAGCAGTTTGACGTTTAAATGCTCAATAATGGATTGTTCCTTGCTGGCGAGTTCAGAAAATTGCGTTACTGTCTGATGACGTTGATGTATAAATTCAAGTACTTTGTTATGACCTTCTGCCATATCAACTTTCGCTTCATAAACACCAACTCGTGCCATTTTTAGCACGACTGCCAGCATATCGATGGCCAAAAATAACAACATAAAAATTAAAAAGACCAGCAAATTGTGCCAGGAAACGCCTTGGTTAGGAAAAATAAGTTGAGTGAGTATTTCCGTTTGCGTCAACACATCAGGCTTTAAATTGGTAATAAAGGCATCTTTTTCTGCACAGCGACGGCTTATGAGATCTTGTTGCTCACGAAGCGACGCGAGATTTTTTTGATCAAGGTCGTGTTGTTTCAAGCGGATTGTTTTTAATTCGTCGCGTTCTTTCTCGCATTGTTTTTTTGAGGCTTGTTTGACTTCGATTAATTGGTTGGCAATTTTTTCGTTAAGTTGACTGATTTGCCCTTCTAACGCAACAATTTCTTTGCCAAGCCTGATGCTGTCATCTTTCCGATCACTTGCTTGACTCAGCCATTTTTTACATTGCGTACCCTTTTTGCAGCCACGAACCCCGGTAAAGCCAGTACCGGCAGCCCCTTGTTTTTCTTTCTCGGCGTTTTCAATAAATAATGCAACGTCCTGGTTAGCCTGGATTTGTTTAGCTTTTAAGACTTCCAATTCCTGGTTTAATTTTTCAATTGTGGGCGCGTCTGCCAAAGTTGAAAGAGGTGTGTTATCGGTACAAATGGGGGGATCAAAAAGTTGATTGCTGTTCTTTAATTCGTTGCGAAACTGAGTAATTTTTTCATCGAATAAACGAATATCGCTTTGTGGATTTTTTAGATCACACTGTTTGGCCAGGTTATTGCGTTCCGTTTTTATGCGTCCTTCGTTGTAGGCGGCATCTATGCGTTCGCTGAACAAAAGCAGGACCACCGGGTGAGCAACGGTTACGGCAATAAGCAAGGCAATCGCAAATCTTATAGAAAATTGCCCTACTTTTCCCCAAAAGGAAAAGCCTTTCCTATAAGTCGCCAGTAATGCTCTATCCATCAGCAGAATCATGCATGACCAAACAAGTGCGACTGGAACTATGGTATAAACACTAAAGTTTAAGGTGTAGAGCAAAAAAGAAGCGGTAACAATCGCTAATAAGGCAGGAATCAAAACGGTTCCGCCGAGCGCCGCATGTTTTTTTTGTTCTGATTCCGGGCAAGTTGCCAGGATTTTTGGACTAACTCCGGATAGCCAAATAAAAAAGCTTTCGAGTTTATTAACCGAAAGCTTGGCTTCAGGTGAGTTATTCTTTAAATTTGAATTTTCAAGTGTATCAGTAAAATGCCTGAATTCTTCTACAGAAAAATCGAAACCATGTTCTTTAGCAAAATTATCGATAGCTTGGTCTCGATATTTATCAGGGATCGCTTGTAAAGTTTTATTAAAAAGTTGAAAAAAATCGAAATCATTCCGAATTTTTTGATAAAAACGCTGTACTTCTCCAAGCGACATGCTGTTACTCTTCTTTTAGGGTTAGGTTCAGGAATTGGATTATAAATACGCTATCGAATGACAAGTTAAACTTTTAAAATGCAGTTAGTTTTAACCGAGAGAAGGCGCTAGTTGGAGCTTGATAGATTTAAATCGTTTATAGTGGTTATTAACGATAACCTTTGTGCTTTTTATTAAATTAAAGTTCAAAAAATCCGGGAAATACCGGCATGACATTTAGCTTTTTTCACCCAATTCCGTCCTATGCCGATATGTCGGCTCACTTTCAATTTATAACTTTCTCTTTAATCTAGGTAACAAGTAAAACTGTCAGCAATTCAGTTCAATATCAGAAGTCCAGATTAACGCCAACCCTGAAAAGGATAAATCAAAATGACTTTTAAAATAAAAGATTTAAACAGTTCACAAAAGACGCGCAACAGATTGGCTAAAATAGCTCGTGAATTAAAGCTCGCTTTACCATCTACCTGCAAAATCGATGATGTTTGCGTATTGATTACCGACGATAAAGGCCCGCACAGTTTTCAGGGCAAGAATAAAGAACAAAACGCATATTTCAACCAAATGGATAAGCGTAGCAGACCGGCCATTGTCGTTATCACAAAAGAACCAATTCGAATTCAATTCGATTGGCTGAGTTACCCGGACGAGTTGAAAGTTAATAAGGTGATAAACAAGATGTGCAAGTTGAGTTCTGACTATACGTCTGGAATATATAAAACCGTAAAAATAAAACCCTTCTCCGATGATGTGGGATCATTAGAGATTATCAAAGGCTTCACCACCGTAAAGCAGGCGTTGGAATTAGCGCAACGTATGCAGTTGGCTATTGCTGAAATACTTTAGAAATCCCTGCCCATGCCCCCAGTATGTCGAGACAGTAAAAAAACGCCGTTAGCGTCAATCTCGTCGATTAGTTAAAGACAACCTGGTTTCCTTAAAATCCTGAACATGGCTGTTTCAAAAATGAGATGCAAAGCTTGATAACCATGAACTTCCAGTTATTTTAAAAAACCGAAAACTTGACCGCGTGGAGTATAATTTTGTATAAAAAGGCAGATGAAGATTTCGAGAACTAACTTCTCTTATTCACTGCTTTTCTGTATCATTTAAAGGTTTCATATCCTCTAAAAACCTATACATCGGTATGCTTTTTAACTCCCTACTTATTACCTTTTTGTTCTTTCTTTGATACTCCACCTGATACTGATACTGCATCATTTTCGTTAAGTCTTCTTGATCCTCCGGCACCTTCAGCACGATGCAAATATGTCCTATATTATCAAGCCATTTGCTGTCTTTTTTTATTGCTAACATTGCCTTTCCTCTAAATATTTTGGTAATTTTCCACTAGGTTTTGCAGATAACTTTGCAAAATGCTTATAAACCGGTTGATAGTAACCGCCCACTGAAACTACATCTTTGCTTAGATTTCATTGTTTATCTCCTCTTTTTTATTTTTATGAGGAGCACAAAAAAGCCGAACGCCTCAATGTGACTTTAACGAAGTCATACTCGGCAATTCGGCTTTCCTGATTTAGGATCCGCAACTTTCTGTCCCTACGTTACCATAGGTTTGGCTTTATTGATTAAATCGAAATAATCCTACCATAATTTTAAAAAAGTTTCTACTGAATATTTTTTTCAACTTTGAATGCTTTGAACTAACCAGTAGTCAAGGGAACTATAGGCTTAACAATGCAGTCATTTTAATGGTCCTGCCATAAATCTGAACGCTGCTCCAGGCAGAAACCGACCGTTTGGAAAAGGCTAAATGCCGCTAATCTTATCAAATCATTTTACTTGACAGGCTTATCATCATTCAACGCATACCAGCCAATGGTGATCCTGTAAACTAACAACACGACTGTTGCAATTAAAATAAAAAAACCGACACCCATTTCTAAAGTCACCCCGGACACAGCAAACCCTGCCAAAGTTATCCAAACGGTTTTGATTTGCCAGTTGAAATGAGATTCTAGCCAAGTCCCCTGCACTTCTTTTCGCTTGTAGAAGTTAATCGCCACTCCCAGCAGCAATGGCAATCCTGCCAGCATAAAGGTTAGTGCTTGACATAGGTAGACTGTGGCCGCCAGTTTTTTTAAAGTTTGCAATTTCTCAGTATCTTTTTGTTCAGTCGTAATATCATTCATAATAAACCTGCCTATTGAGTTTTTTTGTTACATGATTTTTCAATCAAATAATATCATACTATCTAATGCCTAACAGGTCTGTCATATACTACAAAAACCAGTGTTAATCCCCAAAAGCCGCATCCAGTACCTCTATCCAATGCCTGACCGGAATAGAGGTCATACTTTGAATATGTGTCAGACAGCCGATATTTGCAGTGGCGATAACATCCGGTTCCGCACTTTCCAGTGCATTGACTTTATCCTGCAATAATTGCTGCGATAATTTCGGCTGCAGCAGCGAATAAGTCCCGGCCGAACCACAACACAAATGCGGATTGGCTACCGTGCTTATGTCAAATCCCAGGCTGCCCAATAGGGTTTCCACTGCGCCCCCCAATTGTTGTCCGTGCTGCAGAGTGCAGGGAGATTGAAACGCCACCGTGCCGATAATGTCGGGTTTTAACGACGATAAATCCTCAGCAGCCAGAACTTCAACCAAATCCCGCGTTGCGGTTGAAATTCGTTGGGCTTTCTCTGCATAAAAAGAATCATGCTTTAAGATGTCACCGTATTTTTTCACCATCAAGCCACAGCCACTCGCCGTCATCACAATCGCTTCCACGCCCTGTTCCAGATACGGAAGCCACGCATCGATATTGCGACGCATGAAATCCAAAGCGTCCGCGTGTTCCGACAGGTGATAACTTAACGCCCCGCAACAACCCGCCGTTGGTACAACTAGCAGGCTGATTCCCAATTTATCCAAAACCCGCACCGCCGCTGTGTTAATCGCAGACCCGAGTATGGGTTGCACACAGCCCGCCAATACCAGCATTTTCCTTCTGTGGGTATTTTGTGGCGATTGTAAACCCGTTTGGCGAATATCAGGAATTTTGCTGCGCAAACGGGCGGGCATCATGGGCTTAAAGATTTGTGCACATCGGAACAATAAGGCGAAACGTCGCGGATACGGTAACACTGCGCACAGTAGGCGACGTTTAACACGCTCCAGCCACGAACTGCGCACTTGTTGCTCGACAACAGCGCGCCCTATATCCAGTAAACGCCCATAATTTACCCCTGACGGACAGGTAGTTTCGCACGCACGGCAAGTCAGGCAGCGATCCATATGTTGCTGCGTTTGTTTGCTGGCCGCAACCCCTTCCAGTACCTGCTTGATCAGGTAAATGCGCCCGCGCGGACCGTCACGTTCATCACCCAGTATTTGATAAGTCGGACAAGTGGCATTGCAAAAACCGCAGTGCACACAGGAACGCAGAATAGCTTCGGCTTCTTGTGCCTGGGCAGTATTTTCTAATGCAATCAGTGTACGGGTTTGCATTACCAGCCCTCATATAATCGCCCGACATTAAAAATGCCGTGCGGATCAAATGCCAGTTTAATGTTGCGATGCAATCGCCACAGACCCTTAGACAAGGGCTGGAATTCACCGCCCAAGGGCGACCGAAACCGGCAGGCATAACCTCCTCGCACGTGTGCAGCTTGAAAAATTGTCTCTACAGGTTGATCGGATTTCAACCAGCGCAAGGCGCCACCCCAGTCGATAAACCATGTACCCGGTAAATTGGGTTGCGCTGTCGCTGAAGCCAGTGACAAACGCCACAGCGTTGTCTCACCCTGAAAAAAACCCAATCTTTGCTCGCGCACATCCGCCCAAAACGAAGCAGCCTTATTATCAGGAAGCATATCGCCGCCGAGTTTTAGCTGCGCAGCTGCAATGGCTGTTTCCGCACCTGACAGACGAATCCGCACCGCCTCGCCATCAAAACATGCCGCTGATATTGGCCAGTTCTGGCCCGCCCAACGATTCATCTGCAACAGTGCAGTATCGGTGGTCATAGCAAATATTAGCGTAATATCGGCTTCCGGTTGCGGCAACACTTTCATCGAAACGTCCAGTACCACGCCCAGCGTACCGAGTGCACCCACCATCAAACGCGACACATCAAAACCGGCGACATTCTTCATTACCTCGCCACCAAATTTGAGGATTTCTCCGTGGCCGTTCAGAAGTTTTGTCCCCAACACAACATCCCGCACCGCACCTGCGTAAGGTCTACGAGGGCCGGATAAACCAGTCGCTACTGCACCACCCAAAGTCGCATCCGATCCAAAATGCGGCGGTTCAAATGCCAGCATTTGCTCGTGTTCTGCCAAAACTGCCTCAATGTCAGCCAGGCGTGTACCACAACGGGCAGTTATAACCAGTTCAGTCGGCTCATAATTGATGATGCCACGGTGTTCAGTAACTGACAACGGCTCACCTTGCGTGGGTCGGCCATAAAATGCTTTGCTACCGTTACCGACGATATCCACAGAGGTTTGGTCGGCAATCGCGGCTAACACCCGCTCACGTAACAAAACACTGGCATCAGAGTCGGATTTAATCATGGCTTCAAAACCTGTCGAGTTCGGGGTGCGGTGTGTGACCATGATGGACATGCAGCGCTCCATATTCTGCGCAACGCGGGAGACTTGGAATCGCCTTGCCTGGATTCAGCAAGCCGCATGGATCGAATGCCGCTTTGAGCGCATGAAACTGGCGCAATTCAGCGCTGGAAAATTGCACACACATCTGGTTTATTTTCTCCATGCCAACCCCATGTTCACCTGTAATCGTACCACCCGCCGCCACGCATAGTTGCAAAATCTGACTGCCAAATGCTTCAGCGCGCACCAACTCACCCGGCTGATTGGCATCATACAAAATCAAGGGGTGTAAATTGCCGTCGCCTGCATGAAAAACATTAGCCACAGCAAGACCAAACTCTTCCGATAAAGCTGCGATACCTCGCAACACTTCAGCCAAACGCCTTCTGGGAATCGTACCATCCATACAATAATAATCCGGCGACAAGCGTCCGACTGCCGGAAATGCCGATTTGCGTCCCGCCCAAAATTTTTTACGCCCGGCTTCGTTCTGCGCCAGACGCACTTCAGTTGCGCCATTAGTTAATAAAATGGCTTGCGCCTTCGCCAAATCAGCCGCCACTTGCTCAGCCATGCCATCCATTTCGCACAGCACCAGGGCGGCGGCTTCAACCGGATAACCCGCATGAACAAACGCTTCAGCGGCACGAATCGCCAGGTTATCCATCATTTCCAGGCCGGCAGGCAATAATCCTGCACCTATAATGGCTGTGACCGCTTCCCCCGCTTGCTCAATGTCGGCAAATACCGCCAGCAATGTCGAAGCTGTTTCCGGCAACGGCAATAACTTGAGTGTGATTTCAACAATCACACCCAACAAGCCCTCAGAACCTGTCAACACTGCCAGCAAGTCATAACCCGCGCAGTCCAGACCTGCCCCACCCAGCGTAATCAATTCGCCTTCGACTGTCAGCAATTTGAGCGCAAGCAGGTTATGCACTGTCAGCCCGTATTTCAAACAATGCACCCCGCCGGCATTTTCCGCTACATTGCCGCCTATGGTGCAGGCGATTTGTGAAGACGGATCAGGCGCGTAATACAAGCTAAAAGGCGCGGCCGCTTCTGATATCGCCAGATTGCGCACACCTGGTTGTACGCGGGCACTCCGATTATCGGGGTCAATGGCCAAAATACGGGTAAATTTAGCCAGGCTCAATAATACACCGTTAGCCACCGGCAACGCGCCGCCGGAAAGGCCCGTACCCGCACCACGCGCCACTACCGGTACTCCATGTTGATGACACAATCGCAACACCTCTTGTGCCTGCTCGATAGTTTCCGGCAATACCACCAACCATGGCAACACCTGATAAGCCGACATGCCGTCACAATCATAAGGCCGCATAGCTTCAGGCGCAGATACTATGTTTTCAACTTTAAGAAACTGACTCAACTGGCGCAGAAATACAGCTTTATCGACTGTGTGGGCAATATGTTCGGCGGGATGTTCAGGATAATTCATTGGCGTCACTTCAAAGTGTTACAACAAAACCGGTGAGGTATTAAGTTTTTAATGCTCATTAGATTTTCTCTCTACTGGTAGTGAGAAATAAAAAGTGCTGCCTTTTCCAGCTTTACTATTGAAACGCAAAGTACCTTCATGGGCTTCGATAAGTGAGCGACTGATGGATAGCCCCATGCCCATGCCATCTGTCTTGGTGGTATAAAAAGGCGTCAATATTTTTTGTTGTTGCTCTTCATCAAGTCCTGGTCCATTGTCCTTTACTCCCACCTGTATAGCATTATTTAGGATCAATCGACTATAAATGGTCAAACAGCGCTGCTGTTTTGCTGGTAAATTTTTCAAGGCATCAGCGCTGTTTCGGATCAGGTTTATAATGATCTGTTCAATATGTATATGATCGACATAGATTGATGGCAGATTGTTTTCCAGTTGAAATGTTAGTTTTATGTCGTTGTGTTTAAGTTCAGCACCACACAAGCTGACAGCGTCATGAATCAGGTTATTAATGTCGGCGGTCGAACGATGTTTTGACTGGGATTTGACAAATTCCCGCATGCGATGAATTATTCGGCCAGCTCTTAAAGCCTGTTGCTGGGTTTTGTATAATATTTCGGTGAGCTTTACCAGATCAGGATTTTCAGTGTTAATAATGTTCATACTGACTTGCGTATAGCTTGAGATTGCGGACAGGGGTTGGTTGACTTCATGAGCAATGCCTGAAGCCATTTCACCCATTAGCCCAAGGCGTGTGACATGGGCGAGTTGGTCCAGATGTTCCTTGTCTTGCTGTTCCCGCTGTTTGCGCAAACTTACATCACGTACAATATAGGTAAAATAGTGCGCATTCTCGATTGAATACTCCGCTACGGACAAATCCAGGGGCACCACAGAACCATTTTTGTGAACGCCGTCAATCTCCTGAATTTGGCCGACACTTTTTACTGCATGGGACAAGCTGCAATCATTCAGTTCTTCTGGCATTATCGGCATAAGTTTGTTAATGCTGCAACCCATCAGTTCTTCCGGTTTATAGCCGAAAATAGTTTCTACTGCAGCATTAGCGTATACAATGATGTTGGACCTGTCGATAGTGATAATACCTTCCACTGACGCATTAAAAATGGCGTTGAGTTTGGCTTCAATTTGTTTGAGCTGAGTGATGTCGTAAAGTATCACCAAATGCACTCCTTCAGAACTTTGAATCTCAGCGGCAGAAATTATCACGTTTTTAATGCTGCTGTTCTTGCAGCGAATCACCAACTCCAGAGGCGGAATGTCGGTATGTTCCTGTTTGGCTTTTTCCATGGCCATTTGCCAGGTAGCCTTGACCCATTGCCGATAAACCGGATCAGGGTAGGCTTTTGGCCACCAGTCTGCCAGAGTGGGGATATCATCCAGGTTGTAACCAAAGGTTTGCATAAAAGCAGGATTCAGAAAGGTAAGGCTTAATTGCTCATCATTCAACAATGCCATCGGCACCGGGGAAACTTCAATAATCGAACGGAATTTTGCCTCGCTGGATTTTAGCTCATTTTCCATGACCTTACGTTCGGTGATGTCGCGACCAAACGCACAAAAATGCTGGAATTCAGGCAGGAAGGCGACCGATATTTCAATATCGATGAAATGCCCATCTTTATGACGGTGACGGGATTCGAACAGGTCATAACCCTGCGCAACAACTTTGGCAATATGCGCTTTTATTTGCGCCGTTCCTTCTGTTGCTTCCAATTGGCTAATGGACATGTTCATCAATTCATCAATCGAATAACCGCTCATTTTTGCATACGCATCATTGACTTGCAGAATATTTCCCATCAAATCCACTATCCAGAACCCGTCCAGTGATATATCAATCATCGCTTTGATTTGAACCAATACCCGCTCAGCCTGCTTGCGCTCAGTGATGTTTTCATGACTGACTACAGCGCCTCGACGCGAACCTTGCAAGGGCATCACCTTCAGCTGAAACCAGCGTTGCTCATGGAGCGAATGGCACGAGTACTCTAAATGAAATGTCTCCTGTACACCCATCAGCACCGCCATAATACCGTTATAAGCAGCACTTGCCTCATCGCCATAAGGTTGATTAACTGTATTTTTACAAACATCCAGGTAATTAACCCCCAGCATATCCTGACTGGATTCGAATAATCTGTTTTCTTTGGCAAACTGCCGCCATGCATTGTTGACGGCAACAATAACCCCTTGTGCATCCAGTACGGCAATGTGCGAGGTCAGCGAATTAAGTATGCTGACTTTAAAGGCATTACTGTCGCGCAGTTTTTCCTCCATCTGCTTACGCTCGCTGATATCGGTGGAAATACCGCACAAACCATAAATACTGCCGTCTTCACGACAGAGTGGTTGCTTAATGGTAAGAAAGGTACGGGTAATAATTTTGTCCTTGAGGATATAACTATTTTCGGACGTTATGCGTTTACCCAACTCAATCACTCGGAGATCATTTTCGTGCAATTTTGCCGTCGTAGCCTCATCAAAAAAGACATCGTCTGATTTGCCGATAATGTCTTCCAGCGCTTTGCCAAACAATTGAGTTACCGGCTCATTGACGTACTGGTATTGATAGTTGCAATCCTTGATATAAATAAAGGCTTCGACACTGTCGAGAATGGTGGAGAGTTTTTGTTCGCTTTCCCGTAATGCCTCTTCTGCTGCTTGCCTTTGTTGTATCTCAGCTCGCAGTTGGGTGGCACTGGGTAACGACAAGGCGCGGGGAATAATCCATAGCATCAGCACGGCAGTGGCGATCGAAATAATCGCCGTAAAGGCTTTAAGAAAGCCATCCAGCCAATATAAAGGTATCCAGATTGTGATAACCGACAATAAATGCGTGGTGCCGCAGGCGACAATGAATCCGGCAAACAAGGCAACCAGCCATGGATAGGGCAAATCATTACGTTTCCTAATGAAATAGACGAGCATCAGGGGAATGGAGTAATAGGCGAGCGTGATTAGTAAATCCGAGATGACGTGTAGCCAAAGTAATATAGGACTCCACGACAGGCAATAGCCATGAGGAATGAGGTCTTTAATACCAAAAAGGTCAATCAATGCTTGCATTTGAGAGATCAAGGATAATATGGATTTTCATGATGGCTTATAGCGCCCTTCATTCGGTGTGCTGTGGGGTTTTTGTGCGGAAAAGTATTGAGTTACATCGAATACCAGCAGCAATCGATTGCCTGCCGTACGAAAGGAGTCGATTATGCCCGAATATTGAAAATCGTCAAATACAAAAATCAATCAGCGGAATTTTACACTTACGTAGGAGAAGGAAGAGCCGCGCCAAACGCGCGCCGTGCAATTGATATCGGAGCCGTTATGAGTCGACACCGTTTCTGAAAAAACCAGCACATCCCTGTGCTGTAAGGGAGCATATTAACAACGGCTTACTTTTGATCCGTGACCGCCACACAAAGATTGGTCGGTTTTTGGTTGGCGCCCAGAATGGGTTTCAAGGTAAAAGCAACAATCGATTCGACGCCGGCATCACCCAAGTCGGCAACCGGCACTTTTTCGGCACTGATTTTATTGCCTTCCACTTTCCATTTGTAATCGGCATCGAACGCCTTGTTTTTTCCGGAGTTGTCTAGATCAACTTCAAAATTAGCGCCAGGACAAGCCTCACCAGGCGCTTTCAAATCAAGTACATGCGCATGAAACCCACTTTCTACTTGCTCATACGAACTATCGTCAATCGGCAGGTGCGTAACCAATACCAAGAGATTATTACCGCCGTCGGTTAAAACCCCATAACCGAATGCGCCGGATTTGCCATCGACCGGTATGGCCCCCTGAGTCTCAATTTCCAAGTCGAGTGTTTTACCGCTTCCCTTACTTTTCACTTCAACTTCCGTTTCTTTAAGCATCAAGTAACCGGGATGTTGTGCGGCATGGATCGTTGTTGTTGTGATAAAAAGGCCGAGTGCTGCAGCCAATGTATTAATTTGGAATATTTTCATGATCATTACCTCATATCTTGAATATTAATTAGTTTCGATTCGATATTATATTAACTCAGTAATCTTTTCCCCGCAATTTATTTTTTTACCCCTTCAACCTAAAAAAATCAGTTGAGCTTAACCCTGCCGAAAATATTCAGCATAAACTTGACAAGCCAACTGGAGCTATGATTTTCGTTTAGCACTTACAATTTATCAAATCCGGAGGTTTTAAAAGAGCGTCCTTGAGGTATTTTTTCATCGCTTCACTCAAAATACGGTACCAGCATTGAAGTGGAGTCAACTGCGGCGCAATGGCTTTCTGTTCGGCGACAATTACCCTGTCCGGTCGGCGACAACAATCTTGACCGGTTGACCGATATGTAGGACAAGGGTGGATTTCAACTTTTTGGAGTCCACCCTTGCCTGGAAAACGTATCACTCA
>Ga0105090_10001480_pt1 | contig 12659 bp, 10 predicted proteins | sample PPLLak3March2015_FD_79110 | JGI IMG/M metagenome (GOLD analysis project Ga0105090, IMG submission 79110) | Freshwater sediment microbial communities from Prairie Pothole Lake near Jamestown, North Dakota, USA - PPLs Lake P7 Core (1) Depth... | ecosystem: Environmental > Aquatic > Freshwater >... | reverse complement strand
ATCGGCAGAGTCGATCAACTGCTTCATGTTTCTGGAAAGCGGCGTACTTGATGTCAGCTCAGTTATGCATGCCCGAGCGAAAGGCGAGCTGGCTGCTCGCGCTGGCAAGCTGCGTAGAGGCGACTGAAGCGTGAACTCCCTCACCCTTGCCGTGCGGAACATTCCCAACGAGTGCGCCCGACGAAGCGGGCGCGGCCAATGCGGAAGGCGAGTATCGAATCACAGACCGCACGCCTGGACGTGCAGGCCATCATGCTGCAGGAGCTGGCACGCGTATCGAGCCCGAGCAGGGCGTGCGGCTATCTTGCGCAACATATGCCCGGGCGCTGCAAGCTGCACCAGTGATGCAGCCACCCAGCAGCGGCCCGATGCGAACCACGCGTTTTCCGACGCGTAGGACGGTCGGCGGATGGCTGGCATTTTCGGTTCCGGGGCATGGGGTTGGGTAGCCCTGTGCCGGCGCCACCTCTGGACGCTGCTCCAACTTCCGGCAGCGTGACGGCGGCACCCTACAAGGTCAAGCTGGTGACGCGCGCCACGCTACAGGGCACGCGCTGGCGGGTCGGTGCCATCATCTCTGTGCCGGCGGATAGGCTGCGCGTCGCGCACTTCCTCTGCCGCAACGGCACCGCTAAGCCATTCGACGCGCGCACTGCCAAAGACTACGAGCTTTTCGAGCTGCTGCAGAAGGCCCTGCCACCAGCCCCATGACCGCGCCGACCATCCGCATGGTGCTTTTGCAGCCGGTGATCCTGGGCCACAAAGACCTTTCGGAGGCCGCGGACTCCTGATTCATACCTACGATAAGCAATTGGTTGCTCGGACCCTAGACTTATCGCTGCAACTCATCACGGAGGACTATGGTGAAACGTCTGGCCCCCGTTCCGTTTGCATTGCTCCTGTCGGCCTCTGCGATAGCCTACGCGCAGGAATTCCCGGATGGGTCTTCTTCGCTTACCGCGAAGGAGATAGTCGAGCGTCTCGGGAATAGGGTCTTTACCGTGAAGCCTGCCGATGGATCAACCTGGCGCCTCGAGTTCAGAGGCAGCTACTTCTACTTAGACACAAGCACTGGATTTCGCGGGTCTGGTGAGTGGAGGGCAGAAGACGGGAAATTTTGCAGCCAGCTTCGAGGTACCGCTGGGACCTGCAACGAAGCGCGACTGCACAACGAAATCGTCCATATCAAAAGGACCTCCGGAGAAGTGATTCAATACCTTCCCAGGTGAGGCCAAACATGGCGTGCCGGTTAGCTCTACGATGATCTTCATCGACATCATGTAGTTGATCGTCACCGTTTACGAAGACGTAAACCTCCCGGCCCTGTGAGCCGGGCTTGCAGCAGCGCGATGACGTGCTGGAGGTGCAACCACCACCGACTGCACCGTGATCGTCGGTCCTGGGCCGATCTGGAGGGTCGGCGGCACTGGCCTACAGTCCCGCGCATGGATCAATTGGATCTTGCGCTGCTGGACGAGGCCGAAGGCCGGCAGATCCTATGGAAGCTGGCGCTGCGCACGCCGGTGGGCATGGGCACCGTCTGCGCCCATTGGGCGTTACTACCTGCTTGTGGCCGAACTGGACGCGGCGAACGACGCCACCTGAGTGACTGCAGCGGCGGCTCATGTGGTGAGCCACGGCCGGGCTAACCTGCCGCTATGGATCACACCACCGATATCGACAGCGGCACCCTGGGCGCAGTCCCAGGTCAGTTCATTGCCCAAGGCGCGCAAGGGTTGCCCGAGCCGACGACAGCGCTCGCCGAGCGCATCAGCGTGGTTGTCGACGCCGATTGGGCGGGCATCGTGCGCATCGACTATGTGCGCCAGAAGATGCGGCACGGCCGACATTCACATTGGGCCTGGGTGGCGGTTCGCGCTGAGCAAGAACAACTGCCCCCGACTGCTGCGGCTCATGCCCCATAACGGTCCCAAGCACTTGCTTGGTTAGTGACCACTATCGCTAAGAGCCGCGTGTTTCTTGGTGGAGACGAGGAGGATCGAACGTCCAAGTCGAGCACATGCACAAAAGCCCTGCAAATCAAGCACTTGCAAGAGTTCGACGCACGCTCAAAGTGCGCGAATTGTATCACCTTGGTGGACTACCACTTGGATCATCAACACGGTCAGTGTATGCATGGCATCCCCGGATTGTCCAGTTCCGCGTAGCGTCGGCGTTGCATGCAACGAAGCACATTTCAACCCTCGCCGACGACTACGAAGCTGCCGCCTCGAACAATCGCGAGGGAGGTGGTGGGGGCGCTTCCCGCCGTTGGTGGTGCAAATCAGACTTCCGCGTTGGGCGTCAGCTATCCGGCGGTGAGGCCGTAGAACTGGCTGTCGCTGGACGACCCATACCCGACCTTCGCTGACCTCGATTCAAAGCCGCAAAGCTGCCGGTCAGGGTGAGGTAACCACGCGGCCTATCTTGAGGTGGTGCGCAGACTTGATGCGCTTGGAGACCGCACGACCCGAGCGGCCCGTCTGCCCTATGCTGCGCCCATGAGCACTGATTTCGATGCCATCGTTGTCGGCGCCGGAGCGGTGGGCCTAGCCTGTGGCTACGCCTTGGCGCGCGACGGCAAGACCGTGGCCGTTGTGGAGCGCGAACGCCGCGTCGGCGCTGGCGTGTCGTCGCGCAACTCCGAGGTCATCCACGCCGGCCTGCACTACGTACCGGGGTCGCTGAAGGCGCGCCTGTGTGTGCAGGGCAGGCGTCTGCTCTACGCCTTTCTCGAGCGCCACCGGGTCGCCTACAACAAGTGCGGCAAGCTCATCGTGGCAACGCAGGACAGCGAACTGCCGGCCCTGATGGCGCTGGCAGCGCGCGGCGAGGCCAACCAGGTCGAGGGCATCACGCGCCTGGATGGCAGGCAGACGCTGGCCATAGAGCCGGCCTTGCGCGCCGTGGCTGCGCTGCATTCGGCCGAAAGCGGCGTGTTCGACGCGCACGGCTACATGGACGCACTGGCCGGCGAGATCGAAGCCCACGGCGGCTCTGTCGTGCTCAATACGCCATTCCTGGGCTCCACGCCGGTTGCAGACGAGATCCAAGTGCGCATCGGTGGCGACGATCCCAGCACCGTCACGGCACAGCAGCTGATCCTGGCTCCCGGCCTGCAGGCGCAGGACTGCGCGCGGCTGGTGCAGGGGTTTGCCGTCGAGCGCATTCCGCCGCTGCACCTGGGCAAAGGCAGCTACTTCGCCCTCAGCGGCGCGGCGCCGTTTCAGCGGCTGATCTACCCGCCGCCCATCCCCGGCGCGCTGGGCATCCACTATCGCCGCGATCTGGGCGGGCAGGCTCGCTTCGGACCCGACCTGGAGTTCGTGGACGAGTTGGACTACACGATCGATCCCGCGCGCTTGAGCTACTTCGAGGACTACGTGCGCCGCTTCTGGCCGGGCCTGCCCAATGGCGCGCTCAGCCCCGACTACGCAGGCATACGCCCCAAGCTGCACGGGCCGGGTGAACCGCAGGGCGACTTTGTGATCGACGAAAGCCAGGCGGGCGTGATCATGCTTTTCGGCATCGAAAGCCCGGGGCTGACGGCGTCGCTCGCGATCGGTGAACACGTGGCCCGGCTGGCCTCGCGCCGACAAGCCTGAGGTCCCGAGAGGCCGCTGCCGGGCGGACACACGCAGCGGCGGCGCAGAGAAGACTTGAACTGAGTGTCTGGTCAGCAACGGTGGGAACAGCAGCCTCCACCCTGAAGAGACATTCGCCCTACTGATCTGGGTGCCGTGAAGCCGCCGCCAGTCCGGGTCCGCACGCGGAGCCGGGTGGGGCACAGTGAGTTGTGCTGCCCGGACGCCATCCACAATAGGGCCAAAATTGGTCCGAAGACTGATGGTTCGGCTTCGCCACGGCCGGCGAGGCCCCGCACCCGCATCTAGCGGCCGAAGCGCTCAGCGGACGGGACATCTGGTCACCGTTGGTCGATCACGGTCCATGGACAGGAGAAGTGAAGTTCCTATGCGCGCCGTCGTTGAGTCACCATGGCGCACCTGACACAGATCCTGGTGCTGCTGGCCGTGGCGTTGGCAGTGATGCTCGCCTGCCAGCGGCTCCAGGTGCCCTCGGCCCTGGGTTACCTGCTGGTTGGCGTGATTCTGGGTCCGCACACTGCTGGGCCCTCGGTGCAGGTGCCGGAGTTCGCGGCCCTGGCCGAGTTCGGCGTGGTCTTCCTGCTATTCACGATCGGGCTGAATTTCTCGCTGCCTCAGTTGCAGGCGCTCCGTCACCAGGTGCTCGGCCTGGGCACGGGGCAGGTCGTCTTCACGACAGCGGCGGTGGGGCTGGCGGGCTGGACCGCCGGGTTGCCCGCAGCAGCAGCTTTCGTGCTTGGCGCGGTATTCGCACAGTCGTCGACGACCATCATCGCCAGTCTGCTGAAGGAGCGTGGCGAGGACAGTGCTCCTCATGGCCGCCTGGGACTGGCCATATCGGTGTTCCAGGACGTCACCGCGGTGCCCTTCCTCGTTGTCATTCCCGTACTGGGCGTTGCAGCAACGGCCGACGTGCTCGCCGGCGCGCTGGCCTGGGCAGCGGCCAAGGCGATGCTGGCGTTCGCGCTTGTGTTTCTCGTCGGTCGACTGCTACTGCGCCGGTTGATCCACCACGTGGCCGAACGCCGCTCTGCGGAGATGTTCACGCTGACCGTGCTGCTGATCGCGCTGCTGGCGGCTTGGACCACCCACGGCCTGGGGCTGTCGCTGGCCTTCGGCGGGTTCCTGGCCGGCATGATCCTTGGCGAGACCGAGTTTCGCCACCAGATCGAGGCCACGATGCGGCCCTTCCGCGACGTGCTGCTGGGCCTGTTCTTCGTAGGCATCGGCATGCTTTTCGATCCGGGCGCCGTTTGGCCCGTGTTGCACTGGGCGCTTCTGGGGGCGGCGGTGATCCTGGCGAGCAAGCTGCTGATCGTCGCCGCGATGGTGCGCCGTGTCGGTCTGCCGCTGACGCTGGCCTGGCGCACCGCGCTGCTGCTGGCTGTGGGCGGCGAGTTTGGCCTCGCGCTGGTGGCCATCGCGCTCGACGCGCGGGTCGTCGACGCGCGCCTGGGGCAGATCGCCATCAGCGCAGTGCTGCTTTCGATGGTGGTCGGCGCGGTGCTGATCCGCTTCAACGGCGCGATCGCTGAGCGGCTGACCGGAACGGTCGCGCCGCGCCACGAGTTGCCCGGTGCAGACGAGTTGCAGGCCAACCAAGGCGTGCCTGGGCCGGTGGTGATCGGCGGCTACGGGCGGGTCGGCCACACCATCGCCGTGCTGCTGCACTCGCGAGGCATCCCCTTTGTCGCTTTCGACACCGATCCCAAGCGGGTCGCGCAGGGCCGCGCGGACGGGCACGCCGTGTCGTACGGTGACATCGCCGACCCCGAACTGCAAGCCGCGATTCACGTCGACCGCGCGGCGCTGGTGCTGCTGGCGGTCAACGACGCGGGCACGGCGCTGAAGGCCGTCACGCTGCTGCGCGGCGCCTGCCCGCAGGTGCCGGTGATCGCCCGGGCGCGCAACCTCGACGACAGCGCGGCGCTGATCCGGGCGGGCGCGGCGCATGCGTATCCCGAGGCCATCGAAGCCAGCCTGCGGCTGGGCGCCACCGCGCTGCAGATGCTCCGCGTGCCCCTTGAAGAGGTCGAGCAACTGGTCCAGTCGGTGCGCGACTGGGATTACCGCCCGGTGGTCGATGCCGCGCCCGATGACGACACGGGGCCGCCGGCTGCGCGCTGACGCCCGACAAGGCAGGCACCCCCCGTCACCGCTATGCTGGTTGCTGCAGGAGAGCGCCACATGAACAGCCTGACCCACATCCTCGTACCAACCGACTTCTCCGGCCCGTCGCGGCATGCCGTCGAGCGCGCGGCGCGCCTGGCGCGCGAGCATGGCGCGCGCCTGCACCTGCTGCACGTGATGCATGCCGGTGCGCTCGAGCGCCTGCGTGCGCTGCTGGGCGCCGACACGGCGGTGGAGCCCGAGCTGATCCTCGATGCCAACCGCCAACTCGAGGCGCTCGCGGCCGACTTCGGCGGCGAGCACGGCCCCGGCGTCCAGACGAGCCTGCGCAACGGATCGGTGTTGGCCGAGGTCGATGCACAGGCCGACGCGATCGGGGCGGAGCTCGTCGTGCTCGGCGCGCGTGGGGCGGGCTTCGTGCGGCGCATCGCGTTGGGCACGACCGCCGAACGGCTGCTGCGCACCACGCGCCGCCCGCTGCTCGTCGTCAAGCAGAAGGCGCACGAAGCGTACCGGCGGGTGCTGGTGTCGGTGGACTTCTCCTCATCGTCGGCGGGTGCGATCGCGTTGGCGCGGCGCGTCGCGCCGGATGCCTTTCTCACGCTGCTGCACGCCTACGAGGTGCCGTTTGAGAGCCGGATGCACCTGGCAGGCGTCGACACGAAGAGCATCGAACTCTACCGGGCTCAGGCGCGGCAAGCCGCCCACGAGCAACTGCACGAAGCGGCGGCCGCGGCCGGGCTGCGTCCTGGCCAGTGGCAGCCGTTTCTGGTCATGCAGGATCCATCGCTCGCGATTGTCGAACAGGAGCAGGAGGCCGACTGTGATCTGATCGTCATCGGCAAGCACGGTGCCGGTGTGGTCGAAGAGTTCCTACTCGGCAGCGTCACCAAGCACGTGCTCGCGGAGTCGGCCGGCGACGTGCTGGTGTCGACCCCGCGCTCGGCGTGACGGCGCTGCCAGGGTCGGCGCTGCGCGGGCTGCTGCGCTTGCTGCTGGCCGCCGGCGTGTTTGCCGCCGCGCCGCCATGCTGCCACCCGACGGTCTGCGCACCGGTCCGGTCCTGCGCCCTCTGGTCGGGTCGCTATTGATGACGCATGTGCCGCGCCTGGGTGCCACCACGTTGTTGGTGCCTCTGGTGGCTGACCTGGTGGGCGGTCAGCACAGGCGTTTGCAGTTGTGCTGCCCTGAAGCCACCCGTCGGCAGCGACCGCTCTTGGCCGTCAAGCACCGCTCACCGGACCGCAGCGGCTGACTGCTGTAGTGCCTATATCGGTCGGCCGGCCGTCAAGGTCAGGTATGCGATGAACATCCGCCGTTCGTCCGTCGGCTGCGAGGACCGGCTCGCGACCCTGACCGGACATCCGTCAATCTGATCTCGGTGCCGCGGACCTGTCGTTCGAACGTGGACGAGGCCCTCGAACGAAGCCCTACAGCCTGCCGCCGCCAAAGTTGCTGAAGCGCAGGGAGCCGCTTGAGATCGCGCGGGCTCAACGCATCGGGGATATTGGACAGCATAGCCGTTGGCGTTCGCGTTCTCGATGATGATCAGCACGTCGATGCCCGAGTCGGGGGCGGCACGCGCCTCGGTCGATCCTAGGGTGCTCGACATCGCGTGGCCCGCGATCTGCGCCAGGCTCGGGTAGCCCGGGCTGACCGCGTGTCGACCGGGCGGCTCGTGCATGCGTCCGGCGCCGATGACGAGGATGCGCTCGGCTCCCAGGTGCACCGCGGGCGAGATCGGCGCCGACTGGCGCATCGAACCGTCTCCGAACCACTCCGCCGGCCTCTGCAGTTCGAAGCTCACCGCCGGGAAGACGAAGGGGATGGCCGACGACCCCAGCAGGTGCGGTATGCCGATCGGCTCGCGCACCGCGATGCGCTGCTTGCGCGTCCAGGGCACGATGTCGCCGCGCGCGTCGTAGAAGGTCACGTGCTGCCCCGAACCGTAGCTCGACGCGGTGATCGCCAGCGCATGCAGATGCCCTTCCTCAATCATGCGCCGCAGGCGCTCGGTGCGCACCAGGCGCTGCAACAGGCCCGCGAGCGGCACGTTGTCTAGCAGCGAGCGCGGCAGCGCACGCCGCCAGTGGGCGATGACCCAGTTAATGGAAAGCATGGTCAGCCAGCGCGCCGGTGCGAAGCCGAGCGCGGCGGCCTGCAGCCGAGCGGTAGACCTGGTCGGCGGAGAAGTTCGCCCAGACCTCGCGCAGCGAATCGACCGCGGCATCGAAATCGTCCGCGCCGCAGGCCAGCGCGGCGGCGTTGATCGCGCCCGCCGACGTGCCGGTGATCACCTGGAAGGGATTCGCGTTCGTGGCATCGCAATCGGCGCGGATGCGCGCCAGCGCGGCAAGCACGCCGACCTGGCAGGCCGCGCGGGCGCCGCCGCCGGTGAGGACGAGCCCCGTCGTCTTGCGCTGGTCACGCCCGCCTGCATGCATGGCGGCGCGGCTTAGCGCAGCGCGCGGCGCAGGCGCTGCGTCGGTCGTCGAAGTTCGAACGACTCGTCTTGGAATCTGTCGAGCCGCTACTCAGCGATGGTCTGCCGCAGCACCGCCTCGTAAGGCCCGGCCTTCGCGTCGCCGGAGGGTCGCAGCTTCGTGCCCGGCATGATCTGGAATCGCGGGTCGAAATCCACCATGGTGGAGGCGAGCTTCGCGAGCACGGTCGTGTCGCCCTCCAGCTTGAGCAGGCCCGCGGCGACCTGCGCCTCGATGGTCTTGGCGCCGCCCATGATCGGCTCGAGATCGACGCGCCGCACGGTCATCGTCAGGTCGGGCTTGGGTGCGAGGAACCCCGGCGTGTTGGTGAGCGTCGCGTTCTCCATCTCGATCACGAACTTCTCGCCGTTGTCCGGCGTGATTAGGTTGATCGTGAAGCGCATCCCCTCGGCCTTGCGGCTGTCCATGCGGATGCCGAGGAAGTTCAGGAAGAGCTCGGTGGACATGGCGCGGATCACGTCCGGGCCGCTCGAGCTGGGCGCGGCGCCGGACGGGATGCCCGAGCGCAGTTCGTAGGCGGCGGCGAGGTAGCTGTTGCGCAGCCCCGGGTTCTCCTGCTGGTAGCCGAGCTGCTCGAACACGTCGGCGAGCAGGTCCTTGGCCGCCTGGTTGGTGGGCTGCGCATAGACTAGGCGGTTCAGGATCTCCTGCGCATGGAGGTACTTGCCCTGGTCGTGCAGTTGGCGGCCGCGCGCCATGATCTTCTCCGCGCCGCCCATCATCTCGACATAGAGCGGCGCGGAGTCGCCGGGCGAGAGCGGGATCAGCGTGGCCGGGTTGGCATCCCAGAAGCCCAGAAAGCGCTGCACCACGCCGCGGCTGTTGTGCTCCGGCGAGCCGTGATAGCCGCGCGTGAACCATTGCTGCTGCAGACTGGTCGGCAGTCGGTAGACGTTGTGGATCTCGTTGATGGTCACGCCCTGGTTGGCCAGGTGCAGCACCTGGTTGTTCATGTGCGCGTACAGGTCGCGCTGGCCGCGTAGCACCTCTTGGATGCGGGCATTGCCCCAGCGCGGCCAGTGGTGCGATGCGAACATCACCTCGGCCTCCCGGCCGAAGCGGTACAGCGCCTGCGCGATGTACTTGGACCAGTTCAGCGGGTCACGTACCGGCGCACCGCGCAGCGTGTAGATGTTGTGCAGCGTCGCAGTGACGTTCTCCGCCATCCACAGCGCCTTCAGCGACGGGATGTAGGTGTTCATGTTCGACGGCGCCTCGGTGAACGGCGTGTTCTGGAAGATCATCTTCACGCCGTCGACCTCGAACTCCTCGATGTCCTTCTCGACAATGCGGGTGGGTGCGATCAGACCCAGGGCACCGGCTGCGATGTTCATGCCCAGGCCCTGCCCGACGTGGCCGAAGGGACTCGCCGGCAGCAGCACGCCGTACTGGTAGAACAGGCGCCGGTTCATCGCGTTGCCGGCGTAGACGTTCTCCGAGACGGTGTGGTTCATGAAGTCGCGCGGCGCGATGATCTGCACCTTGCCGGCGCGCACATCCGCCTCGTCCACGACCCCGCGCACGCCGCCCCAATGGTCGCCGTGCGAGTGCGAGTAGATCACCGCCTTGATAGGCAGGCCCTTGCCGACATGCTCCTGGAACAGCTTGACCGCGGCGCGCGCGGTCTCCGCGGCCGTGAGCGGATCGATCACGATCCAGCCGGTCTTGCCGCGCACGAACGAGATGTCGGCGAGGTCGAAGCCGCGCACCTGGTAGATGCCGGGCACGACCTCGTACAGCCCGTAGTTCATGTTCAGCACGGAGATGCGGTTGAGCGAAGGATGGATGGAATCGAACCGGTCCTGCTTCAGCAGGAACTGGTAGCGCTCCATGTCCCAGGCCATGTGGCCGGCGTCGGCGCGGATCTTCAGGTCCTTCATCGGCGCGATGAAGCCGCGCTTCTGCTCGTCGAAGTCACGCGTATCCGAGAACGGCAGCGTGGCGCGCGCCCGCTCCAGGATCTGCTGCGTGTGCGCTGACGGGGGCTTACCCTTGGCATCGAAGTGCGGGATCGAGGGCGCCGCCTGCTGCGCGAGCGCGTCGGCGTTGGGTAGAACAGCGAGGGCGGCGACGATCGCCAGGGCCGAGCCGGCGAGGGCGAGCGGTTTCGCAAGCGGATGGGGGACGTTCATCGAGTACTCCGTCGAAGTCGGTGAAGCAGAAGCTCGGATAGGGGGGCGTGAGTGTCGGTGTCAGGAAAAGCGCTGCGCGAGCAGTCGCGTCAGGCGCTCACGCGCTTCGGGTGCGCCATCGACGACGACCAGTCCGGACGCCAACGCGGCCTCCCATGTCACGCGTCGGTCGAGCAGGGCGCGCAGCGCGGGCTCCCCGGTGACGACGACCACGTCGCCGGCAGAGGGCCCGTCGACATGCGCTTCGAACCACGGGCCGCCGGGGTGGGACGTGGTTCGCGCCCAGAGGTGCACCTCGACCAGCACGACGGCGATGGGCGGAAGGCCCTCGGCGGATGGATTGAGTATGCCGGTGAATGCGCGCATGGCCATGCTCGCACGCATCATCGCCATCAGCCCGGACGCATCCGCCAGGGGTTGCAGGCGGCCCGCTGCGACCTCGCTGCCGATCGCCATCGCCACCGGGATCGACGACGCATGCGCGATCGAAAACCCGGCCGCAGACCCGCTGTCGTAGCCACACGCGGACACCGCTGCGGGCGACGCGGCGAGGATAGAGGCCGTTACCAGCGCGGCAAGGCGCCGGGAAGCCGTTCGGTCCGGCATCAGGGCATCTGGGTGTCCGACCATAGCTCTCGCTCCTTGGGAATTCCTCAGGGGCCCATGCACCGCCATCCTCTTCACGGAACGCAGCATAGGGGGCGGGAAGAAATGCGTCCAATGCATTCTGTTTGGGCAGACTGATACATTCTCCGCATCGTGGCCACGCTCAAACAACTCGGTTACGCCCGGGCCCTCGCCCGCCTGCGCAGCTTCCGGGTTGCGGCGCGGGAGCTCCACCTCTCCCAGCCCGCGTTGACGCGCAGCATCCGTGCCCTGGAGGACGCCCTGGGCGTGCCGCTGTTCGATCGCCGCCCGGACGGAGTGGCGCCCACGGCCTTCGGCGAGTTGTTCCTGGGCAAGGCGGAAGCGATCCTGCTCGCGCACGACGACCTCGTTCGCGACATGCAGCTCATGGCGAACCTCGAGAAAGGGACGCTCTGCGTCTCGGCCGGGGCCTATCCGAGCGACGTTCTGGTGCCGCGCGTCACGGCGGCGCTCGCCACGAAGCACCCCACGCTCGCTTGCAGGCTCCGCCACGGCGGCTGGCGCGAAGTCACGGCGCAAGTCCTGGGCCGCGAGGCGGACCTGGGCGTCGCCGAAATCAGCGAGGCCGTTCGCGACCCGCGCCTGCAGACGGAGCCGCTCGGCCGGCACCAGTTGTTCTTCTATTGCCGCGCAGGACACCCGCTGCTCGGACGCAGCGACCTCTCGCTGTCGCAGATCGCAGGCTTCCCCTGGGTCAGCACGCGCTTGCCGAGCCGGATGGGCGGCGTGCTTTCCACGCTTCCCGTCGTGCACGCCGGCGCAATCGACCCCGCGACGGACACTTTTTGCCCCGCCTGGGAGGTCGAAGTGATCGACACGGCGAAACTAGTCGTGGCCGAGAGCGATGCCATCGGCGGCGCCATGCTCTCGCAGATTGAGCGCGAGCTGGAACAGGGGACGCTCTGCGTACTGTCGTACCACGCTCCCTGGCTACGGTTCGAATACGGGTTCCTCTACCTGAGCGGCCGGACCGTTTCGCCCGCAGCGCTGGCGTTCATGGCGGAGTGCCGCCGGCAGGATGCGCTGCTCGCTGGCCGCGAGGCCGTACTGCAGGAGGGCTATGGCCTCCAGCCGGCAGATCGGGGCGCGTGATGCACCGCTTGCAGCTGAAGGCCAGCGGTTCGTCGTAGCCAAACTCGCTGCAGCGCAGCCTCAGGAAGCCGTGGGCCAGGATGCCGCATTCGAGGAAGGCGTCGAACTCGTCGTTGATGAAGCGCGGCAGTTCGGTCCGGGTACTGGCCTGGGTGTGGGCGATGAAGCTGGCCGCATGCTGCTGCACCAGGCGGTACAGCGTGGTCTGCTCCGGGCGATGCCGCCCGTAGTGCAGCGGGGCGCCGTCCGGCGCCCTCTGGGGCGGTCGGCCGACGGCTTGCACGCGAGGCTCCCGAGGTGGTGAGCCCGGACGGTCTCAAGCCGCGCACGGTGTCGCAAGCGCTCTGTCGGGCGCCCACCTTAGGGTGGCTACCTCCACGCCGCCGCCAGCGTCAGCGTGCCAGGTGAGGTGCCAGGAAGCAGTCTTTCACCGACGACGGCTCCTGGCCGAACGATCCGTCGCTCGTCGCTGCTGAGAGTCAGTTCAGGAACTTGAAGCCGACCTTTCGTGGCGCGTGTGTCAACGGGATCGAACGCGGCGCGGCTTT
>Ga0105090_10001479_pt1 | contig 12666 bp, 10 predicted proteins | sample PPLLak3March2015_FD_79110 | JGI IMG/M metagenome (GOLD analysis project Ga0105090, IMG submission 79110) | Freshwater sediment microbial communities from Prairie Pothole Lake near Jamestown, North Dakota, USA - PPLs Lake P7 Core (1) Depth... | ecosystem: Environmental > Aquatic > Freshwater >... | reverse complement strand
GGCAACTTCAACATCATCCGTCTTGAGCACATGGAGAAGATGAAGGACCAGGCCATCGTTTGTAACATCGGCCACTTCGACAACGAGATCCAGATCGACAAGCTCAACGAGGCCAAGGATGTCGTCCGCATCAACATCAAGCCGCAGGTGGACAAATACACCTTCCCGGCTGGCAACAGCATCTACATGCTTGCCGAAGGCCGCCTTGTGAACCTCGGCTGCGCCACCGGCCACCCGAGTTTCGTGATGTCCAACAGCTTCACCAACCAGACGCTCGCGCAGATCGACCTCTGGAAGAACAAGGACAGCTACAAGGCCGGCGAAGTGAAGGTGCTGCCCAAGCATCTTGACGAGGAAGTCGCCCGGCTTCACCTCGCCAAGATCGGTGCCAAGCTCACCAAGCTCACCCCCGAGCAGGCCGACTACATCGGCGTGAATGTGGATGGCCCCTACAAGGCCGATCACTACCGCTATTGACATTGGATCATGCGCCATGGCCTGCCGCTCACGGGCGGCAGGCCGCATGACGTCCTGCTATTTCTTCTTCGCATTTTGCATCGCCTGGGAAAACCAGTCGTTGCTGGGCGCGGCGGTGGGCCGCGGGTTGCGGTTGCCATGCGACGGACTGCGGTCGCCGGGCGCGGAGCGGCGTTGGCCGTCGAGGTCGGGTTTGGACTTCATGGAGAGGGCGATCCGGTTGCGCTTGAGATCGACCTCCATGACGGTGACCTGGACTTTCTGGCCGACCTTGACGACTTCCGAGGCGTCTCTCACGAACTGGTCGGAGAGCTGTGAGACGTGGACAAGGCCGTCCTGATGGACACCGACATCGACGAAGGCGCCGAAGGCGGTGACGTTGGTGACGATGCCGGGGAGCTTCATGCCCACTTGCAGGTCGGCGGGTTTTTCCACGCCTTCCTGGAACGAGAAGAGCTCGAATTGCTTGCGCGGGTCGCGGCCGGGCTTGGCCAGTTCTAACAGAATATCCTGAAGCGTGGGCAGGCCGACATCGGCGCTGACGTATTTCTTGAGGTCGATCTTCTTGCGGGCGGCTTCGTTTGTTAGAAGTTCTTCCACCTTGAAGCCGACATCGGCGGCCATTTGTTCGACGAGCGCGTAGCGTTCCGGGTGGACGGCGGAGGAGTCGAGCGGGTGGGCGCCGCCGCGGACGCGGAGGAATCCGGCGGCTTGTTCAAAGGCTTTCTCGCCGAGGCGCGGGACTTTCTTCAACTGCTCGCGGGAAACAAACGCGCCGTTTTCGTTGCGGAAGGAAACGATGTTTTCGGCGAGGGTGGAGTTGAGACCGGAGACATAGGAGAGCAGTTGTTTGGAAGCGGTGTTGAGTTCCACGCCCACGGCGTTCACGCAGGAAATGACGGTGTCGTCGAGAGACGTCTTGAGCGCGCGTTGTTCGACGTCGTGCTGGTATTGGCCGACGCCGATCGACTTGGGATCGATTTTGACGAGTTCGGCGAGCGGGTCCATGAGGCGGCGGCCGATGGAAACCGCGCCGCGCACGGTGACATCCTCATTGGGGAATTCCTCGCGTGCGACATCGGAAGCGGAGTAGATGGATGCGCCGCTTTCGTTGACGGAGATGATCGGCAGGGTGACCTTGAGTTTTTTGACGAAGGCCTCGGTTTCGCGCGAGGCGGTGCCGTTGCCGATGGCGATGGCCTCGATGTCGTATTTCTTGAGCAGTGTGGTGACTTCCACGGCGGCTTCGTAGAGCTGGTTGTTAGAGCCGGCGGTGCAGTAAAGCACGGTGTGGTGGAGCAGCTTGCCGGAGCGGTCGAGCACGACGGTTTTGCAGCCGGTGCGGAAGCCGGGGTCGATGGCGAGCAGGCGTTTCTCGCCGAGCGGCGAGGCTAACAGAAGTTCGCGCAGGTTCTCCGCGAAGACGGTGATGGCGGTTTCGTCGGCGCGTTTTTTCGCCATCAGGCGGGCCTCGGTTTCCATCGAGGGCATGAGCAGGCGCTTGCAGCCGTCTTCCACGGCGAGGGCGACTTGCTTGCCGGACTCACCGGTGGATTTCACCCATTCGGGCATGGCTTGTTGGACCACGCGGTCGAGCGGAACCTCGACGCGCATAAGGAGGAAACCTTCCTTTTCGCCGCGGCGGATGGCGAGCATGCGGTGGGATGGGATGGACTTGAGCGCTTCGCTCCACTCGAAGTAGTCGCGGAATTTCTGCGCTTCGGCGTCCTCCTCCTTGCCATACATGACCTTGGAGGAAACGGTGGCTTCCTCCTCGTGGATTTTCCGAACACGACCACGCAGTGTGGCGTCATCGGCCACGCGTTCGGCGATGATGTCGCGGGCACCGGCGAGGGCATCGGCGGCGGTGGGGACTTCCTTTTCGGCATCGATGTATTTCGCGGCTTCGTCGGCGGGATCGGCGCTTTGGTTTTCCAGCAGCCAATCGGCGAGGGGAGTGAGCCCGCGTTCGATGGCCTTGGTGGCGCGCGTCTGGCGTTTCGGACGGAAGGGGGCGAAGATGTCCTCAAGCGTGCTCAGGGTGATGGCGGCTTCGAGTTTCTTCTTCAGCTCGGGCGTGAGCAACGAGCGTTCCTCGAGCGACTTGAGGATGGCGGAGCGGCGGGTGTCGAGCTCCGCGAGCTGGAGCATGCGGTCGCGGATCGTGGTGATCTGGACTTCGTCGAGCGAGCCGGTCTGTTCCTTGCGGTAGCGGGAAATGAAGGGCACGGTGCCGCCCTCGGCGAGGAGCTTGGCAGTGGCGGAAACGGAGGAAAGCGAGATGCCCGTCTCGCGGGCGATGGTGTCGAGGTGGTGCTGCATGGGCGGATGAAGAGCGGCGATGAAAGCAGGTTTCCGGTGCCGGACAAGGGGCGAGGCGGATGATTTTTTCCGGTTGCCGGGGGCGGATTCATGGGCGAGGGATCGCGAGCAATTGCCATGAGCGAAACCACCCTGCAAACCAGCGGCATCCCCGAGCTTGCGCCGCGTCCTTCCAACGCCTTCATGCCGTATCCGGTGTCCACGCTGAGCCCGCCGATTGTCCCGGCGGACCTGACATCATTCAAGACCCGCGGGATTTCCCAAGTGGAGCGCGATTTGCGGCAGAAACTCACCGAAATCCGCGAGGACTACCTGCGGGCCATCGACCACTTCAATTGGAACAAGCTCGTTTACGAGGCGGAGATCCGCTTCGAGCCGGTGGTGGGTGAAATCTATCACCTTTACGACATGGGCGGGCGGCGGGCGCTCTCGATGATCGACCCGGACCAATGGCCGCACCGGCATTTGGCCACCGTGCGTCTGAATTATGACCGGCAGTGGCTGGTGGTGGGGACGGCCGAGGGGGTTGGGTCGGCAGAGCTTTTCGGGGCGCTGTGAGATCACTCGCTGCGCCACGCAAGGTGGGACTGTAAAAAACCTTCGGACCCAACAAGCATGCCCGCTGAGCTCTTTACGCGCCGCCTTGTCCCGGCTAGGCTGCGCGCCGATGCGTTGGTTTGCCGCACTGTTGATCTATCGCTTGTTGCTGCCGCTGTTGTTTCTCACGGCGTTTCCCGGGTGGATCGTGAAGATGCTCAAGCGCGGCGGCTTCGGCACGCGGCTCGGCGAACGGGCGGCGATTTACACCACCGAAGCTGAGTTCGAACCGCACGGCGCGGTGCACATTCACGCCGTGAGCGTGGGCGAGGCCTTGCTCGCGCTCAAACTCATTCGCGAGTGGCTGCGGCAGGAGCCGCAGCGCCGTTTCGTGCTGGCCACCGGCACCGCCACCGGCCACCAGGTTGCGAAGTCCGCCGCCATCGCCAACGTGCGCGTCACCTACGCGCCGCTGGATTTCCGCTTCATGGTGCGCCGCTATCTCAAGCGCTTCGAGCCGGCGCAAATCGTGTTGATCGAAGGCGAGGCCTGGCCGCATCTGCTGCTCGCCTGCCGCAAGCGCGGCATCCCGGTTTCCCTGGTCAACGCCCGCATGTCGCCGCGCTCGGCCCGCCGCTATCGGAAGTGCGCCGCATGGCTGAGACCGCTTTTCTCCATGCTCGATGCCGTGGCCATCCAGGAAACGGAGGACGCGGAAATCTGGCGCGAGCTCGGCGTGCCGCCGGAACGCATCCACCACACCGGCAGCCTCAAGTTCGATCCCGGCGGCGGCGCTCATTCTGTTAGAAGGCCGGAGTTCCAGGAAATGCTCGCCGCCTTCGGGGAAAGCCGCCCCATCATCCTTGCGGCCAGCACGCACACTGGAGAAGACGCGTGGATCGCCGCTGCCATCCTCGCCGCCACGCCGGATGCGCTGCCGGTGATCGTGCCGCGCCATGCCGAACGGCGTGCCGAGGTGAAAACCGAACTCGAGCGGGCGGGCTTCGATGTCGTGCTGCGCTCGCAGTTTCGGCCACCCGCGCCGAGCGGCGATCGCCGCCACGTTTTGGTCATCGATTCCACCGGCGAGCTGCGGGATTGGACAGCGCATGCGGACGTCGTGATCATTGGAAAAAGCTTCCTCGCCACCGGCGGACAAAATCCCGCCGAGGCCATCCTTGCCCACAAGCCGGTGATTTTCGGCCCGCACATGGAAAACTTCCAGCCACTTGCGGACCGCCTCGTTGCGGCAAACGGCTGCATCCGCGCCGCCGATGAAAATGGCCTGCGCGCCGCCATCCTCACCGTGCTCAATCCGCAAGCCGCCAGCATGACACGCAGCGCATCTGAAATCCTCAAACGTCACGAGGGCGCCACACGGCGCATCATCGCCCTGCTTTCCGCGCCTGCCAGCACCGCAAAATGACTCAACGCGGAGTTTGTCATTTGCAAAATCACTCCCTAGATTGCGCGTCGTGAGCGAGTCAGAAACCAATCCACTCAACGACCTGCTGTCCAGTTTCGCCCTCGGCCCCTCGTGGGCGCGGGCCACCGGCACAGGCCAGCAGGAACGCACAAGCAAGCCCGATTTCAAATCCGGCGAGCGCTCTCCCCGCCGCGACGAGCGCCGTGGCGATGACCGCAGAAGCGGCACGCGCGAACGCGATGGCGAGCGCCGCCCGTTCAAAAGTCGTGGTGGAAAATTCGACGACCGTCGCGCTGGTCCGCCGCGTCATGAGGAAGCTCCGCCCGCCCAAGGTGTGCGCGTGACACTCATCCCGGATGCCCAGGCCGTGCACCTCATCGGCAAGGAAATCCATCAGGTCGCCCGCGTCTATCCGCTCTACGATGTCGCCAAGATCCTGCTTGCCGAGCGCGCTCGCTGCCGTGCTGTCTTCGAAGCATCCGAGCCCCACCCACCGCTGCTTCGCGGCAAGCTCGATGAATCCCTTTTCCTCTCCCGCGAGGATGCCGTGCGCCACCTCTGGCAGTCCGAACTCAAGGGCCGGCTCATTGAGGAGGAAACCATCGAAGTCGATCCGCCGCGCGGAAACTTCCAACTCGTCGCCAAGTGCGGGCTCACCGGCTTGTGGCTCGGCCCGCCGAATTTCCACACCTATCAGGCCAACCTGCGCAGCATCCACCGCGAGTGTTTCCCGAACATGCCCTTCGAGGCCTACTCTTCCAAGGTCCGCACCGAACGCGGCGAGGAAGCCGTCAACGCGTGGCTGGAAACCATGAAGAAAAAAACCCGCTGGCGCATCAAGGGCGACGGCGACAACGCGTGGATCGACGACCGCGCGGAGGCCGAGCGCGCCCTTGCCGCGCGCTGTTTTGACCAAGCCTTCGAGGAAACCCGCCGCGCCGAGGTGCAGGCCTCCATTCCGCCTGAAAATCTATCAGCCCCGCTGATGACCTCGCTCAAGCTTGCCGGCAACCATGCCCGCAATCACCCGGCCATCCTCATTCCCACCGTATGCAAGGCCGTGGAATCCGAGCACCTGCCGGTCTTCAAACGTCAGGGCAAACTCTTCACCGGTCCCGCCCGCCCGCACCCGCTGCCGCCCGGCCAGACACTCGCCGAGCGCCCCTCCATCATGGTCGAGTGGATCCGCGCCAATCCCCCCGCCAAGCTCGAAGGCCTCTGGAAAGCCGTCCTTCCCGAAGGCAGCAGCGCCCCGCCAGCCGAGTTCGCCGCCGATCTCTTCTGGCTCCTCCATCAGGGGCACATCCTGCTTTTTACCGATGACACTCTCGTCGTGCAGGAAGTCCGCGAGCATCCCGCCGCCGATCCAAGTGCCGAAGCCAAACCCGGCAAAAAGAAAAAGAAAAAGTCCAGGAAACCAAAAACCGAAGGTGAGACAAACCCTGCTGCCCCAGCGGTTTTCGGTCAAATCGAACCGGAAGCACAAACCGCTTCCGCAGAATCCTCCGCTGCCGAAACTCCCACCGGCGAATTTCCAGTGGTCGAAACACCAACTGCCGAAGCTCCAGCCATAGAAACGCCGGTCGTCGCCCCGCCGGTCTGTGAAGGGCCCGTCTGCGAGGGACCTGTGGTGGTAGGACCAGAGGAATTCCCCAAGAATTCCGCCGCCGGGGTTGACGACCCTCCCTCCCTGTGATTGAAACCTGCCGACCCGCTGATCAGGAACGGTGGCTGAGTGGTCGAAAGCACTCCCTTGCTAAGGGAACGTAGGGGTAACTCTACCGAGGGTTCGAATCCCTCCCGTTCCGCGGCTCGTGTTGCTCAAGCGAAGTAATACACTCTAAATCAACAACTTGCCAACCATCAAGGCAGACCGTGACAGGTTTTTCTGACAAGTTGACTCGAAAACCGGGGTCGATGACCCGGAAACGCAAACGTCGCAGCTGTGTCGTGGAAATCGGCAACGGCCCCGCGAGAATCAAGATCTAGACGATGAATCGTCGGGACGGGTATCCCGAGTTCACGCTATCATGGTAGGAGGCTGGCACTGCGTGAGGCAGTATTCGTCCTGCTAGCGGCAATAGCGGGGAAATGCGGCTGATTTTCAGCAGTCTGATTTTTCGCGCTCTTGCCAGTGCGCGGGGCATCATGCAGCGTCCTGGCGTGAACACTGTATTTCCCGAGTCGCCACCGCGGGCGTGGGCGGAGATTGATTTGGCGGCCATGAGGAGAAATCTCGAAGTGGCAAGGCAGACCAGCGGCAGCGAGTTGATGGTGGTGGTGAAGGCCGGAGCTTATGGCCATGGACTCGAGGAGGTGACGCGCGCGCTGGCCGGGCAAAACATAGCGTTTTTCGGTGTGGCCAACGTCGGCGAGGCCCGCCGCATCCGCAAGGCGGGGGTGGAGAATCCGATTTATCTGTTAGGCCCGACATGGGCTGGCGAGCGGGAGGAAATCGTGGCCCGTGAATGGACGGCCTGCCTTTCCTCCATGGATGAGGCGCGGCATTTCAACGATCTGGCTGCCGCGGCCGGGAAACGGCTGAAAGTACATCTGGCGGTGGACACCGGCATGGGCCGTGGAGGGTTTGTTTTGGAGGCCTTGCCGGAAGCGATGAGCGTGCTGGAAAGTCTGGCGAATCTTGAGATTGAGGGCATCGGTTCTCATCTGCCATCGGCGGATGAGGATCCGGAGTTCACCCGCGGACAGATCGCGAGGTTTCATGAGATTCTCGAAAAACTCGGCGGTGCGGCGCGTTTCAAATGGCGGCACCTGCTCAACAGCGCGGGTCTGTTAGATTATGAGCGCGGCGCGTGCAATCTCGCCAGGCCGGGACTGATGCTTTACGGCGTTTCCCCGCTGCCGGGCTTTCAGGAAATGCTGGCCACGGTGATGACGCTCAAGTCGCGGGTGACGCTGGTGCGCATGCTGCCCGCCGGGCACGGCGTTTCCTACGGGCGGCAGTTCGTGACCACGCGGCCCACGCGGGTGGCCACTGTGGGAATCGGCTATGGCGATGGCTACCCGCGCCATGTTTCCGGTATGGGTGCGGAGGTTTTCATCCAAGGCCGCCGCTGTCCGATCCTCGGGCGGGTGACGATGGACCAGATCATGGTGGACGTGACAGGGATTTTCGATGTGAGCGAAGGCGACGAGGTGGAGATGTTCGGACCGAACATCCCGGTGGCGGAGATTGCGGAGAAGGCGGGCACGATCGTTTGGGAAATTTTCACCGGCATCACCCCGCGGGTTGTGCGACACTATGCAGGCGCTTGATTTTAGGATTTGAAATCCGCTTTCCCCATCCATTCTGAGCGCATGTCTACGGAACGATTGTCGATCCCCAAATACGCGATGGCACTGGCCCATGTGGCGAGCCTGCGCTCGGAAGACCCGTATCGCAAAGTCGGTGCCGCCGCTCTCGATCACGACAACCGGGTGATCGGCACCGCCTACAACGGTCTGGCTCCGGGGTTTGACCCGCCGCCGGGTTTCTGGGACGACCGCACGGCGCGGCAGAAATTCATGCTCCATGCCGAGGTGAACCTTTGCAGCTTGTTCCGCCGCGGCGAGGCACGGATCGTGGCCACCACCACCATGCCCTGCACCGCCTGCATGCAGACGCTCTGCGCCTACGGCATCAAGGAGATCTATTTCCGCGAGATTTATCATGAATCCGACGCACCGGAGATCGCCGCGCTCTATGGCGTGAAGCTGGAGCAAATCACGGATTTTCCCATAATCGAGTGACATCATGGAATTCGCCGAAGTGACATGCCCGACTTGTTTTGAGGTGTTTGAGGTGGCCATGCCCCATCCCGAGGAAACGCCGACCGAGGTGGACTACGATTGTGAGGTTTGTTGCCGCCCGATGGTCATTGTTTTCACCGGAGACGATGCCTATGCCCGCGGCTTGGCGGATTGAGTGAGGGATTCGCTTGCGCGGGCGGGTTTCCGGTGCAAGGCATGGATGCGTTTCCGATCATGGCGAAAGACCTGCAGCCCGAACACCCTGAGACTCCCGCCCTTCATGCCGGGCGCTACTCCGGATTGATGCCGCAGAAAGGCTGGCCGGTGCGCAATCTGCGGTTCCTCCGCCACCGCGTGGTTCCCGGAATTTTCCAGCGGCGTGCGGGAAACGTGCTCGAACCGGTGCTCGCTCCACCGGAGGGCGACAAGGTGCGCATCACCTGGATCGGCCACGCTTCGTTTTTCCTCCAGTTCGCCGGACACTCGGTGATCGTCGATCCGAACTGGGCGAAGTGGCACGGCCCGGTGAAACGCAGTCGCCACCCCGGGCTCGATCTGCACGGGCTGCCCGAGGTGGACCTGGTGTTGGTGACCCACGCGCATTTCGACCACCTGCACAAGCCGAGCTTGAAAATCCTCCAGGCCCGCGAAGGCATCGTCGTGCCGAAAGGCAGTGGCTCGCTGGTCAGAAAACTCGGTTTCCCCGCGACCCATGAAGTGGGCGTGTGGGATGAGTTGAAGTTTGATTTGTTGGAAATCACCCACACGCCCTCCCATCACTGGGGCGCCCGTTTCATCCACGACACCCACCGCGATTACGGCGGCTACATCGTCCGCGCCGGGGGCAAGAGCGTCTTTCACTGCGGTGACAGCGCCTACTTTGATGGCTTCAGGGAAATCGGCAGGAAACATGCCATCGACATCGCCCTGATGCCGATAGGTGCCTACGAGTCGCCGAGCGGCCGCGACGTCCACATGAACCCCGAGGAAGCCGTGCGCGCCTTTGCGGATCTCGGCGCGAAACTCCTCATTCCGATGCACTATGGCACTTTCCCGTTAGGCAATGAACCGCACGACGAGCCTGTCGAGCGCCTGCTGGTGGAAGCCGACCGCCTCGGCATCAGCGATCAGGTGCTGATCCCGGAGGAAGGCGTGGGCATCGAGTGGTGAACTGATAGATGCACCCGTCAAAATCATGAAACGTCTCCTTCTCACCGCACTCGCCATCCTGCCGGTGCTTGCTTCCTGCGAACCATCGAAACCCGCCATGAACCAGAAACCCGCCGCCATGACTGAAATCCCCGCCGGAGCGGAAGCCGCCACTCTTGGAGCCGGTTGTTATTGGTGCATCGAGGCCGCCTTCCGCCAACTCGACGGTGTTTATTCCGCCACTTCGGGTTTCATGGGAGGCATGGTGAAAAATCCAACCTACGAGCAGGTTTGCGAAGGCGATACCGGTCACGCGGAAGTCGTGCAGGTGGTGTTCGATCCGAAAAAGATATCATTTGAGAAAATCCTCGCATGGTTCTGGGATCTGCACGATCCCACCACGCTCAACCGCCAGGGCAATGACGTGGGCACCCAATACCGCTCGGTCATTTTTCATCACTCCGAAGCGCAGAAGAAAACCGCGGAGGCCTCGAAGGCGGCGGCCGCTTCAAAGTTCAAGGACCCGATCGTCACGGAAATCACCGCTGCCAGCGAGTTCTATCCGGCACCGGAGGATCACCAGAACTATTATTTCCAGAACAAGTCCAGGAATCCGTATTGCCGCTTCGTGATCGAGCCCAAGCTGAGGAAACTCAAACTGGATCACTGAGCGCGCAGCAGCGCCGCAAAGCGCTCCTGCGTGTCCTGATAGACCGTGGCCAGCGCCGGATCCGGAGCGAGTGTCGAGCCTTCGGAACAACGGCAGAAGGTCTGCTGGAGATTTTCCAAATCATGCCCGGCGGTCGCGGCGGCGATCAGCGCGGCTCCCAGGGCTGCCGAATTCGAGACATCGAGACGCTCGACCGGAGCTTGGAAAACATCCGCCACCAGTTGCGCGATGCCGTCGTTTTTGGAAGCGCCGCCGGTCAGGCGGATGCGCTCCGCCTTCACCTCCATCCATTGCGAGTGAAGACGCATGTTGAGGAACTGGCCTTCCAGCAGCGCCCTGATTTGCAAGCCCGGCACCGCGCCGGATTCGAAATCGGGCGATCCTTTCAGCACCGGCCCGCTGAAGTCGTGGCGTGGCGTGATTTCCGGCCCGAAGAATGGCAGCATCAGGTTTTCACCGGCCGCGGCGCGGGTTTGCGCGAGTGCGGCGCGGTCAAAGGCGGACCAATCGAGCCCCAGCCGGTCGCGCAGCGCCTCGCGGGCGAGCGAACCGTTGCGGAAACAAATGAGCGACATGAACCCTCCGGCCGGGTTTCCGAAGACGTGGCCGAAGCCGTTGGGATCGGTTTTCGGACCAGGCATCGCAGCGAAAAACGTGTCGCTGGTGCCGAGGGAAATCACGATGTTGCCCGGCGTGGTGGCTCCCATGCCCACCAGCGAAGCGGGGTTGTCTCCGGTGAACAACGCGCAGCGGCAATTGGGCGAAAGCCCGTATTTTTCGACAAGATAGCTCGAGACCGTTCCTTGAACCGTGGTGGCCGCAGCGGGTGCGGGCAGTTTTTCCAACAAACCGGGCGCGGTGGCTTGAACCAATTCTGAATCCCATGCCAGCGTGGAGAGATTGAGCAGGTTCATGCCGGCTCCATCACCGTAGTCGATGTTGACGGATTTCCCGGCAATTACCGAGGCGATGAACGAACTCACCAGATGAACGCGCGCGGTCTTGGCATAGGCGTCCGGATCGGTTTTGTAAAAACGCCGAATCTGCGGCCCGGTGAAACGCTCTATGGTGATGGAGCCGCTGCGGCGGCACACTTCGGCCGGGTTTCCAAGCGCCGCAGTGATTTCCGTGCATTCCGCACCGGTGGACGTGTCCATCCAGATCGGCGAGGACGCCCGCGTGAAGGCGGGGGAAATCCGCGCGCTCAGTCCGCTGGTGGGATCGAGCGAAGCCAGGCGGTTGTCAAAGGTCGCATCCAGATAGACGGAGCCGTGCTGTTGGCCGGAACCGGCGATCATTTCCACCTTGGAGAGATCGGTGGCGGCTTTCAGGCGGCTGAAAAGCAGGTCCAGCGCATCCAGCCACATCCGTGGATCGGCGTGGACCTCACCATTCACTCCGCCGGGAATGAAGCCGTTCGGGCAGCCGTATTGCGGGAGATCAGCACCAAAATTGACGGAGTGCTGGCAGGCGATTTCACCCGTGGCGGAATCGATGATGACAGCCGTTAGCGATTGAGTGGATGAATCAAGGCCGAGGAACATGGCCTGAGTGTGTTGGGCGGTTTCGGATTTTCCAAGCGGAAGATTCGGCGACCGGTGACCGCCGCTACATAAAAAAAGAGCGGCCGCTTGCGCGACCGCTCTTGGATTGTTCTGAAGTCAGAGACTTCGATGAATTAGAAGCTCACGCTGAGCATGGAGCCGGCGACGAACTCGTTGTCGGAACCGTAAGTGTAGGTGGAATCCCAATCATCGCTAAGGGCGATGGACAGAGCCACGAACGGCGACAGCTTGGCCTTTTCAGCAAAGGCCCAGTCGAGACCAACCTTGGTGGTCCAAGCAGTGCACTGGCCTTCTTCGACCTGGAAGCCCACGTTGCTGCCAACATTGAGGGCAAGGCAGGAGGTCAGTTCGAAGCTACGGCCGAGGGCGAGTTCGCTGTAGCCGTTGTTATCGGCACCGGCGATGTCCCAGAAGTAGGTCAGCGAGGCTTCAGCAAAGCCGAAGTCGCGGGAAAGAGCGAAATACACTTCCTGAGCGTCGTCAAGCGGGCCGAAGAAGAGTTCGTTGCCATCGTCTTGGTCGTTGTAGTAGTAAATGTAACCGACCGAAGCTTTTGCGAAGCCGAGGTCATAGGAGGCTTCGGCATAGAGGTCGATTTCATTGACAGCGTCATTGACGATGTCGCCGCCGCGCAATTCGGTAACTTTGGTATCGTAGTTGGCATACCAGACGCCGGCGCTGAGACCGATGTTGTTCCACTCCGAGGCGATGTCGAATCCGGCTTCGACGAGGTCGAGGCCGAGTGATTGGCCGCGCCACAGATACTCGTT
>Ga0105090_10001478_pt1 | contig 12668 bp, 14 predicted proteins | sample PPLLak3March2015_FD_79110 | JGI IMG/M metagenome (GOLD analysis project Ga0105090, IMG submission 79110) | Freshwater sediment microbial communities from Prairie Pothole Lake near Jamestown, North Dakota, USA - PPLs Lake P7 Core (1) Depth... | ecosystem: Environmental > Aquatic > Freshwater >... | reverse complement strand
CTCGACCTGGAACCGCTGCTGGGTGAGCCGACGACGCCGCTGGGCGACGACACCATTTCAATCCTGATGATCAAGTCCGGTGAATTGCGTGCCGCCTTCCGTGTTTCGGCGCTGCTCGGACACAGGGAGATCGTGGTCAAACCGGTCGGGCCGCAAATCAACAGTGTGCCGGGTATCCTCGGCGGCACCATTACCGGTGATGGCCAGGTGGTGATCATCATCGATGCCGGGCCATTGATCAGGCAGGCGGTGCTGACCGGTGCGCGCCCCGCGCCGCCGATCGAAAATATCGACATCCGGCCGCAAAGAACGCTCGCGCTGGTCGCCGACGATTCCATCACCATGCGCAAGGTGACCACCCGCGTACTGGAGGCCTATGACATTGAAGTCATCACCGCCAGGGACGGTGTGGAGGCAACCGAACTGATGCAGGAGCGTGTGCCGGACCTGTTGCTGCTCGACATCGAGATGCCCCGCATGGACGGCTACCAGGTGGCCGAATACGTACGCGCCGATGCCAGGCTGCGCAATGTGCCGATCATCATGATCACTTCGAGAGCGGGCAAGAAGCACCGGGACCGCGGCACGCAGGCCGGCGCCAATGCCTATCTTTCCAAGCCTTACAAGGAATCCGAACTGATCGACGAAGTTAAGAAACTGCTGCGCAAAGAGATGGAATCACATGACTGATACCGAACTCCGCACCATCCTGGCACCACTGAACGACGACTACGTCATGCTTCCCAACAGCGCTGTCGGGGAGATATTGAACTTCAGTTCGCCGCAGCCTTTCAAACAGGGGCCGGCCTGGTTGCTCGGCGAGATCGCCTGGCACGGCTGGCAGGTGCCGGTGATCAATTACGAACGCCTGATCAGGGACAACGGCATCACCACGATCACCTCGAAATCACGCATCCTGATCGTCAAGACCCTGGGTGAATCAACCCAGGTCAATTACATCGGCTTGCTGATCCAGGGTTTGCCCAGGCTCAAGAAAGTCAGCGCAAGCACCCTGCAGGAAACCCAGACCGGAGACCTGCCGGAAACGGTCTTCAGCAGGGTCAGCATCGATGGTCTGCAGGCGGTGATACCGGAACTCGGCGATCTCACCCGTGTCGTCGAGTTTGCTGCCTACGGGGGCTGAGGAGTCTTAAAGTCGCCCATTTTTGCCTGCAGCACCGCAATGGCTGCAGGACCCGCAGTTTCGCTGCGCAAGACCCTGGGGCCCAGGGACACGGCCAGCACACCTTTTGCGTAAACGTAATTCAACTCTTCTTCGGTAAAGCCACCCTCGGGTCCAACCATGACGTTGATGGCATCCCCGTGCCCGGCTATACCGGACAGCCGGTTGTGCGCGAGCGGGTCAAGCACCAGCGACAGCGAGCCGTCAGCGGCGTTAATCCAGTCAGCCAATGCAAGCGGGCGTTTGACCCCGGGCACAACAGCGCGGCCACATTGTTCACAGGCCGAAGTGACGACAGCCTGCCAGTGCTGCATGCGTTTTTCCTGCCTGGCTGCGTCCAGGCGGACTTCAACCCGTTGACTTATCAGCGGCTGAAAACAGAACACACCCAGTTCCGTCGCCTTCTGCAGGACGTAGTCCATCCGCTCACCGCGGCAAACGGCCTGGACCAGGGTGATTTTCAAGGGCGACTCATTGCCGGGGTTGCTGCTGCCGTTGATCCGGGCAATTACCCGTTGCGAGCGGATTTCGGTGATGACCGCCGCATAGTCGGCGCCGTCACCGTTGAACAGGACGATGTCATCACCCTTTGACAGCCTCAATACACGCGTCAGGTAATGGCCGGGGGGGCCTTCCAGCGCGACACTGTCACCGGTCCGCAGTGGTTGTGCAGTAAAAATGCGTGACTGACGCATGCTTCAGGGCTGCGCCCGGGTCGCCAGGTCAATACCCGCCATGGCAACCCTGGCCAGCAAACCGATCTCGTCGGAGTTGATGACATACGGTGGCATGAAATAGATCACGTTGCCTATCGGGCGGAGCAATACCCCTTGCGCCATGGCGTACTGGTACACCCGTATGCCGCGACGTTCCTTCCAGTCATACTGCACCATGGGTTCCCGCTGCGCCACCATCTCCATGGCCAGGATCATACCCGTCTGGCGGATATCGCCGACGTGTTCGTGATCATTGAGTGGCGAGACCGCGTCAAGCATCTGCGCGGCCAGCTGTCTATTGTCAGCCAGCACGTCACGCTGCTCGAACAACTCCAGCGTCGCCAGCGCCGCCGCACACGCCAGCGCGTTGCCGGTGTAGCTGTGCGAGTGCAAAAAACCTCTCATGGTCGTGTATTCATCATAAAAGGCCTGGTAAACCGCATGGCTGGTCAAGACCGCCGACATGGGCAGATAACCGCCCGTCAGGCCCTTTGAGATGCACATGAAATCCGGCGATATACCGGCCTGTTCACAGGCAAACATGCTGCCGGTCCTGCCAAAGCCCACGGCGATCTCATCGGCAATCAAATGGATACGGTATTCATCACACAGCTGGCGCAACCCGGCCAGGTAGGAAGGCGGGTACATACGCATACCGCCGGCGCACTGCACCAGCGGTTCGATGATGACTGCGGATATCTGGCCCTGGTTTCCAGCAAATAGCTCGCGCATGGCAGCCAGTTTGCCCGCCGCATGCGCGTCCCATTGCTGCCGCGGCAAGGCGAAACAGTCCGGGCTCGGCGCGACCAGTGGTTCCATCAACAAAGGTTCATAGGCTGCCTTGAACAAACCCGCGTCGCCCACACCGAGGGCGCCGAGCGTATCGCCGTGGTAGCTGTTGGACAGGGTCACGAAAAGTTTGCGGCCGCTTTCACCGACATTGCGCCAATAGTGAAAACTCATCTTCAGGGATATCTCGACCGCGGCAGCGCCGCTATCGGCATAAAACACCCTGTCCAGCCCGGCGGGGGTAATCGCAACCAGTTTTTCCGCCAGGCGCACGGCCGGTTCGTGGGTAACGCCCGCCAGGATGACGTGCGGGAGGCGCATGGCCTGTTCACTCACCGCGGCACTGATATGCGGATTGGTGTGGCCAAACAGGTTGACCCACCACGAACTGATGGCATCGATATAGCGCTTGCCCTCCATGTCTTCCAGCCACACGCCCTTACCACTGCTGACCGGCAACAAGGACAGCCACTCATGGTCTTTCATCTGCGTGGTGGGATGCCACAGCACGGCGAGGTCACGTCGCCGGATCGCTTCGTTTTTTCCCAAACCCTTGTTCCTTTCCTAGTGCGCCCGTTACAGTCTGGTATCATGGGCAGTGACAGCCAGCCATGCAAGCTGCGCGGTGTGCCAACCCGGGATTTTATAACTCGACCACCAGCGGACAATCAAATTATTGGCAAATTATTGTCAAAATCATTATGACCGAAACCCACATGAAAGAATTTCTGGCGGTTGCCTTGCAGGCCGCAAAATCCGCACGTGAACTGATCCTGTCCTATTACAACGGTGAATTTGAGGTGGAGCTAAAGACCGACCAGACACCCGTGACGGTTGCAGATCGCGGCGCCGAACAGATCATCCGCGCAACCATCGGCCAGGCCTTTCCGGCGCATGGCATTTTCGGTGAGGAATACGGCGCTGAGAGCAAGGACGGCGAATACCTGTGGCTGATCGATCCGATCGACGGCACCAAGAGCTTCGTCAAACGCTATGGCATGTTCTCGACCCAGATTGCATTGATGCACAGGGGCGAACTGGTTCTCGGTGTTTCCTGCGCCCCGGCCATGGATGAACTGGTGTGGGCGACACGCGGCGGCGGCGCGTTCAATGCCGCGGGGCAATTGCACGTAAGCCGGGTGAGCAGCATCAGCCAGGCCAGTATTTCCACCGGCAACATCCAGAGCCTGGCAGCGGGCAGGCGTTGGGCAGCGCTTGGCCGGATACTCGCGCACACCAACCGCACACGCGGTTACGGCGATTACTACCATTACCACCGGCTGGCGTCCGGTCAGCTGGATGCGGTCATCGAATCCGATGTCAACATCCTCGATATCGCCGCGCTGTATGTCATCGTCAGCGAGGCTGGTGGTGTGTTCACCGACCTCGATGGCCGCGTGCCCGGCCTGGAAACACGCTCCGTCCTGGCGGCGACCCCAGCCCTCCATGCAGTCCTGGCTGCCGAACTGAATTCGGTCTGAAGCGCATGGCGAAACTCCCCAAGATTCGCGCCAGAAGCAAACACGATCCGGGCAAGCTGTTCAAGATCGAAAGACTCGACCTGGAGTTCAGCAACGGCAAGACCCGCACCTATGAACGGCTCCGTTCGCGCGGTTTGGGTGCAGTGATCGTAGTGGCGATGACTGATGATGACACCGTCCTGCTGGTCAGGGAATACGCTGCGGGTCTGCACCATTATGAGCTGGGACTGGTCAAGGGACGTCTCGAGGTCGGAGAAACCATACTGGAGGGCGCCCAGAGAGAACTCCGCGAAGAGACCGGTTTCGGCGCGCACGATCTGCTCGAGCTGACTGCGCTGAGTCTCGCGCCGGGTTACATGACCCATATCACGCACGTGGTGCTGGCGCGCAAGCTCTACCCGGCAAAACTCGAAGGTGACGAACCCGAGGAACTGGAAATCATTCCATGGCGTTTGTCAGATCTCTATGCGCTGGTGCAAAGACCGGACTGCACCGAAGGGCGCAGTATCGCCGCGCTGTATATCACCCGCGACTACCTGTTGCAGGAAAAACCATGATGCCAGGCACAAGCGCTCACAAGGTATTCGATCAACTGGCAGATATCAGCCGCCGCGCGGGTTTAAAAATACTCGAATGGTACGGTGGCGATATGGGTATCACCCAAAAGGCAGACGACTCCCCGCTGACCAGGGCCGACCTCGCCAGCCATGAGTTGATCAAAGCCGAACTCTCGCTGCGCTGGCCGGAAATCCCGATCCTGTCGGAGGAGTCTGCGGACATTCCCTGGGAAACCCGTCGCCACTGGCAACAATACTGGCTGGTTGACCCACTCGACGGCACCAAGGAGTTCATCAGCCGGAATGGTGAATTTACCGTCAATATCGCCCTTATCAGCGACCATCAACCGGTCACGGGTGTCGTGCACGTGCCGGTCAGGGATATCACCTACTTCGGCACACGCGGGCTTGGCGCCTGGTGCCGGCATGGCAATGCGTCGGCGACGGAGATCCGGGTCAGACGACCCGCAGCACGGCCACCGGTCATCGTTGGCAGCCGTTCACATGCCAACCCTGAGCTCCGCAGCCAACTCGACAAACTGGGGGCCTATAAACTCACCAGCATGGGAAGCTCCCTGAAATTTTGCCTCATCGCGGCAGGCATGGCTGATTTCTACCCGCGCCTGGGGCCGACCAGTGAATGGGATACGGCGGCAGCGCAAGCGGTGGTCGAGGCCGCTGGTGGACGGGTTGTCAAAATCGATGGTACGGCGCTGGACTATAACCGCAAGGAGGCCTATCTGAACCCGCACTTTTTTGTTTTTGGCGACCCCGGGAGGGATTGGCTGAAAGCGTTTCAGACCGCGACGGATTGACCGGCTGATGCGGGTCTGCTGTCAGTATTCATGCCGTGTTACGCATCTTCGAGATAACAGCGTCAATGTCATTTTCATGTCACGTCACCAGGTTATAAAAACGGGTTTCGCCTTGAAATGGGGTTTTTATAGGCCAGAAGTCATACGTCAACTTGACGCAGGCACTTGCATGGAGTATAAAATGCGCAACCAACCTGTTGGGGCTTGCCAAACAACAATAACGATCGACAAAACCAATAATAGAACACAGGAATATAAGCGGCTCCGGCCGCTTTTTTCTTGTCCGAGGAAAAACTGAACATTTCATGAAATACCCCGAAATTCCCAAGTGGCAACTGGTTGCGCTCCCGCTGGTCATGATCCTCGTGGGCGTTTTCTATTTTGGTAAATATTACGTGGCCGATGAATTGATCAAGGCCAATCACAGGATACAAGACCTGCAGCGTGACCTGCAGACAGCGCACGAACTGCTCGATGAAGAGCGCGCCCGCGCAACCGTGGCCGAACGGGAAGCGGATGTTGTGCGGCGCGCCAATGACCTGCTGCGCCAATCCGAACGCCAGCGCCAGGATGAAATTGCCGGTTTACAGGCCGACCTGGAACTTTACCGCCGCCTCGGCGGCGCCAATGGAGCACAGGCTCCGCTGACGGTGCGCTACCTCGAACTGCAGCCAACCCAATCACCCAGGGTGTTCCGGGTCAATATCAGCCTCACGCAGAACCTGCGCCGGCCCGCCGCCGTTGCAGGAAGCGTGCAACTCGCGGTTGATGGCATTCTCAATGGCGTCGCCAGGCATCTCAGCAACGACCAGTTGGTGGCTGAACCCGGCAAACCCCTGGGTTTTCAGTTCGAGCATTTTCAACAATTGGAACAACTGATCACGCTACCCGAAGGTTTTGAGGCCAGCCGGCTGACCATCCAGCTCAAATCCAACAGTCTGAAAGACCCGGTCGTACAGTCAATGGAGTGGGACAGCCTGCTCAACCAGAACGCGACCGCTCCGGCCACGGACTAATTCCGGCTGTGGTTAAAGCGCAATACGATTGAAAAATTCGCCACCAACCGCCATAGTTAACCTACCAACGGACGATGTGAAACCCACATGCAAAACCAGCTACCGAAAGACCTCATCAAGTTTACCGATGCGGCCGCCAGAAAAGTGATGGAACTGATCATGGAGGAGCATAATCCGGAACTCAAATTGCGCGTGTATATCTCCGGGGGCGGCTGTTCCGGCTTTCAGTACGGCTTCACCTTTGATGAAGACAGCAATGACGACGATATCGCCATTACCCGGGAGGGCGTGACGCTGCTGGTCGATCCCTTGAGCTTTCAATACCTGATGGGCGCCGAAGTCGATTACAGTGAAAACCTGCAGGGCGCCCAATTTGTCATCCGTAACCCAAACGCTGCGACCACCTGCGGTTGCGGCTCCTCTTTTTCAGTTTGAGTCTTATGTCTGCGTCCGGCACGGACCACCTCTCCCGCTCCAGACGCAATCAATTTACTGCCGTTCGCCTGAACCGCGAGGCCGAGTTACGCGATGATGCGCTGTGGGTCGCGAGAACACTCCTCGATCCGCACACACGCCTGGTGCCGCTGTGGCGCAGCCGCAGCCTGCTGGCGCGCAATAGCGCGGGCACCGTTGCGATTTACCTGTCGCCGGACCAGCTGAACCAGCCGGACCGTATCCAGCCACCGACCCTGCTCGGCAATGACGGCAAACGCGAATACTTTGCCGTGTCGGTCACGGACCAACAGAAAGAGACGATCCTCGCACAGTTGCCGCTGGCCGAGTTTGCCGATCTGCGACAGGCTTCCATCGACATGGCAGCCAAGCACGCCGGCATACTGGCCTATGCCAAGGCCCTGCACTATTGGCAACACCGCCATGCGTTTTGCGGTGTATGCGGGAACCCCAACCTGTTGCGCTCGGCCGGTCACCGCATGGTTTGCAGTAACGAGGAATGCGCGCGCGAGACCTTCCCGCGTATCGACCCGGCCATCATCGTGCTGGTCACCAACAAGGATGCCTGCCTGTTGGGCCACAATGCCAAGTGGCGTTCCCGGCACTTCTCCACCCTTGCCGGATTCGTGGAACCCGGCGAGAGTCTCGAGGACGCGGTGATTCGTGAAGTTTACGAAGAGGTCCAGTTACAGCTCGAAGATATCCGTTACGTCTCATCCCAGCCGTGGCCGTTTCCGGCGTCCGCGATGTGCGGCTTCTATGCAGAGGCGGTCAACCGCAATGCAGGCATCAGCAAGGAGGTCGCGGAGACGCGCTGGTTTACCGTGGAGTCTCTGACGCAAGCCGTCATCAATGAGGAGGTCCGTTTGTCACCACCGGTGTCCATTGCTTTCAGGTTGCTGGCCGATTGGTTCCGCAGCCATGGCGGTGGCAACCTCGAAAAACTGGTACGGCAGCAAGCGCTGAACGTTCCGGTGTCAACCTGTTAGAATGACCGTGTTAATTCGATGGTTTCACTGAGACGTCCGGGTACGTTTGGGAAAGGCATGGGTCGATGACCATAATCTCCATACTGATTGCATTTACACTTTGCCATTTTGTACGCGAACTGCGTCACCTGCGGCGTTTTGAATGGGTGGGCTCATATACAGACTTCTGTAATGACCAGTGCAAGAGTATACCGGGCTGGTCAGGGCCGGTTGGCTTCCTGGTCATTTTAGGTCTGCCGCTCCTGGCAGCCTTAATCGTCAACAACCTGCTGTACTCGGTCCTGGGTCAACTGGGCGAACTCATCTTTGCCATTGCCATACTGGTTTACACGTTTGGACCACGCGACCTCGATATCGATGTACGCAAGATCTTCAGCAGCGAAAATGCAGACGAGCAGAATGCCGCCCTCGAGGATCTGCTGGATGGACCCATTCCCGCGGATAGGGAAATCTGCCAGACGGCCGCGATTGACGCGGTGTTCCGCAAAGCCCTGCAACGCTGGTTCAGCATCATTTTCTGGTTTGCGGTACTCGGCGTTTACGGCGCGTTGCTGTACCGCCTGGCGGTTTGGCTCAGCGACAACGAGGTTAAACTTGAGGACGACACCAGGGAACTGGTCACCAGCCTGTGCAGGATCCTGGAATGGCCGGTCGCCCAGTTGATGACGCTTGCGCTGGCCATCGCCACTGACTTTGATTCCGTCTACCACGCCTGGAAGCAGTATCACAACGACCGGGGCCACGGCTTGTTTGAAGGTAATAACGAGTTCATGCTGACCAGCGCACGGACCATCGTAAAAACCGGCCACGCTGCCAATGACGGTTACGCGGATCAGTTGCAGGGTCCGATGGCGAGTATCAAACTGGCGATGGACCTGGTCTGGCGCTCCCTCGGTGTGTGGGCCACGGTGCTGGCAATCCTGCTGCTGGTCAATGTGATTTCATGACCGGGCGACCCGCCCGGGCCGCTATTGAGCGGATTCTGCACACGTTTGTTGTTGTTTTCGGACTCGCTGCCACACAGGTCTCCAGCGCTGATATCACCTTGCCACAGGCCAATGGTGAAAGCCTTTCACTGGCCGCGCCGGCGGACAGCATCATCACCCTGGCGCCAAACCTGGCCGAACTCGTATTTGCTGCGGGCGCGGGAGAGCGTCTGAAAGCAGTCGTCGAGTACAGCAACTTCCCGGCCGAGGTTGCACGGATTCCACGCGTGGGTGATGCCTTCCGCGTTGATCTCGAACGTATCATGGAACTGCAACCCGACCTCGTCATAGCATGGCAATCGGGCAACCCGCAAGGCGCCCTGCAAAAACTGCAGCAACTTGGCATAAAAGTCTGGCAAATTGAAATTACCTGGCCGGGGGAAATTGCCGACGCGGTGGAGAACATTGCCAGGGCCGCAGGCACCGAAAGCCAGGGCGGTGCCGAAGCCCTGAATTTGCGCAAACGGCTTGCTGACCTGCAGGAGCAGAATGCCGACAAGTCCAGGCTGGATTACTTTTACCAGATCTCACCCCGCCCGCTCTACACCATCAATGGCCAGCACATCATCAGCCGCAGCCTGGCGATATGTGGTGGTCACAACGTGTTTTCGGACCTGCCGGCATTGGCGCCGCCGATCAGCCTTGAAGCGGTCATCATTGCAGATCCGCAGGTTATGATCGCCCCGGCAATACCGGGTGAGCCACCCGCACTGCTTGCCTGGCAGGACTGGCCGCGGTTACAGGCCATCCGAACCGGGGCCCTGCTTTACCTGCCGGCGGATGAAATCAACCAGGCGACGCCGCGTTTGCTGAACAGCATTGAATCAGCCTGCAAACGCCTGGATGAGGTGCGCATAAAACTCGCGGCACAAGCGCACTCATGACAACAAGCATCGTCTCGTCCCCCATCGGCGTTATGACGGTCCTGATTGCACTGGTGGCATTCTGGCTCTGGCTCGAGCGCAGCACGGGCTGGAAACTTTTTGCTTACCTGCCGCCGTTGGTATTCATCTATGCCACGCCGGTGTTGCTGGCGAACTTCGGCCTGATCCCTCATGAAAGCGCGGCCTATGATTTTCTGTTTGCTTATGGCCTGCCGATTTTCATCGTACTCATGCTGATCAAGGTGGATGTCATCAGCGCAGTCCGCATCATGGGCAAGGGTGTTTTCGTCATGCTGCTGGGCAGTATCGGTGTCGTGTTCGGCGGCGTCATTGCCTACAAGCTGGGACAAACACTGACCATTGGCGAGTATTTACCGCTGGCGCAAGACAGTTGGCGCGCCTTTGGTGCACTGGCGGGCAGTTGGATCGGTGGCACCGGCAACATGACGGCCGCGCATGCCGCCCTGGAAGGTTCTCCGAATGACCTGACCATGGCCGCCGCCGCGGATCAGATGGTCTACCTGGTCTGGTTACCCATACTGCTGGGCAGCAAAGCGTTTGCCGAGCGATTCAATCGCTTGGCCAAAGTACCGCCCGGACGGATGCAGGCAATGGCGAGCGCCGCCGCGGATTTCGATAACAGCGAAAGCGCACCGGGCCTGACCAGTTTTCTGTATCTTGGTCTGCTCGCCGTTGGTTTTACCTGGATATCACTGGTTTTGTCGGAACTGTGTCCACCCGTGGTCATCGGCGGCGCGACCGTCATTACCGCCGGCACCTGGCTGATACTGCTGGTCACGACAATGGCCTTGCTGGCTTCCGTAACCCCGGCGCGCAAACTGCCGGCGGCGCAGCCAATCGCGATGGCCATCATCTATGTCTACGTGGCAAGGGTCGGCGCGACCATGGACCTGAGCGTGGTTGAATGGACAGAGATGATCGGATTCATCGCCATGTGCTACGTCTGGATCATGATCCATGGGTTGTTCATACTCACCGGGGCTTGGCTTTTCCGCGTTGATCTCCACACGGTGGCCATCGCATCGGCGGCCAATATCGGCGGTGCCGCTTCGGCCTCGATCGTCGCGGCGCATCATCGTGAGGTCCTGGTGCCGGCCTCCGTCCTGATGGCCCTGATCGGCTACGCGCTGGGTAACTACCTTGCCATCCTGACCGGACGTATCGGCCAGTTGATCAGTGGCTGACGCCCATTAATTTACTCAAAAAAACGGCCCGGACTTAAAAAACAGAGCCGAGTCCGCCACCGTTCAGGTGCCATTGATAGAAGTTCAGGATCCACATGAATATCAGCCACGCGGCCAGTGGCATCATCAGGTTGGCGGCCTCCTGCCTGACCGGTCTGAACGACCTGATGACGATCACCACCACCAGCAGCCACAGACTGCTGACGGCCAACGCCCAACCGATCCGGTGCAAACCAAAAAACATCCATGACCAGGCGATGTTTAACAGTAACTGCAATCCCCACCAACCCAGGGCAACACGCGCAAGATCGCGCATGCTGTCCCATACCATCCATGCGGAAACCGCCATCAGTACGTACAGCACTGCCCATACCAGGGCCATTAGCATCGGTGAGGGATTCCAGGCGGGCTTGATCATGGTGTGGTACCAGTCACCACCGACAAACAGTCCGGCAACTGCCGCCGTAACGATGACCAGCGATAAAAATACCGCGAGAGAAACCAGTCTGTTCATAGCCGATCCACCCTGTTGATGCTGGCGCCCATGCTACCTTAAACACCCATCTGGCACCAAGACAGATTGCGTAACACAAAGCATTGGCGCTACCTATGGAAATGATCGCAAAAAACAATTTCACCCAATAGCAAAACAGGTCTAGACTCTTACTCACCCAAACCTGTTATCCACATTAATGGAGGACGTAACCATGTCATTGAAAGGCAGCAAGACTGAACAAAATCTGAAAGATGCATTCGCCGGCGAATCCCAGGCGAACAGGCGTTATCTCTACTTTGCACAAAAGGCCGACATCGAAGGCTACAACGACGTGGCTGCCGTATTCCGTTCGACCGCGGAAGGCGAAACCGGACACGCACACGGTCATCTTGAATACCTCGAGGAAACCGGTGACCCGGCAACCGGTTTACCGATTGGCACCACCAGCAATAACCTCAAGGCGGCCATCGCCGGCGAAACCCACGAATACACCGACATGTATCCAGGCATGGCAAGCGCCGCACGCACAGAGGGCTTCGATGAAATTGCAGACTGGTTCGAGACCCTTGGCAAGGCAGAACGCTCGCATGCCAACCGTTTCCAGAAAGCCCTGGACGACATGAGATAGTCAAGACTTTCAGAGGCAGGACTATCAGAGGCAGGGCTCTCAGACAGCCCCAACGGCGTTATTGAATGGGGGCGCCTTTTGCGCCCCGTTCTTTTGGCCTTGGTCAATGAAGACAAGAGGAGACACCTACGATGAATACCTCACCGCCACGTGAAGGCAGTCTTGAAGCACCAACCCGTCACCCCCTGAACTGGCAGGCGCCGGAATTCTATGCTGAATTACCGTTGCTTGAAGAACTGGAGCGGGTCTATCACATCTGTCACGGCTGCCGGCGTTGTGTATCCCTGTGCGACGCTTTTCCAACCCTGTTCGACCTGGTCGATGCATCCACGACCCTGGAAGTCGATGGCGTCGCAAAAAAGGACTATTGGAAAGTGGTGGACGAGTGCTATCTCTGTGACCTGTGTTACCAGGTCAAGTGTCCCTACGTGCCGCCACACGAGTGGAACGTCGATTTCCCCCACCTGATG
>Ga0105090_10001477_pt1 | contig 12670 bp, 11 predicted proteins | sample PPLLak3March2015_FD_79110 | JGI IMG/M metagenome (GOLD analysis project Ga0105090, IMG submission 79110) | Freshwater sediment microbial communities from Prairie Pothole Lake near Jamestown, North Dakota, USA - PPLs Lake P7 Core (1) Depth... | ecosystem: Environmental > Aquatic > Freshwater >... | reverse complement strand
GCTTGCGGTCCGGCGCCAGCGCCAGCGAGTCAGGCTGGCCGCCCAGTTCGTGTTCCGCCACGATTTGGCGCGTGTTGCGGTGCACCACCACCAGCTTGCCGCTGGGATTGGTGTAGCTCTCGGACGTATTCACGCCCACCAGCACCAGCGGGTCGAGCACCACCAGGCTGGTCGGATCGCCGCCGACGTCGACCGTGCCCTGGCCGACGGGATTCGCCGGGTCGGAGATGTCGACGAAGCCGATCTCGCCCTGGCCGGCGTCGGTATAAACGATCTGCTTGCCGTTGATCGTCACGTCGAGAATTTCGGCGACATCCGAGCCGTTACCGGCGATGACGTCGAAGGTACCGACGGGCCAGAACAGGCCGGACGGATCGCCCCCCTGCACGGTCTGGGCCGCGGCCACGGCCGGCAAAGCCGCGGCAAGCGCGGTGACCAGCAAAGACTGGGTGAATTGCTTCATCGTTTTTCTCCTCGAGCGAATGATTGCCGCCAATGGATGCGCCGATGGGAATGCGCGCGGCGAACTCCAGAAGCTACAGCAGACGAATGACGGGATGATGATGAATTGATGTCAGAACTGTCATGAATGCACGGGCGAAGGCGGCCAATCGTAGCCGCTCTGCAACATGGGGCGGTTCAGGCAGGACGGTCAATAGCGGCTGGGTACGTACAACTCCCGCGGCAGCACCGCGCGCTCGTAGTTCTCGTTGAAGACGCGGTCGGGCAGCGCCACTTCCTCGTGCGGCACCTCCGTGTAGGGAATCTGGTCCAGCAGGTGGTGAATGCAGTTCAGGCGCGCGCGCTTCTTGTCGTTGGCCGGGACGATGTACCACGGCGACTCCGGGAAGTTGGTGCGCCGGAAGGTCTCTTCCTTGGCCTTGGTATAGCGCTCCCAGCGCACGCGGGACTGCAGGTCCATCGGGCTCAGCTTCCACTGTTTGAGGGGGTCGTGGATGCGCATCAGGAAGCGCAGCTGCTGCTCCTCGTCGGTGATCGAGAACCAGTACTTGATCAGCCGGATGCCGGAGCGCACCAGCATTTTCTCGAACTCGGGGACGTCCTGGAAGAACTGCTCGACCTGGTCCCGCGTGGCGAAGCCCATGACCTGCTCGACGCCGGAGCGGTTGTACCAGGAGCGGTCGAACAGCACGATCTCGCCGCCCGCCGGCAGGTGGGGCACGTAGCGCTGAAAGTACCACTGGGTCCTTTCGCGGTCGTTGGGCTTGGGCAAGGCGACGACCCGGCAGACGCGCGGGTTGAGGCGCTGGCTGATGCGTTTGATCACGCTGCCCTTGCCGGCGGCGTCGCGGCCCTCGAAGATGACCGCGATCTTGGCGCCGGTGTGCTCGACCCAGTCCTGCAGCCTGATCAACTCCGCCTGCAGCGTGATCAGCGCGCGGAAATAAACCGCCCGGTCCAGCGTCTCGGGGTGCCTGCGGTTGTAGATGCGGCGCAGCTCCAGCGACAGCGCCGGCTCGGACATCTCCAGCTCGAAGTCCTCGTCCAGGGTGTCCTGCAGCTCGGCCTCGAGCCAGTCGTTGCCGTCGAATTCCGCGTCCGCGTCCTTCATCTTGTCCGTATCGTTCATCTGGCGGGTCCGCTTGCGTGAACTTGTTACGCCTGAGCATAAATCGCGCGCCTCACGGCGGCAACCGCACACCCGTCGGCGCTTGACCGGCGGCATCCGGCCGTACAATGGACCATGCGTTCGCTTCTCGTCATGCTGGCGGTGGCGGCGGCGGTGTATGCACTGCTGGGGCTGCTGCTGTACCTGTTCCAGGGCTCCATGGTGTTCCTGGCCGGCGTGCCCGGGCGGGCGCTGGAGGCATCGCCGGCCGACCTCGGGCTCGAGTACGAGGAAGTCAGCATCGACACCGACGACGGCGAGCGCCTGCACGGCTGGCACGTGCCGGCTGGCCCCGGTGGCATCGGCGAGGCTCGCGGCACGCTGCTGTTTTTCCACGGCAACGCCGGCAACATCTCGCACCGCCTCGACAGCATTGCCATATTCAACCGGCTCGGGCTGGACGTGCTGATCGTGGATTACCGCGGCTACGGCCTCAGCACGGGCAGGCCCACCGAGGCGGGGACCTACCGCGACGCGCAGGCGGCCTGGAATTACCTGCGGCAGGGCCGCGGCGTGGCCGCGGACCGCATCGTGGTTTTCGGTCGTTCGCTGGGCGGAGCGGTCGGCGCCTGGCTGGCCAGCCAGTTGCCCGCGGAGGAGACCCCGGCGGCGGTCATCATCGAGTCCAGTTTCTCGTCGGGCGCCGACATGGCGCGCCGGCTCTATCCGATCTTCCCGGCACGCCTGCTGACGCGCCTGAAATACCCGGTGGTCGACTACGCCGCGCGGCTGCGCAGCCCGCTGCTGGTGGTGCACAGCCGCGATGACGAGATCATCCCCTACGCCATGGGCCGCGCGATCTTCGAGGCAGCCCCGCAGCCCAAGACCTTCCTGGAGCTGCGCGGGGACCACAACGCCGGATTCTGGATCAGCCGCGAGGGTTACACCGCGGGGCTGGAGGCGTTTCTGGGGGAGGTGCTGTAGCGCGCTGTGGGAGCGCGCTTGCGCGCGACTCAGGTATCAGTCGGCCGCAAGCGGCCTCCTACTTGTGCATCTCGGCCTGGTGTTTGGCGAATTCCTCGGCGTTGATGCAGCCGTCGCCATTGAGGTCGAGGTCGCCGAAGGTCGGCATCGTCATGCCCCCCTGCATGTCCTGGTGCTTTCCATGCTGCATGCCCTCGCCCATGCCCGCGCCCTTGCCCATACACGGGCACTTCCCTCCGCACATTTCCCCGCCCTTCCCCTGATGCGACTCGTGCATGGCCTGCATGTGGGCCTGCTGGGCGGCGGTCAGTTCGGCCTCGGTGAGCTTGCCGTCGCCGTCGCTGTCGACGTCGGCGAAAGCGGGCGCAGTCGCCATGCCTTGCATCGGCTTGCCGGCTTCGGCCATGGCGGCGTGGCGTTCGGCGCGGTGGGTGTTGAATTCATCTTCGCTGACGAAGCCGTCATCATCCGCATCCACTTCGCTGAATGCCGGCGGCTGGTGCTGCATGCCGCAGGCGGCTTCGGCGGCCAGCGGCAGCAGAGCCAGGGCGCACAGGGCCGCGATGAGCAGGAAGGTTTCGAAAACGGTTTTTTCGGGACTTTTCATGGAAGCGCTCCGTGAGGTCGTCCTCCCATCATCGCGCAGCGACCGGGCAAGTCAAGTGGCTTGGGTCAACGATAGCCCGCCGCCTGCAGCGTGAACAGGCGGGCGTAGTGGCCGTCCAGGGCCATCAGCTGCTCGTGGCTGCCGCGCTCGATGATCCTGCCGCTCTCGATGACCACGATCTGGCTGGCCATGCGCACGGTGGAAAAGCGGTGCGAGATCAGGATGGCGATGCGGTTCTGCGTGAGTTTGCGGAAATGCTCGAAGATGGTCGCTTCGGCGGCTGCGTCCATCGCCGCGGTCGGCTCGTCCAGCACCAGGATGTCGGCGTCCTCGCGCATGAAGGCGCGCGACAGCGCGATTTTCTGCCACTGCCCGCCGGACAGCTCCTGTCCGCCCTTGAACCACTTGCCGAGCTGAGTCGCGTAGGCGCGGGGCAGATCGGCGATGATGTCGGCGGCCATGCCCTTGTCCGCCGCCTGGCGCCATTTCCCCTCGTCCTCGAAATAGCGCACGTCGCCCGCGCCGATGTTCTCGCCCACCAGGAACTGGTAACGGGCGAAATCCTGGAAGATCACGCCGATGCGCTGGCGCAGCCGGTCTTCGCGCCACCGCTCGAGATCGAGGCCATCGAGGGTGATGCGACCGGAGTCGGGGCGATAGAGCCGCGTCAACAGCTTGATCAGCGTGGTCTTGCCCGAGCCGTTTTCGCCCACCAGCGCCAGTGATTCGCCGGGGCGGATGTGCAGGTCGATGTTCACGAGCGAGGGCCGGCTGGCGCCGGGGTAGGTGAAGGTGACGTCCCGGAAGCAAATGCCGTCGGCGGGGTCCGGCCCGGCCACCTCGGTGCCGTCGTGGCGCTCCACCGGGGTTTCGAGGTATTCATACAGCGTGGACAGGTAGAGGTTGTCCTCGTACATGCCGCCGATGGCGCTGAGGATGGCGCTTACCGCCGACTGGCCCTGGCGGAACAGCATCAGGTACATGGTCATCTGGCCCAGGGTGATGCGGCTCATCACCGCCGCCGCCGCGATCCAGCCGTAGGCGCCGTAGAGCGCCAAAGTGCCGATCAGGCCGAGCACGAAACCCCAGCCGTCGCGGCGGATGGCCAGCGCGCGGTCCTTGCCGTAGAGCTTGTGGTAGATGTCCCGGTAACGCTGCAGCAGCCGCGGCCCCAGGCCGAACAGCTTCACTTCGGGGGCATTGTCCTCGCGCGCCAGCACGGTCTCCAGGTAGAGCTGCATGCGGGTGTCGGGCGAGCGCCAGCGGAATAGCGAGAAGGCCTCGTCGGAGAACTTCGTCTCGGCGATGAAGGACGGCAGGCCGGCAACCACCAGCACGGCCACGGCCCAGGGCGAGAACTGCACCAGCAGCACGGCAAAGCTCGTCAGCGAGACGAGGTTCTGGGCCAGGCCGAAGGTGCGGTTGACCAGCGACAAGGGCCGGCTGGACGCTTCGCGCCGGGCGCGGGTGAGCTTGTCGTTGAACTCGGAATCCTCGAACTGCCGCAACTCCAGCGTCAGCGCCTTTTCCAGGATCATCACGTTCACGCGCTGGCCGAGCTGGGCGCGCAGCAGCGCCTGGCACAGCGAGATGCCGCGCTGGGCGAAGGCCAGCGCGGCCACGACGCCGGCCTCCAGCGCGACCAGCGCGAACACCGGGCGCAACTCGGCCGCGCCGCTGTCGCGGTACACCGCGGTGGCGGCCACCACGGCGTCGATGATCAGCGCGCCGACCCAGGCCATGGCCGCCGGCAACACGCCGGCCAGCACGGTCAGCACACCCAGCGCCACGGTCAGGCCGCGGCTGGTGGTCCAGACGAGGCCGAGCGCGCGCCGGCTGTAGCGGAACACGCCGAAGAAGCCGCGGCGCCCGGCGGCGGGAGGCGGCGATGAGGTTGGATGGGCCATGGCCCTACAACATGCGGCCTCGGCGTCGGACGGACAAGCCTTTGTAGGACCGAACCTTGTTCGGGATATCAGGGCACAATTCCCGAACAAGGTTCGGTCCTACGCGATATTCTTGCGCCATGTCCAGCTACGACACCATCGTGCTCGGCGCCGGCGCGGCGGGGCTGTTGTGCGCCTTCACGGCCGCGCGGCGCGGGCGGCGGGTACTGGTGCTGGAGCGCGCCAACAAGCCGGGCAAGAAGATCCTGATGTCCGGGGGCGGGCGCTGCAACTTCACCAACCTGCATGCGGCCCCGGAGCGGTTCCTGTCGGCCAATCCGCACTTCTGCAAAAGCGCGCTGGTCCGCTACACGCAGTGGGATTTCATCGAGCTGGTGCGCAAGCACGGCATCGAGTACTTCGAGAAAGAGACCGTCAACGGGCTCAGCGGGCAGCTGTTCTGCCGCCAGTCGTCGAAGCAGATCGTGGCGCTGCTGCTGGCGGAGTGCGCGGCGGCCGGGGTGGACATCCGCCTGGACTGTGAGACGGCGTCGGTGGACCGCGGCGAGGGCTTCCTGCTGGAGACGACCCAGGGTCGCTTCGGCGGCGCGACACTGGTCGTGGCGTGCGGCGGGCTGTCGGTGCCCAGCCTGGGCGGTTCGGCCTTCGGCTACCGCCTGGCCGGGCAGTTCGGCCTGCGCCTGTTGCCGACCTCCGCCGGGCTGGTGCCGTTCACCTTCACCGGCGCCCTGCACGACCTGTGCGCGCGGCTGTCCGGGGTGTCCTGCGAAGTCGCGATCGCCAACCCGCGCGCCGCTTTCCGCGAGGACCTGCTGTTCACGCACCGCGGCATGAGCGGGCCGGCCGTGCTGCAGATTTCCAGCTATTGGCGGCCCGGCGAGCCGGTCTCGATCGACCTGCTGCCGGGCCGCGATGCCCGCGACCTGCTGCTCGCCTGGAAACGCGAACAGCCCCGCGCCCTGCTGCGCACCGCGCTGGCGCGGCTGCTGCCCGGCACGCTCGTCCATGAACTGGAGGTCTTGCTGTGGCCGGAAGCAGCCGGTCGGCCGCTGGCCGACTGGCCGGACCGCCTGCTGGAGGAAACCGCCGGGCGCCTGCACGCCTGGGTGGTGAAGCCGGCCGCCACGGAGGGCTATCGCACGGCCGAGGTCACCCTGGGCGGCGTCGATACGCGCGACCTGTCATCGAAGACCATGGAATCGAAGGTGCCGGGGCTGTTCTTCATCGGCGAGGTCGTGGACGTCACCGGCCAGCTCGGCGGCTTCAACTTCCAGTGGGCCTGGTCGTCGGGGCACGCAGCCGGGGAGGCCCTGTAGGACCGAACCTTGTTCGGGACCCGCAAGGTCGGAAAAAGATTCCCGAACAAGGTTCGGTCCTACAATTGCAGGTACAAATGACCCCGGTCAAAGAGGTGCCGCTTGGCCTGGCGCCAGGCGGGGAACAGCTGCTCCTGCAGGGCGTAGAAGCGGGCGCTGTGGTTGTGTTCGCGCAGGTGGCAGACCTCGTGCACGATCACGTAGTCGACGCAGCGCGACGGGGCCCGCAGCAACAGCGGGTTGAGGGTGATGAGGCCGTCGACCGAGCAGGTGCCCCAGCTGGCCTTCATGCGGCGCACCCGCAGCGGCGGCGGCCGCCGCCGGGTCCAGGCGGCCTGCTCGCTGACGGCCTGCAGGCGCGCCGCGAATTCGTCCAGCGCGAGGCGCCGGTAGCCGTCCAGCAGCACGATCCGCACGGTCTCCGCATCCGGCCTTTCCGGCACGATCACGCGGATGCGGTCCGACAGCCACTCGACGCGGCGGCGCTCGTCCGGTCGCACGCTGATGTCCAACGGGTAACGCCGGCCCAGCAGCAGGTGCTTCTCGCCCTGCACATAGCGCAGGGGCACCTGCAGCGCGCGGCGGGCGCGGGCTTCGTCCAGGAACCGCGCCACGTAGCCGGCGCTGTCCTGCAGCGTGCGGTGGACGTCGCTGCGGCTCAGGCGCCGGGGCACCACCACGCGCAGGCGGCCGCGCTCATTCAGCTCGAGGTGGATGCGCCGGGTGACGCGCGGCCGGTGCGCGATTTCGTAGGCGATCAGCCTGCCTTGGTGGCGAATCGGTTCCGGATTGGCGGCGCGCAGGGGCATCGCGCGATTGTATGAGCGGCTTCAGCCGCGATCAATACGGTTCAGGAAAAGCCGATCTGCTAGCATGCACGGATGGGACACGAACCGCCGATCACGCCGCTGATCACGCCGCTGATCGTACTGGGCTGGCGCGAATGGGTGAGCCTGCCGGGTCTCGGCATCGGGCGCATCAAGGCCAAGGTCGACACCGGCGCGCGGACCTCGGCGCTGCACGCGTTCGAGATCCGGGAGCTCGTGGCCGACGGCCGGCGCCGGGTGGGGTTCAAAATGCACCCGCTGCAGCGCGACCACCGGACCTTTGTCGAGTGCGAGGCGGACGTCATCGACCGCCGCATGGTCAGCGATTCGGGCGGGCACCGGGAGCTGCGCTGGGTGATCGCCACCGACGTGCTCATCGGGCCGCACCGCTGGCCGGCGGAGTTCACCCTGACCGCGCGTGACGACATGCTGTTCCGCATGCTGCTCGGCCGCACGGCCATCGCCGGCAAGGCCGCCGTCGATCCCGCCCGCTCCTACCTGGTCGGGCAGCGGCCGGCCAGGCGCGCCGGCAGGAAGCTCAAGCATGGCCGCGCACCATAAGCCGCTCAGGATCGGCACGGTCGAGGTCCGCCCGGGGCAACGGGTGACGGTGGACCTGCCGGTGGCGCGGCTGTACACGGACACTTCGCTGAGCATGCCGGTGCGGGTCATCCGGGGCCGCCGCGCCGGGCCCGTGCTGTTCCTCTCCGCCGCGGTGCACGGCGACGAACTGAACGGGGTGGAGATCATTCGCCGACTGCTGAAGCGCCGGTCGATGCGCTTCCTGCGCGGCACCCTGCTGGCCGTGCCGATCGTCAACGTGCACGGCTTCATCGACCAGTCCCGCTACCTGCCCGACCGGCGCGACCTGAACCGGTCCTTTCCCGGCAGCGCCAAGGGCTCGATCGCCGCGCGGCTGGCCAATACCTTCCTCAAGGAAGTGGTGCTGAAATCGGACTTTGGCATCGACCTGCACACCGGCGCGATCGACCGCTGCAACCTGCCGCACATCCGCGCCAATCTCGACGACCCGGCCGTGGCCGCGCTGGCCGAGGTCTTCGGCGTCCCGGTGATCGTCAACGCCGGCATGCGCGAGGGCTCGCTGCGCGCCTGCGCCGCCGGCCACGGCATCCCGGTGATGATCTACGAGGCGGGCGAAGCGCTGCGCTTCGACGAAGTCAGCATCCGCGCCGGCATCCGCGGCATCCGGCGCGTGATGCGCAAGCTGGGCATGCTGCCGCCCGGCCGCGGCAAGAAGACGCCGCAGGCCGTGGTCGCCCGCACGACCAGCTGGGTGCGCGCGCCGGCCAGCGGCATCGTCAGCCATCCGGCGGCCCTCGGCAGCCGGGTCAAGCAGAACGACCAACTGGCGCTGATCAGCGACCCGCTCGGCGACCACGAGGACGCGGTGCGGGCGCCGTTCGACGGCATCGTCATCAGCTGCAGCCGGATGCCGCTGGCCCATGAGGGCGACGCGCTGTTCAACGTCGCCGCCTTTCACAGCGTCGGCGAGGCGGTCGATGCGGTGGAGGAATTTGCGACCATCCACGACCCGGCGCTGCACCGCAAGGTCGAGGGCAACCTGCTGGAAACCTGACGCGTTCCGTCCCTAATCAATCAGAGGCTACTTAATTTGAAGATCGTCGTCCTGTCGACCAATCCCCGCCTGTACTCGACCCGCCGCCTGGTCGAGGCGGGCAAGCAGCGCGGCCACCACATGCTGGTGCTGAACCACAAGCGCTGCTACATGAACATCACCAGCAGCCGGCCGAGCATCCACTACAAGGGCGAGCCCGTGACCGACGTCGACGCGATCATTCCGCGCATCGGCGCCTCGGTTTCGTTCTACGGCACCGCGGTGGTGCGGCAGTTCGAGATGATGGGCGTCTACTCGGTCAACGAGTCAGTCGCCATCACCCGCTCGCGCGACAAACTGCGGGCCCTGCAGCTGCTGTCGCGCAAGGGCATCGGCCTGCCGGTGACTGGTTTCGCGGATTCGCCCGACGACACCCAGGACCTGCTGAATTTCGTGGGCGGCGCGCCGGTGGTGATCAAGCTGCTGGAAGGCACCCAGGGCGTGGGCGTGGTGCTGGGCGAGACGCGCAAGGCGGCGGAAAGCGTGATCGAGGCCTTTCGCGGACTCAACGCCAACTTCATGGTGCAGGAGTACATCAAGGAGGCCGGCGGCTCCGACATCCGCTGCTTCGTCATCGGCGGCAAGGTGGTCGCGTCGATGAAGCGCACCGGCAAGGAGGGCGAGTTCCGCTCCAACCTGCACCGCGGCGGCCGCGCGGAGGTGATCCGCATCACGCCCGAGGAACGCTCGACCGCAGTGCGGTCGGCGCGCATCATGGGCCTCAACGTGGCCGGCGTGGACCTGCTGCGCTCGAACCACGGCCCGGTGGTGATGGAGGTCAACTCGAGCCCCGGCCTCGAGGGCATCGAGAAGACTACCGGCAAGGACATCGCCGCGCTGGTCATCCGTTTCGTCGAAAATAACGCGAAGCCCGGGCGCACCCAGTCGCGCGGGACGGGTTAATTGCGGCTGGGTACACCTGGATTCCCACCTGTAGGAGCAAACCTCGTTCGCGATCCGGGGCACAAATTTCCCGAACGAGGTTCGGTCCTACGGGCGGGCGGTTCGTCCGTCAGAGGCTGCGGTCCTCGGCGGCGGGAGCGTCCGCCGGCAGCCGCACCAGGCTCTTCACCTCGGCCTGCGCGTCGACGACGCAGTCGGCCTTGACCACGAGTTCGGGGTCGCGGGCGTCACGCGCGTCAAGGAAATAGGTATTGCGCCGGTCCAGCCGGCGCGCGTGCACGCGGCTGTCCTCGCTGATGCGGACGTTCACGCCCGCCCCCTGCGCCTCCGAGATCTGCTGCGCCAGCGCGGCGACACAGGCCTCGAAACCGTCTTTGCCGGACGCCGCCTGGGCACCCGGATGAAAACCTGCGGCCGCGACCGCACAAGCTACAAACACCATACGTTTGCCTATCATGATGACTCTCCTTGCCGGTTGTGGTTGTGGAACACGAGTAACAGACTAGGAAGGCCCCGGCGATGTTACAAATGGGGTTTTTTTCGCTATGGATCAGCTTAATTCGCGCGTCCCGAACTCGGCGACGATCCAGTCGATCAGCTGCGCCACGTCCGCTCGCTCGCTCTCCTCCGGCCGGTGCGCCAGGTGAAAGTGCTCGTTCGTCGCGACCTCCTGGGCGAACACGCGCACCAGTTCGCCCGTGTCGAAACGGTTGCGCGCCAGGGGCCAGGACACGATCGCCACCCCCAGCCCCTGAGCGGCGGCCTGCATGACCGCCGACATGGAATCGCAGCGGATCACCTTGCCGGCCCGCGGCGGCGGCGTGTCGAGCGCCCGGGCCCAGTTGTCCCAGGCATCGGGCCGGTTTTCGTGCACGATCAGGGTCTGGCCGTCCAGGCTGGCGAAGGAGGACGGGTCGAGCCCGGCCGCCAGCGCCGGCGCGCAGCCCACCACCAGCCGATGTGCGAACAAGCGGTGGGTCACGAGCGCGGGCCAGTCGCCGTTGCCCAGCAGGATCGACAGGTCCGCCTCGGCCGGGTGGATCTTCATCAGGCTGGGCTGGGTGGCCAGGCGGATGTCGGTGTCCGGCGCGAGGTCGTGGAACGACTGCAGGCGCGGCAGCAGCAGTTCGCCGGCGAAAAAGGGCGGCACGCAGAGCCGGATCAGGTTGCGGCCGTACTCGGCAGCCAGCTGCCGGGTCTCCGTCTCGAGTCGCGAGAACATGCCGTCGAGAAACATGAAGTACTTCTGGCCGGCCCCGGTGAAATCGAGCGCGCGCGTCCTGCGCACGAACAGCTCGATGCCGAGGTGCTCCTCGAGGTTGCGGACCTGGTGGCTGACCGCCGACGCGGACAGGCACAACTCTGCCGCGGCCAGCTTGAAACTGAGGTGGCGTCCCGCCACCTGGAAAACCCTGAGCGCGCGCAGCGAGGGTAATCGGGACGTCGTGTTCATGGGCGCCTCCCGGTGGATGGCGTGATGCAATTCCATACCCGGGAAGCAGCAATTTACGTGCCACGGGGCTGCGGGCGCCGCGGAAGGGGGGTCGATGACCCCGGCCGGGGCGCCGGCGCACCGCGATGGTGCGCCGGCTACCTTCTACAAACCGCCCGCGGCCGCGGCGTTGGCCGGCTGCCGGCTGAGGGCCGTCGCCAGGTCGGCGGGGCCGGCCACTCGTGGGCTGTGGGCGCCGACCAGCTTGCCGTACTCGAGGTCGAGCCGTTCCAGCGCCTCGGCGAAGGCCCGGGTGACGGGCACGGCCGGAGGAATCACGCCGGTCGGCGGAACGGGGAAGTGATCCGCCTCCCAGACGATGCCCTCCGCCGGCAGGTAGGCGATCAGGATGTGCTCCGCGTGCGGCGTGGGGCCGATGTCGTACAGCTCGATCGTGCGGCTGCCGTCGCTCAGGCTCAGGCGCTGGTCGACGAACTGCAGCTTCGCCTCCGGGTCGCCCGCGGCCTCGCGGACCACGGCCTCGTTGTCTTTGAAGGTGACGAGAGTGGCGCCCTCTTTCGCGTAGGCGGCGGCCCCGGGGATGTGATCGCTGTGGTGGTGGGTCAGCACGCCGTAGCGGATCGGCTTGTCCGCCACGTGCTTGCGCAGTTCCGCGATGGCGTCGGGCACCACCACGGTGCCCTCGATGGCGACCACGTGGTCGGCCATTTCGACGAACAGGGAGTAAGTGCCGTTGCCCCCGATCAGGAACACGCCCTCGTCGATCTCCTGGCTGGCGAACTCGTCAGGGCGCACCTCGCCCACGCGCTCCAGCGCGGCCGGGATTTCCAGCCAGGCATCGAGGGGCTGGTTGATCTGCGTCTCCAGCACGTCGATCTCGAGGTTGGGCTCGCCGTTCACGAACAACAGCAGCGACTGGTTGAAGGGGACGCCGCCGAGCGTTTCGTAGTCGAGGAACTGATATTCCACCTGCCCGAACGGCGGCAGCGCGCGCTCCATCCGGGTCAGCATGTGACTTTGCCGGTCGAAATAGAGCGCGAGGCCGGGCCCGGTCTCCATCACCAGGGTCACGATGTCGTGCATGCGCCCGTCCACCTCGGCTTCGCCCAGCCAGTGCGCGGCCTGGCGGCGCGCCTGCAATTGCCTGATCAGCAGCGGCGCGGTCACGCGTATGAACGGCCCCGACTGGGTGGCGTAGTCCGGCTCGGCCATCGGCGCGGCCGTGCCCGAGAAGTGATTGAGCTGCCAGCTGTTCTCGCCGTTGATGATCACGCCCTGGTCGAAGACGAAGCCACCGCCCTCGCCGGCGTTGTGGTTGACGAAGATCTCGTTTTCCAGGTCGATGGCGTTGAAGTTGCTCACCTCGGCCCGGTCCCACGGCGGTCCGGGCCGGCGGCTCTGGCCGGTGGCCCAGGTGACGAAGTCCTGCTTTTGCACCACCGTCCGCAGCGCGTCGAGGGCCGCGGC
>Ga0105090_10001476_pt1 | contig 12671 bp, 9 predicted proteins | sample PPLLak3March2015_FD_79110 | JGI IMG/M metagenome (GOLD analysis project Ga0105090, IMG submission 79110) | Freshwater sediment microbial communities from Prairie Pothole Lake near Jamestown, North Dakota, USA - PPLs Lake P7 Core (1) Depth... | ecosystem: Environmental > Aquatic > Freshwater >... | reverse complement strand
GCGAACGGCACGTTCGGGTTGACCTCGAGCACGACGGCCCGCGCGCGCGCGATGGCGGCCATGGTGTAGTCGGGACTCAGGCCAATGGCGAAATTGCCGTCACGGTCCATCGGCGAGGCCATCGCGAACACGACGTCGGCGGCGATGCAGCCGCGCTCGATCATCGTCGGGACCTCGGAAAAGCAATTCGGGATGAAGTCGATCCAGCCTTCCTGTCCTCCCGGCCGGGAGGCCCCGCCGTAGAACAGGGACACGTGCCGCACGTGATCGACAGTCGCCGGGTCGAGGTAGCCGTAGTGGCGGACGGCCAGCATCTGCGCCACGGTGACGTTGCGAAAGTCGCGGCGGCATTCCGACAGCGCGTTCAGGAGCGACGGAGGCTCGCCGGCGCTCGCCGAGACGATGACCTGGTCGCCGTCCCGCACCCGCCGCACCGCCTCGTCGGGTGAAACCCGTTTGCTCTTGTAGAGTTCCTGCATTGCGGGGGGTGTATACACACCGCCGCAGCGATGCGGTATCCGGAAATCCGGCGACCGGCCCCTGTCGCCAGCCGCCCCGGCCCGGAGCCCACTTCGGTTTAAGCGTATAGACAGTCATTTTCCTTAATGGCTAAAAGCTTTAACTATATGGCGCGCGCTCCGCTGCTCACCCGCACCATCGAGGACAGCATCGTGCTGACGCTGTTCGACATCGCGAATGAACTGGGCAAGCTGGGTGACGGGGTGTCGTCCAGGGCGGGACTCACGACCCAGCAGTGGCTGATGCTCCTCCAGATCGCCGGCGACCCGAATTTTGCGGAGCCAGTGGACGCTGCGCGGCGCAATGGTCACGGCGTCATGGCCTCGGAGATCGCACGGGCCCGCGGCGTCACCCGCGCGAACGTCAGCATCCTGGTGGCGCAATTACTGCGGATGGGGCTGGTCAGCCAGGCAGCACAGCCCGACGACCGCCGCCGTAAGCACCTGACCGTCACGGACGCCGGCCGCAAGGCGCTGGCCGACATCCAGACCGCCCGCCACGAGGCGAACCACAACCTGTTCGCAAGCCTGACGCCGACGGAGCGCAGGCGGCTGTTGCGCTCCCTGCGCGCGTGTCTCGAACGCCTGTGGCTGGTCGACCGTTCGGGTGGCGTCGGTCGCGCCCCCGCCCAGCCGGCACGTCGGAGAAATACATGAAACTGTCCATCCTGCTGTGGGGTATTCCGCAAGCGATGCGAGCGGCTGCCCGCGTGTACCCGGAGTACGCGGCACGCTTGAAGGAGAGAAATCTCGTCGCGCAGTTCCGCTTGCGGGACAAGCCCGAAGGCCGCTGGGTCAAGCTCGAGAACGGCAGGATCAGCTCGAGGAAGGGCCTGCACGCGCGCCCCGACCTGACGATTAACTTCAAGAGCAAGGCGATCGCGGAGAGCTTCCTGACGCCGCCGTTCGACCTGCTGGAACGCATCGACGCCGCGAAGAACTTCAAGGTCGTCCTGGACGGTCCGGACGAACTCGCCGTCTGGTTCCTGGCCACCCTGGCCCGGCTGGAGACGGTCACCTGGAAACCCGGCACCGACCTGGGGCAAGGCCTCGTGCGCTACACGAGTGGTACCAACGGCGGCCCGATCTTCGTCTACGTGAAGGACGGCAAGGTGGTCCGCACCACGCCAATCGACTTCGATGCCGACGACGCGCCGTCCTGGTCCATCACGGCGCGCGGCAAGACTTTCACGCCGCCGCGGCGGACGACGCTGGGCGCGCACGGCATGTGCCAGAAGTCCACGCTGTATTCGAAGAACCGCCTGCTCTACCCGATGAAGCGGGTCGACTTCGATCCGGACGGCAACCGCAACATCCAGAATCGCGGCAAGTCGGAATTCGTGCGCATCAGCTGGGGTGAAGCGCTCGACATCGTCACCAGCGAGATCCGGCGCGCCAAGGCCGTGGGCCCGGGCGCCATCGCGGTCGCCAATGGCTCGCATCACCAGTGGGGCAACCTCGGCCACTACCTGAGCGCCTTCAACCGCTTCTGGAACCTGATCGGCGTCACCAAGCTCGTGCACAGCCCCGACAGCTGGGAGGGCTGGTTCTGGGGTGCGATGCACCACTGGGGCAACAGCCTGCGCCTGGGGTGCCCTGAGTTCTACGGCACCGTGGAGGACTGCCTCAAGGAAGCCGAGATGGTCGTGTTCTGGTCCAGCGATCCGGACACGACCTACGGATTCGAGGGCATGCAGCGGCGCGCGTGGCTCAAGGAACTCGGCATCCAGATGGTCCACATCGATCCGTACCTGAACCACACCGCGGCACACCTCGGCGGCAAGTGGATCGCGCCGAAGGCCGGCACCGACCCGGCGCTCGCCCAGGCGCTGTGCCACGTCTGGATCACCGAGGGGCTCTACGACAAGGAATTCGTGGCGAACAGGACGACGGGCTTCGAGGAGTGGAAGGCGTACATCCTGGGCGACAGCGACGGCGTGCCCAAGACGCCCGAGTGGCAGCAGGCCGAGACCGGCGTGCCGGCGCGCGACGTCCGCGCGCTGGCGCGGGAATGGGGCACGAAGAAGACTTATCTCGGCGCGGGCAGCTGGGGCGTCGGCGTCGGCGGCGCCTGCCGCGGGCCGACGGGCATGCAGTGGGCACGGATGATGACCATTCTCGGCGCAATGCAAGGCTACGGCCGTCCGGGCTACAACTTTGGCAACCTGCAGTTCGGTGCGCCGCTCGATTTCAACTTCTACTTCCCGGGCTACGGTGACGGCAGCTTCTCGGGCGACCTGGCGTACAGCGCCAACGCGGCCCACAACTACCAGCGCATGCCGCACATCGTGACGATGAACTCGGTGCGGCAAGCCATCCCCCGGATCTGGTTCCCGGAGGCGATCACACAGGGCAAGGCCATGGGCTACCTGACCGACGTCTCGTCGGTGCAGGGCCAGTTCTTCCCCTTTGGCTACCCCTCCCCCGGGCACGTGCGCGTCGAGATGCTCTACAAGTACGGCAGCCAGATGTTCGGCACGATGGTCGATGGCAATCGCTGGGCACGGATGTACCAGCACGAGAGCCTGAAGTTCGTCGTCAACCAGTCCGTCTGGAAGGAGGGCGAGACGCCCTTCGCGGACGTCATCCTGCCCGCGTGCACGGTCTTCGAGAAGTGGGACATCGGCGAGTGGTACAACGTCGGCGCCGGGTACGTGCAGCACATGTTCTCGATGAACAACCACCGGGTGATCTCGCTGCAGCACAAGTGCATCGAGCCGCTGGGCGAGTCGCGGTCCGACTACAACATCTTCCTGGCCATCGCCGAGCGGCTCGGGCTGGGAGCGGTGTATTCGGAAGGCGGCACGACGGAGCTCGACTGGTGCAAGCGCGTGTTCGACTCCTCTGACCTGCCGAAGCACATCTCCTGGCGGCAGTTCCTGAAGAAAGGTTATTTCGTCGTGCCGGCGGACCCGGAGCCGGCGCGCGCCCCGACCGCAAACCGCTGGTTCTACGAAGGCCGCAGGAAAGACACGCCCGAGCCCTACCCCCTGCCGTCGGAATACGTGCATGGCTACGGCGAGGGGCTGCAGACACCGTCGGGCCGGTTCGAGTTCGTCGCGCAGACGCTCAAGCGCATCGACGACCCGGACCGGCCGCCACTCAACAGGTACATGCCGGTCTACGAAGATCCGCAGCGCAATCCCGAACTCGCCGGCTTCCCGCTGAAGCTGCTGACGCCGCACACGCGCTACGCGTTCCACGTCATGGGCGACGACGAGGGCAGCAGCGTCAACGACATCCGCGAGCACCGGGTGTTCAAGGACGGACGGTACTACCTCGTGGCGCGAATCAACGGCAAGGATGCCGAGGCGCGCGGCATCCGGGACGACGACCTGATCCGGCTGTGGAACCGCCGCGGCTCGGTCGTGTGCGCGGCGCAGGTCACGCACCGGATCCAGCCGGGAATCGTCAGCGCCTATGCCGGATCGGGCCAGTACCACCCGGTGGGCGAGCCCGGCCGGTCCACCGACCTCGGTGGCTGCGTGAACATGCTCTGCCCCAGCGAGTCGATCACCCGGAAAGGCCACGGCATCAAACCCAACACGACCCTGATCCAGGTCGAGAAGTGGACCGGCGTCGACACCTGGCAACCGGTGGAGGCAGCCTGATGGCCAGCAAGTGGAACCTGATCGTCGACGTCGACCGCTGCGACAACTGTCGCGTCTGCTTCCTCGCCGTCAAGGACGAATACATCGGCAATGACTTTCCGGGCTGCTCGGCCGCGCAGCCCGCGCAGGGACACAACTGGCTCGACATCCGGCGCAAGGAGCGCGGCGCCTATCCGCTCGTCGAGGCGCGTTTCCTGCCCGTGATGTGCAACCACTGCGACGACGCGCCGTGCATGAAGGCCGCACGGGGAGAGGCTGTGCGAAAGCGCCCCGACGGCATCGTGATCATCGATCCCGAGCGGTCGATGGGACAGAGGCAGATCGTGGACGCCTGCCCGTACGGCGCCATCTGCTGGAACGACGACCTGCAGATCCCACAGGCGTGGACCTTCGACGCGCACCTGCTCGACGCGGGCTGGACCCGCACGCGGGCCGAGCAGGCCTGCCCGGCCCACGCCTACCGCACGATCAAGGTCGAGGACGAGGCGATGCAGCGGATCCGGGCCGAGGAAGGCCTCGAGGTCCTCAAGCCCGAACTCAACACCCGGCCGCGCGTCTACTACAAGAACCTGCACCTGGTGACGAAGTGCTTCGTCGGCGGAACCGTCGTCAAGCAAGTGAACGGCGTCGAGGAATGCGCCGCCGGTGTCGAGGTGTTGCTCAAGCATGCCGGCCGCGAGGTCGGACGGGCGACGACGGATACCTTCGGCGAGTTCAAGATCGACCGACTCGAGCCGAACAGCCGCGGTTATCAGCTGGCCGCGACTGCCTCATCGGGGCGATGCTCGATTGAGTTCGATCTCGCTGAGGAGAGCCGCTATCTCGGCGTGCTGACACTCGCGGCGGCATAGGTTTCGATCATCCATCGACGGCGATGGCTCATGCTAGATTGACGCATGACCGCCGATGACGAGCATGCCCCGTCGCGATTCGAGCGGTGGCGCAGTGCCACGCTCGTGCCGTTCGAGCATCGGGCGTTCGCCCTGTTCTGGTGGGCCTCGCTGGCCTCCTCGTTCGGCAGCATGATCCAGACGGTCGGCGCCTCGTGGCTGATGACCACGATCGCCCCGTCTCCCGACATGGTCGCGCTCGTCCAGACGGCGAACTCGCTGCCGTACTTCTTCCTGTCGATCATCGCCGGAGCACTCGCCGACACGCGCGATCGCCGCTCCATCATGCTGGTCTCACAGGTGCTGGCGTTGCTGGCATCGGCGGGGCTCGCGGCCGTCGCGCTGGCCGGCGGCATCACGCCGCCGCTGTTGCTCGGGTTCACGTTCCTCATCGGGTGCGGCGCCGCGACGTTCGCGCCCGCATGGCAGGCGTCCATCGGCGACCAGGTGCCGCGCACGCAGATTGCCCCGGCCGTGATGGCCAACGCTGTCGGATTCAACCTGGCCCGCAGCCTCGGCCCGGCGATCGGCGGCGTCATCGTGGCCGCCATCGGTGCGGCGGCCGCGTTCATCATCAACGCCGTCTCATACCTCGGCATCATCGCGACACTCGTGTGGTGGCGGCCGAAGCGTGTGCGCAGCGAGTTGCCACCCGAGCCGCTGGGAACGGCGATCGCGGCCGGCCTGCGTTACGTGAGTCTCTCGCCACACCTGGTGGCGATCCTGCTGCGCTGCGTGCTGTACGCGATCCCGATCGTCGCCGTGCCGGCCCTGATGCCCATCGTGGCTCGCGACCTGCTCGGCGGCGGCGCCACCACCTTCGGCATCTTGCTGGGCGGGTTCGGCGTCGGCGCGATGCTCGGCGCCTTGTCGAGCGCCACGCTGCGCCACCGGTTCACCAGCGACACCCTGCTGCGGATCCTGTCGGCGCTGGCCTGCGTCGCCATGATCGGGATCGGCCAGAGCCGCTGGGCCGCGCTGACGCTGCTTGCGACCGTGCTCGCAGGAGCCGTGTGGACGCAGGCGTTTGCAAACTTCAACATCGCCGTGCAGCTGTCGTCGCCGCGCTGGGTGACGGGCAGGATGCTGGCGACCTACCAGACCGTCGCGTTCGCCAGCATGGCGCTCGGCAGCTGGTGGTGGGGCGAATTCGCCAGTGCGGCGGGCCTGCGCGAAGCATTGACGGTGGCCGGCGTCGCGGCGCTGGTGTCATTGGTGGCCGCGCGCTGGCTGCCGATTGCCGCCGAGCAACTCGGCTCGCTCGATCCACGCGCCCGGGTCGAACTCAACCCGCCGAGTGTCGAGATCCACTCCGCTTCCGGACCGATCGTCGTCGTCATCGAGTACCGGGTCCCGCCCGGGAACGCGGTCGAGTTCGCAGCCGTGATCAACGATGTCGGGCGCATCCGGCGACGTGACGGCGCCCGCGCGTGGTCGATCTGCCAGGACATCGACGCCGTCGACCTCTGGATCGAGCGGTTCGAGTGCCCGACATGGCTCGACTACCTGCGCTGGCGGACGCGCCCGACCCAGTCGGACCTGGCCGTCCGTGAACGCCTGACGCGGCTGATCGTCGGCGAACACGGCAGCGTGCGGCGCTTCGTCGTGCGGCCGCCGGGCGCGCATCCCCTCGGTACGCCGGCGGCCGCGGAGCAGGAAAGCGCGAGCGACGAACGAGGCGAGCATGGACGGTGGTGAAGGATCACCGGCCGCCCGTCCATACTGCGGGATCTGGTAGTCGCATTAGGGATACTCCCGAGTGCCGCCCGGGCGTACCGGGGCTAGCCTGCAAAAGGATCACAGCCGTGACAACAACGACTGACGCGCTGCTTTGCCTCGATTTTCCTGGGTGACCGCGACTTCAACTCGGCCGCCTTAAGCATGGCGTCCTGACATGATCCGGGAGAACCATCGATGAAGACCATGACCAAGATTCTCGCCTCTGCGGTGGCGGCGGCCCTGCTCGGGGTCGCGGCGCCGGCGTCCGCGAAACTGACCGAAGCCGAGGCCGCGCGCCTCGGCGCCGACCTCACGCCTGTCGGCGCGGAAAAGGCCGGCAACAAGGACGGCACGATTCCCGCATGGACAGGCGGCCTCTGCAGTCCGCCCGCCGGCTGGACGCCCGCGCAGGGCTACGTCGACCCGTTCGCGAGCGACAAGGTGCTGTTCACCATCACCAAGGCGAACGCGGCGCAGTACAAGGACAAGCTGACGGCCGGCACGCTGGCGATGCTGAACAAGTACGACAACTTCAAGATGAACGTCTACCAGACGCGCCGCACGGCCTGCCTGCCGCAGGAGGCGTACGACGTCATCAAGTCGATGGCCACGAAGATCGACCTGCAGGGCTTCGGGTTCACGGGGGGCTTCTCGTACGCGCCGTTCCCGATCCCGAAGAACGGCATGGAGGCGATCTGGAACCACGTGCCGCGCTACCTGGGCGGCGGCGTCGTGCGCCAGTTCAACGCCTTCCCGGTGCGCGCCAACGGCGACTACTACAAGATCACGACCGAGGAACGGCGGGTGTTCTTCCGCAACCTCGACCAGCCGAAGGACAACCTGCTGGGCGTGTTCATGTCGCGCTTCCTCTCGCCCGCGACGCTGGAAGGCACCGTGTTCCTGGTCCACGAGCCGATCGACCAGGTCAAGGAGACGCGCTCCGCGTGGATCTACAACGCCGGCCAGCGCCGCGTGCGCCGCGCACCCGACCTGTCGTATGACAACGTCAACGACGGTACCGAGGGCCTGCGCACCACCGACCAGTTCGACGCGTACAACGGCGCGCCCGACCGCTACGACTGGAAGCTCCTCGGCAAGAAAGAGATCTACGTTCCGTACAATTCCTACAAGCTGTCGGACAAGAAGCTCAAGTACAAGGACGACGTCATCCGCAAGAACACGCCGAACGCAGACCTGATGCGCTACGAGCTGCACCGCGTGTGGGAAGTCGAGGCGAACCTGAAGCCGACCAGCAAGCACATCTACGGCAAGCGCGTGTTCTACCTCGACGAGGACAGCTGGACCGTGCTCTACGAGGACGCGTACGACACCCGCAAGCAGCTGTGGCGCGTGAGCATCCACCCGATGCTGCAGTTCTACGACGCCAAGGTGCCGTGGTACCGGGCCAACATCTGGCACGACCTCAGCAACGGCAGCTACCTGCTGTCCAACCTCGACAACGAGATCAGGACGCCATGGACGTTCGGCGAAAAGGCCGCCTGGGCGGACTTCCAGCCGGATTCCCTGCGACGCATCGGCACGAAGTAAGTTCCAGCGCCTAAGCGTCGCGAAACGCGTTCGAAACAGCGCACCGCCCCGGGGCCCTGCAGGGCCCCGGGGCGATGGCGTTCCCACGGATCAAATTCGGCCAATACGGCGATTTACGCCGTCTATTGCATTGATAGAAAAGATCGACTTCCCCAATTGCCGGCACATCGGCAGAGTGCGCGACGTCCGTCGATCCCTTTGCATACCAGGAGTGCTCCCAATGCCTAGCTACACGTCACGTTTGACTACTACTGCAGCGGTCGTCGCTGCATTGGCAGTCATCGCGCCACTCGCGACCTCAACCGCCGCGGAGACTGCGGGCACTGGGATGTCGCAGCAGAACTGGTGGCCGGAAAAGCTGGACCTCCGTCCGCTGCGCCAGCATTCGCCCAAGTCCAATCCGATGGGCGACGACTTCAACTACGCCGAGGAGTTCGCCAAGCTCGACTTGAATGCCGTGAAGGCGGACATCAAGACGGTGCTGACCACGTCACAGCCCTGGTGGCCCGCGGACTACGGCCACTACGGCCCCTTCATGATCCGCATGGCGTGGCACAGCGCGGGCACGTACCGAACGTTCGACGGCCGCGGCGGCGCCGACGGCGGCCAGCAGCGTTTCGAGCCGCTCAACAGCTGGCCCGACAACGTCAACCTCGACAAGGCGCGGCGGCTAATGTGGCCGGTCAAGCAGAAATACGGCCAGCAGCTCTCGTGGGCCGACCTCATGGTGCTGGCGGGCAATGTCGCGCTCGAGTCGATGGGGTTCAAGACCTTCGGCTTTGCCGGCGGGCGCATCGATGACTGGGAAGCCGACACGACCTACTGGGGTCCGGAGGCCAAGTTCCTCGCGGATCAGCGTCATAGCGGCAACCGCGACCTGCAGCGCCCCCTGGCCGCCGTGCAGATGGGGCTGATCTACGTGAATCCGGAAGGCCCGAACGGCAAGCCGGATCCGCTCGCGGCCGCGAAGGACATCCGTGAGACGTTCGGCCGCATGGCGATGAACGACGAGGAGACCGTCGCGCTGATCGCGGGTGGACACACCTTCGGCAAGGCGCATGGCGCGCACGACCCGTCCAAGTGCGTCGGTCCGGAGCCCGCCGCAGCAGGCGTCGAACTGCAGGGCTTCGGCTGGATGAACAAGTGCGGCCGCGGCAATGCGGGCGACACCGTCACCAGCGGCCTGGAAGGCGCCTGGACCGCCAACCCGATTGCCTGGACGACGCAGTACCTGGACAACCTGTTCGCGTTCGACTGGGTGCAGACGAAGAGCCCGGCCGGCGCGATCCAGTGGGTGCCCAGCGACGCGAGCGCGAAGTTCGTGCCGGATGCGCATGACCCGTCGAAGCGGCACCTGCCGGTCATGTTCACGACCGACCTGGCGCTGAAGTTCGACCCGAGCTACAGCAGGATCGCCAAGCGCTTCCAGCAGAACCCCGACGAGTACGCGCTGGCCTTCGCCAAGGCGTGGTTCAAGCTGACCCACCGCGACATGGGGCCGCGCACGCGTTACGTGGGTGCTGACGCTCCCAAGGAAGTGCTGGCGTGGCAGGACCCGCTGCCGGCCATCGACCACGCGCTGGTCGATGCGCAGGATGTCGCGCAGCTCAAGTCCCGGATCCAGGCCTCCGGACTCACCGGTCCTGAGCTGGTGCGCGCAGCCTGGGCGTCGGCCGCGAGCTACCGCGGCAGCGACATGCGTGGCGGCGCCAACGGCGCGCGGGTACGCCTCGATCCGCAGCGCAGTTGGGCGGTCAACAACCCGGCTGAGCTGGACAAGGTGCTGAAGACCCTCGAGGGCATCCAGAAAGACTTCAACCGCGCGCAGAAGGGCGGCAAGAAGGTCTCGCTGGCCGACCTGATCGTACTGGGCGGTGCCGCTGCGATCGAGCAGGCTGCCAGGCAGGGTGGGTTCGCCGTACAGGTTCCGTTCACGCCGGGTCGCACCGACGCGACGCAGGCGCAGACGGACGTGGTGTCGTTCGCCTCACTCGAGCCGATGGCTGACGGCTTCCGCAACTTCTACAGCACCAAGAGCTGGGCCTCGCCTGCGGAGATGCTGGTCGACCGTGCGAACCTCCTCAACCTGACGGTGCCGGAAATGACCGTCCTGGTCGGCGGCCTGCGTGCCCTGAACGCCAATTCCGGCCAGGCGGCCCACGGCGTGTTCACCAGCCGGCCGGGCACGCTGAGCAATGACTTCTTCGTGAACCTGCTCGACATGTCCACGAAGTGGTCGAAGTCGGCCCAGGCCGAGGGCATCTACGAGGGCCTCGATCGCACCACCGGCAAGGTCAAGTGGACGGCCACTCCGGTCGACCTGGTGTTCGGCTCGAACTCCGAGCTGCGCGCAGTCGCTGAGGTCTACGCAGCCAACGATGGACGCGAGAGGTTCGTGAAGGACTTCGTGGCGGCGTGGAACAAGGTCATGAACCTCGACCGCATCTAAGCAACGGACGCCTCTCGGGGCTTACCAAAGCAGGAACGGCGGCGTTGAAAGATACGCCGCCGTTCTTTTTCATTTCGGGGAGGCGCTGTCATGCACAAGGCTGTCGTCGCCACACTGGCAGTCGCACTGGTCGCGAGCAGCATGCCGGGCGTCGCAGCGGTGGCAGCACCCGCTACAACGGCGCCGAACGGGAAGAGCATCTTCCTGCGCTGCGTCGCTTGTCACACGCTGGATGCGGCCGCGCCGCCGCGGATGGGGCCCCACCTCGAAGCGATCGTCGGCCGCAAGGCAGCGACGGTAGCGGGCTACGATTATTCGGCCGCCATGCGCGGCCAGACGTTCGTCTGGACGGAAGCGCGGCTCGACAAGTGGCTAAAGCGTCCGCAAGCAATGCTTCCTGGGGTCTGCATGCCGTTTACAGGCTTGGCCAGGAAGCAGGAGCGTAAGGCGCTAATCACTTATCTGAAGAGGCCCTGATCGGCGACGGACGGAGCCGCGGCCATCTGCACCGCAGCTCCGCCCGGGCCATCGATGCCTACTTCGGGTCGTCCCCGCCCGCCCAGGCGATGAACAGCCACCGCCCGTTCTCCTTGATCAGGACGTCGGTGTAGTGACCGGTCACCGTCTTACGCTCTTTCTTGTGATCCTCGCTGGCGACCATGTAGTGATACTGGACGACCGCGAGGTTGCCGGTGATCGTCACGGAGATCGGGAAGATCTCCTGCTCAAGCACGGTGCTGTTCTCGGTGCTGAAGCGGCCCCAGCGCTTGAGAGAGGCCCGGTCACGCGGCATCGGGTCGCCGGTCTCCCAATAGCGCATGTTCGGATGAACCATGGAGTCCATCCAGCCCAGGTCCTTGGCTGCAGCCATCTTCCACTGCTGCTCCTCGACCTTCCAGATCTCCTGCTGTTCGGCGCTCCATGACTGCGCGAACGCAGTGCCCGCGAAGATCGTGAGCAAAATTGAGATTGCTGCAGACTTAAGCAGTCTTTTCATCCTGGTCTCCCTTCCTGAATTGTGTTGGTTCTTCTGTACCCGCTCCGAGTGCAACCCGCAGCGGTATCGGCACCTTACGCCTGTTGACTCTACGGACGCGGAGTATTTCCGGGTGGCCAGCCGCGAAATGGAACTCGAGCCACGGGATGTTGCGATGCAAAGGGCGACGAAGCGCAGACTTGATTGACGCAGCCAGCCCCTGGGCGTAGCGTCCCGGACACTCCGGCGCCGCCCGATCGCGGGCACGCGGGGACACACGAAGAAGAACCCGGGCATTTCGCCCACATAAGACACAGGGAGAAGATCATGCGAAAGATGTTTGTGCTCGCCGCAGTCGCGGCCCTCGGTCTCGCTGGCAACGCGAACGCCGTGGAGATGTTCAAGGACTACGTCCCCAGCAAGGCCGTCTGGAACGTGACGATGGTCCAGGTGAATCCGAACCATGTCGATGACTACCTCGGTGGCCTGCGGCAGAGCTGGATGAACGGCTGCGCCGCCGGCAAGAAGGTCGGCACCCTCGAGGATTGCTCCATCTTCGTCAGCGAAACCACCGCCGGCGGTCCGTTCAACGTGATGCTCGTGCAGAAATTCACCAGCGCCGCGATGATGGAACCGAACGAAGAGTCCTACAACAAGGTCATGGCCGAGGTGCGCAAGAATCTGGCCGAGGCGAAGGAGAAGGAACTCGTGAAGGGCTACGAGGAGTACCGCACCTTCGTCGGCGAGATGAACTTCCGCCGCATCGAATGGAAGTGACGTTCACCTGACTTCGCACGGCGCACGGGGCGGCAAACCGGCCGCCCCGTGTGCTGCTGCGTCCGCAGAATGCACCACCACGCGTCATGACGCCGAGCCTGGACTAGAATCCACACTTGTGGCCTATAGTCAGGAGTCGACGTGAGCTCACCGTCATTGGACAAGGACCTGGTGTCGGCGGCG